>JAANMY010000536.1_pt1 | contig 52854 bp, 54 predicted proteins | sample 7279691 | NCBI WGS metagenome assembly JAANMY01 (sample SAMN14094543, study PRJNA606508) | bioreactor metagenome | isolation source: A lab-scale SPAN reactor treating ammonium-rich wastewater day 388 | place: Ireland: Galway | collected 2018-02-07 | reverse complement strand
CACCGGGGCGGCGCCGCCGCGACCGGCGCGCAGGCGGGTTTCCAGTTCGGCGAGGCGCTCGCGGTTGGCCGGGGCGGCCTGACGGGCGACTTCGAACAGGGCGGTCATTTCGGCCAGCGAGGCGATGTCATTGGCCTTTTCCAGCGTCGGCACCACGTCGTTGATCCGGGTGCAAGACCCCAGGACACCGCGGTAGGTGGTGACGGCATTCGGCGTCTGGCCGCCGACCTGATAGAGTTCGGCGAGGCGCCAGGCGTTGTTGATCCGGTCGCAGCGCATCAGCGACGGGGTGCGGCGCACGGCGGCGACGGCGGCGGCGAGATCGCGGCGGGTATAGGCGTCTTCAAAGGCGGCCTGCGATTCGTTGCCTTCGAGGACGCGCAGCATTTCGGCATCGGGCGACCAGCCGGGCACGCGGGCGCGCGCCTCGTCGATCAGCGCCCGGGCGCCGACATAATCGCTGCGCTCGATCCGGGCCCAGATCGGCTGGACATCGACGCTGGCCACGCTGGTGGTGGCCTGGGCGCGCAGGTCGTTGACATCGCCCGGCGGGGTCCAGCGCGGGAACTGGGCGCGCAGGCGGCGCATTTCGGCCTGCACGGCGCGCTGGTCGTCGTGGTCGAGGTAATAGATCAGCGCGCGCAGATCCTCGGCCGCGGGGGCCTGCGCCAGGGCGGGGGCCGGGACGGCGAGGATCAGCGCCAGGGCCGTGGCCATGCCAGCGACCAGCGCGCGCAAACGGGGGGCGGAGGGGGTCAGATCGGCACGCATTCGGGGCTCACCTGATTGGCGGCGATCATTGCGAACATCTGCAAGGTCGCCGGGTAATAGGGCTGGTTCGGATCGAAGGGCGGCATGTCCGAACCCACGGTCCCCGTGGCGCCCGCGCAACTGACCAGAGCGGCCAGCGCCCGATAGCCGGGGTCGTTCGAGGCTTCGAGCACGGCGCCCGAAACCGGGTCGATCCGCGTCGGCACCGGCAGGCCGGGCTGCACGGTGCGGTCATAGACGCGCATCATCTGGGTGACGGCGGGGTGGCGGTTCAGCCCCGACCAGACGAGATAGAGCGGCACGCGCATCGCCTCATAGCCGGCGGCGGTGGAAAAGCCCTCGGCCGGGACCAGACCGCTGCGCGTCACCTGCACCCAATCGGGGACCGGGCCGGTTTCGGCCAGCCGCATCAGAATCGATTCGGCGTGCTGGGCGGCCTGCGCCAGTTCGACGACGCCGGTGGCCGCCGCCACCTCGCGCATGGCCAGCGGCATGATATAGCTGGGGTTGAACACCAGCCGGTCCTCATGGACGAAGCCCTGCGCGCCGGGCAGGAAGATCATCTCGGCCGGGTTGGCGAGGCTGGGCAGGATGCAGCGGGCGGCCAGCGCGGTGGCGATCTGCTGGGCGCGCACCAGCAACTGGCGGTCAGAGAACCGCGCCGAGGCGCGCACCAGCGCCCAGGCGAGGAACAGATCGCCGTCCGAGGCATTGTTGAGATCAGGCACCGTATTGGCCTGCCCGGGCAGATAGCGCCAGGCCATCAGCCCGTCGCCGCGCACGGCCAGATTGCGGTCGGCCCAGTCGATGATGCGACCGAAAGCCTCGGCATCGGCGAATTCGGTGGCGAGCAGCGCGCCGTAACCCTGCCCCTCGGAATGGCTGGCGTTCTGTTGCAGCCCGTCCACGATCCGGCCATCGGGTTGCAGATAGGCGGTTTTCCAGGCGTTCCAGACCGGCAGCGCCGAGCGCGACAGATCGCCGGTCGCCAGAAGCCCCTGCCCCGAGGCGCCGCCCGCGGCGGCGAACACCGGGCCCGCGCCCAGCAGGGCCAGAAAGTGGCGGCGTTTCATGTTCTGTGCTCCCGCGTTGCAATCACCAGTCTCAGCGCGAAAAGAGCCGAAATCAGGGCAAGAAAGAAAAGACCGGCGACATAGCGGATCGGCATCGCCGACACGAAATTGCCGACGACATGGCGGACGTTGGACAGCGACACCGGTTCCAGCAGCACCGGCTGGCGGTCGGGCGCGGTCCAGCTTTGCCAGCGGCCGTTCTGGTCGAGCACCGCCACCTGGCCGCGCGGCCCCTCGGCGCTGACCCGGGCCGCGACAATCGCCGAGGCGATGGCGCTGACATCCGACCCCGGCGCGCGCACCATCCACAACTGGTTGGGCCGCGACGGATCGAGCTGGATCAGCACCGCCTGCGCGTTCTGTTCCGACAGCCAGGTCTCGAGCAGCAGGCCCGAGCGCGGTTGCAGCCATTGCAGCGCCGTCTCGAAGCCGTTCTTGACCCATTCCCAGCCGCGCGACAGCACGGCGGTGGAATCGCTGCGGTCCTGCACGCGCAGCAGCGCATGGGCGGGCGGCTGCGCCGCCTCGGGCGTGCCCAGCGTCGCCTGGGTCAGCGCCGTCTCGATGGCGTGGCGGCTGAGCTGATAGCCGCCCAGCGGCACCGAGCCCAGGTCATCGAGCGCCAGCAGATGCAGCCGGGTGTTCAGCGCGACCGCATCGCTGCGCTCGCCGCCGCTGAGCGCCGCGCGCAGCGTCACCACGTCGTTGTCGTCAAAGGCGCGGGCCGACATCTCGTTGACGGTCAGGCTGTTCGGGGTCAGCCCGGCAAAGGCGATATGCATGTCGGGCAGATACATCGACGGGCTGAACGGCACCGTCAGGGTCGAGCTCTGGCCGATGGCCAGCACCGGCGTGTCGTTGAACGGACAGGGCAGATCGGCCGGATTGCCGGGGATCATCGCCTCGAAGCTGAGGGTGTTGATACCCGCGCGCAGCAGCCGGGCTTCAAACCGCACCGGGAACTGGTCGATCAATTCACCGCCCTCGCCGCGCAGCGGCAACAGGCGGATGTTCTGGCCGTTGATATGCACCAGCAGCATCGCCCCTTCGGGCAGCCCGTCGACATAGATGTAATCGAGGGCGATTTCGGCCTTGTCGTTGGTCAGCACGACATAATCGTCGGGCAGGCGGAAGCGGGTATCGAGCCGAGCGTAGCGGTCATAGACCTCGGTGGTCTCGAAGCCGAATTCGGAAAACGCCACCGGGCGCTGCGTGGCGATCAGCGTCGGCTGGGCGCGTTCGGCGACGCGCGGCAGGATGTTTTCGAATTCGGGCAGCGCATGCGGGCGCTCGCCGGGGATGAATTCGACCAGCATCACCTGCGCCCCGTCGCCCGCCACGCGGAAGGTGAGGCGGTTGGTGGTCGAGGGCAGGAAGGTGATGCGCGCGGCCGAGCGCGCGGTGCCCTGCACCGACCAGTATTCGGTAAAGCGGAACGGGATCGGATCGCCGCCCAGCGCGGCGCTGATACGCTGGGTGATGTCCGAGACCCAGACGTCGCGGTAATCGCCCAGCCCCTCGGCGCCGCGGATTTCGATGCCGGTGCCGGTGGCGGCGGCCCCGGCGAGGCCCATCAGGAACCCCTCCTGCCCGGAAATCCCGTCCGCCGAGCCGAGGACCGCGCCGGAATTGGCCAGGTCGATGTCGGACCACAGCGCGAACGAGGCCTCGGGGCCGCAATAGATGCGGTGGTATTGCACCAGTTCGATGCGCACATCGTTCTGTCCGGGCAGCGCGACCGCCGGGCCCAGCGGGAAATCGATGGCGCCAAAGCCCTCGAAATTGCCCAGGCGCCCCTCGCCGACCATCGTGTCGTTGACGAACACCCGGTAATGCGAGCGTTCGGGCAGCACGTTGATCGACGACAGCGTCGAGACGCGCAGCGATTGCGCCTGTTCGGGCTGCGGCACGAACAGGGCGAAATGCAGGGTGCGGCGCTCGCCGTCAAAGCGGATGGCGCTGCCGGCCGGACGGCCGCGCGCCTCGATGGGGCGCAGCGGGCTGATGATCGACGGGGCGGCGGCGAGGGTTTCGACGAAATTGCCGCGGTGGCGTTCGGCCTCGAAGCGTTCGGCGTTCAGGCGGTCGAGATCGGCCTCGCTGGCGCCGCTGGCGCCGGTATCGGGCAAGGGGATCAGCGCGTTCGACTGGGCGGGGGCCGATCCGGGCAGCAGCGCCCCCGGAACGGTCAGCGCCAGAGCCAGCATCAGGGGAAAGCGGCGCCACATCACACGGCCCCCCCCTGCAGATCGCCCGAGGGCCCGGCATGCGGATCGCGCAGCGCGTTCTGCGCCAGCGCCGCCTGCAGCAGCGAGACCGGGCGGGTGGCGGCGGGCGGATCGAAGGCCTCGCCAAAGGCCAGCAGATGCGCGGGCTGGCTGTCGACCACCACCACCGTCTCTTCGCGGGCCCGGGCGCGGGCCAGCCGCGCCGGTTCCTCGGCCAGGGCGCGCAGGGTGTGATAGATGCCCTGCAGCGACAGGGTCAGCACGTAATACATGCCGCGCAGCAGGCCCATCTTGTTGTGGCGCCGGGCGCGGATCGTTTCCCACGAGGCGGAATCGCCAAAGATCATATGGGCGACGGTCTCGCGCACGATCATCGGTTGCGAGGGGTCGAACTTGACCCCCAGCGCCACGGAATCGCCTTCGCGCGTCACCGATTTCACCTGCACGCGCACGGCGTTTTCCAGATGCGGCGATTTGGGGAATTCCGGCGTGAAGAAGAACGTATCCCCCTCGCGCGGCATCGGCGCGGCGCTGCCGTCGGCGTTGGGCTTCGAGCGCAGCACCATCCGGCAGCCCGAGGTCGAGGCATCCACCACCGTCGCCGCCTGGAAGGACGGATTGTCGAGGCCGATGGCCACCGTCGCGGGTACGTTGACCGGCACCCGCGGCACGGCGCGGCGCTGCTGGCGTTCGGCAATCGCGCGCAGCGCGGCGCCGACCAGCAGGAAGTTGTAAAGCGCCCAGCCGCCCACGACCATGATGATGTTGTGGTCGCCCGGGAACATCACCCAGCGCACCGAGGCCGCCACGACGCCCAGCAGCGTCAGCGCGAAGATCAGCACCAGCGGCTTGTAGATCGGCGAGACGAAATCCTCGACCAGCACTTCGTCCTTGGCGGTCACGTTGAACTTGGCGCCGCGCGGGTTCCAGAAGGTCTTGAAGATCGCGCTGGACAGATAGGGCGCCTGCGCGGTCTCATAGATCTCGGACACCAGCGGCCATCGCACCTTGCCGTAAAGGGCGTTCTGGATCATGAAGTTGACCGCCATGTAGCTGGTCATGTAGACCGCCACTTCCTCGATGGTGGCGACAAAGATCTGCAGGCCAAAGAACAGGTACATCAGCGGTGCGAGGATGAAGGTCATCCGCACCAGCGGGAACAGCCAGAAGGTCATCGAATTGAGGTAGCACAGCTTTTGCGTGACGCTGAGGCCGCGGTATTTGAGCGGATTCTTCAGGATCAGCAACTGCATCATGCCGGTGGCCCAGCGGCCGCGCTGCTCGATGAACGACACGAAGGTTTCCGGCTGCAGCCCGGCGATCATGGCGTGATCGACATAGATCGACTTCCAGCCGCGGCTGTGGATGCCCAGCGCCGTTTCGGCGTCCTCGGTGATGGTGTCGCCGGCAAAGCCGCCCGCCTCGTCGAGCGCCTTGCGGCGCAGCAGCGCCGCCGAGCCGCAAAAGAACGCCCCGCCCCAGCGGTCCAGGCCGCGGTGGCTGAGGTGATAGAACATCTCGTTTTCCGGCGGGCAATCGGCGCTGAAGCCGACGTTGCGGTCGATGGGATCGGGGTTGAGGAAGAAGTGCGGCGTCTGCACCAGAAACAGCTTGGGGTCTTCGACGAAGAAGCCGACGGTGCGGGCCAGGAAATCGCGGCTGGGGACGTGGTCGGCGTCGAACACCACGACAATCTCGCCGTCCAGCTTTTCCAGCGCCGCCGACATGTTGCCGGCCTTGGCGTGCTCGTTGCGGGCGCGGGTCGAATACATCACCCCCAGCTCGTTGCAGAGCTGGATCAGGTCGCGGCGGCGTTTGCGGGCCTTTTCGGCAATCTGCGGGTCTTCGTGGTTGCACCGCTGGTCGGTGCCGCCGTCATCGCACAGCACCACGGTCCGCTTGTTGACCGGATAATGCATGTTTTTGGCGGCCGAGAGCGTCACCGCCAGCATTTCCAGCGGCTCGTTGTAGGACGGCACCAGAATATCCACGGTGGGCAGGTCGCGCGCCGCCACCTTGGGCGGCAGGCCGCGCTTGACCGGGTCGGCGGTCATGAAGGCCGACAGGAAGAACACGCCGATGGCATAGGTTTCGACGATGAACAGGATCATCGCCGGAATGAACGAGATCACTTCCGAGGGCGGCGGCAGGGTTTCCGTCACCCGCCAGGCCCAGTAGCGCATCACCAGCGTCGAGGCGATCGCCATCATGGCAAAGCGCGCGACCATGTTTTCCATGGCGATGGGCTTCAGGACAGCCACGGCGATCACCGCGGCGATGCCCAGCGTCGCCTGCACCTGGATCGAGGTCGGTACACTGACCAGTCCCCCGACCAATACCATCAACATCACCCACAAGAGCAGGTTCACCTTGTCGCCCAGCGACAAGGCCCGTGTTCCGATCATCCGGATCATGCGCCGATTTCCTGCATAACTCATTAACCTTCCAGCTACTCGTCGCCTCAGCCGCGCGGGGCGGCGTGGGGCGACAGCGTATAGATCGTGCCCTGCGCGCCGCTGACGCCCATCGCCCGTTCGCCCATCGGCGCCAGCGCCTCTTGCAGGGTGCCGTTGACGCAGTTGCGCATGACGACATCCAGCGCCTGCGTGCCCTGCGGCAAGGGCCGCGCCCCCACCCCCATGCGCCGCAGCACCAGCACGCACAGCGTGTTGGTGCCCAGATTTTCGCGCGCATAGATATAGCTGCCCAGCGCATCGCTGCCCGAGTTCATGCTCGAGGCGGTGACGCGCTCGAACGGGGTCGGCATGCCGCCGAACCGCGCCGAGATTTCATCGAAATCGAACCGCCCCAGTTCGGTGCTGGACGAGGTCTGCGCCCGGATATGCAGCACATTGTCGCCGCGTACCGTGGTGGCGTTGGGCAGGATGATGCGCTGTTCGATGGCGCCGCCGAGGTTGCGTTCGAACACCAGCAGCGCGTCGGGGGCGTTGACCATCGACCGGGTTGCCGGAACCACGGCATATTCGACGGTGTTTTCCAGCGTCTCCATGCCCGGATTGCGCTGCGAGCCGAGGAAGCGGTACACCCCGCCGCTGGCCGCATCGTTGCCCTGCTGCGAGCATCCCGCCAGCACCGCGAGCCCGGCCAGCCCGCCCCACAACGCCCGACGCCAGACGCCAGACGCCCCGGGGGCGATTCGGTCCCGCCGCGCAGGCGGATGCTGCCGCAGCGGGATGCCACGCGTCCGCGCGTGGCCATTCGGGGCTTGCGCCCTGCCAGTGTCGTTCATGATGCCTGCTCTGCCGTTTGTCCGTAGACACCGGCGACCCACCTCGATCACCGGCCACCCGGGGAGCCCTCAGGCCCCTCCAGCATACGGAGTCGATCGCGTTTCAGCCACTGCCTCGGTTCTTCTTTTGTTAATAAGTCTAATGAAATCGGGCGAATCGCGCAATCCACTTTCTCGGACAGCGAATCGCTGCCCCGAAATCGCCCGATTCGCCCCGGGCCAAAGGCCAGAAATTGCGCCCTTTGCCCCCTCGATTGGCAGAGTTTGTGGCTTTCGAGGGCATTACCCCTGCCGCAACGCAGCAAAGAACGCCTTGAGCAGCGCCGCCGAGGCCTCTTCGCCGATGCCGTCATAGACCTCGGGCGCGTGGTGGCATTGCGGATGGGCATAGGTGCGCGGCCCCTGCGCCACCCCGCCCGATTTGGGATCGGCGGCGCCGTAATAGAGCCGGGCGATGCGGGCAAAGCCGATCGCGGCGGCGCACATCGGGCAGGGTTCCAGCGTCACCCACAGCGCATGGCCCGCCAGCCGCTCGCTGCCCGCGGCGGCGCAGGCGGCGCGCAGGGCCAGCATTTCGGCATGCGCCGTCGGGTCGTTCAGTTCGCGGGTGCGGTTCCCGGCCCGCGCCACCACCCGCCCCGCCGGATCGGTGATGACGGCGCCCACCGGCACCTCGCCACGCGCCGCCGCCGCGCGCGCCTCGTCGAGGGCCAGCGCCATGGGCGAGATCGGCTGGCTTTGCGGGACGGGTTTCATTGACATGCGCGCCGGGAACAGGTTGATGGGCCTTTGATGCCCTCCGCCGCGCCACCGCGCAACCCCGGGCGCCCCTTTCCATCCCGGAACCCCGATGACCAAGCCCCCCGCCCCGCGTTCCACCCGCAAGCCCGAGCCCCTGACGCCGCGTGTCGGCGAGCGTATCGCCAAGGTGCTGGCGCGCGCCGGTGTCGCCTCGCGCCGCAGCGCCGAGGCGATGATCGCCGAGGGGCGCGTGGCGGTGAACGGTCAGGTGATCGACAGCCCGGCGCTGAACGTCAGCCCGCGCGACAAGGTGACGGTGGACGGCAAGCCGCTGGCCGCCAAGGAGCCGGTGCGGCTGTGGCTGTACCACAAGCCGCTGGGTCTGGTGACATCGGAGCGCGACGAAAAGGGCCGTTCTACGGTGTTCGACAACCTGCCCGAGGGGATGCCGCGCGTCATGTCCATCGGGCGGCTGGACCTCAATTCCGAGGGGTTGTTGCTGCTGACCAATGACGGCGACCTGAAGCGGCGGCTGGAGCTGCCCTCGACCGGGTGGCTGCGCAAATACCGGGTGCGGGTGAACGGCGCCCCCACCGAGGCGATGCTGGCGCCGCTGAAACAGGGCGTGGTGATCGACGGCGAGCGGTTCCAGCCGATGATGGTGACGGTGGACCGCCAGCAGGGCGCCAATGCCTGGCTGTCGATCGGCATCCGCGAGGGCAAGAACCGCGAAATCCGCCGGGCGATGGAGGCGGTGGGCCTGACGGTGAACCGGCTGATCCGCACCGCTTACGGCCCCTTCCAACTGGGCGAGCTGGCGGCGGGCGCGGTCGAGGAACTGCGGCCCCGGGTGCTGCGCGACCAGTTGGGCCTGTCGGCCGACGAGGTCGCCACCGGCCGCGCCATTGCCCCCGCCGCAACCCCGGCGCCCTCGACCCGCGCCAAGCGCCCGCCGCGCGCCATGAGCGTCGAGGCGGATCTGAGCCCCGAGGGCAAGCCCGAGCGCAAGTCCTGGGGGATGAAATCGCATGGCGGCGCCCGCAAGGGCCCGGATGGCGAACCGGCCAAGCCGCGCTCGTGGGGCAGCAAATCGGCCAGCGCAGCGACCCAGGGCACCGGCCCGCGCGACCCGGCACGCGGCAAGGCCCCGGCCGAACGGGCCAGCGGCGACCGCCCGGCGCGCGGCGACGCGCCCCGGCCGCAGGGCAAGCCCGCGTCGGAGCGCCCGGCGCCCGGCAAGGGACCGCGCGGCAGCGCCCCCCCGGGCAAACCCTCGCCCGACCGCGGGCCGCGCGGCGCAGGCCCGCGCCCGCCCCGCACCCGTGGCTGATGATTTGCCGGGCATCGGCGGCTTGGCGTCGGGGCTTCGTCGGTCAGACCGTCCATCGGCGCTTTCCAATCGATGCGGCGCTGTCTTATAGTTTCACAAAAGCGTCCCTATATCGGGGACGACCGAAAACGCGCCGACCCGGCGCCCGACAGGAAAGCGCCCGTGACCACGAGTGGCCTGCAAAACACCGCCTATCTGCTGCTGATGGCCCTGATCGTTTATGTCTGGGTCGTGGGGGGCTGAGGGCATGGCACGACGCTATGGCGGCGAATTCAGCCCCGGGGGCGATCCGCGCCCCGAGGACCAGCGCACCCCGCAAGCGCGGCGCCCGACCCCGCGCAAGCGCCCGCATCCGGTCGGCGCGCGCGTCAACCTGCTGTTCATCGTGCCGTTCCTGTGGGCCTTCAGCGCGTTCTTCCGCGATCCGGCGGGGCTGGCGCAGCATCTGGGGGTCTTTGCCCTGCTGATGCTGGCCGCCTGGCTGACGCGCGAGGGGGTGATCGCCCAGGATGCCTATGACCAGCGCCGCGTTGCGCGCCGCCCGGCGATCCCGCGCAAGATGTTCGGCGCGGCGGTGACGGGGCTGGGCTTGGCGCTGGCGGGCTGGGGCAGCGCCTATGGCCTTGCCGTACCGGTGATTTTCGGCGTGCTGGGCGGCGGGCTGCATGCCTTTGCCTTTGGCCCCGACCCCCTGCGCGACAAGGGGATGGAGGGGGTCGACGAATTCCAGACCGACCGCGTCGCCCGCGCCGTCGAGGGGGCCGAGGCCTATCTGCGCGCCATGACCGATGCGATGCTGCGCGCCCGCGACCGCAAGCTGGAGGAACGGCTCGGCGAGTTTCAGGGCCATGTCCGCGCCCTGCTGCGCGCGGTCGAGAACGATCCCGCCAATCTGACCGCGGCGCGGCGCTATCTGAGCGTCTATCTGCAGGGCGCCCGCGACGCGACGGTGAAATTCGTCGAGGTGTTCGAGCAGGGCCGTGACAGCGGGGCGCGCAACGAATATCTGGCGTTGCTCGACGATCTGGAACAGAATTTCATGCTGCGCACCGAAACGCTGCGCGATTCCGACAAGCAGGCGCTCGACATCGAAATCGACGTGCTGCGCGAACGCCTTGAACGCGAGGGGCTGCGCCCCGCCTCCCCCGAAACCCCGACTTGATCGAATGCTTGTCCCAAGTCTCTTGCGCCGAAAAGGAACATCCGATGTCTGACGAGATCCGCCAGCAGGCCACCCGATTGACCGACGCCATCGAACAGACCGCGCTGGTCCGGCTGCCCGAACCCGTCGGCGAGCTGGTGCCGCTGGCCCAGGCCGAGGCCCCGGTGGCCGAGGCGATCCGCAGCCGCATGGCCGAGATCGACATGGATTCGTCGAGCTCGATCATCGGGTTCGGCGCGCGCGCGCAGCTTGAACTGCAGACCATCAGCCAGGCGATGCTGGCCGATGTGCGCAACAAGGATGTCGGCCCGGCGGGCGACAGCCTGCGCCAGATCGTCACCACGATCCGCGGCTTTTCGGTCAGCGAGCTGGACACCCGCCGCGAGCGGAGCTGGTGGGAGCGCCTGACCGGCAAGGCCGCGCCGCTGGCCAATTTCATGGCCCGCTATGAGACCGTGCAGGGCCAGATCGACAAGATCACCGAAACCCTGCTGGGCCATGAGACGGTGCTGTTGAAAGACATCAAGTCGCTGGATCTCCTCTATGAAAAGACGCTCGATTTCTATCAGGAACTCGCCATCTATATCGCGGCGGGCGAGGAAAAGCTGAAAGAGCTCGACGCCGTGACGATCCCCGCCAAGGCCGCCGAGGTCGAGGCCGCCGCCGAGGATCAGAAGATCATCATGGCCCAGGAGCTGCGCGACCTGCGCGCGGCGCGCGACGATCTGGAGCGCCGGGTGCATGACCTCAAGCTGACCCGTCAGGTGACGATGCAGTCGCTGCCGTCGATCCGGCTGGTGCAGGAAAACGACAAGTCGCTGGTGACGAAGATCAACTCGACGCTGGTGAACACCGTGCCGCTGTGGGAAACCCAGTTGGCGCAGGCCCTGACCATCCAGCGGTCGAAAGAGGCGGCCGAGGCGATCCGCCAGGCCAATGACCTGACCAACGACCTGCTGACCAAGAACGCCGACAACCTGCGCGACACCAACCGCATCGTGCGCGAGCAGATGGAGCGCGGGGTGTTCGACATCGAGGCGGTCAAGCACGCCAACGAACAGCTCATCGCCACGATTCAGGACAGCCTGCAGATCGCCGATGCCGGCAAGGCCAAGCGCGCCGCCGCCGAAGAGGAACTGCGCAAGATGGAAGCCGAACTGCGCGATTCTCTGACCGCGGCCAAGGCCCGTGAAACCGGCACCGCGGCCTGAGGGCCCTGCCCCGCTGCGCCCTGGCCCCGCCCGCGCGCTGACGGCGCGCGGGTTGGCGGCGTTCGGGCTGGCGGCACTGGTCGCCGGCTGCACCTCGCTGGGCAGCGGCACGCCGCGCCCCGCCGCCATCGCCGCGCCGCCGCGCCCGGCCGAGGTGCTGGCCGTCGATCCGCTGTCGGCCGATATCCGCGCCTATTATCAGGGCATCGAGACCCAGCGCGTCGCCAACCGGCTGATGCGCACCGATGGCGGCCAGGGCGAGGTGACGATCACCGCCGCGCGGCTGGCGGAAACCTATGCCGAGGTGGCGCTGCGCGACGAGCATCCGACCGGCGGCGGCGCGCCCGGGCCTTCGGTGCTGCGCCGCTGGCAGGGGCCGGTGCGCTACAGTCTGGAATTCGGCGCCTCGACCGGCCGCGCCACCCGCGCGCAGGATTACCGCGAGGTCCAGCAACTGGCCGCCCGGCTGGCCAGCGCCGCGCAGCACCCGATCAGCGTGGTGTCGCCGGGTCAGGGCGAGGGGAATTTCCACGTTCTGGTGCTGTCGGAAAGCGAGCGGCGCGGCGCGGGCGACCGGCTGCGCGCGCTGGTACCCGGCATCGACGACAACACGGTGCGGCTGATGACCGACCTGTCGCTGCAGACCTTCTGCATCGTGCTGGCGTTCTCGCGCGATGGCAGCGCCACCTATACCGAGGCGGTCGCCGTGATCCGCGCCGAACACCCCGATCTGACCCGCCGCGCCTGCTATCACGAAGAACTGACCCAGGGGCTGGGGCTGGCCGCCGACAGCCCGCGCGCCCGGCCGTCGATCTTCAACGACGATCAGGAATTCGCGCTGCTGACGCCGTTCGACATCCTGATGCTGCGCCTGCATTACGACCCGCGCCTGACCCCCGGCATGACCCCGGCGCAGGCGCGGCCGATCATCTTTTCCATTGCCTCCGAGCTTGTCGCGGGTGCAAGTTGACCCCATCCTTTGATTGATTTCCCCAGGAGTGACCCATGGTTTTCAACTTCCTCAAGGGCCAGTTCATCGACGTCATCGAATGGCTCGACGACAGCCGGGACACGCTGGTCTACCGCTTTGAACGGTACGGCAACAACATCATGATGGGCGCCAAGCTGACGGTCCGCGAGGGGCAGGCGGCGGTGTTCATCCACGAGGGCCAGTTGGCCGATGTGTTCAGCCCCGGGCTCTATGAGCTTGAAACCAACAACATGCCGATCATGACGGCGCTGCAGCACTGGTCGCACGGCTTCAACTCGCCGTTCAAGTCCGAGGTGTATTTCGTCAATACCCGGCGCTTTCCCGGGCTGAAATGGGGCACGCAGAACCCGATCATGCTGCGCGACCCGGAATTCGGCGCGCTGCGGCTGCGGGCCTTTGGCAGCTATACGATCCGCGTCACCGATCCGGCCAAGTTCATGACCGAGATCGTCGGCACCGACGGCGAATTCACCCAGGACGAAATCTCGGGGCAGATCCGCAACATCGTCGTCCAGAAGGTCAGCCAGTCGCTGGCGGCCAGCGGCATTCCGGCGCTGGACATGGCGGCGAACACGCAGGATCTGTCGAAGATCGTCGGCGACGCCATCCAGCCGACGCTGACCGAATACGGGCTGTCGATGCCCGAGCTCTACATCGAGAACATCTCGCTGCCGCCCGAGGTGGAAAAGGTGCTCGACCAGCGCAGTTCGATGGGGATTCTGGGCGATCTGAACAAATACACCCAGTTCTCGGCCGCGCAGGCGATGCAGACCGCCGCCGGTGCCGGCGGCGACAACGCCATGGGCGCCGGGATGGGCATGGGGATGGGCATGGGCATGGCGCAGCAGATGGCCAATGCCATGAACGCGGGCGCCGCCGGGAATGCGCCGCAGGCCGCCGCGCCTGCCGCCCCGCCGCCGCCCCCCGCCGCCGCGCCGCAATTCCATGTCGCCGTGAACGGCCAGACCACCGGCCCGTTCGGCGCCGCGCAATTGCAGCAGATGCTGGCGCGCGGCGAATTCGGCCGTGACAGCATGGTCTGGACCACCGGTATGGCCGGTTGGGCCAAGGCTGCCGAGGTGCAGGCGCTGGCCTCGCTGTTCGCCGCCATGCCGCCGCCGCCGCCGCCCGCCGGGTAAGCCGCGATGAGCGACCTCCCCCCGGCCCCCGCCGCCGCCGCCCCGGCGGACGAACACCGCTTTCCCTGCGGCCAATGCGGCGCGCAACTGCGCTTTGCCCCGGGGCAGCGGCGGCTGACCTGTCAGTATTGCGGTTTCGAGCAGGAGATCCCGCACAGCGAGGACGAGCGCAACGCCGCGCTGGAAACCCTCGATCTGCGCGAGGCGCTGGACAACCACCTGCCGCCCGGCGCGATCGAGGAACACCGCATCCTCAGTTGTTCGAATTGCGGCGCGCAGGTCGATTTCGACCCGGCGCAGCACGCCGCGCAATGCCCGTTCTGCGGCTCGCCGGTCGTCACCGACACCGGCACGCAGCGACAGATCAAGCCCGGCGCCGTGCTGCCCTTCAAGCTGACCGAACGCGAGGCGCATGACTCGATGCGCAACTGGCTGGGCCGCCTGTGGTTCGCGCCGAACCAGTTGAAGGATTACGCCCGCTCGGACGGCTCGCGGCTCGACGGGCTCTATGTGCCCTATTGGGCGTTCGACAGCGACACGCGCAGCCGCTATTCGGGCGAGCGGGGCGATGCCTATTACGAAACCCGCACCGTCACCCGCAACGGCAAGACCGAGACCGAGCAGGTGCGCAAGATCCGCTGGCGCCCGGTTTCGGGCCGGGTGGCGCGGCATTTCACCGATGTGCTGGTCATGGCGGCGCAATCGCTGCCCAAGAATTTCACCCGGTCGCTGGAACCCTGGATGCTGGGCGAGCTGGCGCCCTATAACCCGCAATTCCTGTCGGGATTCCGCGCCGAGGGCTATACCGTGCAACTGCCCGAGGGGCACGAGGCGGCGCTGGCGCGCATGGACGAGGTGATCCGCCAGGACGTGCGCCGCGACATCGGCGGCGACGAGCAGCGCATCCATTCGCTGAGCACCGACCATCAGGACGAACGCTTCAAGCATGTGCTGCTGCCGATCTGGATGGCGGCCTATCGCTACCGCGACAAATCCTATCGCTTTGTCGTCAACGGTCAGACCGGCAAGGTGCAGGGCGAACGCCCCTGGTCGGTGTGGAAGATCACCGGCGCGGTGATCCTGGCGCTGATCGCCGCGGGCGTGATCGCCTATGTGACGCAGGGGCGCTGATGCGGGCGCTGGTGCAGCGGGTGACGCAGGCCTCGGTCTCGGTCGAGGGGCGCGAGGTCGGCGCCTGCGGGCCGGGGCTGCTGATCCTGGTCTGTGCCATGGCGGGCGATCAGCCCGACAAGGCGCGGGCGCTGGCCGAGAAGATCCTGAAGCTGCGGATCTTCCGCGACGCGGCCGGCAAGACCAACCTGTCGCTGGCCGAGACCGGTGGCGGGGCGCTGGTGGTCAGCCAGTTCACGCTGGCCGCCGATACCGCGCGCGGCAACCGCCCGGGATTTTCCGCCGCCGCCCCGCCCGAGGAGGGCCGCGCGCTCTATGAGCTGTTCGCCGACCATCTGGCGGCGCAGGGCGTGGCGGTGGGGCGTGGCCTGTTCGGCGCCGAGATGCAGGTGGCGCTGGTCAATGACGGGCCGATGACCATCTGGCTGGACCTGTAGGGCGGGGTTTCGCCCTCGGCGCCCGCTGTCGCGGGCCCCTCGGGCGACCCGGCGCGGCGCGTTCCGCGCCGCGCGCAGGGGGCGCTGCCCCCCTCGGCCTGCGGCCTCACCCCCCGGGATATTTGGGGCGCAAAGTTGGGGCGCCGCAGGCCCTTTCCCGGGGCGCCCCCGCGTGCCAGACTGGCGCCAACAGGAGGCTGCCATGGACCCGACCGACTTTTCCCGCGCCGAATATGACACCCGCCTCGTTGCCGTCCGCGCGGCGATGGCGCGGGCCGGGCTGGACACGCTGATTGTCAGCGATCCGTCGAACATGGCCTGGATCACCGGCTATGACGGCTGGTCGTTCTATGTGCATCAGGCGGTGATTGTCGGCCCGCAAGGCGCGCCGGTCTGGTGGGGGCGCGGCATGGATGCGGCGGGCGCCCGGCGCACGGTCTGGATGGGCGAGGCCGAGATCGTCGGCTATGACGACCTTTATGTGCAGAACCCGGCGCAGCACCCGATGGAGACCCTGGCCGCGCTGCTGGCCGAACGCGGCTGGGCGGGCGGGCGGATCGGCGTCGAGATGGACAATTACTATTACTCGGCCAAGGCGCAGGCGGTGCTGGCCGAGGGGCGGCTGGCGCTGGTCGATGCCACCGGGCTGGTGAACTGGCAGCGCGCGGTCAAATCCGCGGCCGAGATCACCCGGATGCGCCGCGCCGCCCGCATCGTCGAGGCGATGCACGCGACGATCCTGGAGGTGGCCGAGCCCGGCCTGCCCAAGCACCGGCTGGTGGCGGAAATCCTGCGCGCCGGGGTGCTGGGGGCCGGGGGGCATTGGGGCGATTACCCGGCGATCGTGCCGATGGCGCCCTCGGGCCTGGATGCCACCGCGCCGCATCTGACCTGGGACGACCGGCCGATGCAGCGGGGTGAGGCGCATTTCTTTGAAATCGCCGGGGTTTACCGGCGCTATCATTGCCCGCAATCGCGCACGCTGTTCTTTGGCGAGCCCCCTGCCGCCTACCGGCGGGCCGAGGCGGCGGTGCAGGATGCCACCGCCGCGGCGCTGGCGCAGGCCCGCCCGGGCAACCTCTGCGCCGATATTGCCAATGCCTTCAACGCGCGGCTGGCGCGGCACGGATTTCGCAAGGACAGCCGGGCGGGCTATTCCATCGGCCTGTCCTATCCGCCCGACTGGGGCGAGCGCACCATGTCGCTGCGCGGCGACGACCGGACCGAATTGCGGCCGGGGATGGTGTTTCATTTCATGCCCGCGCTCTGGCTGGAGGATGGCGGGATCGAGATCACCGAGCCGGTGCTGATTACCGAAACCGGCGTCGAGCCGCTGTGCAGCCTGCCCGGAACGCTGTTCGTCAAGGATTGAGCCGCGATCAGCGCCCGCCGGGACCCGGTGGCAAGTCGAGCGCGGGCCCGCTGGCCAGTTCGCTCAGGCTGCCATCGGGTTGCAGCAGGGTCAGCCGCGAGCGCCCGGCGCCCTTGGAGGCATAGAGCGCGACATCGGCCTGCGCCAGCAGCCCCTCGGCGCCCGGGGCGGCGCCGGGGTCGGACAGCACGGCGCCCATCGACAGGCCGACCCGGCAGGGCAGGCCGTCGAAGGTGATCGTCGGGCGCATCCGGTCGAGGATCAACTGGCCGATCCGCTGCACCGGGACCGCATCGCGCACACCCGCCAGCAGGATGACGAATTCGTCGCCGCCAACCCGCGCCACCAGATCGCCGCCGCGCACGCAGGCGCGCAGCCGGGCTGCCACCTCGGTCAGGACGTGATCGCCCGCGGCATGGCCCAGCGTGTCGTTCACCTGCTTGAAATAATCGAGGTCGAGATGCAGCAGCGCGAATCCCTCGCCCGATTGCAGCAGCCGGGAGAGCGCGGTTTCCATCGCCCGGCGGTTGCCGAGGCCGGTCAGCGCATCGGTGACGGCCTGTTCCTCGGCCCGGGCCTTGGCGCCTTTGAGCCGCTCGGCCATGCGGCCAACCTCGCCCATCACGGCGGCCTTGGCCTCGGCGAGATAGAGCAATTCGATGGCCAGGTCGGTGGGGGCGAAATCGGTGGCCGAGAGCGCATGATCGCGCACCGCGTCGCGCACGGCATAGCCAAAGGACAGGTTGAGCAGCACGCCCGCCTCGCCTGCGAGCGGCACGGCGACGCCCTTGAACCCGGTGCCCGGCGCGGCGCGCAGGGTCATCAGCAGCCGCTGGCTGCGGATCAGATGCGTGGCACTGTCGGCCCGGCGCGGCATGCGCAGCACGAACAGGCTTTCCAGCCCGGCGCCCAGCGCCCCCTCGCCCAGCAGTTTCAGCAGCGTGGGGCCGATACCGCGGATTCTGAGCGCGGAATCGAGCCACAGATACATCGGCATCAACTGGCCGAGCGCACCGGCGGTGAACCCGAAAACCGGCTGGCGCATCTCGCCGTCCATCATCGCGCTTCCGCGGCGAGGTCAAACCGGCGTCCGGCGTGAAAGGCCGGGTCGTGGACCTCGATCACGATGGTTTCGCTGTCGTCGCCGTCGGCGGGCGGATCCTGGTATTCGAGCACCACCAGCGCGCCGTAATCATCGGCCAGCGCGCGCAGGATGCCGACCAGCACATGGCCGAAACCCAGCCGGCTGTCGCGGCATTCCAGGATGAAGCGGCCCGCGCCCGCCTCGTCGATGGTGAGTTCGGGCAGCCAGAGCTCCGGCACCGCCAACTGGCTGCGCCCCTGCAGATCGTCGAGCGAATAGAGGAAATCGGTAAAGCTGACGCCGCCAAAGCGCAGCAGGCGGCGCAGCGGTTCCATCCGTTCGTTATAGATCAGATAGGTGCCCATATCCTCGAGCAGGGAATCGCGCGGGCGGCGCAGATGGGCCGAGGCCGCGGCAAGCACCGCGTCGGTCAGGCTGTCGTCATAGAGCTGCATCGCCTCGAACCCCTCAGGGCCCAGCAGCGGGGTGATACCGGCGCGCTGCTGGATTTCGGCCCAGGCGGCCAAGCCGAACGTATCGCTGATGAAGGTTTGCAGCGCCCTGTTGATCAGCCCGTGCATTGCCACCTCTTGCTGCCCTTCCTGTCAGACTGCCGCCAAGGCCCTAAGATTTTGCAAACGCCATCACGCCAGTCCCAGAAGTTCCGGCAAATGGCCGATGTCGGGGCGCACCGTGTCGGCCAGATCGGCAAGATCCCCCGCCTGTGCCACCCCGGTCAGCACCGCCAGCGTCGCCATGCCCGCCGCGCGACCGGCGATCAGGTCGTGGCGCGAATCGCCGACCATCAGCACGGCGGCAGGCGGCAGGCCGCATTGGCGGGCGAAGGCCAGCAGCATCCCCGGTTCGGGCTTGCCGCCATGGCCGGAATCGAAACCGGCGATGAAATCGAACAGGTCGATGACCCCGGCGACATGGCGACGGGCCACGCCCTCGAAATCATTGGTGGCGACGCCCAGTTTCAGCCCGGCCGCGCGCAGCCGCTGCAACAGCGCGCGCAGCGGCACGGATTCGGCCAGCGGCGCGGCGGCGGCGGCCTCGGCGATCTGCGCCTCGAGCGTATCGGCGTCCCGGCCGACGATCGGCGCCAGCAATTCGGCCACCTCGCGCCCGGTGCCGGCGATCACCAGCGATTCGGGGCGAAAGCGCCCGCTGGCGCGGTCAAAGGCCATGGCATCGGCCATCGCCGCGCCCAGCGTCGCGTCGCCGCCCGCCAGAAGGTCGATCAACTGATGCGCCCAGGCGCCCCAGGTCGCCTGGAAATCGAACAGCGTGCCGTCCTTGTCGAACAGCACCGCACGGATGCCGGGGGGGAGCGAGGTCTGCATCGTCACGTCCAGTGCATATCGGCGCCGCCGGGCAGCGCCGCACGGGCCTGCATCGGCGTCTCAGGGGGGCAATCGAGCGCCCGGCAGGCCTCGATCAGCAGCGATTCATCCGCCATCAGGAACTCGATCACCGCCAGAAGCAAGCCCGGATCGTTCAGCCGCCCGCGCAACGAGCCGGGATTTTCACCCGACCAACCCAGAAAGGCGCCGATCCGCGCAGGCTCGTGGGCCAGCCAGTCCAGAACGCGGGCGGCGAAGATCTCGGCGGATTGTTGATTCATTCTTCTGTCGACTCCGGGCGGCGGTCATTCAGAAAGGTTTCGTTAACCATTGTAAGGCAATCCTGAGCTAAATCTGCGGACCCTTGGGTTCAAGCGAAATGATCCGCGGAACTTTGCAGGCAGGATTGGAACCGATGACGGGCAGCATACTCATCGTGGATGATCTGGCAACGAACCGGATCATACTCAAGGTCAAGCTGAACGCTGCCTGTCACGACACGCTGCAGGCCGCCACCGGCGCCGAGGCGCTGGCGCTGGCGCGCAGTGCGCAGCCCAAGCTGATCCTGCTGGACATGATCCTGCCCGACATTTCCGGGATCGAGGTGTGCCGCCGTCTGCGCGCCAATCCCGAAACCCAGCATATCCCGGTCGTCATCATCACCGCCTCGGGCGACAGGGCCAGCCGGTTGCGGGCGCTGGAGGCGGGGGCGGATGAATTCCTGACCAAGCCGCTGAACGAGGTGATCCTGCTGGCGCGCATCCGCAGCCTGCTGCGCGCGCGCGAAACCGAGGCAGAGCTGCGCCTGCGCTCGGAAACCTGGGGCGAGCTGGATCTGGCCGAGGGCGAGACGGTGTTTGCAATGCCCGGGCGGGTGGCGCTGGTGGCCGCAGACCCGGCCATCGCCATCGGCTGGCGCGCCGCGCTGGCGCCGCACCTCAAGGAGCGGCTGGTGATCCTGACCCCCAATGCCGCGCTGGGCGAGATGCCCGAAGGGGCGGTGCCGGATTTCTACATGATCGCCGGGGATCTGGGCGGCTATGGATCGGGGCAGCGGCTGCTCGCCGATCTGCGCTCGCGCGCCAGCAGCCGCCATGCCGCCATCGCGCTGGTCCTGCACGAGGCCAATCCCGAATCGGCGGCGATGGCGCTGGATGTGGGGGCGAGCGATCTGCTGACCCTGCCGCTGGACCCGCAGGAAACCGCGCTGCGCATCGCCCTGCATGTGCAGCGCAAGCGCCGCGCCGATGCGCTGCGGCGGGCGGTGAACATGGGGCTGCGGCTGGCGGTGACGGATTCGCTGACCGGGCTTTACAACCGCCGCTATGCGCTGGCCCATCTCGACCGGATCGCCGCCCGCGCGCGCGAAACCGGGCGGCGCTATGCGGTGATGGTGCTGGACCTCGACCATTTCAAATCGGTCAACGACACCTTTGGCCATGGCGCGGGCGATGCGGTGCTGGAGGCCGTGGCCGCGCGGCTGCGCGACAACCTGCGCCCCTCGGATCTGGTGGCGCGGATCGGCGGCGAGGAATTTCTGGTGGCACTGCCGGATGCGACGCTGGGCAGCGCCCGGATCGCCGCCGAGCGCCTGTGCCGGGTCATCCGCGAGGAGCCGGTGCCGCTGCCGGATGGGTCGGGCAGCGTCAGCGTGACGATTTCGGTGGGGCTGGCCATGGGCCCGGGCCTGACCCCGGAACCGCCAGAAGGCTGGTCGCGCGACTCGCTGGCGCGCGCCGATGCGGCGCTGATGGCCGCCAAGTCCGACGGCCGCGATCAGGTGACGATCAGCAGCGCCGCCTGAGGCCACGGATCAGCGCCGCGGCTCGCGCAGCCGACGTTCGAGCCGCTCGGCCATCGCCTGCCGCTCAGGCGGGGTCAGCCGGGCCAGCGCGGTGGCAATCGCCGCATTGGCGGCGTCGATATGGCGGTTGATCGCCTCGCGGTCGCCCTCCATCAGCCGGGCAAAGCCCTCGGTGTCGAAGGGTTCGGTCCGCAGCCCGGCCAGAATGCGCGCGTTGATCTCGGCGGCGCGGGCCCGGCGATCCTCGCGGCCGGGGCGCGGGCCGGGTTCGCCCGCAAAACCCTGGCCGCGCGCCATCGAGCGCAGCTCGTCGCGCACCGAATCCGGCATCGCCCGCCACAGGGCGCGGATATCGGGCTGGCCGGGCATCATCGCCTCGTGCCCGGTGACGCGCATCACCCCGCCGGCCAGCACGCCGATCACCAGAAGGTTGACCATCAGCGACAGCACCAGGGCAATGCGCAGCCCGCGCCGGGGCTTGCCGGTCTGCGGGGCGGAAGGGGGGGGAAGATCGCTCATGTCCGTCTCACTCGATATCGCCGCTGATCAGCGACAGCAGGGTCGTTCCGCCGATGTCCCAGACCTCGGCGTCGGTACTGGCCCAGGAGGCGGCCGCGGGGGTCACGCTGGCCGCGCCCTGCCAGAACGAGCTGACCAGATCGGCGGTCGGCCCGGGGGCGGCAAAGCCGATCCAGACCCCGGCCAGCCCCGCCGCGCCGACTCCGGCCAGCGAGGGGGCGCCGCCGATCTCGGCCAGCGAGGCGCGCAGCCGGGCCAGAAAACCGGGGCGCGGCGCCGGACGCGCGGCCAGCGCCGCCGCGACCAGCCGCGCCTCGAACGCCGGGGGCAGCGGCGCGGGCGGCGCGGCGCGCGCCTCGGCGAACAGCGCGTCGAGCCCCGCCTCGGCAAAGGGGGCGTTCGGGTCTTGCTGGTGATCCATGCTCATCGGTCGTACCCCAGTTCTGCGCGTCGGCCCGAGAGCAGCTCGGACAGGCGCCGTTTTCCCCGCGCGGTCAGGCTTTCGACGGCCTCGACCCCGATTCCCATCGTGGCGCCGATCTCGGGGTTCGTCATCCCCTCGAGATGGCGCAGCACCACCGCGACGCGCTGCCGGTCGGGCAACAGCGCCAGCGCCTCGTCCAGCGCGCGCCTGCGGTCGGCCTCGATCATCGTCTCGACAGCGGCGGGGGCCGGATCGTCGGGTTCGTCGATCGTATCCAGCCCGACGCCGCGCCGCCGCCGCAGCCGGTCGGTCGCCAGATTGACGGCGACCCGGTGCAGCCAGGTCGAGGGCTGGGCGCCCCCTTCCTGCCAGCGCGGTGCGATTTTCCACAGCCGCAGCATCGCTTCCTGCGTCACGTCCTCGGCCTCGGCGGCGTCCTGCAACAGGCGCTGCGCCAGCCGCAGGATGCGCGGCGCCAGCCGGTCAACCAGCAGCCGCGCCGCCAGGGCATCCCCGGCGGCGTAGCGGGCGAGCAGCGCGTCGTCGCTCGGCGCGGCTCCGCTCTGGTCGGCGGTCGAACTCATCGTATCGACGGTATCCCTTGGCATGTACCCTCGGGCCGCTCTGGAGTGTCCGGCGGCCCGGGCGCCCCCTTGGGGTAGCGCCCGGGCAAGGCTTGTGCAACCCGGTTAAGGCCTCAGTTGCGGCCCGGGCGCTGCGACAGCCAGGTCAGGAATTCCTGCGCCTGCGCCAGTTCCGCCGCGTCGATCTGCCCGTCGCCGTTGTCGTCGATGCGGGCGAACATCCGGTCGCCCATGCCGCCCGGGCCCCGGCCCTCGCCGCGCATCTGGCCGTCACGCCCGCCCTGCCCGTCGCCCCGCATCTCGCCGCGCATCTCGCCCCGGCGGCCGTGGTCGTCGCCGCCATGGCGGCCAAAGCCGCGACCCTCGCCCCGGTCGTCACCGCCGCGCCCGCCGTGATGGCCCATCATGCCACCCATCCAGTCGCCACGCATGCCGCGGCCCTCGCCGCGGCCCCGGCCCTGGCCGCGCTCGTCGTGCATCGCGGTCATCCCGGCGATCAGCTCGTCACGGGTCAGCGCGGCATCGCCATCGGCATCGGCCGCCGCGATCAGCGCATCGGCGCGGGCGCCGATCATCTCAGCGCGCATCGCATCGCGCAGCGTGGTGCTGTAGGCGGTCCATTCCTCGGCCGAGATCCCGCCGCTGCCATCCGCATCGGCGGTGGCGAAATCGAGCGTCGGCATGGCCGGACGCATCGGCGCGCTCTGCGCAAAGCCCGCAACGGGGATCGCGGCCAGGATCAGCGCCACGGCGGTCAGGGTTCTGGTGTTCATCATGTCTCTCCGGTCAGGGCGCCGCGGGTCTGCCCGTTGGCGCGTTGATGCTCTCTAAACGGGCGCCGAGGGGCATTCCGTCGCAGGTTTTCACGATAACCCGAACTTGACCTGCCTCTTTGCAAAGCCCATGTTTGCCGCGACCCGACGTTCCCGGCCCGGCTGGAAGCGCCCCATTCCCGTATTCCAGTGCCGACCGCCGGCAGACAGGCCCGCCATGACCGCCACCACCCTCGACGTGACCGACGACCGCCCGCTGGGCCCGGCCCTGCGCCGCGGCTGGGCACGCTGCTGCCCGGCCTGCGGCACCGGGCGGATGATGACCGGCTATCTCAAGGTCGCCGATGCCTGCCCCGATTGCGGCGAGCCGCTGCACCATCACCGCGCCGACGACGGCCCGGCCTATCTGACCATCCTCGCCGTCGGCAAGCTGGTCATGGCGCTGTATCTGGCCGTCTATCTGGCCTGGCGGCCCGAGCCCTGGGTGATGATTACCCTGTGCTGGACCGTGGCGCTGGGCATGGCGATCTGGCTGCTGCCGCGCTTCAAGGGCGCGCTGGTGGCGCTGCAATGGTCGCGGCGCATGCACGGGTTCGGCGACGACGCATGACCGAGACGGCGGCCCCGATCCGCGACGCGGCGACCATCGTGCTGGTGCGCGATTCCGCAACCGGCTCGCCCAGCGTGCTGATGGGCATGCGCGGCGCGGCGGCGGCGTTCATGCCGTCGAAATACGTGTTTCCGGGCGGCGCGGTGGATGCGGGCGACAGCGCGATCACCCTGCCCCGCCCGCTGCCCGCCGTCGAGGCGGCGCGCCTGACGCAGCGGCCGGTGACGGCGCAGCCCCCGGCGCCCGAGGCCATGGCCGCCGCCGCGATCCGCGAGCTGTGGGAAGAGGCCGGGCTGATGCTGGGCCGCCCCGGCGCCTGGCAGGGCCCGGTGCCCGGGGATTGGTCGGCCTTTGCCGCCGCCGGGCTGCTGCCCGCGGGCGATGCGCTGCGTTTCGTGTTCCGCGCCGTGACGCCGCCGGGCCGCAGCCGCCGCTTTGACGCGCGATTCTTTCTGGCCCGGGCCGAGGATCTGGCGGGCGACCCCGACGATTTCTCGCGCGCGACGGACGAATTGAGCCACCTGCACTGGATCGCCCTGAGCGAGGCGCGGCGGCTGGACCTGCCGTTCATCACCGAGGTGGTGCTGGCCGAGGCCGAGGCGGTGCTGCGCGAGGGGCGTCAGGATTCGGTGCCGTTCTTCGACAATTCCGGCTCGGAATCGACCTTCCGGCGCATCGGGTAAGATCGGGGGGCTGCTCGCCCCCCGAACCCCCTCGCCCAAGGGGAGCAGGCTCCCCTTGGGGAACCCCCTCGGACGCTCAGGCGCGGCCCGGCGCCTTTTGCAGCAGCGGCATCAGCGCGGCCATGTCGGGGCCGTGGTCCATGCCGGTCACGGCCTTCCTGAGCGGCATGAACAGGCCCTTGCCCTTGCGGCCCGTGGCGGCCTTGACCGCGTTGGTCCAGTCGGCCCAGGCGCCGGGGCCATAGGGCGGCGGCGGCAGCAACTTGAACGCCTCGGCGATGAATTCGGCGTCCTCGGGCGCCACGACAGGCTGCGCGCCGTCGCGGCACAGCGCCCACCAGGCATCGACATCGGCCCGCTTCGTCACGTTCTCTTTCGCCACGCCCCAGAAGGCGGGCGCCAGATCGGCGGGCACGCCCAGCGCCGCGAGGTGATCGGCGACCGCCTCATAGGGCAGCGCCTGCACATGGGCGCGGGTCAGGGGCCACAGATCCTCGGCGTCGAATTTGGTCGGGGCGGCGCCGAATTGCGACAGATCGAAGCCTTCGGCGATCTCGTCGAGGTTCGCGCGCAGTTCGACCGGCTGCGACGAGCCGAGCCGCGCCATCAGCGACAACAGCGCCATGCGTTCGACGCCCTGCGCACGCAGATCGCGCAGCGACAGCGTGCCCAGCCGTTTCGACAGCGCCTCGCCCTGCGGGCCGGTCAGCAGCGAATGATGCGCGAAGGAAGGCGGGGTGCCGCCGATCGACTGGATGATCTGGATCTGCGTCGCGGTATTGGTCACATGGTCGGCGCCGCGCACGATATGCGTGACCCCCATGTCGGTGTCATCGACCGACGAGGCGAAGGTATAGAGCACCTGCCCGTCGGCGCGGATCAGCACCGGGTCGCTGACCGAGGCGGCGTCGATCGAGATCGGCCCGAGGATGCCGTCGGTCCATTCGATGCGTTCCTGCACCAACTGGAAGCGCCAGTAGCCTTCACGCCCCTCGGCGCGCAGCGCGGCGCGGGCCGCATCGTCGAGCGCCAGCGCCGCACGGTCGTAGACCGGCGGCTTGCCCATGTTCAGTTGCTTCTTGCGCTTGAGGTCCAGCTCGGTCGGGGTCTCGAAGCATTCATAGAACTTGCCCGCCGCGCGCAGGTTCGCCGCTTCCTCTTCATAGCGGCCCATCCGCTCGGACTGGCGTTCGACCCGGTCCCAGTGCAGGCCCAGCCAGTCGAGATCGCGCAGGATGCCATCGACATATTCCTGCTTGGACCGCTCGCGGTCGGTATCGTCGAGGCGCAGGATGAACTGGCCGCCGTTCTTGCGGGCGATCAGATAGTTGAACAGCGCCGTGCGCAGGTTGCCGATGTGCAGATAACCGGTGGGCGACGGGGCGAAGCGGGTGACGATCATGGCGAACTCCTGTTGGCCGCGGTTCTGAACCTTTGGCCGCGATTTGTCCATATCCACGCCCGTTTCGCCCCCCGCCTTCAGTCGCGTCCGGCCTTCAGTCGCGCCCGGCCTTCAGTCGCGCCCGGCCTTCAGGATCCCCGCGGCCAGCGCCTCGGGATCGGTGAAGCACAGCTCGTGGCTGCCGGGAATGGCGACCAGCCGGAACAGGCCCAGCTTCTCGCTCAGCCGCGGGTGCCAGCCCAGGCTCTGCGGCAGGGCGCAATCGTCGGTGCAATAGAGATAGGATTTCGGCAGCTCCATCGCCGCCGGGTTCCGGGACAGGCGGATCTTGTCGGTGAAGGTGGCATAGGGATGCGGGTTGAGCACCGCATAAGCCGCCTGCGCCGTCGCCAGATCGGCATCGTTGATGAAGGCCTCGCGCCAGATCGCAAAGGGCAGCATCACCGACGTGTCGGGGCTGGCGCCGCTGATCGCGTCGAACAGCGCCACATAATGCGGCGGCACCAGATCGTTGAGCGCCTCGCCGTCATTGGGCACGAAGGCGTTCCAGTAGACCAGCCGCCGGATGCGCCCGGGCACGCGGTCGGCGACGCCGGTGATGACCATGCCGCCATAGGAATGGCCCAGCAGCACGACGTCGTTCAGGTCGTTGTCGGCCAGATAGCCGGCGATCGAGGCGATGGCCGCCTCCAGCCCGACGCCCCGGCTGTCGCCGGGGCGGTTGCCGGCGATGGTCGGACAATGGGCGACGTGCCCGGCGGCGCGGATCGCCCGGGCCACGGGTTCGAATTCGGCGCCGGTATGCCAGGCGCCGTGCACCAGAACAAAGGTTGTCATCGTGTTCCTCCCTCAGCTTTGACTGGACGACAGCCTGTCACCGCGCCATCATCCCGGCCATGACCGAACCCGCCAGATCGCTGACCGAACCCGCTGCGCCGCCCCGCATCTGGGACAGCCGCGATGTGGCCGCGCCCGAGGCCTTCGACTATTACCGCGAGGGGATCTGCGCCTGTTTCATGCCGCTGCGGCCCGAATTGCCGCGCGCGGCACGGGCCGGGTTTCGCTCGGTGGTGCGCTCGCATGCCATGCCCGGCGGGGCGCTGAACGTGGTTTCGGCGCGCAGCCACGCGGTGCATCGCACCCGGATCGAGATCGCGGCCTCGCCCGAGCCCTGCGTCTATGTCAACCTGCAGCTCGACGGGATCTGCACGATCCGCCAGCACGACAGCGCGCTGGCGCTGCACCCGGGCGAGCTGGGCCTGTTCGATTCCGACACCGCCTTTGCGCTCGACCATGGGCGCAGGCCGGGTCTGCGGGTGGCCTCGCTGCTGCTGCCGCGCGCGCAGGTCGGCGCCGCCCTGCCCCGCGGGCCGCGGCGGCTGTCGGATCATCCGGTTTACGGCGCCTTGCTGATCGAGACGGCGCGGGCGCTGGCCGAGGCGGCCGAGCGGCAGGTGCCGGTCGCCGGGCTGCACGCGGTGCTGGTGCAGCTCATCGCGCTGGCGAGCGGCGAGGCGGCGCCCGCCGACACCGGTCGCAGCCTGCGCATCCGCGCGGCGATCCGCGCCCATGCGGCGCGTCCGGGCTGGAGCCTGGACGATTGCGCGGCTGAACTCGGGCTGTCCGAGCGCAGTATCCAGCGGCTGCTGGCCGCCGAGGATGACGGTTTCGCCGCCGCGCTGACCCGCGAGCGGCTGGCACGGGCGGCGCGGCTGCTGCGCGACCCGGCGCAGGCGCAGCGACCCGTGGCCGATATCGCGCTGGCGGTGGGGTATGGCGATCCGGCGCCCTTTGCGCGGGCGTTCCGCGCGGCCTATGGCGTTGCGCCCGGCGCCTGGCGGCGGGGCGAGGGATGAGCTGGTCCGGCCGGATGGCCCCGACCCTGGACGAGATCGCCGCGCTGGCCGAGGCGGCGCGCGAGGCCTTGCCCGAGCCCTTTGCCGGGGCGGCGCGCGGCGTGATGGTTCAGGTCGAGGAGGTGGCCTCCGATGACATGCTCGACGAGCTGGGCATCGATGACCCGCTGGAGCTGACCGGCCTTTATGATGGCATCCCGCTGACGCAGAAATCGCTGCTGGATGTGCCGCAGCAGCCCGACATGATCTGGCTGTTCCGCGCCGCGATCCTCGATGAATGGTGCGCCCGGGGCGATGTGGCGCTGGATGCGCTGGTCACGCATGTCTTCGTGCACGAGCTGGCGCATCACCTCGGCTGGTCGGATGACGACATCGCCCGCATCGACCGCTGGTGGGAGTGACCCCTACGAGCCCATCGGCGTCCAGGGCCAGGGTTTCTGATCGCTGGCCGCCGATTGATAACGCGCGGCCTTGGCGACCCAGGCGCCGACCATCGAGCCGAAATCGCCCAGTTCCTCGTTCGGGCGGCCCTTGTTGGCGATCATGATGACCACCTGCAGCACCGCCACGGCCAGCAGCAGCGATTGCGCGACGCTGATGAGCATGGTGATGACGAAGATCCACAGAATCCGCGGGATCAGTTGCCGCGGCGATTCCTCGACCGGGGTGCCGTCGTCGGGATCGTCCAGATGGGGATGTTGGTGGCGCATCGGTGACTCCCTCGGCTGTCGGCCCCAGACTGCGCCGGGCGCCCGGTGACGGCAAGAGAGAACCTGCGCGGCGGGCCGAGGGCCGCGGCGGGTTGTCGGCGCGGCACGGATCTGCTGGACTGCGCCCCGGCAAGGAGAGAGCGATGTCAGGATATTTCAGGCAATTGCGGCCGCCAAACCGCGCCCGCAAGGAGCTGCAGGACCGGCTGGAGCGCGAGGAGCCGGGCCATCGGCCGCCGCCGCCCCGGGAACCGGGGGAACAGCGCCGCGAGATGCTGGGCATGATCGCGCTGTTCCTCGCCGTCGGCGGGGCGATTCTGGCGCTGGCGATCCTTGACTGACGGCGCCGTCAACTCAGCCGGTAGTTCGGGCTTTCGCGGGTGATCTGCACGTCGTGGACGTGGCTTTCGCTGAGCCCGGCGCCGGTGATCTTCACGAACTGGCAGTTGCGGCGCATCTCTTCGATGGTCGCGTTGCCGGTATAGCCCATCGCCGCGCGCAGGCCGCCCACCAGTTGATGCACCACCGCGGCGGCCGATCCCTTGTAGGGCACCTGCCCCTCGATCCCCTCGGGCACCAGCTTGTCCGAGGCGGCGTCCTTCTGGAAATAGCGGTCGGCCGACCCCCGGGCCATGGCGCCGAGGCTGCCCATGCCGCGATAGGATTTGTACGAACGGCCCTGATACAGGATCGTCTCGCCCGGCGCCTCGTCGGTGCCGGCGATGGCCGAACCGACCATGGCGCAACTGGCCCCGGCGGCGATCGCCTTGGCGAAATCGCCCGAGAACTTGATGCCGCCGTCGGCGATGATCGGCACGTCGCCCGCCGCCCCCGCCGCATCGAGGATCGCCGTCAGTTGCGGCACGCCCACCCCGGCGACGATCCGCGTCGTGCAGATCGAGCCCGGGCCGATCCCCACCTTGACCGCATCCGCCCCGGCGCCGATCAGCGCCCGCGTCGCCTCGGCCGTGGCGACGTTGCCCGCCACGACCTGCACCGCGTTCGACAGTTTCTTGACCCGCTCGACCGCCTCGGCGACCGAGGCCGAATGGCCATGCGCGGTGTCGATCACCACCAGATCGACGCCCGCGTCGATCAGCGCCGCCGAGCGTTCATAGCCCGCGTCGCCCACGGTCGAGGCCGCGGCGACCCGCAGGCGGCCCAGCTCGTCCTTGCAGGCATTCGGGTGCAGCACGGCCTGTTCGGTGTCCTTGAGGGTCAACAGCCCCTTGAGCCGCCCCCCGGCATCGACCACCAGCAGTTTCTCGATCCGGCGGGCATGCATCAGGCTGCGCGCTTCCTCGCGGTCGGCGGGTTCGTGCAGGATCACCAGATTGTCGGCGGTCATCATCGCATGGACCGGGGTGCGGGCATCGGCGACAAAGCGCATGTCGCGGTTGGTGACGATGCCGACCACGCGGCCCGACTGGTCGACCACCGGGAAGCCGGTGACGTTATAGCGTTCGGCCAGCGCTTTGGCATCGGCCAGCGTGGCGTCGGGGGTCAGGGTGATCGGGTTATAGACCATCCCGGATTCGAACCGCTTGACCCGGCGGACTTCCTCGGCCTGGCGTTCGATATCGAGGTTGCGGTGGATCACGCCGATCCCGCCCGCCTGGGCCATGGCGATGGCCATGCGGGCCTCGGTCACGGTGTCCATGGCCGAGGACAGCAGGGGAATGTTCATCCGGATCGAGCGGGTCACGCGGGTCGAGACATCGGCGGTCGAGGGCAGCACGGTCGAGGCTGCGGGCACCAGAAGGACGTCATCGAAGGTGAGGGCCTCGCGGATCTGCATGGAAAGCTCCTGTCTGCAGGGGGAGTCGTCGCTTGGCACGGCCCTATGGCACGGGATCGGGGGAAAGGAAAGGGGCGGCAGGTGTCCCATCGTGGGACAGGCGGGCGGGGTGAGGGAATTCAGGGGGTTAGAGGGCCACGTTCAGGATCTGTTAACACGTTCCGCCCCCGGGATCGGCAGGTTCCGGCGCAGGCCGCAGGCGCCGGTAGCCAGCCCGCCCCTGCCGCGCTAGCCTGTCGGACACACCCGCCGGGAGGAGCATCATGCCCAAGAACACCATCTGCCTGTGGTTCGACACCGAGGCCGAAGCCGCCGCGCGTTTCTATGCCGCGACCTTCCCCGACAGCGCGGTGAGCGCCGTGCACCACGCCCCCTCGAATTTCCCCGGCGGCCGGGCCGGTCAGGTGCTGACGGTCGATTTCACTGTCTGCGGCATCCCCTGCATGGGGCTGAACGGCGGCACGGCCTTCCGGCAGAGCGAGGCGTTCTCCTTCCAGATCGCCACCGAGGATCAGGAAGAAACCGACCGCTACTGGAACGCGATTGTCGGCAACGGCGGCCAGGAAAGCGCCTGCGGCTGGTGCAAGGACCGCTGGGGCCTGTCGTGGCAGATCACGCCCAGGGCGCTGACCGAGGGAATGGCGGCGGGCGGCGAAGAAGCCCGCCGGGTGTTTGAGGCGATGATGACGATGGGGAAGATCGATGTGGGGGAGATCGTGAGGGCGAGAAGGGGGTGAGGGGGGGGCGCAGGTGCGGTCCGATGGCGCGTGCAAGCACGCACCCTACAAGTGCTGAAGCGACAAAAAACGCGCGCATGACACATGACCTGTCACAAGAGATAAAACACGACAAGATGCTTGGCCTCGCGCTATTCGGCACGGCTTTCAGGAGGTTCGTACTTAATGCCATGCCCTATCGTATTCTTTCCGCCGCACTTGGGACACGTCTACGATGCACCTACGACAATTTCTCTACGCCAAATCGAGATTTTATGATCGCAATTATCACCGCCGCATTTCACATCATGAACTTGCGGATCCCAAAAAACTTGCTGAGGATTGACTGATTTAATCGTATAACTCGCCACGCAAGAAAAGCAGCGACATTCCACCGACTCGGCATTTCTCGGCATACGTTTGCGGATCACTTTTCCACATTCATGGCATTCTATTGACGCATAGTTTCCAAGCCTGACATTGTGAACGGATGAAGCAAGTACATCCTCGATACTGCATGCAATTTCCATGCATCGCACTCGCAGTTTCTTCATATCATGCATTTTTCCCGACTTTGTCTGCTTCAAAGTCGGAACGTGAAGAAAACTACTCAGAGCATCGTAGTGATTGCGAATCGTCTCCATATTCAAGACTTTTTCAGCGCCAAGCACCGACATTTCGACCGGTGGCTCTCCGGGAGAGCCTTCGAGACCCACTGATAGCGTGCTATCTTTATCTGCGGTCGCGTCGATCTCTAACAGTAAAGCCATAACTTTCCGGGGCTGCCAAGTCTCGTATTCGTCGGGCGGAAATTCATCCTTGAAGGACGCTGCCCTATCAAAGGTAAGTGACTCCATTGCCATTCTTAGTTCGAGAGCAGCATATTTTAAACGATCATTTTCACCACCGTCTAATTCTACCTTTGCACGCTTCAATGACTCTCGCGCTTCGTGCCTGTAGCTCATCTCTTACGTCACCATGGCTAGTTGTCGACTTCTAGGCAGGGCGTACCTGCGCCATTCAAAGAATGTGCACATCTCGTACCATAAGATACGAACAAAGCGAAGAATTCACGTCATAGCATGTCATAAAACCATCTCTCAGAAGGCAGTTGATTCCTCCCCCCCCTCACACCGGCACCCCCACCTCCGGCGGGATCGGGCACACATAGGGCTCCTCGCGCAACGCCTCCGCATGCTCGGCCTTCGCCTCGGCCAGCAGTCCCGCGTCGACCAGCAGTTCCTGCGCGCAGCGGGCCATCGCAGTCGCGGCATGGACCATCCCCTTGTGCGCCGCGGGGCTCATCCCCTGGGCGGTGATCTGCCAGGAATGGGCCGGGGTGCCGATGGCGTGGGTGGCGACCAGGCATTGGGTCATCGGCACCACGCGGGTCACGTCCGAGACATCGGTGGAGCCGGTCAGCACCTCGCCGCCCGGCCGCATCGGCGAGACCCAGGTGCACAGCGGCGTGTCGGGTTGCGGTTTCATCGCCACGATGCGGTAGGGGGTGGCGATGTCCTCGGGCGACAGCGTGGCCTGGATGGCGGCGGCATAGGCGCGGTCGGCCTCGTCGAAGGGCACCGGGCCGAGGTCGGTCAGGACGCGGTGCATCAGCCGGTCCATCGTCAGGTTGGGCAGGTTCGACGAGACGGCGGAATAGACCTGCGCCTGCATCTGCGTGCCGCTCATCAGCGCGGCACCGCGGGCGATGTCCTTGACGCGTTCGACCAGCGCCAGCATGTCGGCGGATTTCAGGGCGCGGATCGAATAGCGGACCCTGGCGCGGGCCTGCACCACATTGGGCGCGGTGCCGCCGGCGTCGAGATAGGCGTAATGGATGCGCGCGTCCTGCACCATGTGTTCGCGCAGGTAATTGACGCCGACCGACATGAGTTCGACCGCATCCAGCGCCGAGCGACCGAGGTGCGGCGACATGGCGGCGTGGCTGGCGCGGCCGGTGAAGGTGAAATCCATCCGGGTATTGGCCAGCGACCAGGGATCGACCACGCGGGTCATGCAATCGGGGTGCCAGCTCAGCGCGGCATCGACGCCGTCAAAGGCGCCGTCGCGCACCATGAAGGTCTTGGCGGCGCCGCCTTCCTCGGCCGGGCAGCCGTAGTAGCGCACGCGGCCCGGGGTGCCGGTCTGTTCCAGCCAGTCCTTGACGGCGCAGGCGGCCAGCAGCGCGGCGCCGCCCAGCAGGTTGTGGCCGCAGCCGTGGCCATTGCCGCCCTCGACCAGCGGGCGGGGTTCGGCGATGCCCGCCACCTGGCTGAGGCCGGGCAGCGCGTCATATTCGCCGAGGATGGCGATGACGGGCCCGCCCTGCCCGGCCTCGCCCATCACCGCGGTGGGGATACCGGCGACATTGTCGGCGACGCGAAAGCCCTTGGCGCGCAGCATCCGGCTGTGTTCGGCACAGGATTGGTGTTCCTGATAGAGGGTCTCGGGCGTGCCCCAGACCGTATCGGCCAGCGCGATCAGGTCGGCGCGGTGGCTGTCGATGGCGGTGTCGATGGGATGGGTGTTGCGCATGTTAACCTCCGGTTTCGGGCGATCCTGCGACGCCGGGGGCGCGAAGGCAAGCGCGCAGCCGGGGCGCGCGGCGATTGCGCCGGGCCGGGCCCGGGGCTAGCCTGAGGCGGCAGCCCGGCCGGGGGACAGAGCGGATGGCGACGCTGGTGTTTGGCATGAATGTCTCGCTCGATGGCTATGTGGATCACATGGCCTTTGCGCCCGATCCGGCGCTGTTCGGGCATTTCGTCGCGCAGGCGCAGGGTCAGGCCGGCAGCCTGTACGGGCGGCACCTCTATGAGATCATGGCCTATTGGGATGCGGATCGCCCCGAATGGACGGCGCCCGAGCGCGATTTTGCCCGCGCCTGGCGGCGCCAGCACAAATGGGTGGTGTCGCGCCATCTGGGTGCGGTGGGCGCCAATGCCAGCCTGATCGGCGGCGATCTCGCGGCGGCGGTGCGGGCGCTGAAGGCGGAGGTCGCGGGCGAGATTCAGGTTGGCGGGCCGACGCTGGCGGCGGGTCTGGGCGCGCTGGGGCTGATCGACCTCTACCGCCTCTATCTGCATCCGGTGGTGCTGGGACAGGGCACGCGGTTCTTTGCCGGGCCGCGCCCGCGCCTGCGGCTGGTGGCCAGCGAGCGCATGCCCGGCGACGTGGTCTGCCTGAGCTATGCGCCCGCCTGACCCTAGAGCCGGGCCTTGAGCCAGTCGCTGATGGCGCGGGTCGCCTGCACGCCCTGCGGGATGGCGCGGCGGGCCGAGACGAAGGCATGCACCTGCCCGGGAAAGGCCAGCAGGGTCGAGGGCACCCCGGCAGCACTCAGCGCCTGATGGTAGAGCGCCGCGTCATCCCATAGCGGATCGTGCCCGGCGTGCAGGATCAGCGCCGGGGGCTGGCCCGCCAGATACGGCGAGGCGATCGGCGAGACCCGGGGGTCCATGCGGTCCTGCCCCTGCGGCAGGTATTGGTCCATATACCATTCGATCCGGTCGCGCGGCAGCACATAGGCGTGGCGCAGCGCCTGCATCGAGCCGGTGTTCATGCGCCCGTCCACCGCCGGATAGATCAGCACCTGCAGCTTGGGCCGGGCCTCGCCCGCGGCGGCGAGGTCGTGCATCAGCACCGCGGTCAGATTGCCGCCCGCGCTGTCGCCGCCCACCGCGAGGCGCTGCGGATCGACGCCCCAATCCTGCGGAGCGGCGATCAGGGCGCGGCAGGCGGCCAGCACGTCATCGGGACCGGCGGGGAATTTGTGTTCCGGGGCAAGGCGGTAATCGAGCGAGATCACGCGGATCCCGGCATCCAGCGCGATCTGGCCGCACAGGCCGTCATGGGTGTCGATGCCGCCCTGCACCCAGCCGCCGCCGTGGATATAGAGCAGCGTCGGGCGGTTCGACGCCTGCGGCTGCGTGTCATAAAGCCGCGCCGGGCGGCCCGCCAGCGTCAGGTCGCGCGTCGTCACGCCCGGGGGCGAGGGGATGTCGAATTTCTGGGCGAGGATCTGCAGCGAGCGGCGGCTTTCGGCCAGCGTCGGCGTGACGCCCGGCACGCGGACCGTGTTGAACAATTCGCCCAGCGCCTGCGCCTTGGCGTCGATGCGCCGCCCGTCGACCACCTTGCGGCGCCCGGCGAACCAGGCGGCGGCGACCGGTTCGGGCGCACGGGCGATCAGCAGCGACATGACCAGATTTAGCTTTCCCATCGGATTTCCCTTCCTTGCCCCGTTCCGCCCCGCCGCGGCCGCCGGGAGGATATTTGCAGCACAAAGTTGGAACAGGAAAAGACAATTTGATTCAAATTGTCCGTGCTTCCGCCCACCCCAACTTTGCGCTCTAAATATCCTCAGGGGGGTGAGGCCCGGCACGGGCCGAGGGGGGCGCGAGCGCCCCCCTGCGCCGTTGCCCCCAATGGCCACGAATCCAGTCCGGAGATCAAGCCTCGACGCGCACCTCGATGCCCCAGGCGTCGGTGGCGCGCGGCGGAACCCTGCCCGCCCCGGGCCCGGCGCGCAGCGTGACATGGGCAAGGCCGGTCTGCGCGGTCTGCATCGGCGCGGCGCCCCGGCTGTTCCAGTGGTTGACGGCGATATGGTGGTGATAGCCGCCGGTGGACAGGAACACCGCATCGCGCCCGGCGCGGACGGTATCGAAGGCGAAGGTCTCGATCCACCAGCGCGCCGCCTCTTCGGCCTGGCCGACCTGCAGGTGGACATGGCCGATCTGGGTGGCCGCCGGGGCGGAATAGCCGGGCAGGCTGAAGGCGGAGGCGAGGGTCATCAGGTTTTCGAAATCGATCGGGCCGCCGCCCATGCGCACCTCGCCATTCGCCCATTCCCAGCCACCTTGCGGGCGGTCGGCATAGATTTCCACGCCGTTGCCCTCGGGGTCGGTGAGATAGATCGCCTCGCTGACCACATGGTCCGAGGCGCCATCGACCGGGATGCGGGTATCGACGGCGTGGCGCACCCAGGCGGCGAGATCGGCGCGGGCGGGCAGCAGGAAGGCCGTGTGATAGAGGCCCGCCGCGCTGGGCCGCGCGCGGTGCAGGCCCGCGGTTTCGGTGAGTTCGAGAAAGGCCCGCCCCCCGGCGCCGAGGTGGATGCTGTCGGCGGTACTGGCGATGCGTTCCAGCCCGAGGGTGGTTTCGTACCAGCGCGCCAGCGTCTCGGCCTCCTGCACGCGCAGGCCGACGGCGCCGATGCTGAGCGGCGCGGCGGCGGGCAGCGTGTTGGCGCCGCTGGCGGCGGCGGGGCCGGTGGTCAGGCTGGCGGCCCCGGCGGCCCCGACGGAGGCGAGGAAGTTGCGGCGTTTCATGGCGGGCCCTTTCGCGGTGATCCCGGGGGATATGCGGTCAGGCGGGCCGGGGCGGCAAGCGGCGATCACGCGGGCGTGATCGGTGGGATCAGAGGTCGGGCAAGCTGTTGATGCGCAGACCTTGGTAGGCGTCGGCGGCCCTTTCGGGTTTCAGGAGGGCGTGGGTCATGGTGGGGATCGCATCGCGCAGCCTGTCGAGCCGCAGCATGGCTTGCAACAAGTCCGGCCATGAAAAGCGCCGTTCAACACCGTTCAGACAGGTGTGGATAACGGCGGCCTCGGGCGGCCCGTGGGGCGCGGCGCTCCAGCCAAGAATGCCATGGGCCAGGTGATTGCGCAAAGCAATAGCCTCACGCAGGCGCTGGTCAATCCGGTCAAGGATCTCGGTGTGTTCGGCGCCGCCGCGGCCGACATGAAGGTCGAGCCACGCTTGGGTCAAGGCGCCCATCCCCTGCGGCGGGGATGCCTGGCCAAGCGCCAGACAAGCTTTGGACAGTTCCTGTTCGACCGAAGCGCAGAGCATGAACAGGCTTATCGGCGCGCCCTTGATCGCATCGTAGCTGACCGTCTGCTCCGTCATCGTCGCACCCTTTGCCAAAGGGGCGGCCCTGCCGGGCCGCCCCCCTGTTTGCGGTGATCCGCGTTCAGCCGATGATCGCGTTCAGCGTGGCCGAGGGGCGCATGACGGCGGCCATCTTGGCCTCGTCGGGGTGGTAATAGCCGCCCAGATCGGCGGGTGCCCCCTCGGCGCCGTGCAATTCGCCGAGGATCTGCGCCTCGCCCTCGACCAGCGCCTTGGCGATGGGGGCGAAATGCGCGGCCAGATCGGCATCGTCGGTCTGCGCGGCCATGGCCTCGGCCCAGTAGCGGGCGAACCAGTAATGCGAGGTGCGGTTGTCATCCTGCCCCACCCGGCCGCGCGGCGACTTGTTGTTGGCCAGCACCTGCTGCGTCGCCAGATCGACCGCGGCACCCAGCACCGCCGCCTTGGGCATGGATTTCGCCTCGGCGAGGAAGTTGAAGCTTTCGCCCAGCGCGCAGAATTCGCCAAGGCTGTCCCAGCGCAGGTGGTTTTCTTCCTGCAATTGCTGGACATGCTTGGGCGCGGTGCCGCCGGCGCCGGTTTCGAACATGCCGCCGCCCTGCATCAGCTTGACGATCGACAGCATCTTGGCCGAGGTGCCCAGTTCCAGGATCGGGAACAGGTCGGTCAGGTAATCGCGCAGCACGTTGCCGGTGATGGTGACGCAATCCTTGCCCGCGCGCATGGTCTCGAACGTGTAGCGGGTCGCGGCGCGCGGATCGAGGATCTTGATCTCGACCCCGGCGGCCTTGAGCGCGGGTTCGACGTATCGGATCAGTTCGCGGTCATGGGCGCGGTTCTTGTCGAGCCAGAAGGCCGCAGCCCCGGTCGCCTTGGTGCGGGCGATGCCGAGCTGGATCCAGTCGAGGATCGGTGCCTTTTTCGCGGTGGCCGAGCGCCAGATGTCGCCCTGTTCGACGGCATGCGCATGCAGCACCGCGCCGCTGTCGAGGACGATTTCCACCACGCCCTTGCCCGAGATTTCAAAGGTCGTCGGGTGGCTGCCGTATTCCTCGGCCTTTTGCGCCATCAGGCCGACGTTCGACACCGCGCCGCAGGTCGTCACGTCCAGCGTGCCGGTTTCCTTGAAGTATTTGATCGTCTCGTCATAGACACAGGCATAGGCGTTGTCGGGGATGCAGCATTTGACATCGGCTTCCTTGCCGTCCGGCCCCCAGCCCTTGCCCCCGGCGCGGATCACCGCGGGCATCGAGGCGTCGATGATGACATCCGAGGGGACGTGCAGGTTGGTGATCCCCTTGTCCGAGTTCACCATGTACATCGGCGGCTGCGCGGCCATCGCCGCCTTGAGATCGGCCTGCAGCGCCGCATTCCCGGCGATGCGCTTTTCCAGATCGCCGATGCCGGAATTCGGATTCCAGCCCAGCGCGTCCAGTTCGGCGCCGTGGCGGGCGATGAAATCCTTGAGGTAGACGCTGACGAAATGGCCAAAGAGGATCGGGTCCGAGACCTTCATCATCGTGGCCTTCAGATGGACCGAGAACAGCACGCCCGGCTCAGTCGCGGCGATCTGTTCGGCGATGAAGGTGCGCAGCGCCGCGGCCGACAGGAAGGTGGCATCGACCACCTCGCCCTCGGTATATTTCAGCTTGTCCTTGAGGACGGTCTTCGTGCCATCGGCAGCGGTAAAGACGATCTTCGCCCCGCCCGCCTGCGCGGCGGTGATGGTCGCCGATTTCTCGTTGGCAAAGAAGTCGTTGCCGGGCATCGCCGCGACATGGGTGCGCGACTGCGCGCTCCAGCTGCCCATCGAATGCGGGTGGCTTTGCGCGTACATCTTGACGGCGCGGGCGGCGCGGCGGTCGGAATTGCCCTCGCGCAGCACCGGGTTCACGGCGGAACCCTTGACCGCGTCATAGCGCGCCCTGGCCGATTTCTCGGCCTCGGTGGCCGGTTCTTCGGGGTAATCGGGGATCGCATAGCCCTTGGCCTGCAATTCCTTGATCGCGCCGTTCAGTTGCGGCTGCGAGGCCGAGATGTTCGGCAGCTTGATGACATTGGCCAGCGGCGTCTTGACCAGTTCGCCCAGCCAGGCCAGATCGTCGGACACGCGCTGCGCCTCGGTCAGCACCTCGGGGAACGACGCCAGAATGCGCCCGGCGACGGAAATGTCGCGGGTTTCGACGCGGATGCCCGCCGGGGCGGCAAAGGCGCGGATGATCGGCTCCAGCGAGGCGCGGGCCAGCTCGGGGGCCTCGTCCACCTTGGTATAGATGATGTCGGGGGTATCGGTCTTGGCCATGCCTGCGTCCTCATGCGGGTGACGCCCCGGGGACGGCCTGCGCGGCCAGATCCGGGCGCGGGGGATTCGGAGGGCAACCGGCTGCCACCCTCCGCTGCGCGCTCTGTCGCGCAAAAGCGGCGATGCGTCAAGTCCATTGTGTGCAATGGTATACATTTCAGGGCCGCCGGGCCCCGCCCCCCCGCCCCGGCGCCCTCTTTGCTCGGAAAATATCCTCCAGGAGGGTCCGGGAGGATGGAAAATCCTCCCGGCAGGGGGCGCGGGGGGCTGGCCCCCGCCCGGCGCGAGGGGGGGCTCGATGCCCCCCGAGCGCCGCCCCCCTTCCCCCGGTCGGCCAAACCTGCCAGACAGGCCGCGCCTTCCCCAGACGAGTTTCCCATGCACTGGCTCCTCCTCTCCGCGGCGATCGTGTTCGAGACCATCGGCACCGCCTCGCTCAAGGCCTCCGAGGGGTTCACCCGGCTCTGGCCCACCGCGCTGTCGCTGGTCGCCTACGGCCTTGCCTTCTGGCTGCTGGCGCTGGTGCTCAAGGTGGTGCCGGTGGGGCTGGCCTATGCGATCTGGTCGGGGGCCGGGATCTGCCTGATCGCGCTGATCGCCGCGCTGGTCTTTGGCCAGCGGCTCGATCTGCCCGCGCTGCTGGGCATGGCGCTGATCGTCGGCGGGATCGTCGTCATCAGCCTGTTCTCCAGCGCGGCGCCGCATTGACATGGCGCAGGCGCGGCATTCCCCGCTCGACGACGCGCAGGGCATCGCCTTTGGCGCGATCATGGCGGCCTTTGGCATCACCATCCTGACGCATCTGGGGCTGATTACCGGCCAGACGGCGGGGCTGGCGGTGCTGATCGCCTATCTGACCGGCTGGAAATTCGGCGTGGTGTTCTTTCTGGTCAACCTGCCGTTCTACGGCTTCGGCTATCGCCGGTTCGGGCTGTCCTTCACGCTCAAGACCTTTGCCGCGGTCGCCCTGCTGTCGGCGCTGAACCTGATGGCGCCGGGCTGGATCGGTTTCGCGCATCTGAACATCGCCGTGGGCGCGGTGCTGTTCGGGCTGGTGTCGGGGGCGGCGCTGCTGGCGCTGTTCCGGCATGGCGCCAGCCTGGGCGGGATCGGCATTCTGGCGCTGGCGGCGCAGGACCGCTGGGGCTGGCGGGCGGGCTGGGTGCAGCTTGGCTTTGATGTCGGCCTGTTCGCGGTGGCGCTGGCGGTGCTGCCCGACTGGCGGCTGGTGGCCTGGTCGGCGCTGGGGGCGCTGGTGGTCAATGCGGTGATCGCCATCAACCACCGGCGCGACCGTTATCTGGCGACCTGAGCCGTTCAGCGGCGCACCGGCCCGGGCAGCCCGGCCGGGCGGCTGATCTGGCGGCAGACGATGCGGTAGGGCGGGCCGGAATACCATTCATCGGGCCCGCGCGGCACCCGCCAGCAGACCTCGCCATTGGGGCGCACATGCGTGGTGTCAAAGGCGGGCGTTGCCGCGGCGGGCAGCGGGGCGAGGGTGAGGGCGGCCAGCGCCAGCGGGCGGAGCAGGGACAGCATGGCGGCCCCCTCAGCGCAGCGGCAGCGGGCGGCCGCGCTGCAGGCATTGGCGCGGCGAGGTCGGGCGCTCGCCGGGGCGGCAAAAGCGCATCGACTGCAGCTCGGCGCCGGGCAGCACGCCCTCGGGCAGCAGCGACAGGGCGGGGGCGGCGGCGGGCAGGGTCAGGGCCAGCAGCAGGGCGCAAAGGGCGGTGCGGAACATGGGACACATCCTTTCAGAGCGTGGTTTCGATGGCCCCAATCTGCCCGATCGCGCGGCGGCGCGCGGTTCCCGGCGGAACAGCCCCCGCCCCCACTGGCCAAGCCAGGCGTTTTCCTCTATCGCGGCGCCAATCACACGGGAAATGCATCATGGACCTTCGCAACATTGCGATCATCGCTCACGTTGACCACGGCAAGACGACGCTGGTGGACGAACTCTTGAAACAATCGGGGGTCTACCGCGAAGGTCAGGCCGTGACCGAACGGGCGATGGATTCGAACGATCTGGAGCGCGAGCGCGGCATCACCATCCTGGCCAAGGCCACCTCGGTCGAATGGAAGGGCGCGCGCATCAACATCGTCGATACGCCCGGCCACGCCGATTTCGGCGGCGAGGTGGAGCGCATTCTCAGCATGGTGGACGGCGTCTGCCTGCTGGTCGATGCCGCCGAGGGGCCGATGCCGCAGACCAAATTCGTGCTGGCCAAGGCGCTGGCGCTGAACCTGCGCCCGATCGTCGTGCTCAACAAGGTGGACAAGCCCGCCGCCGAGCCCGACCGCGCGCTGAACGAGGTGTTCGACCTGTTCGCCAACCTGGGCGCGACGGATGAACAGCTCGACTTTCCGGTGCTTTACGCCTCGGGGATCAATGGCTGGGCCGATGCCGATCTCGACGGGCCGCGCAAGGACATGGCGGCGCTGTTCGACATGGTGATGCGCCATGTCGAGCCGCCGAAACAACTGGCCGATATCGACAAGCCGTTCCGCATGCTGGCGACGACGCTGGGCGCCGATGCCTTCATCGGCCGCATCCTGACCGGGCGCGTCGAATCGGGCCGTCTGAAGGTCGGCGAGACGATCAAGGCGCTCAGCCGCACCGGCGAGCGGATCGAGCAGTTCCGCGTGACCAAGATCCAGGCGTTCCGCGGCCTGGGTCATCAGCCGATCGAGGTGGCCGAGGCGGGCGATATCGTCACCATCGCCGGCATGTCCAAGGCGACCGTGGCCGACACCCTGTGCGACCTGTCGCTGGATACCGCCCTGCCCGCCCAGCCGATCGACCCGCCGACCATCTCTGTCACCTTCGGCATCAACGATTCGCCGCTGGCGGGCCGCGATGGCAGCAAGGTGCAGAGCCGGGTGATTCGGGAACGCCTGATGAAAGAGGCGGAATCCAACGTCGCCATCAAGATCGAGGACACGCCGGGCGGCGAGGCCTTTGTCGTCTCGGGGCGCGGCGAATTGCAGATGGGCGTGCTGATCGAGAACATGCGCCGCGAGGGGTTCGAACTGTCGATCAGCCGCCCGCGGGTGATCTACCGCGACATCGACGGCGTGCGCCACGAGCCGATGGAAGAGGTGATCGTCGATGTCGATGACGAATATTCCGGCGCGGTCATCGAAAAGCTGACCGGCCCGCGCAAGGGCGAACTGGCCGAGATGAAGCCCGCCGGTGTCGGCAAGACGCGGATCGTCGCCTATGTGCCGTCGCGCGGGCTGATCGGCTATCAGGGCGAATTCATGACCGACACCCGCGGCACCGGCGTGCTGAACCGGCTGTTCCACGACTGGGTGCCCTACAAGGGGCCGATCCAGGGGCGGCGCCAGGGCGTGCTGATCTCGATGGAGAACGGCGTGTCGGTGGCCTATGCGCTGTGGAACCTCGAGGACCGCGGCCGCATGTTCATCGGCGCGCAGGAACAGCTCTATGTCGGCATGATCATCGGCGAGCATTCGCGCGACAACGATCTGGAAGTGAACCCGATCAAGGGCAAGAAACTGACCAACGTGCGCGCCTCGGGCACCGACGAGGCGGTGCGGCTGACGCCGCCGGTCATCATGTCGCTGGAACAATCCATCGCCTATATCGACGATGACGAACTGGTCGAGGTGACGCCCAAGTCGATCCGGCTGCGCAAACGCTATCTGGACCCGCACGAGCGCAAGCGGATGGCCAAGAGCGAAGGCTGAGCGCAAAGCGGGGGGCCAGCCCCCCGCACCCCCCGCCCAGGGGGGCGCACGCGCCCCCCTGGGAACCCCCCGTGAGTATTTTCGGCAAGATGAAGCGCGCATGGTTAACGCTTTGTTGACGCGCCTCTTTGCTCTGGAAATATCCTGGGGGGTGAATGCGCGCTGGCGCGCAGAGGGGGGCTAGCCCCCCTGCCCGGCCACCAGGGGCGCGGGCTGACGGACGGGGCGGGGGGTTTTCCCTCGCCTTTTGCGTTCGGGTTTGGCAGAAAGGGACCGTTAGCGCGAACAGCGGAGGCGGCGAATGCGGTGGGGGATTCTGGGGGCGGCAAAGATCGCGCGGACGGCGCTGGCACCGGCGATCCATCTGGCGAACGGGGCCGAGCTGGTGGCGCTGGCGACCGGGTCGGCGGACAAGGCCGCGCCGTTCCGGGCCCTGGTGCCGGGGTTGCGGGTGCATGACAGCTATGAGGCGCTGCTGGCCGACCCGGACATCGACGCCGTCTATATCCCGTTGCCCAACCATCTGCACATCGACTGGAGCCTGCGGGCGCTGGCCGCGGGCAAGCAGGTGCTGTGCGAGAAGCCGCTCGCCTTGCGGGCGGATCAGATCGACCCCTTGATCGCGGCGCGCGATGCCTCGGGGCTGCTCTGCGTCGAGGGGTTCATGGTGTGCCATCATCCGCAATGGCTCAGGGTGCGGCAATTGCTGGCGGACGGGGCGATCGGGCGGCTGGTGCATGTCGCGGCGGCGTTCAGTTTCAACAATCCCGATCCGGCGAATATCCGCAACCGGGCCGAGACCGGCGGCGGCGCGGTTTATGACATCGGTGTCTATCCCTGCGTGACGACCCGTTTTGCCACCGGGGCCGAGCCGCTGCGCATCCGCTCGGAATTGCGCCGCGAGAACGGGGTGGATGTCTTTGCCCGGGTCTGGGCGGATTTTGCGGATTTCACGCTGGATTTCCACGTCGGCACCCGCATGGCGCCGCGTCAGCAGATCGTCTTTCACGGCACCGAGGGGGTGATCGAGCTGCCGGTGCCGTTCAACGCCGGGCTGGCGGGGGCGGCGCAGGTGATCCTGCGGCGCGGCTATGACGAGACGCGGATCGAGCGGTTCGAGCCGGTCGATCAGTACCGGCTGATGATCGAGGCCTTCGGGCTGAGCGCGGCCGAGGGCGCGCCCTTTGCCTGCCCGCTGGAATTCTCGCGCGGGAATGCGGTGATGATCGACGCGATTCTGGACGGCGGCCTGGGCTGAGGCTGGCCCGGTCGGCCCGGTTGTGGCAGGCTGGCGGCCCCAGCCCCGGAGGACGTGATGCGCCACCTGCCCCTGACCCTGATCCTGCTCGCCCCGCTGCCCGCCCTGGCCCAGGACGGCCCCGTCGGTATTGCCTTCGTGCAGGCGCCCGAGCAAAGCTGGGGCGTCGCCGTCGGCGACACGCCCGACGAGGCCTTTGGCGCCGCGGTGGCGATGTGTGTCGAGGGCGGGGCCCTGGCCGGGGATTGCCTGCGCACCAACTGGTGTTATCCGGCGGGCTGGTCGATCGACATTTTCGCCCAGCATCAGGAGGGGTTGCACTGGCACGAAGTGCTGTGCGGCCTGCCCTCGCGCGAGGTGGGCGAGCGGGTGGCCGCCGCTTTGTGCGAGCGCAGCGAGCGTCCCTATCTGATCGAATGCGCGCTGGTGCAGGTTTATGACCCGGCGGGCACGCCGATGCTGCCCTATTAAGCAGAAATACGCGCCGGGAATGTAACAAAACCTTGCAATCCGCGCGCTGCACTGCAGAAATCGGTCCAGCTTTCTGACCGATTCATAGGGGGAAACCGGGATGGCCGCGTTCAACAAGATTCTGATCGCCAACCGGGGAGAGATCGCCATCCGCGTGATGCGGGCGGCGAACGAACTGGGCAAGAAGACGGTCGCCGTCTATGCCGAGGAGGACAAGCTGGGCCTGCACCGCTTCAAGGCGGACGAGGCCTACCGGATCGGCGAGGGGCTGGGGCCGGTGGCGGCCTATCTGTCGATCCCCGAGATCATCCGCGTCGCCAAGAAGGCCGGCGCCGATGCGATCCATCCCGGCTATGGGCTGCTGTCGGAAAACCCGGCGCTGGTCGATGCCTGTGTCGAGGCGGGGATCACCTTCATCGGCCCGCGCGCGGAAACCATGCGCGCGCTGGGCGACAAGGCCAGCGCGCGGCGGGTGGCGATTGCGGCGGGTGTGCCGGTGATCCCGGCGACCGAGGTGCTGGGCGAGGATATGGACGAGGTCCGCGCCATGGCGGCGGCGGTGGGCTATCCGTTGATGCTGAAGGCCAGCCACGGCGGCGGCGGGCGCGGCATGCGCGCCGTCATGGGCCCCGAGGAGCTGGAAACCCGGGTGCGCGAGGGCCGACGCGAGGCCGAGGCGGCCTTCGGCAACGGCGAAGGCTATCTGGAGCGGATGATCCTGCGGGCGCGCCATGTCGAGGTGCAGCTTCTGGGCGATACGCATGGCGCGCTCTATCACCTCTATGAGCGCGATTGCACGGTGCAGCGGCGCAACCAGAAGGTGGTCGAGCGCGCGCCCGCCCCCTATCTGACCGCCGAGCAACGCGCCGAGGTCTGCGCGCTGGCGCTGAAGATCGGGCAGGCGGTGGGCTATCAGAACGCCGGGACGGTCGAGTTCCTGATGGATATCGACACCGGCGCCTTCTATTTCATCGAGGTCAATCCGCGCATTCAGGTGGAGCATACCGTCACCGAACAGGTGACGGGCATCGACATCGTCAAGGCGCAGATCCGCATCGCCGAGGGCGAGACGCTGGCCGAGGCGACCGGCACGCCGTCGCAGGCGGATGTGCGGCTGTCGGGCCATGCGCTGCAATGCCGGATCACCACCGAAGACCCGCTCAACAATTTCATCCCCGATTACGGGCGCCTGACCGCCTATCGCAGCGCGACCGGCATGGGCATCCGGCTGGACGGCGGCACCGCCTATGCGGGCGGCGTCATCACCCGCTATTACGACAGTCTGCTGGTCAAGGTGACGGCCTGGGCGCCGACGCCGACCGAGGCGATCGCGCGGATGGACCGGGCGCTGCGCGAATTCCGCATCCGCGGGGTTTCGACCAACATCGCCTTTGTCGAGAATTTGCTGAAACATCCGGTGTTTCTGGCCGATCAGGCGACGACCAAATTCATCGACACCACGCCCGGGCTGTTCCAGTTCAAGAAGCGGCGCGACCGGGGCACCAAGGTGCTGACCTATCTGGCCGACATCACGGTGAACGGCCATCCCGAGACCGCAGGCCGCCCGCGCCCGGCCGCGCAGCCGCGGCTGCCGGTGGCGCCCAAGGTGCGTGCCGAGCACGCACCCTACGGCACGAAAACCCTGCTGGAAGAACAGGGCGCCAAGGGTGTGGCCGACTGGATGAAGGCGCAAAAGCGGCTGCTGATTACCGACACGACGATGCGCGATGCCCATCAATCGCTGCTGGCGACGCGGATGCGGTCGATCGACATGATCCGCGTGGCACCCGCCTATGCCGCCAATCTGCCGGGGCTGTTCAGCGTCGAATGCTGGGGGGGGGCCACCTTTGATGTGGCCTACCGCTTCTTGCAGGAATGCCCCTGGCAGCGGCTGCGCGACCTGCGCAAGGCGATGCCGAACCTCTTGACGCAGATGCTGCTGCGGGCCTCGAACGGGGTGGGCTATACCAATTACCCCGACAATGTGGTGCAGGCCTTTGTCAAACAGGCGGCGGAAACCGGGGTCGATGTGTTCCGGGTGTTCGACAGCCTGAACTGGGTCGAAAACATGCGCGTCGCCATGGATGCGGTGATCGAATCGGGGCGCATCTGCGAGGGGACGATCTGCTATACCGGCGACATGCTGGACCCGGGGCAGCGCAAGTATACGGTTGATTATTATGTGAAAATGGCCAAGGCGCTGGAGGCCGCAGGCGCGCATGTGCTGGGGGTCAAGGACATGGCGGGGGTGTTGAAGGCGCCCTCGGCACGGGTGCTGTTCAGCGCGCTGAAGGATGCGGTGGATCTGCCGATCCATTTCCACACGCATGACACCTCGGGCGCGGCGATTGCGACGATTCTAGCGGCGAGCGATGCCGGGGTCGATGCGGTGGACGCGGCGATGGATGCGCTGTCGGGCAACACCAGCCAGCCGACGCTGGGCTCGGTTGTCGAGGCGCTGCGCCATACCGAGCGCGATACCGGGCTGGACATGGGCACGATCCGCGAAATCTCGGATTACTGGGAGCAGGTGCGGGCGCATTACGGCGCGTTTGAAACCGGGCAGCAGGCGCCCAGTTCCGAGGTCTATCTGCACGAGATGCCGGGCGGGCAGTTCACCAACCTCAAGGCGCAGGCGCGCAGCCTGGGGCTGGAGGAACGCTGGCCGGAAGTGGCGCGCGCCTATGCCGATGCGAACCAGATCTTTGGCGATATCGTCAAGGTGACGCCCTCGTCAAAGGTGGTCGGCGACATGGCGCTGATGATGGTCACGCAGGGGCTGAGCCGCGCCGATGTGGAAAACCCGGGCCGCGACATGGCGTTCCCGGATTCGGTGGTCGACATGCTCAAGGGCAATCTGGGCCAGCCCGAGGGCGGCTTTCCGGCCGGGATCACCGCCAAGGCGCTCAAGGGCGAGGCACCGACGACCGAGCGGCCGGGCAAGCATCTGCCGCCGGTCGATCTGGAAGCGGTGCGCGCGCAGGTGTCCAAGGAGCTGGACGGGTTCAAGGTCGATGACGAGGATCTGAACGGATATCTGATGTATCCCAAGGTGTTCCTCGATTACATGGGCCGCCACCGGGTCTATGGCCCGGTGCGCACGCTGCCGACCTGGAACTTCTTTTACGGCATGGAGCCGGGCGCCGAGATCAGCGCCGAGATCGACCCGGGCAAGACGCTGGAAATCCGGCTGATCGCCGTGGGCGAGACCGGCGAGGATGGCGACGTCAAGGTGTTCTTCGAACTGAACGGCCAGCCGCGCACCATCCGCGTGCCCAACCGCAAGGTGAAGGCGACGCAGGCGGTGCGGCCCAAGGCGCAGGACGGCAATCCGGCGCATCTGGGGGCGCCGATGCCGGGATCGGTGGCCTCGGTCGCGGTGCAGGCCGGGCAGCCGGTCAAGGCGGGCGATCTGCTGCTGACCATCGAGGCGATGAAGATGGAAACCGGGTTGCACGCCGACCGCGACGCGGTGGTCAAGGCGGTGCATGTGCAGCCCGGCGCGCAGATCGAGGCGCATGATCTGCTGATCGAACTGGAGTGAGCCTCAGGTGATCCCGGCAATGAGCGCCACATCCCGCAGATCGAGGGAGACGGCGCCCGTCCCGTCGGCATAGCGGCCACGAAACAGCGGCTCACGCGCGGGGTCGCGCACGAAATCCTCGAACGCGCGGCGCGTTCGGGGGGCGTGTTGGTTACAGCCTGTTCGGCGCCGCCCTTGACGACGATATGCAGGATCTTGTGCGTTGACGTGAGGGCCCCCGGCTGTTCGAGGCCCCCTGGAAAGCCGAAATGCCGGACGGGTCAAGCCGCCCGGCCCCGGCGCAGCAGAAAGGGGGCGCGGCGCGCCCCCTTGTCGGTGGTATCGGTGGTCTCGGCGGGCTGAACCGGCGTCAGACCTTGTCCCAGAAGCGGCTGACCTCGGCCTCGGCCTCTTCCTTGGTCTTGCCATAGCGTTCCTGGATCTTGCCGGCCAGCTTCTCGCGGTGGCCATCGACAACGTCGAGATCGTCGTCGGTCAGCTTGCCCCACTGGATCTTGGCCTCGCCCTTGAGCTGCTTCCACTTGCCTTCGATTTGCTCGCGGTTCATGGGTCTCTCCTTTTGGTCTGCGTCGCGGGGGCGATCCCCGCGGCTTGCAAGGAGAACGCGCCGGGGCCCGCCCGGTTCCATGCCGCCGGGATATTGCCGCCGGATCAGCGTTTCTTGACGAACTCGGTCAGGATGACGATGCGCTGCCCCTCGACGCGGCCCTCGATCTGGCCGGCATTGTCGGCCACCAGCATGATGCCGCGCACCGCCGTGCCGCGCTTGGCGGTAAAGCCCGCGCCCTTGACCGGCAGATCCTTGACCAGCACCACGGTATCGCCCGGCGCCAGCAGCACGCCATGCGCATCGCGGTGCTGCAACGCGGCGGGGGTATCGGCCCAGCCCTGCGCGGTGTCGGACAGGATCATGCTGCCCTGCAGATCGGCGGCCCAATCCTCGGCCAGGGCGCCCAGCTTGCGCCAGACGGCGAATTGCACCGCCGGATCGTCGGACCAGGCGGCGCCTTGCAGGCACTGCCAATGCGCCGGGCTGTCGGGCTCCTGATCGCCGCGGCAGACGGGGCACAGCGGGACGGCGGCGCCGGGGGTCTGCGCGGTGGACAAGAGCCCGCCGGTCGCGCCGCAAAAGGCGCATTCGGCCGCGGGGGCGGGGATCGGGGCGGCGTCGGTCATGGGCGTTCCTTGCAAGACGGGCCCGGCGCCGGGGCGGGGGGCGGTGTGATCCGGGCTTAGGCCCCTGCCCCGCGCTTGGCAAGCCGGGGGCCGGGGGCGGCGTGATCCACCCAAGCCATGGGAATAACAGGGTTTCCCGGCGCCGGGCCCGGGTTGCAGCCAGATCGCCCCCGCGCAAAATTCCGCCGACCGGGCGCTTTTTCCCTCTTGCGGGCCGCGCGGGCTTCCCCTAAATCACCGCCCACGGAGTGCGGGCGTAGCTCAGGGGTAGAGCATAACCTTGCCAAGGTTAGGGTCGTGAGTTCGAATCTCATCGCCCGCTCCAAAACAAAACCGGCGGCCTTGCGGTCGCCGGTTTTGTTTTTGCCGCTCAGCCCATGGCGGGGCGCCGGGCGCGGCGGGCCTGCCACAGTTCGAGCAGCGCCAGATTGAGCAGCCAACTGCCCCAGGCGGTGATCTGATAGGTTTCCACCACGCTCCAGCCCGCCAGCATCAGCGGCGCCATCACCAGCCGCAGCGTAACGGCGGCCAGGGTCAGCGCCACCGAACGGCGCATCCAGCGCCGATGCGCAGCGATGTCCCCGGCGCGGGCCCGGGCAATCCCCAGCGCGGTAAAGGCCAGCCAGAGCACGGCCAGCGCGGCAAAACCGGTCAGCGCAAAGGCTGTTCCGGTGAAATGCGGCAACAGCGCCAGCGAGCCGAGGCCGCCGGTCAGCACGGCGAGGCCGTAAAGCCGCCCGCTCCAGCGGTGCAGCGCCGGATGACGCCGCCGCAACCCGCCCCAGAGCTGGAACGGCGCCAGCAACAGCGCCAGCGGCCCGCCCAGCAGATGCGCGAACAGCGCCAGCGGCACCTCGGGGCGGTAATGCGCCACGGCGGGCATCGCCAGATCGAGCGGCAGCAGCAGCACGCGCCAGGATACCAGCGCAACAGCCAGCGCCGAGATCCACAAGAACCAGGCATAGGGACGGGACATGCGGAACCTCCGGCGGGATGGCTTGACAGTGTAAAGCCAGCATAGAGCCGGGATTGACACCGTCAAGGCACAAACTTGACAGTGTCAACTCGATGCCGCATAGCGAGAGCATGACCCGCCGCACCCCCGCCGATACCCCGCTGCGCGAGGCCCTGATCGAGGCCGGTCTGGCCCTGCTGGTCGACGGCGGGCCCGAGGGGTTGACGCTGCGCCGCGCCGCCGCCCGCGCCGGGGTCTCGCATGCCGCGCCCGCCCATCATTTCAAGGGCTTGTCAGGATTGCAGACCGCGATCGCCGCCCGGGCCTTTGCGCTGTTCACCCAGGCGATGATCGCCCGCCGCGACGCGGCGCCCGATCAGCCCTGGCCACGCCTGCTGGCGATCTGCGACGGCTATCTGGATTTCGCCGCCGGGCGGGCCGGGCTGTTCCACGTCATGTTCGCCTGCCCCGATCTGGAGCCCGACGACAGCGACCTGGCGCGCGAATCGGCGCGCGCCTACGGCGTGCTGCGCGAAGGCTGCCTGCCGTTTTCCGGCGGCACGCCGGATGCGGTGCTGGAGGCGCTGGTCTGGTCGGCGGTGCATGGCTATGCCGCGCTGGGCTTCGCCCGGCCCGACCAGCAAAGCGACGGCGTGCCGCCCTTTTCGGCGCTGCTGGGCCGGATCGTGCCCCGCGGGTAAGCCGCTCAGCGCGGACCGGTAACGGCGACCCAGGCGCCCTGCGGATCGGTGGCCTGCACGATATAGGCGCCGCCCGGCACCTCCATCGGCCCGTTCATCACCCGGCCGCCCCCCTCGGTGATCGCCGTGACCGCCGCGTCGATGCTGGCGACACCGAAATAGGGCAGCCAGGCCGAGGGCATGTCAGCCGAGGGTTTGCCCATCAGCCCGCCGAAATCGCCGACCGCCAGCGCGACAAGCTGATAGGTGCCCATCTCGCCCATATCCATCGCCATCGAGGTCTTCCAGCCCAGATGCTTGCCATAAAAGGCCAGCGCCGCGACCGGATCGCTGCTCATCAGCTCGTGCCAATTGCCATGGCCGCGCTTGTTCTGGTCAAAGGCGCCGCCCTCGCCGCCCGGCGCGGGTTGCAGCAGGCCGAACACCGCGCCCTGCGGATCGGCGAGAATGGCGAAACGGCCAGTACCGGGAATGTCGCTGGGCGCGACATATTGCTGCGCGCCATCGGCCAGCATCGCCGCCACGGTGGCATCGCAATCGGTGACAGCGAAATAGAGGCACCAGTTGGGCGGGATGCCGGGCATCGACGGCGCCATCATCCCGGCGACCATGGTGCCGCCGAGGGTGCCGAGGTAATACTCCATCCCCTCCATCGGCGCCTTGTCGATGCTCCAGCCCAGAAGCCGGGCATAGAACGCGCCCGCCGCATCGGGGTCGGGCGTGGTGAGTTCATACCAGCAGGGGTATCCGTGATGGGAGTCGGTCATGGGGGGATTCTCCGCAGCGTTGGCAGGGTGGATCGCCATCGAGGTTAGGTCATGGTACTTGCAAAAAGCAACCGGGTAATCCGGACCCGGCGGAAAGAGGGGCAGCATGGCGCGGCAGGGCTATAACGAGGGCTGTCTGGCCGCGCATGCGCTGGATCTGCTGGGCGACCGCTGGGCGATTCTGGTGCTGCGCGAGCTGATGCTGGGGCCCAAGCGGTTCGGGGCGATCAAGGCCGGGTTGCCGGGCATCGCCAGCAACGTGCTGACCCAGCGGCTGCAGGATCTGGCGGCAACCGGGCTGCTGATGCGCGACGAGACCGGCTATGCCCTGACCGCAGCGGGGCGCGAGGCGCGGCCGGTGATCGACGCGCTGTGCCGCTGGGGCGTGCGCCAGCCCGGGCATGACCCGCGCAAATTCATCTCGCCGGTCAGCCTGATGCTGTCGCTGGCGGTGATGTACCGGCCCGGCGACAGGGTGCTGACGGCCGGGTTCGATCTGGGCACCGAACGGTTCGCGGCCCGGGCCGGGCCTGAGGGATTCGCGGTGCGCCCCTGCCCCGAAGCCCTTGGCGACATGGTGTTTTCCGGCGATGCGAATGCGATGGCGGTGGCGTTCTATGGCCCCCAGCCGCTGGCGGCGGCGCCGGTCGGCTTTCGCGGTGATCCCGGCGACGGCCAGGCGCTGGTCGATCGTTTCGTTCTGGGCCGCTGAGCCCCTTGCGGCCCGCCGCGCAGGGTGCTATTCGGCCCCCATCGAGCGGGCGTAGCTCAGGGGTAGAGCATAACCTTGCCAAGGTTAGGGTCGTGAGTTCGAATCTCATCGCCCGCTCCATAGTCAAAGGCCGGACCTTCGGGTCCGGCCTTTTGCTATTTGCCGCGGCGCTTGGCGGCGGATTTGGCGTTGGACCCGGCCTTGCCCGCGGTCGAGCGGCCGCGTACCTTGACCGCCT
>JAANMY010000534.1_pt1 | contig 52892 bp, 49 predicted proteins | sample 7279691 | NCBI WGS metagenome assembly JAANMY01 (sample SAMN14094543, study PRJNA606508) | bioreactor metagenome | isolation source: A lab-scale SPAN reactor treating ammonium-rich wastewater day 388 | place: Ireland: Galway | collected 2018-02-07 | reverse complement strand
CTCGAAGCCGCTTTCCGCACGGCCGCGGCCGAGCAGCCCGACGCGATCGCCGTGCGCCTCGGCTACGACGAGACCTTCGCCCACCGGCTGATCGCCGGCAGCGACGTCATCCTCCTGCCCTCGCTTTACGAGCCCTGCGGCCTGACCCAGCTCTATGGCCTGGCCTACGGCACCCTGCCGCTGGTGCGGCGCGTGGGCGGGCTGGCAGATACGGTCGCGGATACGCGGCTGGAGACCATCGACACCGATGCCACCGGCTTCGTGTTCGACGACTTCTCGCTCCCCGCCCTGCAGCAGGCGTTGGCGCGCGCCTGCGCGCTGCACCGGCGCCCGGCGGACTGGAAGCGCGTGCGCGCCCGGGCGATGGCGCAGTCCTTCGGCTGGGACCGCGCGGCGCGCGCCTACCTCGGCCTCTACCGGGAACTCGCCCCGCTCGCCTGACCCAATACTCGATCGGCGGCTGCGCCCCTGCCATCTCCGAAGAACAAGAACATCACTGACTCGCCCCCATGGATCTCGATCAATTCACCCACCAGTACGACCACCTCTCGACCGACATCGAGGCGCTCAAGCGCGCGATCTCCAACAAGCTGATGTACCAGGTCGGCAAGAACCTGGAGTCCGCCCTGCCCGAGGACTGGCTGCACGCCGTGGCCTACGCGGTCCGCGACCACCTGGTCGAGCGCTGGATGAAGACCACGCGCGCCAGCTACGCGCAGGACGTCAAGCGCGTCTATTACCTGTCGATGGAATTCCTCATCGGTCGCAGCCTGGGCAACGCCATGCTCGCGCTCGAGCTCATCGGCCCCGTTCGCCAGGCCCTGCGCGAGCTCGACATCGACCCCGACAGCCTGCCCGAGCTCGAACCCGACGCCGCCCTCGGCAACGGCGGTCTCGGGCGGCTGGCCGCCTGCTTCCTCGACTCGATGGCCACGCTCGGCCTGCCCGGCTTCGGCTACGGCATCCGCTACGACTACGGCATGTTCCGCCAGCAGATCATCGACGGCCAGCAGGTCGAGGTGCCGGACTACTGGCTCACCCACGGCAACCCGTGGGAATTCCCGCGCCCCGAGATCCAGATGCGCGTGCGCTTCGGCGGCCATCTCGAGGAACAAGGCGACCGGGTGAACTGGACGGGCACCGAGGACGTGCTCGCCATGGCCTACGACTCGATCATCCCCGGCTACGGCACCGAGGTGACCAACACGCTGCGCCTGTGGTCGGCGCGCGCCACCGAGGAGATCGACCTCTCCGCCTTCAACCGCGGCAATTATTTCGGCGCGGTGGAAAGCAAGAACCACTCCGAAAACGTCTCGCGCGTGCTCTACCCCGACGACTCCACGGTGTCGGGCCGTGAGCTGCGCCTGCGCCAGGAATACTTCTTCGTCTCCGCCAGCCTGCAGGACATCCTGCGCCGCCACCGCGTCGGCCACCGCGACTTCGACGGCCTGCCCGACAAGGTCAGCATCCACCTCAACGACACTCATCCGGTGCTTGCCGTGCCCGAGCTGATGCGCCTGCTGGTGGACGAGCACGGCCTGGCCTGGGACCACGCCTGGGCGTTGTGCCAGCGCGTGTTCTCCTACACGAACCACACGCTGATGCATGAGGCGCTCGAGACCTGGCCGCTCGACATGCTCGGCCGCGTCCTGCCGCGCCATCTGCGCATCATCTTCGACATCAACGCGGGCTTTCTCGCCGAGCTCACCGCGCGCTTCGGCCACGACGTGGAGCTGATGCGCCGCGTGTCGCTGATCGACGAGCACGGCGAACGCCGGGTGCGCATGGCTTACCTGGCGATCGTCGCCTCGCATTCGGTCAATGGGGTGTCGGCACTGCACTCGGCGCTGATGCGCGAGTCGATCTTCGCCGAATTCGCGCGCATCTGGCCGCAACGCTTCAACAACAAGACCAACGGCGTCACCCCGCGACGCTGGCTCGCCCACGCCAACCCGGGGCTGGCGGCGCTGATCGACAGCCGCATCGGCCCGGGTTGGCGGCGCGACCTCGACCAGCTGAGCGGCCTGCGCGCCCTGCGCGACGACGGGGATTTCCTCCATGCCCTGCGCGCGGTCAAGCACGCCAACAAGCTGCGCCTGGCGCACTGGATCGGCGAGCACCTCGGCATCCACATCGACCCTTGCGCGATGTTCGATGTGCACGTGAAGCGCATCCACGAATACAAGCGCCAGCTGCTCAACGTGCTGCACGTGATCACGCGCTACCAGCGCATCCTCGCCGAACGGGAAGGCGATCACGTGCCACGGGTGGTGATCTTCTCGGGCAAGGCGGCGTCCGCCTACCAGATGGCCAAGCTGGTGATCCGGCTGATCAACGACGTCGCCGGCGTGGTCAACGCCGACCCGCGCGTGGGAAACCGGCTGAAGATCGTGTTCATGCCCAACTTCAGCGTCAGCCTGGCGGAACTGACCATCCCCGCGGCCGACCTCTCGGAGCAGATCTCCACCGCCGGCACCGAGGCCTCGGGCACCGGCAACATGAAGCTCGCGCTGAATGGCGCACTCACCATCGGCACGCTCGACGGCGCCAACGTCGAGATCCGCGAGCAGGTGGGCGAGGAGAACATCTTCATCTTCGGCCACAGCGCCGCCGAGGTCGCCCACATCCGCAACAGCGGCTACCAGCCGCGCCAGCACTACGAGCGCGACCCGCAACTCAAGAAGGCGCTCGACGCCATCCGCGCCGGCGTGTTCAGCCCGGCCGAGCCGGCGCGCTACCAGCAGATCTTCGACGTGCTGGTGAACTGGGGCGACCACTACCAGCTGCTGGCCGATTACGCGAGCTACGTGCGCGCACAGGCTGACGTCGATGCCCTGTACTGCAATCCGGAAGCGTGGAGCCGCCGCAGCCTGCTCAACATCGCCGGCATGGGCGCCTTCTCGTCCGACCGCACGATCGACGAGTACGCACGCACGATCTGGCACACCACGCCGGTGCGCCTGGAGCCCAGGACCCGGCTTTAGCCCTCTTTCATACCCCTCGGCGATTCCTCAATCCGGGGGGATTGCCGCGCCTGTCATGACAACCACACGGCCGCTGAGGTCATAATGGCGACGTCACCGCACGCAACGACCAGGAGCCCGCCGTGGCCACACCCGAACTGGAAAGCATCCTTGCGCGACGCCGCAGGGACCCGCTGCAACTGCTTCAGATCCTCATCGAGGCCCAGGCTCAGGCCGGCTGGCTGGCGCCAGCGACGCTGAGCGCGATCGCGGAAGCGCTCGGTGTGCCACGCGCCCGCGTCGAGAGCACGGCGAGCTTCTACAGCTTCCTGCACACCCGCCCGGCGGGCGAGTTCCGCATCCTCTTTTCGGACAACATCACCGACCGCATGCTCGGCAACCAGGCGCTGATGCAGGCCCTGTGCGACAAGCTGTGGCTGGAGCCGGGCAAGGTCTCGGAAGACGGCCTGGTGAGTGTGGACACCACGTCGTGCACCGGCATGTGCGACCAGGGGCCGGCGGTGCTCGCCAACGGGCGCACGATCACCCGCGTGACGCCCGCGCGCATCGACGAGATGGCGCACCTGATCCGCCGCCGCGTGCCGGTGGGCGACTGGCCGCCGGAGTGGTTCCACGTCGAGGACAACATCCGCCGCCGTGACGTGCTGCTCGACCACGGGCTGGAGCCGGGCGCAGCGCTCGCGGCCGCGCTCGACCGCGGCCCCACCGGCCTGCTGTGGGAGATCGAGCGCTCCGCACTGCGCGGCCGCGGCGGCGCGGGCTTCGGCAGCGACATCAAGTGGCGTTCGTGCCGCGACGCCTGGGGCGACGCGCACTACGTCATCTGCAACGCCGACGAGGGCGAGCCCGGCACCTTCAAGGACCGCGTGCTGCTCGCCAGCTACTTCGACTTGGTGGTCGACGGCATGTGCATCGCCGGCATGGCGATCGGCGCCAACAAGGGCTTCATCTACCTGCGCGGCGAATACCGCTACCTGCTCGACCGCCTGGAAACGCGGCTTGCCCAGCGCCGCGAACAAGGTCTGCTCGGGCGCAACATCCTCGGCCGCGGCTTCACCTTCGACATCGAGATCCACCTCGGCGCCGGCGCCTACATCTGCGGCGAGGAATCCGCGCTCATCGAGTCGCTCGAGGGCAAGCCGGGCAAGCCGCGCATCCGTCCGCCCTTCCCGGTCACCAACGGCTACATGGGCCAGCCGACCACGGTGAACAACGTCGAGACGCTGGCGCTCGCGGCGCTGATCGCGGTGCGCGGCGGCGAATGGTTCCGCGCCATCGGCACCGCCGCCTCGACCGGCACCAAGCTGCTGTCGGTGTCGGGCGACGTGGAACGCCCGGGCATCTACGAATTCCCCTTCGGCGTCACCGTCGCCGAGGTGCTCGAAGCGGCCGGCGCGCGCGACCCCCAGGCGATGACCAGCGCCGGTGCGGCCGGGCACTGCCTGTCGGTCGACGAGTTCGGCCGCCGCATCGCCTTCGAGGACGTGGCCACCGGCGGCTCGATCATGGTGTTCGATACCTCGCGCGACATGTTCGAGGTGGCGCGCAACTTCGCCCACTTCTTCGCCCACGAGAGCTGCGGCTTCTGCACGCCGTGTCGGGTGGGCACCGCGGTCAATGCCCGGCTGATGGACAAGCTCGCCGCCGACCGCGGCTCGCCCTACGACCTCGACGAGATGGCGAAGATGCACCGGCTGATGCAGGGCGCGAGCCACTGTGGCCTGGGCAACACGGCGACGATTGCGCTCGAGGACATCCTGGTCAAGTTCCGCCCCGCGTTCGATCGCCGCCTGCACTCGCCCGAATACGAGCCCGCCTTCGATCTCGATGCCGCGCTCACCCAGGCACGCCGCATGACCGGCCGCGACGACCCCGCGGCCCACCTCGGCGACAACCTCGCGGCGCTCGCCGAAGCGCGCACCCATGCGCAAGGCGCAGCCACCCCCGTCCCCGTCGAGCCGGCCCACACAAAGGACTTGCAGCCATGAACGATTCCTTCCTGCTCGATGGCGAGGAGATCCCCTTCACGCCCGGCCAGACCGTGATGCAGGCCGCCGCCGCCGCGGGCAAATACATCCCGCACCTGTGCTGGCATCCCGACTTTGCCGCGCATGGCTCGTGCAAGCTGTGCACCGTCAAGATCGGCGGCCGCTTCGCCACCTCCTGTACGGTGCGCGCCTCCGCCGGTCAGGAGGTGGAAAACCGCAGCGAAGAGCTCGACGCCAAGCGCCGCACGCTGCTGCAACTGCTGTTCGTCGAAGGCAACCACTTCTGCCCCTCGTGCGAGAAGAGCGGCGACTGTGCGCTGCAGGCCACGGCCTACGAGATGGGCATGCTGACGCCGCACTTCGACCACTTCTACCCCGACCGCCCGGTCGACGCCTCGCACCCCGAGGTGCTGCTCGAATTCAACCGCTGCATCATGTGCGAGCTGTGCGTGCGCGCCAGCCGCGAGGTCGACGGCAAGGACGTGTTCGCGCTCGCCGGGCGCGGCACGCATTCGCATCTGATCGTCAATAGCGAGAGCGGGCGGCTGGCCGACACCGACTTCGCCGCCACCGACCGCGCGGCCGAGGTCTGCCCGGTGGGCGTGATCCTGAAGAAGCGCGTGGGCTTCGCGGTGCCGATCGGCGCCCGCACCTACGACCTCAAGCCGATCAGCGCCATGGGGACGCAGGGCGACCAGCAAGCCGCCTCGCCTGCGAGCGCCGCGCACGAGAAGGAGATCGGATGATGGCCCACGACAAGCTCAACGACACCCCGAGCGCCAGCACCGCGGACACACCGCGCAAGCTCAAGGTGGCGACCGTGTCGCTGGCCGGCTGCTTCGGCTGCCACATGTCCTTCCTCGACATCGACGAGCGCATCCTGCCGCTGCTCGAACTGATCGAGTTCGACCGCTCGCCGCTCACCGACATCAAGCACTGCGGCCCCTGCGACATCGGCCTGATCGAAGGCGGGGTGTGCAACGCCGAAAACGTCCACGTGCTGCGCGAGTTCCGCGCCCACTGCAAGGTGCTGATCGCGCTCGGCGCGTGCGCGGTCAATGGCGGGCTGCCAGCGCAGCGCAACCACCTCGAGCTCGCCGACATCCTGCAGATGGTGTATCGCACCGGGCACGGGCTCGCCGCCGGCAGCGTCATCCCCAACGACCCGGAGCTGCCCCTGCCGCTCAACCAGGTTCATCCGGTGCACGAGGTGGTGAAGATCGACTACTTCCTGCCCGGCTGCCCGCCCTCCGGTGACGCCATCTGGGCCTTCCTGACCCAATTGATCGAAGGCAAGGACCCGGCCCTCGGCCACGGCCTGCTGCACTATGACTGAGAGTCGCGCAATGAGCTTCGAACTCGAAACCGCCACCGTCGCCAGCGAGAACCTGCGCCGCGTCGCCATCGACCCCGTCTCGCGCGTCGAGGGACACGGCAAGGTCACCATCCTGCTCGACGAGAACAACAAGGTGCACCAGGTGCGCCTGCACATCGTCGAATTCCGCGGCTTCGAGCGCTTCATCCAGGGCCGCCCGTACTGGGAAGTGCCGGTGATGGTGCAGCGCCTGTGCGGCATCTGCCCGGTCTCGCACCACCTCGCCGCGAGCAAGGCGCTCGACCTCATCGTCGGCGCCACCAAGGTCACCCCGACCGCGGACAAGATGCGCCGCCTGATGCACTACGGCCAGATCCTGCAGTCGCACGCGCTGCACTTCTTCCACCTGTCCTCGCCCGACCTCCTGTTCGGCTTCGACTCGGAGGTCGGCCGGCGCAACATCGTCGGCGTGGCTCAGAAGTACCCCGACATCGCGAAGAAGGGCATCCTGCTGCGCAAGTACGGCCAGGAGGTGATCCGCCTCACCGCCGGCAAGCGCGTGCACGGCACGGGCGCCGTGCCGGGTGGCGTCAATCGCTCGCTGACCGTCGACGAGCGCAGGGACCTGCTCAAGGACGCCTACCAGATGATCTCCTGGAGCCGCGACGCGGTGCGCATCATCAAGGAGTTGCACCAGCAGAACCCCGCGCTCTACGACCACTTCGGCAGCTTCCGCTCGAATTTCATGGGCATGGTCGCCCCCGACGGCAACCTCGACCTCTACCACGGCGTGCTGCGCGCCAAGGACGCCGACGGCCGGATCCTGTTCGACCAGGTCGATTACCAGACCTACGACCGCCTCATCACCGAGGAGGTCAAGCCCTGGAGCTACATGAAGTTCCCCTACTTCACGGCCATGGGCCCCGAGCACGGCTGGTACAAGGTCGGCCCGCTCGCCCGCGTTCAGAACTGCGACAGCATCCCCACGCCGTTTGCCGAGCACGAGCGCCGCGAGTTCGTCGCCTACGCCGGCGGCAAGCCGCTGCACGCCACGCTCGCCTACCACTGGGCGCGCATGATCGAGATGCTGTTCGCCGCCGAGACCATCAAGGAACTGCTGCAGGACGACGACCTCTCCGGCACCGAGCTGATGACCAGCGGCGAGCGCCGGCGCGAAGGCGTGGGCGTCATCGAGGCGCCGCGCGGCACCCTCTTCCACCACTACCAGGTGGGCGACGACGACCTCGTCACCATGGCCAACCTCATCGTCTCCACCACCAACAACAACCAGGCGATGAACAGCGCGGTGCGCGAGGTGGCCAGGCAATACCTAGACGGCAACGAGATCACCGAAGGCCTGCTCAACCACATCGAGGTGGCGATCCGCGCCTACGATCCCTGTTTGTCCTGCGCCACCCACGCGCTCGGCAAGATGCCGCTCGAGGTCACGCTGGTCGATGCCGAGGGCACGGAGCTGGACCGGAAATACAAGGCATGAGCGCTGCGGCAAGGGCGGACGGTGTGCCGGCGCAGTGGCACGATGCGCCCGAGCCGGGCTCTGGGCCGGAGGCGGTCGTACCCTCGCCATTGCTGGTGTTCGGCTGGGGCAACCCGAGCCGCGGCGACGACGCGCTCGGGCCGCTGTTCGTCGAGGCGATCGAGGCGATGAAGCTGCCCGGCGTGGAATGCCTGACCGATTTCCAGCTTCAGGTCGAACACGCGCTGGATCTGCGCGGGCGCGAGCGGGTCTTGTTCGTCGATGCCTCGGCCGGCGCGGGCGCGCCCTTCACCGTCGAGCGCATCGAACCCGCCCGCGACGCAAGCTTCAGCACACACGCGGTGTCGCCGCAGGCGATCCTGCAGGTGTTCCGCGACGTGGAAGCCGAACCCCCGCCGCCATGCTGGCTGCTGGCGATTCGGGGCGAAGCGTGGGAACTCGGCACAGCGCCGAGCGAGGCTGCATTGCAGAACTTGCAGGAAGCAATCGACTGGGGGCAGCGCTGGATTGCGAGTCCTTGAGCTGCGCCCAGCTCACTCCACCAGACTGCGTTTGACGCCCTGCTCCCAGATCCGCCGCATCTCTGCCGCGATCGGCCGGAATCCATCCCGCAGCTTGGCTTCGACCAGCATGCGCGTTCCGACCTCCGCGACCGCGTCGGCCACTTCACTCATGATCTCGCTCGCCCTCGCGCGGCTCAGTGCGCAATGGCGTTCCCCGAACGCGAGCAGCACCTTGGCGCTCGGCCACGACTTGCGGCCATCCAGCGTCAGCGCCATCACGTCGCGCGGCAGATAGACCTGGGTCGTGACGATGTCGTAGGCCGGCGCGCACGCGACCGGGAGACCGGGCGCCTGATAGACCACACCAAAATTCTTCAGATGCGCATCGCCGTTCCTCACCGCGCAGCACACTGCCAGCAGCCGGAACAAGAATGCGAGTGTCTGCGGGCGTGAGTCTGGCGACACGAAACGAGCCAGCGTCTGCGCGAGCGATTCGCAGCTGCCGTCGTACTTCGCGGCAACCGGCAAGCCCTGCAGCACGCAGGCGTCCTCGAAACCGAGATAACGCCCGTCGGCATCGAGATCGAAACGCTCGACGATCAGGAAGCGCCCGTTGTCGGACAAGGCATGCCCGGGGACCGGCAGGCCGGCTCGCTTCGCCACCTGCAGGCAGAAGAATTCGTTGGCGGCAAGCTCGGGGAACTCGTCCGCCTCCCAGGTCTTGACGATATGGGTCGCGCCACGCACGGTCAGGCTGCGCCGCCCGTCACCCAAAAGCGACCAGGCGCGCTCGTCGCGCACCAGCACCTTGGGCTGTACTCCGGAAATGCCGCTCGAGGTGGCAAAGCGCTCGACGAGGTCCGCGAACAGATCCTCCGCGCCTTCATACGCCAGGATCTCAGCCACGCTCTGGATCTGCTGTGTGCCCCCTGCGACCGCGGGCTCCTCACCATAGCGCAGGCGGCCGATCTGCGCCGGGCCGACAATCTGCAGCAATGCCAGATCATCGAAACCCGGCATGGTCTTGCGAAACCGCCGCTCCAGCACTTCGCGCAGACGGCCCTCGGGCAGGTTCATCTGGAAAATCGGGTGGAGTCCGTCCGGATACTCGTACCCAGCCAGCTTCAGCGGCATGGTCAGGGATACGGCCTCGCTCGGCCGCGCGGACGGGTCATAGGCGAAGGCACAGCGGCGCGCATCCGTCCCCGCGCGGTCGAGCCGTCCGCTCAATACGCCGTCCGCCCACACCATCAGCATCATCGTCTCCCGCGTGCCACCAGCAGATCATCCAGGGTCGGCAGACCACGTTCGGGCACCGCCTGCAGTTCCAGCCCCAGCACCGCGCACACGCGCAGGATCTTGCGGATACCAATCTCGCCGATGCTGCCGTTCTCGAGCTGGGACAGACTGCTGCGGCCGACGCCCGCGAGTCGCGCGAGCTCGTCCTGTGTGAGCCCGCGTGCCTGACGAGCCGATCGCAGCGTTGAGCCGATTTCGATCATGTTCATGTTTCATATATTAAACAAAAATGCCACCAACTACGTTCTTGTTTGATATATCGAACACAAACGATCTGTACGCGTGGAACGAGTGTTTCCGATGCAGCTTTCCACCGCGGGCGCTGATGCAGCGCGCGAGGGCTCCGCCCTATCCCAACTCGCGCAACTGCTCCAGCGCCTCTTCCACCCGCTCCACCGCGATCACCCGCAGCCCCTCGATCACGTGCTTGGGCGCGTTCGCGCGCGGCACGATGGCGGTGTCGAAGCCGAGCTTGGCGGCTTCCTTCAGGCGCTCCTGCCCGCGCGGCGCGGGACGGATCTCGCCGGCGAGACCGACTTCACCGAATACCGCCAGGCCGCGCTTCAACGGACGGTCGCGCAGCGAGGACACAATGGAGAACAGGATCGCGAGGTCGGCCGCGGGCTCGGTGATCTTGACCCCGCCCACGGCGTTCACGAACACGTCCTGGTCGAAGCACACGATGCCGGCGTGGCGGTGCATTACCGCCAGCAGCATCGCCAGCCGCGTCTGCTCCAGGCCCACCGACAGCCGGCGCGGGTTGGGGCTTTGTGACGCGTCGACCAGGGCCTGGATCTCGACCAGCAGCGGGCGCGTACCCTCCTGCGTGATCAGCACGCAACTACCCGCCACCTGCTGCGAGTGCTGCGACAGGAAGATCGCCGAGGGGTTGGAGACGCCGCGCAGGCCGCGCTCGGTCATCGCGAACACACCGAGCTCATTGACCGCGCCGAACCGGTTCTTGAACGCGCGCACCAGACGGAAGCTGGAATGGGTGTCGCCCTCGAAGTACAGCACGGTGTCGACGATGTGCTCGAGCACGCGCGGACCGGCGAGCGTGCCGTCCTTGGTGACGTGGCCGACCAGGATCAGGCTGGTGCCGCTCTGCTTGGCAAAGCGGGTGAGCTGCGCCGCGCATTCGCGCACCTGGGCGACCGAGCCGGGCGCGGACTGCAGGGTTTCGGAATAGACGGTCTGGATCGAGTCGATCACCGCCACCCGCGGGCGCGCTTCGCGCAGGGTGTGCAGGATGCGTTCGAGGTTGATCTCTGCCAGCATCTGCAGGGGCGAAGGCGGCAGTTGCAGGCGTTGGGCGCGCAGCGCGACCTGCTCGCCGGATTCTTCGCCGCTGACGTAGATCACGCCGCTGCCGGCGCGCGCCTTGCCCGTCTGCGCAGACAGTTCTGCGAGGTTGGACAGCGCCTGCAGCAGCAGGGTGGATTTGCCGATGCCCGGGTCGCCGCCAATCAGCACCACGCCGCCGGCGACGAGGCCGCCACCAAGGACGCGGTCGAATTCGTCCAGGCCGGTGGGCTGGCGCGGTTCCTCACGTGGTTCGAGCGCGGACAGGGGCTGCAGGCGGCTGGTCTCGCCGGCGAGCGCGGCAAAGCGGCTACCCGCTGCGGGCGCGGCCGGCTCCAGCACGGTCTCGACCATGGTGTTCCAGGCCTGGCACTGCGGGCACTGGCCCTGCCAGCGTACCGTCTGCGCGCCGCACTCGGTGCACACGAAAGCGGTCTTGCTGCGGGCCATCAGTGCGACCCGCCCGATGCATCAACGATCAACCACGACAAGGAATCAGGCCCCTTCTTCCTCGCGGGCGATGCGCGCGAACTCCTCGCAAGCGTAATCGGCAAAGGCGGTGATCAGGCGCGAGCGGAACTTGTCGCGCGGCACGATGACTTCGAGCGGCGTGTAGATGCGGGGCTGTAGCGGAATGGCAACCAGCCGGCCTTCCTCGACATCGCGACGGATCGCGCGGCGCGAGGCGATGGCAAAACCGAGACCGGCGCCAGCGAGCTGCTTGATCGCGGCCAGACTGCCCAGCTCGGCGCACAGCGTGATCTCGCTCCCGGCCACGCCCGCAGCCTCGAAGAACTCGTCGGCGATCTGGCGAACACCGTTGCCCGGGTCGCGGTCGATGAAGGGATGGCCGACGAGATCGCGCGCGGTGAGCTGCTTGAACTTCGCGAGCGGATGATCGGGGCTGCAGATCACCAGCAGCTCGTCGCGCGTGGCCGAGCGACGCTCGATCGTATGCTGTTCGGTGGCGATCTCGATGAGGCCGATGTCCAGGTCGCGCGCGGCGACACGATCCTCGGTGAGCTTGGAGTTGCCCACCACGACCCGCGGCAGCACACCGGGGTAGCGGCGCTTGAAGCCCTCGAGGACCTGCGGCAGCCAGTAGGCAGCGATTGTGGTACTTGTGCCGATCTTGATCTGGCCGGCGAGCTCGTCGGTGAGCTCCGACACGCGCGAATCCAGTTCGGCCGAAAGGCCAAGAATCTTCTCGGCGTAGGCCAGCACCAGCTCGCCTGCCGGGGTCAGCGTGATCTTGCCGTGGCCACGGTCGAGCAAGCGAGTGTCGAAATGCTCTTCCAGCTGCTTGATCTGGAAGGTGACGGCCGGCTGGGTCATGTGGAGGTGCTCTGCAGCGCGGGTGAAGGACCCGTGCTTCGCCACCGCGTGGAATACCTGGAGTCTGCGATCTGCCATGATGTTGATAAGTACGATTTATTTTCCGAATTAAAGCACAATCCTGGCTTTTTTGGGCGCGCGCGATGAACCGCGGTGATTCAGTGGTCCCAAGAAGGCACCAGGTCGTCGCGCCGAAGCGCCGAAAACGGCGCCAGGAAGCGCTTGCGGAAGCTTTTCACGGCGCTTGCGGAAGATCATAACGGCGCGATCGGCTTCATGTTATAAACCGCGCTCCACCCCCCCGTGATCCGACCCTGCGATGCCGCTCGGCTTCTACATCATCATGGCGGCGCAGTTTTTCTCCGCGCTGGCCGACAACGCCCTGTTGATCATCGCCATTGCCATGCTGCGGGACATGGCAGCCCCGTCGGAATTCGAGCCGCTGCTCAAGCTGTTCTTCACCGTGTCCTACGTGGCGCTGGCGGCCTTCGTCGGCGCCTTTGCCGACTCGATGCCGAAGTGGCGGGTGATGCTGATCAGCAACACGATCAAGATCGGTGGCTGCCTGATGCTGTTTCTCGGCACCCATCCGCTCTTTGCCTATGCGGTGATCGGCCTTGGCGCCGCGTCGTACTCCCCGGCCAAGTACGGCATCCTCACCGAGTACCTGCCGCACCGATTGCTGGTCGTGGCCAACGGCTGGATCGAGGGCTTGACCGTGGGCGCAATCATTGTCGGTACGGTGATGGGCGGGGTGATGATCCGCGACGACATCTCCAGCGGCCTGATGGGCCTGGGCCTGCCCCTCGTGAATACGCCCTTCGAGGCAGCGGTGATGGTGGTCGGCGTGCTGTACCTGATTGCGGCCGGGTTCAACTTCTACATTCCCGACACCGGCGTCGACCACAAGCCGCTGAAGAACAACCCGATCTACCTGATCCACGACTTCAACCACTGCCTGCGCCTGCTGTGGCGCGACAAGCTCGGCCAGATCTCGCTGGCGGTGACCACCCTCTTCTGGGGTGCCGGTGCCACGCTGCAGTTCATCGTGATCAAGTGGGCGGAACACAACCTCGGCATGAACCTGTCGCAGGCCTCGATGCTGCAGGGCGTGGTGGCGCTCGGCGTGGCGACCGGGTCGGTGCTCGCGGCGCGCTACATCTCGCTGCGACGGGCGGTGCGGGTCATTCCGCTCGGGATCGCGATGGGGCTTGGGGTGATGACGATGGTGGGCGTGACCCAGGCCTGGGTCGCCATGGTGTTGATGGTGATCGTCGGTGGTCTTGCCGGCTTCTTCGTCGTGCCGATGAACGCGCTGCTGCAGCACCGCGGCCACATCCTGATGGGCGCCGGCCACTCGATCGCGGTGCAGAACTTCAACGAGAACCTGTCGATCCTGGTGATGACCGGGACCTACGCGCTGCTGATCATGTTCGGGCTGTCGATCAATATCGTGATCGTCCTGTTCGGCCTCTTCGTTGCCGGCACCATGTGGTTGGTCAAGCGCCGTCACGAACAGAACCAGCGCGAATTCGACAGCGTCGCGCTGCTCGAGGACCGGCTGCACTGACAGCTTTGCGGGCTTCGCGCCCGCCATGTCCGGCACGTGGCGGCAAGGTGGGACGCGTACCGGCTAAGCCTCGCCGGCCATCATCCGCCGCGCAAAACAGAGATCCTCCCAGGCCTTGGCCTTGTCCTGCGGATTGCGCAACAGATAGGCGGGGTGGTAAGTGACCACGACCGGTATGCCCTGGCGTTCGAAGCGCTTTCCGCGTGCGGCGGAGATGGCCAGTTCGCGATCGAGCAGCGCCTGGGCCGCGGGACGCCCCAGGGCAACGAGCAGTCGCGGCTGCACGAGTGCAATCTGACGGTCGAGATAGGGCAGGCAGGCCGCCAGTTCGACGCGCTCGGGCGTGCGATTGTGGGGCGGGCGGCATTTCACCGCATTGGCAATGTATACATCCTGCGTGCGATCGAGTCCGATGGCCGCGAGCATGTTGTCGAGCAGGCGCCCGGCCTGGCCAACGAAAGGCTCGCCGCGCTCGTCCTCTTCCGCACCCGGCGCCTCCCCCACGAGCATCCAGCGTGCCAGGCGATCGCCTACACCGGGAACGGCCTGTTTGCGCCGCTCGCACAGCACGCACGCACGGCAGGCGCGGATGTCGTCCTCGAGGGCAGCCCAGTCGAGCGTCTCGATGCGCGCGTAACGTGCGGCATCGGCGGGCTGATGGGCCTGGTCGGGCTGGCTCGGCTGACTGGCCTGGCTGCGCGCAGGAACCGGAATCGCGCGCGATACGGCGGGAGCCCGGGCGGGCGGCATCGGCATCGACATCGCAGCCGGCGCAGGCATCGGTGGGATCAGGATTCTCGTCGTCGCCGACGGAGGCTCCACCGCAGGCGGCGCCGGCGCGATCGCGTCGGCGACGAAGGGAGCTCGATCCTTGCTGTCGCGCTTGACCCAGATCGGGCCCAGGCCCATTTCGCGGAGGGCGGCATCACGCCAGGTGGAAATGCGCGCCGCCATCAGAGCGCACGCCTCATCACGATCGCGTCTTCACGCCCCCCGGCGGCCGGATAGTAAGCGCGTCGCCGGCCGATCTCGGCAAAGCCGCAGCGCTCGTAGAGCCGCAGGGCGGCAAGGTTGGAGGGGCGTACCTCGAGGAAGAAATTGTTCGCGCCCTGCTGCTTCGCGCGCTCGCAAAGCCAGCCCAGAAAAGATCGTCCGCGCCCCTGTCCCTGCTCGGCGGCGACCACACCGAGATCGAGCAGATGCGATTCGTCCAGCACGTTCAGCACGATCGCGTAGCCGATCGGCTCGCCTGCACGCTGCATGATCCAGGCCTCGTATCCCGACGCAAGCGCGTCGGCGAAGCTCCCCCGCGACCACGGATAGGCGTGCAACTCGGCTTCGCACGCCGCAACCCAGTCGAGATCGTCGGCCGTCATTGGCGCGAACGACACTTCGGGCATCAGGCACGCCCCCCGCGCGCAAGCCGTTCGGCGGTGGTCAATGCAACCTTGTCGCGGACGTAGAGCGGCGCGGCCAGTTCGGGGGAGGTCAGCTCACCGCGCACGATGGCGACCGCAGCGAGACGCGCCACTTCCTCGGCGCGCGGCACCATGTCCGGGAGGCAACCGGTCAGGCGCCCGAGGAAACGTGCCTCCAGCTCCTGGGGCCACACCCTGAACGCCGAGCCCGCTGCAAACCAGTCGCCTGCGGGCAATTCCAGTTCGAGTGGATGGCTGCACCCGGCACGGCCAACGGGCATCGGCACACCGTCGGCATCCTGCTCGAAGGCTGCGTGGTACACCTCGCTCATGCGTGCATCGGTCGCCACGAAAACACGCCGCGCGCCCGCCTGCAACGCAAGCGCTTGCAGGCTGCCAATCGCCGCGACGCCCAGGTCGGCCCCGAGCGCAATCCCCTGCGCCACGCCGCAAGCCAGTCGTAGCCCGGTGAATGCGCCGGGCCCGGCACCGAAGGCGATGACATCGAGTTGTGTGACCACGATCCCGGCTTCGATCAGCAGTTCACGCAGATCGCGCAGCACGGCCTCGGAATGATTGGCAGCGCCCTGGATGCGACGGACGAGCAACTCGCTGTCGTGCAACAGCGCGACGCTGCCATGCTCGGTGGCGGTTTCGATGGAGAGGATGTTCATGGGGCCGGTATTCTACCGGCTTGGCGCATTACCGGCTGAGTGCGCTACCGGCCGAAGACGAACCCGGGCGCAAGCTCGCCGCTTCCAGCCAACGCCGATCAGCGACGTCCCTTGCGGGGCGGAGCCTCGTCGCGATAGGCACCGCGGGCCGCGTCACGCATGTGCTGCCGCAGGATGCTACGTTCCTCCTCGCTCATCTTGCGCCGTTGCTGCCCGCCCTCGCCCTCGCGCTCCCGGCGATCGAGCGTATTGCGCCAGTCCTTGCGTGGCGTCACTGCAACCGGTCGCCCGCCTTGCTCACGAGCGTCGCTGGCAAACAGGCCCTGAATGGATTGGGCATGGACGGCGGGTGCTGCACCGATGGCGAGGCACAGCAGCGTGGCGCGCGTGACCAGGCGCGCACTGCGGAACGTGGTGCCGAGGCGGTGCGTCAGGCGAGGAAGGAGTCCGGTTGCAGGACGAGAAAGATGCGTCATCGACAGCAATCACCGAGTGGGCAAAAAGAATGCGTACGTAAGGGCCTGAAAAGCAGGGCAGGCACCTGGACCATACGGCAATCAGCCTCGTGCCGGTAGTTGCAAATCGCACGGCGGCGGCTGATTTGTAAGGCGATATTGCGCACTCATCATGTGCTTACGAAGGGTTACCCGGCCTGCGCCGGCGCGTTCCATCGAGACGCTGGCACGGGCGCACGACTCAGGCTAGCATCTCGACCATGAACCAGAAGACACGCTATCGCATTCTCGTCGTGGATGATGACGCTCGCTTGCGCGAGCTCTTGTCCCGTTACCTGCAGGAGCAGGGTTTTGCGGTGAAGGCCGTGGGCGACGCACCCATGATGGATCGTGCGCTGCATCGCGAGCACTACGACCTCGTTGTGCTCGACCTGATGCTGCCCGGCGAGGATGGACTGGCGATCTGCCGGCGCCTGCGTGCGGCTGAAGACCAGATTCCCATCATCATGCTCACCGCCAAGGGCGATGACGTCGACCGCATCGTCGGTCTCGAGATGGGCGCCGACGACTACCTCGCCAAGCCGTTCAACCCGCGCGAACTCGTCGCCCGCATTCAGGCCGTGATGCGTCGCCAGCCGCAGACCCTGCCCGGCGCACCCACGGCCGAAGACGAGATCGTCGTGTTCGGCCGTGTCCGGGTGAATCTCGGCACGCGTTCGTTGGTGCGCGATGGCGAGGAGATCCAGCTCACCACCGGCGAGTTCTCGCTGCTCAAGGTGTTGCTCACCCATCCCCGCCAGCCGCTCTCCCGCGACAAGCTGATGGAGCTTGCACGCGGTCGCGAGTACGGCGTGTTCGACCGCGCGATCGACGTGCAGGTCTCGCGCCTGCGCAAACTGGTCGAGGATGACCCTGCCAAGCCCCGCTACATCCAGACGGTGTGGGGCTTCGGCTACGTGTTCGTGCCAGACGACCAAAAGGGTGTGGCCGAGGCGAACGACAGCGCTGCCGACGGCATTGACGACGAGGGCAACTGAAGAACACAGGATGACGCAAGCCCAAATAGGCCCTCCCGGACCTGCGTCCCCGACACCCGTGCGCCGCCGGACGTGGCTGCCAAGCACCCTGCTATGGCAGACCTTCCTGCTGGTCGCCGTGCTGCTGATTCTCGCGCTCGGTACGTGGTCGCAGATCTTCCGGTATTTCCAGGAACCCGCCCGCTCGCGCGACGTGGCGCAGATGGTGGTGTCGGTCGTCAACCTCACCCGCACCGCGTTGATCAACGCCGACTTCGATCGCCGGATCGACCTCCTCATCGACCTCGCAGCGCTCGAGGGCATCCGCATTTACCCGGCCGAGGCCACTGACGAGCTCTTGCCGCTGGCCGATACGCGTCCGCTGCGCCTGCTGATGTCCGACGTCCGTCGCCAGTTGGGCGACCACACGCGCTTCGCCTCGCGCTGGAAATCGCTCGATGGATTCTGGGTGAGTTTCCGCCTCGACCCGGACGACGTACACGACGAGTATTGGGTGATGCTGCCACCCGATCGCATCGAGAACCCGGACAGCTTCGACTGGCTTGCCTGGGGTAGCGGCGGGCTGATCGCAGCGCTGCTCGGCGCCTACCTGATCGTGGCGCGAATCAGTGCCCCGCTTCGCCAGCTCGCCCGCGCCGCGCGCATGGTCGGTGCCGGCGAAACGCCGCCGCCGCAGGAAGAAAGCGGACCTCAGGAGATCGCGATCGTCGCGCGCGCCTTCAACCAGATGACCAGCAACCTCGCGCGCATGGACGAAGATCGGGCCCTGATCCTGGCGGGGGTGTCGCACGACTTGCGCACACCGCTTGCACGGCTTCGACTCGGTATCGAGATGTCCGGTGCGCCCGACGGCGAGGTCACCGCCATGGTGACGGACATCGAGGAGATGGACCGCATCATCGGCCAGTTCCTCGACTTCGGCCGTGGCGACTCCCAGGAGGCAGTCGGCCCGACCGACCTGTCGGCGCTGGTTCGCGAGGTCACCGATCCGTATCGGCTGCGCGGCGTGGCGATTCGTCTCGACCTGCCCCATGCGCTCTTCGCACCAGCGCGTGCGCTATCGATCCGGCGCGCCTTGACCAACCTGATCGATAACGCCCTGCGCTATGCCGGCGGTAGCGATGCGCTCGACATCAAGGTCGACGCGGCCGGCGAGTTCGCCCGCATCGAGGTTGCCGATCGGGGCCCCGGCATTCCCGAGGCCGAGGTCGAGCGCATGCGCCGGCCGTTCACACGGCTTGAGAAGGCACGCACCAACACCAAGGGCGCCGGGCTCGGGCTTGCTATCGTCGACCGCGTCATGCGCATGCATCACGGCCGACTCGATCTTCTGCCGCGCGAAGGCGGCGGCCTTCGTGCGGTGCTTTGTCTTCCGATCGCTGGCGCCGCGGGCGGAAGCGATAGAATGCGCCGTCCCGCCTCAGGCACTTCGCGCAAATCATGAAATTCCTCTTCGACCTCCTGCCTGTCATCCTCTTTTTTGCCGCCTACAAGGTCGGCGGCGCCAACCCGGAAGCCTCCCATGCGCTCGCCGCGGGCTGGCTCGGTGACGGCATCGCCGTATCGCAGGCGCCGATCCTGATCGCCACTTTCGTCGCCATTCTCGCGACCGTGCTCCAGATCGCGCTGGTGTGGTTGAAGCACCGCAAGGTGGACACCATGCTGTGGGTGAGTCTGGCGATCATCGTCGTCTTCGGTGGCGCTACACTGTTCTTTCACAACCCCACCTTCATCAAGTGGAAGCCGACGGCCTTGTACTGGATGTTCGGCGTGGTGCTGCTCGGCTCCGCGTGGCTGTTGCAGCGCAACCTGATCCGCAAGATGCTCGAGGCGCAGATCAAGCTCCCCGAACCCGTCTGGAACCGGCTGAACCTGGCCTGGGCCGGGTTCTTCATCGCGATGGGCCTGCTCAACCTCTATGTCGCGTACAACTTCAGCGAAGAAGCCTGGGTCAATTTCAAGATGTTCGGCGGCATGGGCCTGATGCTGGCCTTCGTGCTCGCGCAGGGCTTTTATCTGTCCCGTCACATGGAAGAGGAAACCAACTGATGTACTACGCAATGATCGGCGAAGACGCCCCCGGCACGCTGCAAACGCGGCTCGCCGTGCGCCCCGAGCACGTCGCCCGCCTCGAAGCCCTGCGCGATGAAGGTCGCCTGCTGCTGGCCGGGCCGATGCCCGCGATCGATTCGCCCGATCCGGGGCCGGCGGGCTTCACCGGCAGCCTGATCGTTGCCGAGTTCGACTCCCTCGCCAGCGCCGAAGCCTGGGCACAGGATGATCCCTACGTGCGTCACGGCGTCTTTGCCCGCACCACCGTCCGCCCCTTCCGGAAAACACTGCCGTGAGCGCTGAGACCGTTGCGCGGATCCGCGAGATCCTGACTGCGCAGTTCGACCTTCATGCCCTCGAGATCCACGACGACAGCGCGCTGCACGCCGGCCACGCCGGTGCGCGCGAAGGTGGAGGGCACTATCGGGTATTTATCGTTTCTCCCGCTTTCGAAGGCTGCAGCAGAGTCCTGCGACAGCGTATGATCTACGCCGCGCTTGGCGACATGATGAAGAAGGATATCCATGCCCTCGCCATCCGCGCGCTTTCGGCCGACGAGGCCACCAAACAAGCACACTGAAGGAATCTCCATGAAACACTTCCCGAGCCGCCTCGCTGTGGCACTCCTGGCCGGCTTTCTCGCCCTTCCCGCTGTCGCTGCAGAGTCCATCGCCCAGGTCAACGGCGTCGCCATTCCCTCGGCCAGGGCCGAGGCGATGCTCGCAGAACAACGCGCGCAGGGCGCGCCTGAAAACGACCAGCTGAAGAACGCCGTACGCGAAGAACTGATCCGGCGCGAGGTCCTGAGTCAGGAAGCTGGCAAGAAGGGTCTCGACAAGAAGGCGGACGTGCAGGCGCAGATGGACATGGCGCGTCAGGCCATCCTGATCCGCGCCTACCTGCAGGAGTACGTGCGTGCCAATCCGGTCAGCGACGCAGACCTGAAGAAAGAATACGACGTGATCAAGGGCCGCATGGGCGACAAGGAATACAAGCCCCGCCACGTGCTGGTGGAGACCGAGACCGAAGCCAAGGCGATCATCGCCCGCCTGCAGAACGGCACGGCGTTCGAAGAGGTGGCCAAGGAATCGCGCGACCCGGGCTCGAAGGAGCGCGGTGGCGAACTCGGCTGGAGCAACCCCGGCATGTACGTGAAGCCGTTCTCGGACGCGATGGTCAAGCTGCAGAAGGGCAAGTACACCACCACGCCGGTCAAGAGCGACTTCGGCTACCACGTCATCCAGCTCGACGACATCCGCGACGTCCAGGCTCCCCCCTTCGACGAGGTCAAGCCGCAGTTGCAGCAACGCCTGCAGCAGCAGAAGGTCGAGCGCCACGTGCTCGAACTGCGTGAGAAGGCCAAGGTGGAATAAGTACCGCAAGGCGTCCGGAAGCACCGGCGCCCCGCCCCGACGACAACGTCAGGGCACATAAAAAACCGCTGCAGGGGTTCGCCCCGCAGCGGTTTTTCGTTTCCCATGATCGGCCCGGCTGCATGACGCCGGGCGCCTCGCTCAGAACTGCGCTTCGCTCAGCGCCAGCGCGCCTGCAGCGCCATTGACGACGGTGTAGGACAGACCCGAGGCCTGCGCCAACACATGATCGGCATAGAAGCGTGCGGTGACGATCTTGGCCTGATTGAAGCTCGCGTCCCCCTCGCCGGCATCGAGCTTGCGCTTGGCGACCAGCGCCGCGCGCGCCATCTGCCAGCCGCCGGCGACGATGCCGAGGAGCTTGAGGAACGGCACCGAGCCGACCGACGCGCCCTTGATGTCCTTCGCGTAGGTGGCAAGGATGTAGGCCACGGCTTCCTCAACTGCCGAAATGCCGGTCCTGAGCGAGCGCGCAATCGCCGCGAAGGATTCGTCGTTGACCGCCGCCGCCTCGGCTTCGACCGCACGCATCATCTTCACCACCGCCCCGACGGTCGCACCGTTCTCGCGCGCAATCTTGCGCCCGATCAGGTCGTTGGCCTGGATCGCCGTCGTGCCCTCGTAGATCGTGGTGATGCGCGAATCGCGGAAGTGTTGTGCCGCACCGGTTTCCTCGATGAAGCCCATGCCGCCGTGCACCTGCACGCCGTCGGAGGTGACGTCGATCGAGTTCTCGGTGAACCAGCCCTTGACCACGGGGATCATCAGGTCGACGAAGGCCTGGCTCCGGGCGCGGACCGCTTCTTCCGGATGATTGTGCGCCTTGTCGATCGCTGCGCCCACGACGTAGGCAAGCGCGCGCATCGCCTCGGTCTTGCTGCGCATGTTCATCAGCAGACGGCGCACGTCAGCATGATGGATGATGCTGACCTTCGGCCCACCGCGCACGCCAGCGTCGGTGCCCTGGATGCGATCCCTGGCGTACTGCAGCGCGTGCTGGTAGGCGCGCTCGGACAGCGCCAGGCCTTCCATGCCGACCGCAAACCGGGCTTCGTTCATCATGATGAACATGTACTCGAGGCCGCGGTTCGGTTCGCCCACCAGGGTACCGATGGCGCCGCCCTTGTCGCCGAAGGCGAGCACGGCGGTCGGGCTGGCGTGGATGCCCAGCTTGTGCTCGATCGACACGCAATGCACATCGTTGCGCGCACCCAGGCTGCCATCGGCATTGACCAGGAACTTCGGCACCACGAACAGCGAGATACCCTTCACGCCCTCGGGCGCGTCCGGCAGGCGGGCGAGCACGAGATGGACGATGTTGTCGGTCATGTCGTGTTCGCCGTAGGTGATGAAGATCTTCTGACCGAAGATCTTGTAGGTGCCATCACCCTGCGGTTCCGCCTTGGTGCGCACGGCGGCGAGGTCCGAGCCGGCTTGCGGCTCGGTGAGGTTCATGGTGCCGGTCCATGCGCCCGAGACCATCTTCGGCAGGTACATGCCCTTCTGTTCGTCCGTGCCGCGCAGCATCAGCGCTTCAATGGCGCCGCTGGTCAGCATCGGGCACAGCGAAAAGGCCATGTTGGCCGACTTCCACATCTCCATCACCGCCGTCGCCAGCAGCTTGGGCAGTCCCTGCCCGCCGTATTCCGGGTCGCACGGCAACGCGGTCCAGCCCGATTCGGCGAACTGCGTGTAGGCCTCCTTCCAGCCCGGCGCGGTGGCGACCTCGCCGTTATTCCATTTGGCACCTTCCTGGTCGCCGACCCAGTTCAGGGGGGCGAGGACACCGCTGGCAAACTTGTCCGCTTCCTCGAGGATGGCATCCACGAGATCGGCCGAAACCTCCTCGTTTCCGGGTAGCTGCATCACTTCATCGAGACCGGCGAGTTCTCGCATCACGAACTGCATGTCGCGGATGGGGGCGTTGTAGTTGCTCATATGTCCTTGCGCTCCAGAAATGGGTGAAACGAACTTACTTGTCGAGGAGATAACGGCGATCGTCGAATGCGGCAACCCATCCGGGCCGATACACCACCATCAGGGTGATCACTGCGCCGCTGATCCAGGCTTCGGAAAAGCCGAGCAGCAGGAAGAACGGCAGGTATTCAGTCAACAGAAAACCGGCGGAATAGGCGCCGGCAAACACCATGGCTGCGGACGCAACCAGGCCTTGCACCATCACCGTCAGCGCCGCACCGGCAAATCCGATCACGAACACGAAGATGAAGAAATGCGCGGGCAACCAGCGCTCCACCGCACGTTGGAAAGCATGCGCGAAGCCGATCGGCAGCATGACCATCAATACGAAATTGATCGGCCAGTCGGTCCATTCGATCACCCCGTTCAGTATGATCCCGCTCATGGTGAGCGCCAGGGCCAGCACGGCGAACCACGGCCCGAGCGCCAGCGTTGCCGCCATCGCGCCGAGCATGTGCAGGTTGAGGCCGGGTTTGACGCCGGCCCTCATGCTCCAGATGAGCATCAGCCCCACGGCAAACCCGAGCAGCAGGTTGAGTTGCGCAGGCTCCCGCAATCGCCCCCATGGCGCGCGGCGCAGGGTCACGCAAAGACCGAGCACTGCGAGCACCAGCATGAATCCCTGCCCCGTTCCAGAAAACAGCGTCGCGGGAAGGTCCATACGTGAGCGCTGACGTAGGCCTGGGTCCTGGGGAGTGCGATCAGACCGCCGCGGTCAGCTCCGGCACCACCTGGAACAGATCGCCCACGAGACCATAATCGGCAACCTGGAAGATCGGCGCTTCCGGATCCTTGTTGATCGCCACGATCACCTTGGAGTCCTTCATGCCTGCCAGATGCTGGATCGCACCCGAGATGCCGACCGCGATGTAGAGCTGCGGGGCGACGATCTTGCCGGTCTGGCCGACCTGGTAGTCGTTGGGCACGTAGCCGGCATCGACCGCGGCCCGGCTGGCGCCGAGCGCGGCGCCGAGCTTGTCGGCGAGCGGCTCGAGCAACTGATGGTAGGCGTCGCCGCTGCCCAGGCCACGACCGCCGGAGACGATGATCTTGGCGGCACCGAGTTCGGGACGCGCGCTCTTGACGATCTCGCGACTGACGAGCGCGGTCACGCCCAGGTCGGCGCCCGCTGCGACCGCCTCGATGGCGGCGGCGTTGCCGTCGGCCGCAGCGGCATCGAACGCCGTGGTGCGCACGGTGATGACCTTGATCGCATCGGCGCTCTTGACCGTGGCCAGCGCGTTGCCGGCGTAGATCGGGCGCACGAAGGTGTCCGGCCCCTGGATCGCGACGATGTCGCTGATCTGCGCCACATCGAGCAGCGCGGCCACGCGCGGCAGCATGTTCTTGCCCGCCGGGGTCGCCGGCGCGAGCACGTGGCTGTATTCAGCGGCCAGGCCCTTCACCAGCTCGGCAACGTTCTCGGCGGTCTGGGCTTCGTAATGGGCGGCGTCGCACACCCGCACCTTGGCCACACCGGCCACCTTGGCAGCGGCTTCGGCCACCGCGGCGCAGCCGGCACCGGCCACCAGCACGTGGACATCGCCACCGAGCTTGCTGGCCGCGGCCACGGCGTTGAGGGTCGAGGCCTTGAGCGCCTGGTTGTCGTGTTCAGCAATGACGAGAATGGTCATGTTCAAAGCACCTTCGCAACGTTCTTGAGTTTGTCGACCAGTTGGGCCACGTCGGCTACGCGCTCGCCGGCGCTGCGCTTGGGCGGCTCGGAGACCTTCAACGTAGTCAGGCGCGGCGCGACATCGACGCCGAGGTCGGCCGGCTTGACGATGTCGAGCGGCTTCTTCTTGGCCTTCATGATGTTGGGCAGGGTGGCGTAGCGCGGCTCGTTCAGGCGCAGGTCGGTGGTCACCACCGCCGGCAGCTTGATCGACAGGGTCTCGAGGCCGCCGTCGATTTCACGCATCACCGCTGCCTTGCCGTCGGCCAACGTGACCTTCGAGGCGAAGGTCGCCTGCGGCCAGCCCGCCAGCGCCGCCAGCATCTGGCCGGTCTGGTTGGCGTCGTCGTCGATGGCCTGCTTGCCGCAGATCACCAGGTTCGGCTGCTCCTTGTCGCACACCGCCTTCAAGAGCTTGGCCACCGCCAGCGGCTGCAGCTCGACGTCGGTCTCGACCAGGATGGCGCGATCGGCACCGATCGCCAGCGCCGCACGCAACGTCTCCTGGCAGGCGACCACGCCGCAGCTCACCGCCACCACTTCGGTGACCACACCGGCCTCCTTCAGGCGCACGGCTTCTTCCACCGCGATCTCGTCGAAGGGGTTCATGCTCATCTTGACGTTGGCCAGATCCACGCCGCTGCCGTCGGCCTTGACGCGAACCTTGACGTTGTAATCGACAACACGTTTGACGGGTACGAGAACTTTCACTCTGCCGCGCTCCTTGTTGGTGCTGGTTGACTGGACGGTCCGTTGAGGCGGACACCTGGATTATGTCACTCACCTCCCATGAAGGCACTGCTGCAAGGCAGCAATCCCATACGGGAAAGTATGGCGCATACGGTAGCGTATGGAGGAAGAATCGTCAATACTACGCCGTATGGAAACCACTGCAAAGAAACCCCGCACCCAGCTCGATCGCGACGCCTGGATCGCCGGCGCAACCGAAGTGCTCGCGGACGAAGGGATTGCCGGCTTGCGTGTCGAGGTCCTCGCCAAGCGCCTGAAGGTGACCAAGGGCAGCTTCTACTGGCACTTCGCCGATCGTCGCGACCTGCTGCTGGCCGTGCTGAGCCACTGGAAGGAAGGCCGGATACGCGACATCATCAAGCAGACCCGCGCTCAGGCCGGTCGTGAGCTCGAGCAGATCTACCACGTGATCGACGTTTACAGCACCAGTCGCAACCGGCGCGGCATGCTGATCGAACTGGCGGTGCGCGACTGGGCACGGCGTGATCCGGAAGCCGGTGCAATCGTGGCCGAGGTGGATGACGTGCGCCTGCGCTGCGCGCGCGATCTGTTCCTTGCCTGTGGCGTGCCGATGGAGGAAGCGTCGAGCCGCTGCATGCTGCTGTACGCCTACGTCTTTGGCGTATCGCTGATGATCTATGAGAAATTCGACACCGATGTGGTCCGTCTCAAGCGCGACATCGCCGACCTGATCGCGCGCTCCCTGTCGATACGGCCGAACGCGAACGCTGCCTGATGCTCAATCGGGCCGCCAGCCACCGAGCAGCTCGCACACGTTGCGACCGGTCGTCTCCGCCACTTCCTCGATGCTGATCCCGCGTAACCGGGCCAGCAGTGCCGCGTAGCGCGCGAGGTTGGCCGGGACGTTGCGGTCGCCCTGTGCCCAGGCTGGCGGGATGTCCGGTGCATCGGTTTCGAGCACGATTGCGGACAGAGGCAGCGTGCGCGCCAGTTCACGAATCCGGCTCGACCCCTCGAAGCTCATCGCACCACCGAAACCAAGCCGAAAGCCCAGGTCGATGAACACCTGAGCCTGCTGCCGGCTGCCGTTGAAGGCATGCGCGATGCCACCGCGAACGCCAATGCGGCGCAACTGCTTCAGGATCGGATCGACCGCACGGCGCACGTGCAGGATCACCGGCAGGTCGTAACGTCGAGCGAGCTTGAGTTGCGCGACGAAAAAATCGAGCTGTCGCACCGGATCGATGTCGGTAACGAAGTGATCGAGGCCGATCTCGCCGACTGCCCGCGCCGCGCCCCGCGCAAGGTGCGATTCGAGAACGGCAAGGTCGTCCTCGCGCGCGCCCATGACATACATCGGGTGAATGCCGAGCGCCGGGCAGACATCCCGCCGGCCAGCAGCCAGCGCAAGAACCGCGTCGAAACTCGGCCGATCCACCGCGGGCACAACGAAGCCCTGCACGCCCGCGGCACGCGCCTTGTCGATAACCTCGTCGCGGTCCGCTGCAAACTCGGCCGCGTCGAGATGAACATGCGAGTCGATCAGCATCGCAAGCCGCCACCGCGGGGGTGCGCCACCGTCAGCGCCCCTTGAACTCCGGCTTGCGCTTGGCGATGAAGGCATCGATGCCCTCGGCCGCGTCCTCGCACATGGCGTTGCAGGCCATGGTCTCGGCGGCGAGCTGGTAGGCGGCATCCAGGCCCATCTCGAGCTGCTTGTAGAACATCTGCTTGCCCATGCGGATCGCCAGCGGCGATTTGGCCACGATCGATGCGGCCAGGCGCGCCACCTCGGCATCGAGCTGCTCGAGCGCCACGACACGGTTGACCAGACCGCGGCGCTGGGCTTCGTGGGCATCGATGAAATCGCCGGTCACCAGCATCTCGAAGGCTTCCTTGCGCCCCATGTTGCGCGACAGGCCGACACCCGGCGTGGCGCAGAACAGGCCGACGTTGATGCCTGACACCGCAAAGCGCGCAGTATCCGCTGCCACCGCGAGGTCGCACATCGACACGAGCTGGCAGCCTGCCGCAGTGGCGATGCTGTGCACCCGCGCGATCACCGGTTGCGGGAGCTCGGTCAGCTTCATCATGAACCTGCCGCACAGGCGGAACAGGCGCTGCTGGAACTCCAGCGTGTGGTTGCCGCGCATCTCCTTGAGATCGTGGCCGGCGCAGAAGGCCTTGCCCTCGCCTGCGAGCACGACGACGCGCACGCTTTCGTCACGCGCGATCGCGTCAACTGCGGCGATCAGCGCCTCGAGCATCTCGAACGAGAGCGAGTTGAACTGCTGCGGACGGTTCAGCGTGAGCGTGGTCACGCCGCCCTCGTCGGTGCGCAGCAGGATGGATTCACGGGTATCAGTGGTGGGGGTGGCGGTGCTCATGCGGCGGTCTCCTCGCGGTGGCTGGCGGGCGTTCGGGATCGGCCCGGCCGGTGCAGTTAACGTTAACGTCAATTGGCGATCGACGCCAGCCTGCACGTCGCACCAGGGGAACTCCCCTCCCCCGGTGCGACCTCATTCATTCGAACGCAGCGGTCGACTTTGCCTTCTCGCGTAGCACGAACTTCTGGATCTTGCCGGTCGAGGTCTTGGGCAGTTCGCCGAAGATGATCTTCTTCGGTACCTTGAAGCCCGCCAGGTGCTCGCGACAATGCGCCACGATGGCCTCCGCGGTCGTCTCCACCCCGTCGCGCAACTCGACGAAGGCGCACGGCACCTCGCCCCACTTCTCGTCTGGCAGCGCCACGACAGCGGCGGCCATCACCGCCGGATGCTTGTAGAGCGCATCCTCGACCTCGATCGACGAGATGTTCTCGCCGCCCGAGATGATGATGTCCTTGGAGCGGTCCTTGATCTTGACGTAGCCGTCGGGCTGCATCACCGCGAGGTCGCCGGTGTGGTACCAGCCGCCGCGGAAGGATTCGGCGGTGGCGTCCGGGTTCTTGAGATAGCCCTTCATCACCAGGTTGCCGCGGAACATGATCTCGCCCATGGTCTCGCCGTCCCAGGGCACCGGCTCCATGGTGTTGGGATCCATCACCGTGATCCCTTCCTGGGCGTGATAGCGCACGCCCTGGCGACCGTTCAGCGCCACCTGCTCGGCGAGCGGCAGCTCGCGCCATTCGTCGTGCTTGGCGCACACGGCCGCCGGGCCGTAGGTCTCGGTGAGGCCGTATACGTGGGTGATGTCGAAGCCGATCTTCGCCATGCCCTCGATGACCGCGGCCGGCGGCGGCGCCGCCGCGACGAGCCCGGAGACCTTGTGGTTGACGCCCTCGCGCCACGCCTCGGGCGCGTTGGCCAGCATCGAATGCACGATCGGCGCCCCGCAGTAATGGGTGACGCCATGCTCGCGGATGGCATCGAAGATCAGGCGCGGATCGACGCGGCGCAGGCAGACGTTGATGCCGGCATTGGCCGCCATGGTCCATGCGAAGCACCAGCCGTTGCAGTGGAACATCGGCAGCGTCCACAGATAGACCGAATGCGGCGGCATGCCCCACGACACGATGTTGGACATAGCGTTGAGGTACGCGCCGCGATGGTGATACACCACGCCCTTCGGATTACCTGTGGTCCCCGAGGTGTAGTTGAGCGAGATCGCCTCCCACTCGTCGGCCGGTTGCTCGAAGGCGAAGTCCGGGCTGCCGGTTGCGAGCAGCGCCTCATAGTCCTTCGTGCCGACACGCTCACCGGGGCCGGTGTATTCGGGGTCGTCGACGTCGATCACGATCATGTCGGGGCGGTCGGCGAGCGCGATGGCAGCCTTCACCATGCGCGAGTACTCGCGGTCGGTGAGCAGCACCTTGGCCTCGGCGTGGTTGAGGATGAACGCGACCGCCTCTGCATCCAGACGGGTGTTGATGGTGTTGAGCACCGCGCCGCAAGCCGGCACACCGAAGTGGGCCTCGAACATCTCGGGCGTGTTGTTGAGGATCGCGGCGACGGTTTCGCCCTTCTGCACGCCGAGTTGCTTGAGCGCTGAGGCGAGCCGGCGCGCCCGCGTGCAGCTCTCACGCCACGTATAGCGGCGCGCGCCGTGGATGACCGCGACGCGGTCAGGGTAGATGTAGGCGCTGCGCTCGATGAACGTCAGCGGCGTCAGCGCCACGTAGTTCGCCGCGTTCTTCTCCAGCCCCGCTGCGTAGGGCGACTGTCCGCTTTCGCTCATGTTCGAACTCCCTCCTCTTCCTGGTTTTTCGCCCCAAGCGGGCGATTATTGGTGGATCAGCTTGTCGGCACGCGCAGACTCAGTGCGCGGATGTAAAGCGCACGCCCCAGACCCTGCCACTGCCGGCGCTCCTCCTCGAGCGCAGCGGCGGTGAGCGGCAATTTCTGCAACCACCCGGGCGCTGCGGTCACGGTGAAGCCGCGACCCTCGCGCTGCATGGTCACCGGCGGCAGGCCACGCGCATCCCGTGCCCGATGGATCACGACCGCCAGACGCATGCAGGCAATGAGCAGCCAGTCAACGCTGCCCGCATCGATCGAGGCCACGCGCTCGAGTTTACCGCGGTGCGCCAGCACCAGCCGCGCCAATCGCGCCTGGTCCATGCGCGAGAAGCCCGGCATGTCGGCATTGCCCACGATGTAGGCGCTGTGCTTGTGGTAACTCGAGTGCGCCACCGAAATGCCGATCTCGTGCAGCATCGCCGCCCAGCGCAGGAAGCGGTGGTCGATGTGCTCGGGGTCGGCCATCTCGGGCTCGAGCTGGCCGAGCAGCGCACAGGCGGTGTCGGCCACCTGCTGCGCCTGGCGCAGGTCGACGTTGTAGCGCCGCATGAAGGCGCTCACCGTGGCATCGCGCAGGTCGTGATGGTGGTAGCGACCGAGCAGATCGTAGAGCACGCCGAGCCGCAGCGCGCCTTCCGAGAACACCATGTGCTCGAGGTTGAACTCCTTGAACACCGCACTCATGATCGCGAATCCGCCCAGGATCACCGGCAGCCGGTCGCCCTTCAGCCCCGCCAGATCGACTGCGTCCACGCTGCCGGCGCGCAGGAGCACCGCCTTGAATTGCTCCAGCCCGTCGCGCGTGATGCCGCCACGCGAAAACCCGTTCTGCTCGAGGATCTCGAGCAAGGCCTTGGCCGTGCCGCTCGAGCCGACCGCCTCTTCCCACCCTGCCTCGCGATAAGCCGCGGAAATCGTCTGCAGTTCGCGACGGGCCGCGAGCTCAGCCTCCTTCATGCCGCGCTTGTCGATCCGGCCTTCCGGAAAGAAGCGCATGCTGAAGCCGACGCAGCCCATGTAGCGCGACTCCAGCAGCAGGGGTTCGAAGCTCTTGCCGACGATGAACTCGGTGGAGCCACCGCCGATATCGACGACGAGTTGCTGCTTGTGCGGATCGGGCAGCGTGTGCGCGACGCCGACATAGATCAGCCGCGCTTCCTCGCGCCCGGCGATGACCTCGATCGGGATGCCCAGCGCGGCTTCGGCGCGGATGAGGAATTCCTGCGCGTTCTTGGCCACGCGCAGGGTGTTGGTCGCCACTGCCCGCACGCGCCCGGCCGGGGAGTCGCGCAGCCGTTCCTGAAAGCGCTGCAAGGCCGCGACCCCGCGCTGCTGCGAGGCCAGGTCGAGCTTCTTGTCCGGCGACAGGCCCGCGGCGAGCCGCACCGCCTCCTTCAAGCCATCCAGGGGATAGATCTGGTCATTGACGATGCGCCCGACCTGAAGCCGGAAACTGTTCGAACCCAAATCAACCGCCGCAATCAGATCTCGCATCATGGCTTCGGAAACTGACGCACGGAGCGCCGAAGCCCCGGATTCTATCATCGGCACCCAGCCGGCCGTGGCAGGCGTCAACACGCCGGCGCGCACCGCAGACGCGCCGATCAGCACACCCAATGTCATGAAGCCGCAACGGAACTGTCACATAATCGCGCGTGCCGCATCGCGCCCAGGACTGCCCATGTATACCGCCCGCCCCCTCTCGTACCCACCCGAACACTTTCTCAACCGCGAACTGACCCTGCTGCAGTTCCAGCGCCGCGTGCTGGCCCAGGCTGCCGACGCCACCGTTCCGCTGCTCGAGCGCCTGCGCTTCCTGTGCATCGTGTCGAGCAACCTCGACGAGTTCTTCGAGATCCGTGTCTCCGGCATCAAGGAACAGATCCGCATCGGCAGCCGCAAGTCGGGCGAGGACGGCATCGCGCCCGCTGACCTGCTCGAGCGCGTCAGTGATGAAGTGCATGAAATCATCTCCGAGCAGTACTCGCTGCTCAATGACGACATCCTGCCCGCACTGGAAAAGGAAGGCGTGATCTTCCTGCGCCGCAGCCTGTGGACCGAGGCCCAGCGCGACTGGATCCACAGCTACTTCATGCGCGAAGTCATGCCGGTCCTGACGCCGATCGGCCTCGACCCCGCGCACCCCTTCCCGCGCGTGCTCAACAAGAGCCTGAACTTCGCCGTCGAGCTCGAAGGTCGCGATGCCTTCGGCCGCGATTCGGGCGCCGCGATCGTGCAGGCGCCGCGTGCGCTGCCGCGCGTGATCCGGCTGCCGCGCGCGCTGTGCGATCAGGAATACACCTTCGTGTTCCTGTCCTCGGTGCTGCACGCCCATGTCGGTGAACTGTTCACCGGCATGAACGTGCTCGGCTGCTATCAGTTCCGGGTCACGCGAAATTCCGACCTGTTCGTCGACGAGGAGGAGGTCAAGGACCTGCGCGCCTCGCTCAAGGGCGAACTCCAGCAGCGTCACTTCGGCGACGCCGTGCGCCTGGAGGTGGCGGACAACTGCTCGGACGAGATGGCGAATTTCCTGCTGCAGCACTTCCACCTGACGCCCGACGACCTCTATCGCACGCCGGGCATCGTCAACCTGGTGCGACTGATGCAAGTACCGGACTGGGTGGAGCGCCCCGACCTCAAGTACGCCCCCTTCGTGCCGGGCCTGCCCAAGGCGCTCGACAAGCGGCGCCAGATCTTCACCGCGATCCGCGGTGGCGACATCCTGCTCCACCACCCGTTCCAGAGCTTCGGCCCGGTGATCGAGATGCTGCGCGCCGCCGCGGACGACCCGCAGGTGCTGGCGATCAAGATGACGGTGTATCGCACCGGCACCGACTCGGTGCTGATGGAACACCTCGCGCGCGCCGCACAGAAGGGCAAGGAAGTCACCGTGGTGCTCGAGCTCATGGCGCGCTTCGACGAGGAAGCCAACATCACGCTCGCCAACCGCCTCGAGGAGGTCGGCGCCCATGTGGTGTATGGCGTGTTCGGCTACAAGACCCACGCCAAGCTGCTGATGATCGTGCGCCGCGAGGACGACGGCCTGCGCCGCTATGTGCACATGGGCACCGGCAACTACCACCCGCGCACCACGCGCTTCTACACCGACTTCGGCCTGCTGACCTGCAATCAGGAGATCGGCGAGGACGTCGCCGCGGTGTTCAAGCAGCTCACCGGACTGGGTACGGCAACCGAGCTGCGCCACCTGTGGCAGGCACCGTTCACGCTGCAGCCGAAGGTGGTGGCGGCGATTCGCCGCGAGGCCGAGATCGCCCGCGAGGGCCGGCGCGCGCGCGTGATCGCGAAGATGAACGCGCTGCTCGAACCGGAAACCATCGAGGCGCTGTACGAGGCCTCGCAGGCCGGCGTCGAGATCGACCTGATCGTGCGCGGCCCGTGCGCGCTGCGTCCGGGCGTACCCGGACTGTCGGATAACATCCGCGTGCGCTCGGTGGTCGGCCGCTTCCTCGAACACCATCGCATCTTCCACTTCCATGCCGACGGCGAAGACCAGATGTACTTGTCGAGCGCGGACTGGATGGACCGCAACTTCTTCCGTCGCATCGAGATCGCCTTCCCGGTGCTCGACCCGCGCCTCAAGCGCCGGGTGATGAAGGAAGGCCTGCGCCCCTACCTCGGCGACAACTGCCAGGCCTGGGACATGCAGCCCGATGGCAAGTACCGGCGCAAGCACGCGCGCAGCATCCGCCGCGCGGCGCAACTGATTCTGCTCAAGGAGCTCGCTGCGAGCAGTTGAATCCCACGAACGCCACGGCGAGGCAGCCCGATGTGGGCGCCGCGCCGCTGCCGTTCTTCACTTGCGCTGCGCGTCGATGACTCCCGACACCTCGCGGATCAGCGTGATCGCGCGCTGCACCTGCTTGATCCCGTTGACCTCCATCGTGAAGCGCATGTACGCCGTGCCCTTCTTGGTCAGGGTATTCACCGCGATCACGTTGAGCTTCTCGCGCGACAGCACTTCGGAGATGTCACGCAGCAGTCCCTGGCGGTCAGCCGCCTGCACGCTGATGTCGACCTGATAGAGCGCGGTGCGATTGTCGTGCGCCTTCTCGCCCCATTCGGCGGGAATCACCCGTTCGCGATGCTTGCGCGCCAGTTCCTGAAAATCGGCGCAATCCACACGGTGGATGGAAATGCCACGGCCGCGGGTGACGAAGCCTTCGATGGCGTCGGGTGGGGCAGGTTTGCAGCAGCGTGACAGCGAGGTCATCAGCTTGCCCACGCCGACGATCAGGATCTTGTCCTGGTTGTCGCCCGAGCGGCTGCGGCTGACCACGAACTCCGGCTCGGCCTCGACCGCCGGCTCGGGCGCGCTGCCCTCGCGCAACGCGGTCTGCATCGCGCGCGGGCCGACCTCGCCGCGCCCTGCCGCCAGGTAAAGCGCCTCGGCATTCTTGAAGCCGAGGCGCTCGGCCAGCCCGTCGATGTTGGCCTGGCCGTGGCCGTCGCGCTGCATCTCCTTGGTGACGAAGCTGCGCCCGCGGGTGAGGAGTTCCTCCTCATCGAGCTGCGCGAAATGCTGCTTGATCTTGGTGCGCGCACGCGAGGTCGCCACATAGCCCTGGCGCACGTCCAGCCAGTCGCGCGAAGGGCCGCCTTCCTTGGCGGCGACGATCTCGACCGTCTGTCCGCTTTCGAGCCGCGTGTTGAGCGGCACCAGATGGCCGTCCACCTTCGCCCCGCGGCAGTGGTGGCCGAGATCGGTGTGCAGGCGGTAGGCGAAATCGACCGGTGTGGCGCCGCGCGGCAGGTCCACGACCTTGCCCTGCGGGGTCAGGACGTAGAGCGTGTCGTCGAGCGACGCGCGCTTGAACTGCTCCATCCATTGCGCCGAATCGGTGACTTCGTCGCGCCACGACAGCAGGTTGCGCAGGAGGGCGATCTTCTCGTCGTAGTCGCCGCCCTCCTTCGCCCCTTCCTTGTAGCGCCAGTGCGCCGCCACGCCGAGCTCGGCGTGCTTGTGCATGTCGAAGGTGCGGATCTGGACCTCGAGCGCACGCCCGTCCCCCGCCAGCACGGCCGTGTGCAGGGACTGATAGTTGTTGCCCTTGGGCTTGGTGATGTAGTCGTCGAACTCCTGCGGGATCGGCTGCCACATCTGGTGCACCATGCCGAGCACCGTGTAGCAGTCCTTGATCTCGGGCACCAGCACCCGCAACGCGCGGATGTCGAAGACCTGCGAGAAGTCGAGCCGCTTCCTCCGCATCTTGTTGTAGATGCTGTAGATGTGCTTGGCGCGGCCGGTGATCTCCGCCTGGATGCCCATCGCGGCGAGCTCGTTCTTCAGGCGCTCGATCGCATCGTGAATGAACTGCTCGCGCTCGACCCGGCGCTCGTCCAGCATCTTCGCGATGCGCTTGTACGTGTCCGGCTCGATGAAGCGGAACGACAGGTCCTCGAGTTCCCACTTGATCTGCCACACCCCGAGCCGGTTGGCGAGCGGCGCGTAGATGTCCAGACTCTCGCGCGCGACATCGACGCGGGCCTCACCCGGCAGATCGGTGTAGAAGCGCAGGGTCTGGGTGCGCGAGGCCAGGCGCACGAGCACGACGCGGATGTCCTCGACCATCGCCAGCAGCATCTTGCGCAGCACTTCGGTCTGCGCACGGATTTCGGGCGCCGAGGTCGTCGCGGTGAGGCGGGTGAGCACACGCAAGCCATTGAGCTTGTGCAGGCCCCGCACCAGCCCTGCGACCGCCGAGCCGAAGCGCGCACCGATCTCTTCGCCGGGGTCATCGAGCTCTTCCCACGCGGCGAACAGCAACGCGGCGAGCCGGGTTTCGGCATCGAGGCGCAGCGAGGCGGCGATCAGCGCAGCGCCTAGCGCATGTGTCCACATCGGCTCGCCGGTGCCGAGGACCTTGCCTTCATAGAGGTCGGCGATCCAGTCGAGCGCCTGCTCGATGCGCGCGCGCTCGAGCGGCTCGAGCCCGGCGGCGAGCATGTCGATCGGTGGCGCGGTGTCGCCCTGGGCGATGGCATGAGTGACGGAAACCATGGACGCGATTATCCCACATCGGCCAACGCACCGATGCCACCTTCGGTCGCGGGTGCCGCGGCGAAGGCGGCAGTCGGCGGCGTCGGCGAATCGCGTCCTGTGCGATCATCCATCGTGTTCGCCTCCGGGCCCACCAGGCCCGCCGGCCCCTTCCCCGACCCGCCAACCGCCCACCACCACCACCCCATGCTAGGTCTCGTCCGCCGACTCCTGGGCATCGCACCGCCCGCCGCCGAGGTGCCCGCCGCGCAGTGGCAGCGGGTCGAGCACACCCTGCCCTTCCTCGACTACCTGTCGGCCGACGAGCGCACGCGCCTGCGCGGGATGGCGCTCGAATTCCTCCGCCGCAAGGAGTTCCACGGCGCCCACGGCCTGCAACTCGACGACGACATGCTGCTCGCGATCGCGCTGCAGGCCTGCCTGCCCGTCCTCCACATCGGCTTGCAGGCCTACGACGGCTGGGTCGGGGTCGTCGTGTATCCGGGCGATTTCGTCGTTCCGCGTCGAACGGTGGATGAGGCCGGGGTGCTGCACGAGTACGACGATGAGGTGCTCGGCGAGGCCTGGGAGGGCGGACCGGTGCTGATCGCCTGGTTCGGGCACGAGCACGCGCCGTCCGGGGTGAACGTGGTGATCCACGAGTTCGCGCACAAGCTCGACATGGAGAACGGCGGCGTCGACGGCCTGCCCCGCCTGCGCCCGGGGATGTCGCGCCAGGCCTGGGCCGAGGCCTTTGCACACGCGTACGAGGACTTCTGCGCCGAAGTCGATCGCGGCGTAGACACGGAGATCGACCCCTACGGCGCCGAGCACCCGGGGGAGTTCTTCGCCGTGGTCTCCGAAGCCTTCTTCGAAACACCCCACGTGCTCAAGCGCCGATTTCCGGCGGTGTACGCGCAGCTATGCTTGTTCTACGGCCTGGATCCGGCCGCCCGACAGCCAATCGCCCCGACTGCCGGGCCGACGCCCCTGAACCCGCCTCCCGGAGCGCCCTCATGAGCGAGCGCAAACGTCTGCTGATCGTCTTCCACACGCAGAGCGGCAACACCGGAAGGCTCGCCGATGCGGTGCTCACCGGAGCGCGCCGCGTCGCCGAGGTGGATACCGTGATGAAGCGCGCCTTCGACGCCGGCACCGAGGACCTCCTCGCCTGCCACGGCCTGCTGCTCGGCACGCCCGAGAACTTCGGCTACATGTCGGGCGCGCTCAAGGACTTCTTCGACCGCACCTACTACCCCTGCGAGGGCAAGCTCACCGGCCTGCCCTACGCGGTGTTCGTGAGCGCGGGCAACGACGGCACCGGCGCCGTGCGCGAGATCGGCCGCATCGCCAACGGCTATGGCTGGAAGCTGGTGTCCGAGGCGCTCATCGTGCGCAAGGAGATCACCCCCGCAGACATCGTGCGCGCCGAAGAACTCGGCGAGGCCCTGGCGGCCGGACTCGCGATGGGGGTGTTCTGAAAGATTTTTTGGCGCGTGGGGCCGCGGCAACCCTTGCCCCGCCTGGCTTTGTGCGACGCGTTTCCAGTTCGCGCAAGCTGATTTCACGCAATGGAAACAAACAGTGTTGGCAGACCGTCCCGGCGTGGCCTAAGCTGCAAGTGCTTCTGTCGCTCGAACGCATCGGGTCCGCCCCGGCGGGCCCCAGGATTCAAATCGCAACGGAGGGTGCCATATGGCCATTACCTGGATTCTGGTTGCCAACGCCAGCCTGGCTAAGCTCTACGCAAACCTCGGCCCCAACAAGGGGCTGACGCTGGTGAAGGAACTGATCCACCCCGAAAGCAGGCAGAAAAATGGCGAGCTCGTCTCCGACCGCTCGGGCGCCATGGGGGCGGCCGGATCGGGTGGCGGGTCGATGCAGCCACAGACGCTGCCCAAGCAGCACGAAGCCAAAGTCTTTGCACAGGAAATTGCCCAGGCGCTTTACCAGGGTCGCACCAGCAATGCGTTCAAGCGCGCCATCCTGGTCGCACCGCCCGCCTTCATGGGCCTGCTCAACGCAGTCATCGACGGCCCGACGGCGCAACTGATCACCGATCGTTTCGAAAAGGACTACACCAAGACATCCGAAAACGAGCTTGGCGAAAGGCTGGGCTCCACGATCTTTCTCTGATGGAGGAGAACCTTCTGCAGATGCTTCAAGATGTTCTGTCACTCGCCGAAGGCCAATGAGCCAGACGCAAAGGAGGACGTGTTTGAGCTTGGCGTACAGGATTCAACCAACCTGCTGAAGGCAACACCAGACTGACCATATTGTCTCCACTCGCGAGACCGGGGCGCCGGATGGCAAGCCCCAAAGACAACGGGGCGCTGTGCGCCCCGTGCCCTTTTCCGGGCGCCCCTTTTTCACGCTGTCGCTTTCTTACGTCGCCCTTTCCAGAGCGTCGTCGCGCGGAGTGCTCCCCCCGCCGAGCGGCCAGCGCCCGAGCACGCGGTAATGCACCCCGCTTGCCTCGCGCTCCGACGCGACCAGCACGAAGCTGGCCACCGGCCAGCGCAGCGCCGCCATCTGGCCGTTCCGGGGTGGATGCACAGCATTGCGCACCAGCGTCACATGCGGATTGAACGCACGCGCCTCCAGTTCGAAGCCGGCTGCACGCAAGCCCGCGCCAAGTTCCTCCGCCAGGGTCGGCAGCGCCGCGGGAACCTGCGCGCACCCGGCCCACAGGATCCGATTGCCGTGCCAGTTCCCGACCTGATCGAGTTGGAGGACGAAACGCTCGCCCCGCACCGAGTGCGCGACGGCCTCGAGCCTAGCCAGCCGCGACACCGCGACATCGCCGAGAAAGGCCAGCGTCAGATGAATCGTGTCGCGCCGCATCACCCGCCCGCCGCATTCCGCATGCAGGGCGCGCGCCCGTGCATGCAGCGCAGCGGCCGTGGCCGCACCTGGCCACAGCGCGAAGAAGACGCGCAGCCGCGCCGGCTTGGTCGCCGCCGGCGCGGGCTCGGTCATGACGCGCGGGCGAGCAGCGCGACCACCTGCGCGGCAATGCCCTCGCCACGCCCGGTAAAGCCGAGCTTCTCGGTGGTCTTGCCCTTGATGTTGATCGCGCCCGGATCCATCGCCAGGTCGGCGGCGATGTTGCGCACCATCGCCGGCGCATGCGGCAACACGCGCGGCGCCTTGCAGATCACCGTGGCGTCGATGTTCACCACCTGCCAGCCCGCTGCGCGCACGCGGGCAAAGGCCTCGCGCAGCAGCACGCGACTGTCGGCACCGGCATGCGCGGGATCGGTATCCGGAAACAGGCGCCCGATGTCGCCCAGCCCCGCCGCACCGAGCAATGCATCGGTAACCGCATGAAGCAGCACGTCGGCGTCGGAATGACCGAGCAGTCCGTGCGCGAAAGGGATGCGTACGCCGCCCACGATCAGCGCACGCCCGGGAACCAGCGCATGCACGTCGAAGCCCTGGCCGATACGGAACGGGAAATTCATCTGCCTTGCCCCTGCCGATGTTGAAGAATCCACTCCGCCAGATGCAGGTCGAGCGGATAGGTGACCTTGAGGTTGGTCGCGTCGCCCTGCACCAGGCGCGGACGCAGGCCGGCAGCCTCGATGGCGCTGGCCTCGTCGGTGACACCCTTGGCGTGCTCGAGCGCGCGGCGCAGCATCACGTAGCGGAACATCTGCGGCGTCTGCGCCTGCCACAGGCTGTCGCGCGGCACGGTCTCGAGCACATGGCGGCGCTCGTCCGCACGCTTGAGGGTGTCGGCCACCGGCACCGCGAGCAGGCCGCCGACCTCTTCATGCGCCAATTCCCGCACCAGCGCCTCGACATGCCAGGGCGCAAGGCAGGGACGTGCGGCATCGTGCACCAGCACCCAGTCCGTCTGCGCCACCTCACCCGCGATCGCACGCAGGCCGCCGAGCACGCTGTCCGCACGCGTTGCGCCGCCACAGAACAGCGGACGCAGCTTGGGACCAAGCATCGACCAGTCGTGGCGCGACCATTCCGCATCGTCCACCGACAGCACCACGAAGACCTGGTCGATCTCGGGCGCGGCGCACAACACCGCCAGGGCATGATGGATCAGGGGCCGCCCGAGCAGCGGCAGATATTGTTTGGGGCGCGCGGCACCCATGCGCGAGCCGCTGCCGGCGGCAGGCACGATCGCAAAGTGGCGGGGCTGGAAATTCTGCATGGGCGGCATTCTATCCGCGCGCGCCCGGCGCGGCATTCACGACGGCGAGCAGCACCGTCGTCCCACGCCCGCGCGATCCCGCAGCCCCCTGCATGCCCACGTCGAGGCGCCTATAATGAAATTGCTTTCCCGCGATACAACCTCGCTCTCAGGAAACTCCGATGGCGCTTGCTTCGATCCGTCCGCCGGCCGTGGCCGGTCAGTTCTATCCAGGCGACGAGCGCGTCCTGCGCACGCAGCTCGCCGAGATGTTGAGCACCGCGGTCGCGCTGGAGGCCGCACCCACGCCCAAGGCGATCATCGTGCCGCACGCCGGCTACATTTATTCCGGCCCGGTGGCCGCCAGCGCCTATGCGCTGCTCGCCCCGCTGCGCCAGACCGTCCGCCGCGTCGTCATGCTCGGTCCCACTCACCGCGTCGCGATCCGCGGCCTGGCCTTGCCCGCGGCGCAGGTGTTCGCCACGCCGCTGGGCGAGGTGCCGGTCTCGCGCGCCGACTGGATGGCCCTGCAGGCGCGCGACGACGTCATCGTGGACGACCGCCCGCATGCCCTCGAGCACTGCCTTGAGGTCCAGCTCCCTTTCCTGCAGATGATCCTAGAGCGCTTCGAGATTGTCCCCCTGCTCGTCGGCGACGCCCCGGCACAGGACGTCGCCAGCGTGATCGAGCAGCTCTGGGGCGGTCCCGAGACCTTGATCCTGATCAGCTCCGACCTGTCGCACTACCTCAGCTACCGCGAGGCGCAGTGGTCCGACCGTGCGGCGGTGGAACAAGTACTCGAACTGAACACCGGACTCGACCACGAGCAAGCCTGCGGGGCCACGCCGATCAACGGCCTGCTCATCGCCGCCCGCAAGCACCATCTGCGCGCGCACCTGCTCGACCTGCGCAACTCCGGCGACACCGCGGGTGACCGCTCGCGCGTTGTCGGCTACACCAGCATCGCCTTTTGTGAAGCGGAAATCCCCAGCCATGCCCGCCACTGATCTCGGCAACACCCTGCTCGCCCTCGCCCGCCAGGCCATCGCCCACCGCCTCGGCCGCGCGCCCGCGCCCGTGGTGCCCGACGACCCGCGCCTGCACGAGCGGGGCGCCACCTTCGTCACCCTGACCCAGGACGGCGAACTTCGCGGATGCATCGGCAGCCTGCGGCGCACGCGCAAGCTCGGCGAGGACGTGCTCGCCAACGCGGTTGCGGCGGCGATGGAAGACCCGCGCTTTGCGCCGCTCGATGCCGACGAGCTGGATACGATCACGGTCGAAGTCTCGCTGCTGTCCGAGCCCGAATTCCTCGAGTTCGCCGGCGAGGAAGCACTCCTCGCCCAACTGCGCCCGGGCGAGGACGGCTTGATCATCTTCTCCGGCTGCCGCAGCGCCACCTTCCTGCCGCAGGTGTGGGAGCAACTGCCCGAGCCGCACCAGTTCCTTGCCGCCCTCAAGCACAAGGCCGGTCTGCCGACCCACCGCGAGACGGCCGGACTGATGGCTGCGCGTTACCACGTGCAGAAATGGAAGGAGACCGAACAGGAGGCCTCATGAACACCGCGCCCGAGTCCGCCAGCGGCACCGGCAACCCGGATTCCAGCAACCCCGACTTCGGTAGCCATTTCCCCGCCCGCTACTGGCACCGGCTCGACGACGGCCGCTTCCAGTGCGACCTGTGCCCGCGCCTGTGCAAGCTGCACGACGGCCAGCGCGGCGCCTGCTTCGTGCGCATGCGTGCCGGTGACGGCATGCTGCTCACCACCTACGGCCGCAGCTCGGGCTTCTGCATCGACCCGATCGAGAAGAAGCCGCTCAACCACTTCTACCCTGGCAGCAAGGTGTTCTCCTTCGGCACCGCGGGCTGCAACCTGGCGTGCAAGTTCTGCCAGAACTGGGACATCTCCAAGTCGCGCGACATGGACACCTTGATGGACCAGGCCTCGGCGCAGCAGATCGTCGACACCGCGCTGCACTGGGGCTGCCATAGCGTGGCCTTCACCTACAACGACCCGGTGATCTTCGCCGAGTACGCGATGGACGTGGCCGACGCCTGCCGCGCGCACGGCCTCAAGACCGTGGCCGTCACCGCCGGCTACATCAGCCCGTGCGCACGCCAGGACTTCTTCTCGCGCATGGACGCGGCCAACGTCGACCTCAAGGGCTTCACCGACGACTTCTACGTCAAGCTGTGCGGCGCTCACCTGCAGCCGGTGCTCGACACCCTGGTGTGGCTGCAGCATGAAACCGACGTGTGGGTAGAGCTCACCACGCTGCTCATCCCCGGGCACAACGATTCGGACGCGGAAGTCAGCGCGCTGTCGAACTGGGTGTGCAGGGAGCTCGGGCCCGAGGTGCCGCTCCACTTCAGCGCCTTCCACCCCGACTTCAAGATGAGCGACGTCCCGCCCACCCCGCCCGCCACCCTCGCCCACGCGCGCCGCATCGCGCTCGACGCCGGGCTCAAGCATGTCTACACCGGCAACGTGCACGACACGGAAGGCGACACCACCCATTGCGCCCGCTGCGGCGAGACGCTGATCGTGCGCGACTGGTACGAGATCCGCAGCTACCGGCTCACCGCCGAGGGCGCCTGCCCGCACTGCGGCGAGCGCCTCGCAGGCCGCTTCGGCGCAGTGGGTGCGGCGGTAAACGATGCCTTCGGGGCGCGCCGGATTCCGGTTAACATCCACCGCCATTCCCCTGGCCGCGGACCGCTTACGTGAAATTGCGTCACACCCAGCTCAGCATTCCCGCCAACGGCGTCTGGCTCGACGGCACGCTGGCGCACGCGCCGGACGTCCGCGCACTGGCGCTGTGCCTGCATTCCCAAGGCCATCCTGCGCTCGAGCAGCCGGCGCGGCCGGTCGAGCAGGCCCTGCAGGCTGCGGGCTTCGCGACCATGACGGTCGATCTGCTCACCCGCCATGAAGCCCAGCGCGACCCCGACGCCTCGTACAACATCCCGCGCCTCACCGAGCGCATCCTCGCCGCCGCCGAATGGGCAGGGCATCAGCCGCCGCTCGCCGGCCTGCCGCTTGCCCTAGTCGCCAGCGACACCGGTTGCGCCGCGGCCATCCGCGCTGCGGTGCGCGCGCCGGAGCACTTCCTCGCCATCGCCTGTCTCGGCGGGCGCGCCGACCTCGCCGGCGCCGAGCCCCTGCGTGCGGTGCGCACACCGGTGCGCCTGATCGTCACGCCGGGCACCACCGAGGCGGCCATCCTCGACCGCGCCTATGCGCTGATGAAAGGCGCACACCACTGGCTGGCGCTCCCGGCGACCGAGGACGCGCGCGCGCTCGAACAGCTCAGTGCGCGCGCCGCTGCAACGTGGCTGCGCCAGCACCTGCCGCAGGTGCAAGGCGCGGCGCAGGCCTGAACGCACCAGCACTCAGTCGCGAAAGGCGACCCACTCCGCCAGCGGCGCGCGCTCGGTCCTGAGCGCGTTCTCCGGGGCGTGCGGGTCGGCATGGCCGAGCGACATCCCGCAGATCAGCGTCTCATTGTCCGGGATACCCACTTCCTGGCGGATCAGGCGGTGGAACTGGATCAGTGCCGCCTGCGGGCAGGTGTCCAGCCCGCGCGCCTTGGCGGCGAGCATGACGTTCTGCAGGAACATGCCGTAGTCCAGCCAGGAACCCTGCTCCATGACCCGGTCCACGGTGAAGATCAGCCCAACCGGCGCATCGAAGAACTTGTAGTTGCGCGCGAACTGCTCGTGCATGCGTTTCGCGTCGCCCTTCTGGATGCCGAGCAGCCCATAGAGCTGCATGCCGACCTTGCGCCGGCGGTCGATGTAGGGCGACAGCCACTGCCTGGGGTAGTACTGCCAGGGGTCCGAATGCGTCGCCGCCTCCTCGGGATCGTCGAAGGCCGCGAGCAGGCGCTCGCTGACGCGGGCCTTGGTCTCGCCGGTCAGCACCCAGGCCTTCCACGGCTGGATGTTGGTGCCCGAGGGCGCGCGCGCGGCGACCTCGAGGATCTCGGCGATGGTCTCGCGCGGCACCGGGTCCGGCACAAAGGCGCGGCAGGAATAGCGGCTGGTGATCGCTTCGTCGACGGCGGACTGCTGGGGGGTCTTCATGGATGCGGGCGCTCCTTCTGGCAATGGCGGCGGGGTGCCGCGTGTACAGGCGGCGGCAATGGTGCGTCTCAGTTGCCGTTAACGTCAACGTGACCATCCAGGGTGAAACGCGTGATTCACTCGCGCATGTCGTTACACCACTGCCTTGGAACAAAGCCACAAAAACCCGGCGCGCAGCGGTACCCGGATGAACGATAATCCCCGCTTTACTGCCTGCCGCGTCGCGCCTCGTGGCCCGAGCGATACCAGCGCCCCTGACCGGCCGCCCGCTGCAATCGACGCAAACGAACTCACGATGTCCCTCTCCTTCGACGCCCTCCTCTCCCGGCTCGCCACCCAGAAGCTGCCCAAGCCCGGCGCCCGCCTCGAGCTCGAGCCGCTCGCCGGCTCGGCCGATGCGCTCGCCGTCGCCCAGCTCGCCGGCCGCGGGCGCATGCTGGTGGTGATCACAGCCAACCCGCTCGACGCCCAGCGCCTGCACGACGAGATCGCGTGGGCGGCGCCCGGGCTGCGCGCCCACCTGCTGCCCGACTGGGAGACCCTGCCCTACGACAGCTTCTCGCCCCACCAGGATCTGATCTCCGAGCGCCTGTCCACGCTCTACGCCATCAGCCGCGGCGAAACCGACATCGTGCTGGTGCCCGCGACCACCGCGCTCTACCGCATGGCCCCGCCAGGCTACCTGGCCGCCTACACCTTCTTCCTCAAGCAGGGCGAAAAGCTCGACGTCGAGCAGTTCAAGGCGCAGATGGCGCTCGCCGGCTACGCGCACGTGACCCAGGTGGTGAGCCCGGGCGAGTTCTCGGTGCGCGGCGGGCTGGTGGACCTCTTCCCGATGGGCTCGCCCCTGCCCTTCCGCATCGACCTGTTCGACGACGAAGTCGAGAGCATCAAGACCTTCGACCCCGACACCCAGCGCACGGTCTACCCCACCAAGGAGATCCGCCTGCTGCCGGCGCGCGAATTCCCGCTCGACGACAAGGGCCGCACGCGTTTTCGCAGCCGCTTCCGCGAGCTCTTCGAGGGCGACCCGACGCGCGCGGCGATCTACAAGGACGTCTCCAACGGCATCGCCCCCGCCGGCATCGAGTACTACCTGCCGCTGTTCTTCGACGACACCGCGACGCTGCTCGACTACCTGCCCGCCGACACCCCGGTGCTGCTGCACCGCGACGTTCCCGGCGCGATCGCCGAGTTCTGGAAGGACACGCGCTCGCGTTACGACCTGTTGAAGGGCGACCGCACCCGCCCGGTGCTGCCGCCCGAGCAGCTCTTCCTGACCGACGAGGCCTTCTTCGTCGCCTTGAAGAACCTGCCGCGCCTCACCATCGCCGCCGAGGCCAGCGGCGAGGCCGCCGACGCGCTCGCCCTGCCGCCGCCCGAGGTCGCGGTCGAGCGCAAGGCCACCGACCCGCTGCACAAGTTGAAGGCCTTCATCGCCGGCTTCGACGGCCGCGTGCTGCTGCTGTCTGACTCGCCCGGTCGACGCGAGACCATGGCCGAGTTCTTCGCCGAATACGACGTCCGCCCCGAGGCCACGGCCGACTTCGGCGCCTTCCTCGATTCGGATGCGCGCCTCGCGCTCGGCGTCGCCCCGCTCGCGCGCGGCTTCGTGCTGCCCATGGCAAAGCTCGCGGTGCTCACCGAGACCGAGCTCTATGCCGCCACCGGCCGCAGCCGCGTCCGCCGCGACAGCCGCAAGGCGGCGACGATGGAAGGCTGGCTGCGCGACCTGTCGGAGCTCAAGATCGGCGACCCGGTGGTGCATGTGTCGCACGGCATCGGCCGCTACCTCGGCCTGCTCCACATGAACCTCGGCGAGGGCGACACCGAGTTCCTGCACCTGGAATACAACGGCGGCGACAAGCTGTACGTGCCGGTGTCGCAACTGCACGTGATCACCCGCTACGCCGGCGCCGACCCGGAAGCGGTGGACCTGCACCGCCTCGGCTCCGGCCAGTGGGAGAAGGCCAAGAAGAAGGCCGCGATGCAGGTGCGCGACACCGCCGCCGAGCTGCTCGCGCTCTACGCCCAGCGCGCCGCACGCCCCGGCCACCGCTTCGACTTCAAGCAGCACGACCTCGAAGCCTTCGCCGAGGCCTTCGGCTTCGAGACCACGCCCGACCAGCAGGCCGCGATCGACGCGGTGATCGCCGACATGAAGTCCGGCCGGCCGATGGACCGCCTGGTGTGTGGCGACGTCGGCTTCGGCAAGACCGAGGTCGCCCTGCGCGCGGCCTTCATCGCCGTGGCCGACGGCAAGCAGGTGGTGGTGCTGTGCCCGACCACGCTGCTCGCCGAGCAGCACTACCAGACCTTCGCCGACCGCTTCTCCGACTGGCCGATCAAGATCGCCGAGCTGTCGCGCTTCAAGTCCGCCAAGGAACAGGCCGAAGCCCTGCAGCTGCTGGCCGAGGGCAAGGTCGACATCATCATCGGCACCCACCGCCTGCTGCAGAAGGATGTGATCTTCAAGCGCCTTGGCCTGGTGATCATCGACGAGGAGCACCGCTTCGGCGTGCGCCAGAAGGAGTCGCTCAAGCAACTGCGCTCCGAGGTCGACATCCTGACCCTGACCGCCACCCCGATCCCGCGCACGCTCGGCCTGGCGATGGAGGGCCTGCGCGAGTTCTCGGTGATCGCCACCGCGCCGCAGAAGCGGCTGTCGATCAAGACCTTCGTGCACCCGTCCAGCCGCGGCCTGATCCGCGAGGCGGTGCTGCGCGAGTTCAAGCGCGGTGGCCAGGTGTACTTCCTGCACAACGAGGTCGACACCATCGACAACATGAAGGACGACCTCGAGGAACTGCTGCCCGAAGCGCGCATCGTCGTCGGCCACGGCCAGCTCCCCGAGCGCGAACTCGAACGCGTGATGCGCGACTTCACCCAGCAGCGCGCCAACCTGCTGCTGTGCACCACGATCATCGAGACCGGCATCAACATCCCCACCGCCAACACCATCATCATCAACCGCGCCGACCGCTTCGGCCTGGCGCAGCTGCACCAGTTGCGCGGCCGCGTCGGCCGCAGCCACCACCAGGCCTACGCCTACCTGCTCACCCAGCCCGGCGCCAAGCCGAGCGCGCAGGCGCAGAAGAGGCTGGAAGCGATTGCGATGATGGAAGACCTCGGCTCCGGCTTCTACCTGGCGATGCACGACCTCGAGATCCGCGGCGCCGGCGAGGTGCTGGGCGAGAACCAGTCGGGCGAGATCCAGCAGGTCGGTTTCAGCCTGTACACCGAGATGCTGAAGCGCGCGGTCAAGGATCTGCAGGCCGGCAGGGAGCCCGACCTCACCCAGCCGCTGGAGGTGGTGTCCGAGATCAACCTGCACACCCCGGCACTGCTGCCCACCGACTACTGCCCCGACGTGCAGGAACGCCTGACGCTCTACAAGCGTCTGGCCAACTGCGAGCTGGAAGACGACCTGCGCGCGCTGCAGGAGGAACTCATCGACCGCTTCGGCGAGGTGCCGCCGCAGACCGCCGCACTGATCGAGACCCACCGCCTGCGCATGCTGGTGAAGGACTACGGCGTGAACAAGCTCGACGCCTCGGAGGCGCAGATCACCGTGCAGTTTGCCAAGGACGCGCCGATCGACCCGGTGAAAGTCATCTTCCTGATCCAGAAGGACCGCAGCACCAAGATGGCCGGCCCGGAAAAGCTCGTGCGCCGCGCCAGCCTGCCCAACCTCAAGGATCGGGTGAAGGCGGTGAAGGACCTGCTCGACGCGGTCAAGGCCGACGCGGTGAAGGCCACCGCGGTCAAGGCCTGAGCGGGAGACAACCATGCTCATCAACTGCACCGCCTACCAGCACGGCCGCAAGCTCGCCGACATTCCGGTCGCCGACATCAGCGATTACCTGCTGCAGCCCGACACCTTCGTGTGGGTCGCGCTCAAGGACGCCACCGCCGAGGAGCTGGCGGTGATGAAGGAGGAGTTCGGCCTGCACGAACTCGCCATCGAGGACGCCAACCACGGCCACCAGCGCCCCAAGGTCGAGGAATACGATGACGAGCTCTTCGTGGTCATGCACCTGATCGAGGAGAAGGAAGGCAAGCTCGAGGTCGGCGAGGTCCACGTCTTCGTTGGCCACAACTACATCCTGTCGGTGCGCAACCACAGCTCGCGCGACTTCCTCGGCGTGCGCGCGCGTTGCGAGCGCGAGCCGAAGATGCTCGCCAAGGGCGCCGGCTACGTGCTCTATGCGCTGATGGACGCGGTGGTGGACCGCTACTTCCCGCTCATCGAAAAGCTCGAGACCGAGGTCGAGGCGATGGAAGACCGCATCTTCACCAAGGGTGCGGCGAGCTCCAACATCCGCCGGCTGTACCGACTCAAGCGCAAGGTCACCGTGCTCAAGCACGCGGTGCTGCCGCTGATGGAGGCTGCCGGCAAGCTGCACAGCGGCCGCGTGCCCGAGGTCTGCGCCAAGAGCCGGCACTACTTCCGCGACGTCTACGACCACCTCGCGCGCATCAACGCCTCGCTCGACAGCCTGCGCGAGATGATCGGCACCGCGATCCAGGTCAACCTGTCCATGGTCACCATCGACCAGACCGAGATCAGCAAACGCCTGGCCGCGTGGGCCGGCATCTTCGCGGTGGCCACCGCCTTCGCCGGGGTCTGGGGCATGAACTTCAGCCACATGCCCGAACTGGAATGGGAGTACGGCTATTACGCCGGCCTCGGCATCATCGCCGGCACCAGCGCCTTCCTGTGGTGGCGCTTCCGCAAGGCCAAGTGGCTGTAGCGCCCCCCGACCCGCGCGTTCTCCGGTAGGAGCGACGCAAGTCGCGATTGCATCGCCTCGGCCCGCGCCGACGCCCTTCGCCGCCCCTCCGCCCGATCGCGACTCGCGTCGCTCCTACGGAACCCCGCTCGCGTCCGCGCCGCTACAATCCCCTCATGCCCCTCGACGAGTGAACGCCATGAGCTTCTTCGATGATCTCGCCCGCAGCCTCGAACGCAATCGCGTCACCCGCCGCCAGGCGCTGTGGCTGCTGGGCGCCGGCGCCGCCGGTGTCGCCTCGGGCTGTGCGACCTCGCCGGTCACCGGCGAATCCATCCTCGTCGGCATGAGCGAGGCGCAGGAGAAGCAGGCCGACGCCCAGGTCGCGCCGCATCAGTTCTCGCAGGACCTCGGCGCGATCCAGGACGAATCGGTCAATCGCTACGTCGCCGACCTTGGCCAGCGCATGGGCCTGCTCAGCCACCGCCCGCAGATGCCGTATTCCTACCGCGTGCTCAACGCCAACTACGTCAACGCCTACACCTTCCCCGGCGGTGCGATGGGCGTGACGCGCGGCATCCTCGCCGACCTCGACGACGAAGCCCAACTCGCCGCCCTGCTCGGCCACGAGCTCGGCCACGTCAACGCCCGCCACGCCGCCCAGCGTCAGGGGCAGAACATGCTCGCGCAGGCGGCCATCGTCGGCCTCAACGTGGCGGCGCAGGATTCCAACTGGGGCGGGCTCGTGGGCATCGGCAGCCAGATCGGCGCCAGCGCGCTGCTGGCGAGCTACTCGCGCGAGCACGAGCGCGAAGCCGACGCCCTCGGCCAGGAATACCTCGTCAAGGCCGGTTACCCGGCGACCGGCATGGTGCGTCTGCACCAATTGCTGGTGTCCGAAGAAAAATCCGCCCCGTCACTGTTGCAGACCTTGTTCTCTACCCACCCGATGAGCAGTGAGCGCATGCAGGCCGCGCAGGCCGCCGCCGACTCGCGCTACCGCATCAGCAACAGCCTCGATGCGCGCCGCGACCGCTTCATGGACAGCACCGCCAGCCTGCGCCGCATCCGCCCGACCATCGACGCCTGCAAGAACGGCGAGACCGCGATGGCGGCCAAGCAGTACGCCAGGGCGCAGACCGAATTCCAGACCGCGCTCGCCAAGACCCCGCGCGACTACGCCAGCAACCTGCGCATGGCCCAGTGCCTGCAGGCCCAGGGCCAGACCGCGAGAGCGGCAAACTACGCCGACAACGCGCGCGAGATCTACCCGCAGGAAGCACAAGCCTACAAGCTCGCCGGCGTCCTCGCCCTGCAGCAGCGCGACGGCGCGCTCGCCTACCAGAACCTCGACCGCTTCGACCGCCTGCTGCCGGGTGACGCCGGCATTCTCTTCCTGAAAGGCGTCTCGCTCGAAGGCATGGGCAATCGCCGCGGCGCAGCGCAGCACTACGCCGCCTACCTGCGCCAGAGCCAGCAGGGCAACGCCGCGCAGTATTCGTACAACCGGCTCAAGGCCTGGGGCGTGGTGAAGTAAGGCTGAAGCGGCTGCGCTCACCGCACTCGCGTGCCGTGCAACTCGCGAATCTCGCCATGGCGGAAGCAATCTGCCAGGTGATCATTGACCATCCCCACCGCCTGCATGAAGGCGTAGCACACCGTCGGCCCCACAAAGCGGAAACCCAGCCGCTTCAGCTCACGGCTCATGGCTTTCGATTCCGCCGTCTCGGCCGGCACGTCGGCGAGCGTGCGACGCGCACCGTCACGCGGCACGCCATCGACGAATTTCCATAGAAGCGCGTCCAGCGAGCCGAAGCGCGCCTGCACCGCAAGCGTCGCACGCGCGTTTGCGATCGCCGATTCGATCTTGAGCCGGTTGCGCACGATGCCGGCGTCGGCCATCAGCCGCTCGACGTCGGCCACCGCGTAACGGGCGACCTTGTCGGCAGCGAAATTGTCGAAGGCGCGGCGGTAGTTTTCGCGCTTGCGCAGGATGGTGATCCAGCTCAACCCCGCCTGCGCACCCTCGAGCACCAGCATCTCGAAGAGGTGGCGGTCGTCGTGGTTGGGCACGCCCCATTCGAGGTCGTGGTAGGCGGTGTAGAGCGGATCGGTGCCGCACCAGGCGCAGCGGTCGGGCATTGGGGGCACTCCTGCATGTCAGTGGGGCGATGTTACCGGACTGACTGGGCGGCGACGCGGACCTGCGAGACACCCCGATCCGGGGATATCGACCCTGCGCGTCACGCCTGGCGCTCCTCCCAGTCCTTCCAGTCGACGTCGTGGGCCGCGACGTAGGCGCTGACCGCGACGCCGAGGGTGGGGAAGAAGGTTTCCTCACCCAGGCGCGTGAACAGGCCGAAGCGCTTCAACTTGTCCTTGACCGGGTCCTTCATCTCGGCGAAGCACAGCTCGATGCCAGCGGCCTGCAGGGGCTCGTCGAGTTCGGCGAGCACGTCGGCAGCGGTGACGTCGATGCTGGTGAGCGGCTCTGCGGCGACCACGAGCCAGTGCACGGGCGTCGGCGATTCATTGACCGCGTCGAGCACACACTCGCGGAAGCGCTCGGCGTTGGCGAAGAACAGCGGCGCGTCCCAGCGGAACAGCACCAGGCCGGGAACGCGGCGCGCCGCGGGATAGCGCTTGATGTCGTGGTAGCCCTTGACGCCCTCGGCGCGGCCGAGCACCGCAAAGTGCGGACGCCAGCCATCCCACAGGAATTCGATGACCGCGGCGAGAATGGCCAGGCCGATGCCGGGGATCACGCCCAGCACCGCCACCCCGGCGGTGCAGCCCACCGAGAGCCAGAACTCCCAGCGCTGGATGCGCCAGATGCGGCGCAGGTCGGCGAATTCGAACAGGCCGATGGCGCCTGCGATCACCACGGCCGCCAATGCGCTGGTCGGCAGATTGCGCAGCAGCTCGGGCGCAAGCACCAGCATCAGCGCGACCGCCAGCGCGCCCACCACCCCGGTGAGCTGCGTGCGTGCCCCGGCCGCCTCTGCGACCGGCGTGCGCGAGGAGCTGCTGCTGATCGGGAAGCCCTGGAAGAATCCCGCCGCCAGGTTGGCGGCGCCGAGCCCGACCATTTCCTGGCTGGGGTCGACGTGGGTGCGCGTGCGCAGCGCATAGACGCGCGACAGCACGCTGGTGTCGGCGAACGACACCAGGGCGACGGCGAGCCCGCCGATGACCACGGCCTCGAGGTCGGCCCAGGTGATCCACGGAATGGCGAACGCGGGCAGCCCCTGGGGCAGCGCACCGAGCACCGCGACGCCCGCGTTCTCGCCCAGGTCCAGCGCGCCGACGACGAGCGTTGCCGCAATGACGGCGACAAGGATGCCGGGTATGCGCTGGTAGCGCGCCAGCAGCAGGATGATCGCCAGCGTGCCCGCGCCGAGGAGGAAGGTGGTCCAGTTGGTGCGACCCTCGCCAATCGCCACGCCGATCGCCCACAGATCCAGCAGCGGTCCGCCGTCGTCGATGGAGAAGCCGAACAGCTTGGGCAACTGGCTGATCAGCACCGTCAGCGCGATGCCGTTCATGTAGCCATAGCGGATCGGCTTGGACAGCAGTTCGGTGACGAAGCCCAGGCGCAGCAGTCCGAACAGGATGCAGGCCAGGCCCGAGACCACCGCCATCGCGCCAGCGAGCGAAACCGCGCGCATCGGGTCGCCGCCGGACTGCTGCAGCACGACCGCGAGGATCAGCGCCGCCAGCCGGCCTGGTCGGCGGCGCGGGCGGGACGGGCAACGCGGCCGGGTTCGGTGCCGGTGCGCGGAATGTCAGGGGGGCTCATGGGATCGGGTCTGATCGTGTCGGGTACAGGAAGCGTAGCCCAGATGTTCTCTGGCTGATCAACGCGAACTCACGGGGGTGCGCGGCGGGCCGCCCTGGCCATGCTGGCGCGTGCCGAACACGCGTGTCACGAATCCGTCGCACTGCTCATTTAGCTTGCGGGTATGGCTCCCTATCCGAACCGCGACCAACTGGTCATCTTCGACGCCGATGGCACCCCCATCGACGCCTTCGGCCATGTCGCCTGCCGCCCCCTGGGTGCGGACAAGGCACTCCGCGCCACGAGCGGGGCCGGATCATGAGCACGAAAAGGATCGACCTGATCTACTTCAACGCCGGCGGCGGCCACCGCGCCTCGGCGCTGGCGCTCGAGGCGGTGCTGCGCCGGCAGGCACCGCGCCGGCACGCCCCGTCCTGGCAGGTGCGCCTGGTCAATCTGTTCGAGGTGCTCGATCCGCAGGACAAGTTCCGCGCCGTCACCGGCAGCGGGCCGGAGGACTGGTACAACAAGCGCCTGGCGCGCGGGTGGACGCTCGGCATGACGCAGGAGCTGAAGCTCCTGCAGGCCGCCATCCGTCTCGGCCACCCGCTGCTGCTGCGCCAACTGCAACAGCACTGGTTGCGCACCGAGCCCGATCTGGTGGTGTCGCTGGTGCCGAACTTCAACCGCGCGCTCTACCAGAGCGTGGCCTCGACCCTGCCCGGGGTGCCCTACGTCA
>JAANMY010000533.1_pt1 | contig 52940 bp, 54 predicted proteins | sample 7279691 | NCBI WGS metagenome assembly JAANMY01 (sample SAMN14094543, study PRJNA606508) | bioreactor metagenome | isolation source: A lab-scale SPAN reactor treating ammonium-rich wastewater day 388 | place: Ireland: Galway | collected 2018-02-07 | reverse complement strand
TGATCACCATGATGACGCCGAAGTGCACCGGATCGACGCCGAAGCTCACCGCCACCGGCAGCAGCAGGGGCGCGAGCACGACGATCGAGGCCGAGGTCTCGATCACCATGCCGATCAGGAACAGCGCCGCGTTCACCCCGAGCAGGAAGGTGTACTTGTCGCTGAAGAGCTGGCCGAGCCACTGCCCGAGCGCATCCGGCACGCCGGCGCGGTTGAGCAGGAAGCCGAACACGCCGGCGTTGGCGATGATGAACATGATGCTCGCCGTGCCCACCACCGAGCGGTGCAGCGTCGCCGACAGGTCGGGCAGGCGGATGCGGCGATACACCAGCATGCCGACCACCAGCGCGTACACCACCGCCACCACCGAGGCCTCGGTCGGGGTGAACACGCCGCCGTAGATGCCGCCGAGGATGATCACCGGCATCAGCAGCGCCAGCCAGGCGCGGCGCAGCGCCGGCCACACCGGCAGGCGGCCATCGCCGTCCTGCAGGCCGAGCTGCTTGCGGCGCGCATACAGCCAGACATAGGCCATCAGCGCCGCCGCGATCAGCAGCCCGGGCAGCACGCCGGCGATGAAGAGCTCGCCGGTCGAGGTGTCGGTGGACACCGCGAACAGGATCATCGGCACCGAGGGCGGGATGATCACGCCGAGCTCGGCGGCGGTGGCCTGCAGCGAGGCGGCGAAGGGCGCCGGGTAACCGTGGCGCACCATGGCCGGGATCAGGATCGCGCCCACCGCGAAGGTGGTGGCGACGCTCGAGCCCGCCACCGCGGCGAAGATCATGCAGGTGATCACGCAGGTCATCGCCAGCCCGCCCTGCACGCCGCCGACCAGGCTCTTGGCGAACTCGACCAGGCGCTCGGAGATGCCGCCGGCCTCCATCAGGTTGCCGGCGAGGATGAAGAAGGGGATTGCCACCAGCGGGTACTTGTCGAGCGCGGCGTAGATCTGCTGCGCCACCACCAGCCAGGGCAGGTTCGCCGCCGCCACCCCGCTCAGCGCCGCCAGGCCGATCGACACCGCCACCGGCACGGTGAGGCCGAAGAAGATCAGCATGGTGAGGATCATCAACTGGGACATGGCGGCGGGCGGGCTGAAAGGTGGGAGAGCGGGCGATGCGCGGTGAGAGGCGGAGGGCAGGCGGTGCGTGGAGCGCAGTGCCCGGGCCCCGGCGGTCAGGGGCGGGCGGGTTTCAAGGCATGGAGCTACAGGTGGGCTGCGCGTTGGCGTGCCGGGTGTCGGGCATGTGCGTTCAGCCCTGGCCGTCGAGCGGCACGGGCTCGGCGGTGGAGCCGGCGGCGACGCGCAGCAGCACGGCGATCGCCGCCAGCGCGGCGCCGACCGGGATCGCGAGGTAGATCCACGAGATCGAGATGTCCAGGCTGGGCACGGTCTGGAAGCGCACGCGCCAGGTCATCTGCCCGCCGATCCAGGCCAGGAAGCCGAGGAAGCCGGTGCACACCAGCGCCACCAGCCACTCCAGCACCCGGCGCTGGCCCCCGCGCAGCACGCTGCGCAGGATCTCGACGCCGAGCATGGCGCCGTGGCGGAAGGCGAGCGCCACGCCGAGCAGCACCGCCCAGATCAGCAGCGCGCGCGTCAGCACCTCGCTCCAGTCGAGCGGCGAGGACAGCACGAAGCGCGCGACGACCTGCCAGAAGCCGGCCGCCACCGCGCCGATCAGGAAGAGTTGGGCGAGCAGCGATACGCCCTTGAAAAGCCAGTGATCGATGCGGCGAAGAAGCGTCATGGGCGGAGCCTGGAAAGGCGAACCCCCGCGCACGGCGGGGGTGGTGGGGCGGTGGAACCTTGCGATGCGGCGGAGCGAGCCGGGCCGCCGTGACGGACGCGGTGTGCGCCAGGCGCGGCCCGCGCAGCCGGCGCTCAGCGCGTGTTGCGGATGTCGTCGATCAGCTTCTTGTCGAAGCGCTTGTAGTAGTCCTCGTAGGCGGGCGCCACGGCGTCCTCGAAGGACTTGCGGTCGACCGTGGTGACGACTTCCATGCCTTCGGCCCTGAGCTGCTCGACGCCGGTCTTCTCGATGTTGTCGACGAACGCGCGCATTGCCTGCGCGGCCTTCTTCGCGGCTTCGACGAAGGCCTGCTTGTCGGCGTCGGACAGGGCGGCATACACGGTCGGCGACACCATCACCACCGCGGGCGCATAGACGTGGCCGGTCAGCGACAGGTGCTTCTGCAGTTGCGACAGCTTGGCCGAGGTGATCACCGACAGCGGGTTCTCCTGGCCGTCGATGGTGCCCTGCTGGAGCGCGGTGGCGACCTCCGGCCACGCCATCGGCGTGGGCAGGATGCCGATCTGGCGAAAGGCCGTGATATGCACCGGGTTCTCGGTGGTGCGGATCTTCAGGCCCTTGGCGTCGGCGGCGGTGGTGACCGCGCGCTTGCTGTTGGTCAGGTGGCGAAAGCCCTGCTCGCCCCACGCCAGCGCCTCGAGGCCGCGCGCGGAGAAGGCCTTCAGCATGTCCTGGCCGACCGGGCCGTCCATCACCTGGCGGGCGTGGGCGAGGTCGCGCATCAGGAAGGGGATGTCGAACACGCCGGTCTGCGGCACGAAGTTGAGCGTGGCACCGGTCGACAGGATGGCGAGGTCGATGGTGCCGAGCTGAAGCCCCTCGATGACCTCGCGCTCGCCGCCGAGCGCGCTGCTGGGGAACTGCTGCACCTTGAAGCGGCCGCCGGTGCCGGCTTCGAGCGACTTCGAGAAGGCTTCGCCGCCGGCGCCGTAGTGCGAGCTGGCCGACAGCGCATAGGCCATCTTGAGCGTCGTCTGCGCCGCGGCGGGGGTCGCGACGGCGATGCCCGCGGCGGCGGTGAAGGCGGCGAAAAGCGGAGCAAGCCAGGTTTTGCGCATCGGTACGATCTCCGGAACAGGGGGTGAATTCGGTGGGAGCGCGCGCAGGAAATTGGCGCGGAAATGAGGCCGGGCAGGTTTCGTTGCATGGCAGCAGACGGCCATGCTACCGCCGCTCAGTGGTCGCCACAAGAAAACGCCGCCCTGATCGGGATTCAAACGGGGGCGCCGACTGCGGTTTTTGAGGCTAGGATTCGGCCATCTGCAAGGAGATCGCCATGGACCTCGAGACCTTCGTCCGCACTCTGCCCAAGGCCGAGCTGCACCTGCACATCGAGGGCACGCTCGAACCCGAGATGATGTTCGCGCTCGCGCGCCGCAACGGCGTGACGCTGCCCTGGGACAGCATCGACGCCACCCGCGCGGCCTACGCCTTCACCGACCTGCAGAGCTTCCTCGACCTCTACTACGCCGGGGCGGCGGCGCTGATCCACGAGCAGGACTTCTTCGATCTGGCGCTCGCCTACTTCGAGCGTGCGCACGCCGACGGCGTCGTGCATGCCGAACTGTTCTTCGACCCGCAGACCCACACCGCGCGCGGCGTCGCCTTCGAGACCGTGCTCGACGGACTCGAGCGCGCCTGCGCCGAGGCCCAGGCGCGCTGGGGCATCAGTTCGAGGTTGATCCTGTGCTTCCTGCGCCACCTGAGCGAGGAGGAGGGTTTTGCGACGCTGCAGCAGGCGCTGCCGCATCTGGCGCGCATCCACGGCGTCGGTCTGGATTCGTCCGAGAAGGGCCATCCGCCGGGCAAGTTCGCGCGCCTGTTCGCGCGCTGCCGCGAGCTCGGCCTGCACCTCGTCGCCCATGCCGGCGAGGAAGGCCCGCCCGCCTACATCGTCGAGGCCCTCGATGTGCTGCAGGTGGAGCGCATCGACCACGGCGTGCGCTGCGAGGAAGATCCGGCCCTGGTCGAACGCCTGGTGCGCGAGCAGGTGGCGCTGACCGTGTGTCCGCTGTCGAACGTGAAGCTGTGCGTAGTGCCGACGCTCGCCGAGCACAACTTCAAGCGCCTGCTCGACGCCGGGCTCAAGCTCACGATCAACTCCGACGATCCCGCCTACTTCGGCGGCTACATCGCACGGAACTATGTCGACACGGCGCAGGCTCTCGGCCTGACGCGTGCGGAACTCAAGCGTGTGGCGGGCAACAGCCTGGAGGCGAGCTTCGTGCCCGAGTCGTTGCGCGCGCCCTGGCTGGCGCGGCTCGCGGCGATGCCCGACTGATCCGCGCCGGGCTACAGGAAGAGCTGCGCGACATCCACCGTTTCCTTGCGCCCCACGTGGCGGTAGTGCGTGGCGAGCCAGTCTTCGGCGCGCGCGCGGCCGAGCGTCTTGAGTTCGGTCAGGAAGCTGCCGGCCGCATTGAGTTTGCTGCCGCGCCCGGCCTCGGCCAGTTCGTGGGCTTCGATGAGGTGAAAGCGTTGGCCGACGAGCTTGCGCTCCAGCCGACCGAGCGGCATCCAGCTCGCGGTTTCCGCGATGTGCTGGCGCGCGTGGGCGATCATCCGCATCTCGCGCAGGAAGGTGGTGGAAAAGCCGAGTTCGACGCTGCGCGCGGAGATGTCCTCGGCGCTGCGCGGCGCCTCGTCGAGCTGCAGCGGGTTGAGCAGCACCATCAGGATGTCGGGCGTGGCGCACTCGTAGAGCAGCGGGTAGATCGCCGGGTTGGCGGTGAAGCCGCCGTCCCAGTAGTGCTCGCCGTCGATCTCCACCGCATGGTGCAGGGTCGGCAGGCAGGCCGAGGCGAGCAGCGCCGCTTCGCTCAGTTCGGCGGTGTGGAACAGCCTGACCTTCCCGGTGCGCACCGTGGTGGCGGCGATGAAGAGCTTGAGCGGGCACTCGCGGCGCAGGCGCTCGAAGTCGAACTGGGCACGCACCACGTCGCGCAGCGGGTTGAGGTCGAAAGGGTTGAGCTGGTAGGGCGAGAACAGCCGCATGAAGCCCATCATCACGTTCATCGGGGTCGGCAGCGCGCTGTCGGCGGTCGAGTTGATGCTGTTGAGCATTTCGACGTGGAAGGGCACGCTGTCCCCCACCGCCTGCCAGAAGGCGTCGAGCGCGGCACGTGCGCCGTCCGCACCGCCGGCGGTCCAGCCGTGGGCGAGCGCCACCGCGTTCATCGCGCCGGCACTGGTGCCGCTGATGCCTTCGATGCGGATGCCGGCTTCGAGCAGGCGGTCGAGCACGCCCCAGGTGTAGGCGCCGTGCGCACCGCCGCCCTGCAGGGCGAGACTGAGGGACGGCTTCTTGGCGTCGGGCCGACGTGACGGCCATGGCAGTTTTAACATGATTGATCCTCGCATGCGTCCGGCGGTGCCGGGTTTATGTTGCACTGCACAATCGAGAGTATCACGCGGACTTGATTGCATGCGTGCGCATGTGTTTCACGATGCTGGCGCCGCACGACGCGTTGCCGACAGCAACATTGCGGCGCCGTTTCTTGGCATCATCGGGACCTTCCCCTACGCCGGTTCGTCCGGCCCCCTGTTCGATGGAGAGCCCCATGGTCGGTCATGCCAGCCCCGATGCAGACGTTCCCCCGCCGACCTTGCCGGCATTGCGCGTGATGCCGATGCCTTCCGACCTCAACCCGGCCGGCGACGTGTTCGGTGGCTGGATCATGGCGATGGTCGACATCGCGGGTGCGCTGCCCGCGGTCCGGCGCGCACGCTCGCGCATGGTGACGGTGGCGGTGAACTCCTTCGTGTTCAAGCAGCCGGTGTCGGTCGGCGACATCGTCAGCTTTCACGCCGATGTCGCGTCGGTAGGCAGATCGTCGATCGCGGTCGACGTGCATGTGTTCGCGGAACGCAATCCTGCCAACCCGGTGGTGGTCAAGGTCACCGAAGCACGCCTGACCTACGTCGCGGTGGATGCGCAGGGTGGCAAGCGCGTCGTCGGCGAGGCTGTGCCCCCGTGCCTGGCGCCGCCATCGAGCAAGGAGCTCGTGCTGCGCATGATGCCGATGCCGGCCGACCTCAATCCGGCGGGCGACGTGTTCGGCGGCTGGATCATGGCGATGGTGGACATCGCCGGTGCGGTGCTTGCCAATCGCGCGGCGCGCTCCAAGGTGGCGACGGTCGCGGTTGATTCCTTCGTGTTCAAGCAGCCGATATCGGTGGGCGACATCGTCAGTTTCCACGCCGAGATCGTGCATGTCGGCAAGACCTCGGTCAGCGTGGATGTCGAGGTGTTCGCCGAGCGCAACCCGGAGAATCCCGTGGTGGTGAAGGTGACCGAGGCCAAGCTCACCTACGTTGCGGTCGATGCGTTCCGCGCCAAGCGACCGATCGATGGAGCGTGAGCCGGGGCATTTGGACGTACGCAGGCGTTGGGCGCGAGTGGGCGATTCTTCTTCTCGGGCCGGTCGAATTGACGACAATCAATCACGTCGTGAGATTTTGAAGCTAAGGTTCAGGGCATTCGCAGAGCGTCGCTGCGACCGACCCTGACAACACGGAGAAAGCACATGAACAAGTTTCCCTTCCTGATCGCCGCTGCGGCATCCGTCCTGCTGGCCGCCTGTGGCGGTTCGGACAGTGGCACCCCGGCGAAGCCGGCTGCCGCACCGGCGCCCGCGCCGGTTGCCGCTGCACCGGCCGCTGCGCCCGCTCCTGCTCCTGCAGCAGCGCCCGCGGCAGCCCCCGCGCCTGCGGCGGCGCCGGCAAATGCCGGCGGCGAGAGTGTGTACAAGAAGACCTGCGCGCTGTGCCATGCCGCGGGTGTCGCTGGGGCGCCCAAGCCGGGCGACAAGGCGGACTGGGGGCCGCGCATCGCGCAGGGCAACGATGTGCTGTACAAGCACGCCATCGAGGGCTTTACCGGTGCGAAGGGCATGATGCCGCCGCGTGGTGGTGGCGCTACGCTGACCGATGACGAGGTCAAGTCGGCGGTCGACTACATGGTTGCGAAGTCGAAGTAAGTCGGGGCGCATGCCCTTCCGGGCGCGGACGGTGTCACGCCGCCCCGGTCAGTGGAACGGGACCCGAAAGGGTCCCGTTCCACGTTCACGCCGGCGCGATTGTCAGTGAATATGGTGGCTGTGGTTGGCGTCGCGCAGCGTGCCGACGATGGCCGGGTCGATCTCGCCAAAACGCAGCGTGCGACCGCCATTGGCGGCGGCGAAGGCCTCGGCGGTGGCGGTGTCGGCGAAGGCAGGCAGGTCGGGGCCGCGCATCGGGCCACGCACGGTCGAGCCGAGCACGAACACTGCCTGGCGGGCATCGAGCCAGCGCCCGCTGTCGAAGTCGGCGACGTAGAGGGCGGCGGCGTCACGGGTGCTACGCGCGGAGCCGAAACGTGCCGGCTCGGCGAGGAACATGAAGAGGTCCACCGGCGAATCGAAGAAGTGCGTCGCGCCGTCGGCAAAGACGATCTGCGCCGCCCAGCGCGGAAAACGTGCGGCATACATGCCGCACACCGGGCAGCGTGCGTCGGGCGGCACCGGACGGGCCTCGAGCAGGCCGAGGCCGGCGGTGGGGGCGTAGGGGTGAGGCTGCGACACCCGGGTCGGCGGCACGATGCAGACATCCTCGGCAGGCGGCTCGAACGCGCCCGCAGGCCGGGTCTCGTGCTGCCACAGCAGGGTACCGCCGACGCCGGCTGCCGCCAGCGCGGCGGCGAGCAGAAGGCGACGCTTCATGCCGTGCGCGGAGGTCATGCACGCAGCCGGGTGAGCTCGGGGTCCTGCACCAGGACATCGACGAGCCGGCGCAGGTTGTCCTCCGGTGCGCGCTCGGGGCGCGTCAGCGGATCGGCGACGACGCGGCCGTCGGCCAGATGCAGGTGGTTGGGGCTCGTCGCCAGATCGGGGTGGAGAGGCGCCGTATCGATGCCGAGCTCGGCTGCCGCATCGCCGCTGCCGCAGCGCCAGCGCAGTGAGTAGGCGTCGGCGGCGGCATAGCGCACGGTGAGGAGCACGCCGTTGGCGAGCTCGAGTTCGAGCGCGTCCTGGGTCAGCCGGGGCGGCGTGGCGAGGGCGTCGGCGCGCTCGGCGGCCAGGGTCGCAGCGAGATCGGGGTGCAGGCTCATTGCGCGTTAGCCTCCTTCAGGGCCTGCGCCATCAGGCAGCGGGCGATGTCGTGGGTGTCGCCCAGGATGCGGGCGGCAAGGTAGTGCTCGTAGCCGGGGTGTTCGGCCACTTCGGCGCGCACGATGCGTTCGAGCAGTTCCTCGGCGCTGCCGGCGCCGGCAGCCTCCAGCACCGCGCGACGATGCTCGCGACTCTCGTAGGCCAGCCGCGACAATTGCTGCACCTCGGCAGCGACGTCGGGCGGTAGTGCTTCGTAAATCGGCTCCATGTTTCCTGGGTCCTTACATTCTCTGATCGTGGAGGGCGCCGCCGTCGAGGACCACCATGTCAGGGGTGACCTCGTCGAAGCGCAGGATCTTGCCGCCGTGCTCGGCGGCGAAGGCGCGGGCGTCGGCTTCGCTGGCGAAGGAGGCGGCGGTCGGCCCCATTCCGCCCAGGCGCTTCGAGCCGAAGACGTAGAACGCGGTCCTGGCGTCGATCCAGTGCCCCTGGGGATGGTCCCACTCGGCCTTGCCCATGTCCTGGACGAAGAGCGCGGTGATCGCACGCGCCTGCTCGGGGTTCAGGTAAATGCTGAACATCTCGATCGTGTCGCAGAACCAGTCGGGTTCGGCACGGCCGGCGTAGTGCATCTGCACCTTGGGGCCGGGATAGTCCGCGAGGATCATGCCGTCGAGTGCGCAACTGGTGCTGCGGTCGATTTCTAGCGGGACGATGGCGCTGCTCCGGCTGCCCTCGTTACCGCAGGCGGCGAGCAGTCCGGCGGCCGCAGTGGCGAGCAGGAAGCGGCGTCGGCTCAGGCAGGCGTGGTGTGTGCACATGGGGAGTCGCTCCAATCGTTGATGTCGGGTGGGCGCCGTTCAGCGCCGGAAGCGCCAGGTGGCGATCGCCAGCGGTACCGCGATCCAGGCCGCCATCACCAGGCCGAGCAGCCAGGGCTGGGCGAGGGCGGCGGGGAAGACGGTCGACAGGCCGTACAGGGTGCGCACGTCGTCAAGGGTGAAGATGTTGAGGATGCGGAACACATCGGCCGGATTGAGCAGCAGCACGTAGGGCAGGGCCTCGCCGCCCCACTGGCCACCGGTGACCACCAGTACGCCGAGCACCAGCAGATCGAAGATCAGCACGAAGAAGAACCACATCGCGATCGCCAGCCCCGAGGCGCGCGTACGGTCGGCCGCGAACACCGACAGCATCACCGCCAGGCTGAGGAAGGCGCAGCCGAGCAGCACCGAGCTCGCCATGAAGCCGAAGTAGTGGAACAGCGCGTTGAGGTCGAGCTGGGCCGACAGCACCAGGCCCACCAGGCCGAAGCCGGCGACGGTGGAAAAGGCGAGGGCGCCAGCCAGGCCGAGGTACTTGCCGAGCAGCAGCTCGAAGCGGGTGATCGGCATCGACAGCAGCAGGTCGAGCGAGCCGCGCTCGCGCTCGCCGACAATGGCGTCGAAGCCGAGCATCAGCGCGATCAGCGGGATCAGGTAGATGACCAGGCTGACCAGGCTGGCAATGGTGACCTCGATCGAGCGGAAGCCCACCGCACCTTGCTGCGCCGCGCCGAAATAGGCGATCGACAGCGCGAACACGGTGAACACCAGCGCCACCGCCAGCACCCAGCGGTTGCGGATGCGGTCCCAGAACTCCTTGCCGGCGATGGTGGCGACTTGCGAGAACTCCATGATCCGCCCTCTCATTCCGAAAAGCCGAAGAACACGTCTTCGAGCGAGGGTTCGCGCACGGTGATGTCGCGCACCTTGCCGTCGAGGCGGGCGAGCGCGGCGATCACCGCCATCTTCGATTCGCGCGCACATTGCACCGCGATGTGGCCGTCGCGCGCCTCGATCGCACCCACCGGCAAGTGGCCGAGTACGTCGCGTACCGCCTCGAAGTCGGCGGCATCGACGCGCACCTCGAACCACAGCGGCAGGTCCATCTGCTCGCGCAGGCTGGCGACCGTACCGAGCGCCTGCACCTTGCCGGCGGCCATGATCGCGAGCCGGTCCACGCGCTCCTGGATCTCGGCCAGGATGTGCGAGGTGATCACCGTGGTCACGCCTTCGCTCCTGAGCTGGCGCAGGATGGCGTAGAAGCCGCGGATGGCCTCGGGGTCGAGGCCGTTGGTCGGCTCGTCGAGGAACAGGATGCGCGGCCGTCCGATCAGGGCCTGGGCGAAACCGAGGCGCTGACGCATGCCCTTCGAGTATTCGCGGACCCGGCGCCGGGCCGCATTGGCGAGGCCCACGCGCTCGAGCAGGCGCGGGTTCTCGGTCGGTGACGCACCTTTCAGGCGGGCGAAGAAGTCGAGCGTCTCGGCGCCGGTGAGGTTGTCGTAGAGCACCACGTTCTCGGGCAGGTAGCCGATCTTGCGCCGCACGGTGCGGAATCCACCCGCGGGACCGCCACTCACCGGTGCGCCATCGATGCGGATGGCGCCGGCGCTGAGCGGAATCAAGCCCAGCATCATCTTGAACAGCGTGCTCTTGCCCGCACCGTTATGGCCGATCAGGCCGAACAGCTCGCCGGCGCGGATGTCGAGATCGACGTCGTCGACCGCGTGGATGGCGCCGAAATGCTTGTGAACGCCGCGGGCGACGATGACCGCAGTGCCGGCCTCATTGCGCGCGGGGGAAGTGTCTGCCACGCCATTGACTCCAGTCAGGGTTATTCGGCTCCATGCGCGGATTGGGGTCCACGATGCTGGGCGCGCGCAGCAGCGGGAACTGCTGCGACACCACGCGCAGGGTCTGCACGGCCGGGCTGCCGAGCAGCAGCTTCATCATCGGGTGGCGCCAGGACAGGCGGTCGACCAGGTCGTTGGCCTCGTAGGGCACGTCGCCCTTGCCGTCGCCGTTGCGGTCCCAACCGAGGTAGTTGCCCCAGTGGTTGCCTTCCTTTTCGCCCCAGGGCAGGTCGCGCGCGCCGACGTAGCGCACCTGCTCGCGGTTGTAGATGAAGTCGTTGCGCTCGACGACGTTGTTCTTCGAGCCCGCCCACAGGTGGATGCCCACCACATTGTCGACCACCGTGTTGCCGCGCAGGGTGTTGTACTCGGCGTCGTAGATGAAGAAGCCGCGCTGGTTGCCGGCGACCACGTTGTTCTCGATCACCGAGTCCTGGATCGTGCGCAGCATGATGCCGTGGTCGGAATTGGCCCACGCGCGGTTGTTGCGCACCGTGAGGCGGCGCACTTCCATCAGCGCCAGCCCGCCGCGGTTCATCCAGGTTTCGTTGTTCTCCCACACGTTGTCGTACGCATTCATGTAGTGCGTGCCGTAGCGACTGTGGTGCAGGCGGTTGTCGCGGAAGACGGCGTCGTGCGACACATCGACGTAGAGCGCATCGCGCACGAAGCTGATGTGGTTGCCGATGATGCGCGCGCGGTGGGTGTTGTACAGCTGCACGCCATTTCCGCGCTGCGACGACTGGTAATCGCGCTTGCCGGTGATCAGGTTGCCCTCGATGAGGACGTCGTTGGCCTTCTCGATCCACAGGCCGAAGAGGTTGTAGCTGAGGTCGCAATTGCGCACCACGGTGCGATCCGAGCCGGGATAGACGTAGATGCCGGCGTTCTGGTCGCGCAGGCTGTCGCCCGACTCGGACACGATCAGGCCTTCGATGGTGACGTCGGTCGCGGTGATGCGGATGGTGTCGCCGCGCAGGCCGCCGGAGATGGTAGGGCGGTCGAGCCCGCGCAGGGTCAGCGGCTTGGTGATCAGCAGGTTCTCGACGTAGCGCGCGCGTTCGACCTCGATCGTGTCGCCCGGCGCGGCGCGGTCGATCGCGGCCTGGATCGACTCACCCGGCTTGACCCGCCACGCCGCCGCCAGGGCCGGAGAGGCCAGCGCCCAGAGCAGGCTTGCGACGACGAGGGCGCGGAGAAGGTGAAGGAGATGAAGCATTGCTCGGCGGACGATCCAGATTGGGGCAGAGTATGCGGCGCAATCTCGCAGCGGTACTTGATTTAGGTGAAGCGGTCCCGGCGCGGGCGCGGCGCTCAAAGAATGGCGCCGCCCGGGGGCGGCGCAGGTGGCACGGGGGGCGGTGCGTGACTCAGAGCTGGATCAGCCCGAGGCTCTTCAGCGCCAGGAACAGGGCGGCGCCGATCAGCAGGTTCTTGAAGCCGACATAGCAGGTCATGTCCATCACGCTCGCCTTGCGGTAGCGCTGGCCCCACCACGGGCCCTCCTTCACGTAGGGTTTGGCGCCGAGGCGCACCACCACCTCGAACACGCTCCAGCCGAACCACCAGCCGATGATCACGCCAGGCGCGAGGTTGTTGCCCATCGCCGCCAGCACCCAGACAAGGGTGGCGGCCAGGGCGAGCGCCAGGCCCGCGGCCTGGATCGCGCGCTGGCGCTGGAAGCCGTTGCGGCTCCAGGGCCACAGGTGGTCCCAGATCTCGGCGCCGATGCGCGCCAGGGCGCCGCCGCCGGCATAGGGCGGGGTCACCGGTTCGGTCATGCTGCGGGGGTCGATCATGATGCGCTCCTGGTCGATGTGGCGGCGCTCAGGCCTTGGTGGCCGGCACCGGCTTGATCGGGATGTAGTAGCCGTCGCTGCCGATCGGCGTCAGCGCCAGGCCGGCCTTGGTGCGGCGCTTGCGTTCCTGCGCCAGCGGCGGGCAGGCGTGCTCGTCGGTGTACAGGATCATGCAGTCCAGGCAGTGCATGCACTCGCGATGGTCGATGCGGCCGTGCTCGTCGATCGCCAGTGAGCCGCAACCCACCGCACAAGCCTTGCAGCTGTTGCATTCCTGTTTGCGCTTGAGGCCGAACCAGCGGAAGGTCGAGGGCATCGCCAGCGAGGCGCCGAGCGGGCACAGGTACTTGCAGAACGGCCGCTCCATGAAGATCGACAGGCCGAGCAGCACCGCCACGAACAGGGTGTAGGGCCAGGCGCGGTTGAACATGCCGACCAGGAAGGTGGTCTTGAATGGCTCCACCTCGGCGAGCATCTCCGCCAGCCCCATCGAGAACACCGACACCGCGAGCAGGCCGAAGAACACCGCGTACTTCACCCACTTCAGGCGGTTGTGCCACTTCATCGGCAGGGCGAACTGGAAACGCTTCAGGCCGATCGCGCCAGCGACCTTGTAGATCAGTTCGGAGAGCGAGCCGAAGGGGCACATCCAGCCGCAGAACAGGCCGCGGCCCCACACGAAGGTGGTCAGGATGATGAAGATCCAGAACAGGAAGATGAACGGGTCAGTGAGGAAGAGTTCCCACTGCCACTGGAACAGCAGCGAGTGGAACCAGGTCAGCACCTGCGTGATCGAGGGCTGGGCGAGCAGGCCGAAGCCGACGAAGCCGATGCTGATCACCCAGAAGGTGTACTTGAAGGCATTGACCGGCCACTTGTTCTTGCGCGTCGAGCGCCGGGTGAGGGCGTCGCGCTTGGCATAGACGACGGTCACCGCGATGAGCAGCGCGGCGAACAGGCCGATCTCGAGCGCACGCGACTTCCATACCTTCACCCACGGCGCGTCGGGCTTGATCACTTCCGGGCGCCCGCCTTCGAGGTGACGGTCGGCAAGCCAGTATTCGGTGTCGAAGTTGGCGAAGGTGCGTGCCCCCGTCTCACGGTCCACCCGGTTGCCGAGGAAGATGAACTTCCACGGGAAGGCGCCGGAGAAGGCGGGCGAGCGCACGATGAAGATCGCCGATTCGTTGAACGCCGGCGCCCCGGGGGCGTTGACGCCGTAGAGGTTGAGGTAGTCGAGGTCGCGGAAGGTGAACGCGTCCTGGCCCTGGCGGATCTGCACGCGGTCGTAGATGCCGCCGCGCACGAAGCCCGAACCCTTGAAGGATTCGATGCCGCCGGTACGGATCACGAAAAGCGCATGCTCACCCTCGGCCAGCCTCGACATCAGCGCACGCCAGCCGGCCTCGCCGAGGATCGAACGGCCGATCTCGGGGTGGTTCAGGTAGCCGAACCAGAGGTCGATGAAGGGTGTGGTGCTGCGCTGCAGGCCGAGCTGCTCGGGCATCACCGTCAGGTTGCGCACTGCGCCCTCGGCGACGAGGGTCGCCCAGTCGAGCGTGCGGCCGCCGTCGATGAAGCGCGCCTGGGGGCGGATCGTCGGTTCGAGGATGCCGACCTGGCGTGCCACCGCGGCACCCGAGGTCATCATCACCTGGTTCTGCGCGATGACCGTGACCGTGGCGCCGGAAATGGCGTCGAGGCCGATGATCTCTTCTTCCGGACGGGAACGGCCGATCTCGATGTTGTCGCCGACGAACTTGCCCAGGTACTGGTTGTTGAAGGCAATGAGCGCGCTCTCGGGGATGCCGAGCAGCAGGATGGGTTCGGAATGCTTGAGGATCTTGACGCCGACGAAGCGCCCTTCGGTGTTCATGCCGATCAGCGTGACCACCGGCTTGCCGGAGTAGGCTGGCGTGTCGGTGATGTCGGTCGACAGCATGACGTAGCCGAGCAGCTTGCGCTGACCGTTTTCCTCTGCGTAGGCCTCGACGTAGGGCGGTTGGCCCTTGCGCGCGGAGAAGCTCGTCGCGCCGGGCAGCACGTCGGCGCACGGAACGTAGTCGCACAGGGCGGGGGAGGTGCTCAGTTCGGCCGGGAGCGCGGCCTCGTAGGCGGACTGGGCGCGGGCCGGTGTCGCGGTGGTCGCGAGGGCGGCCACCAGGATCAGCGAGGACAGGGCGCCGCGCAATGCGGACATCAACTTCATGGCGCACTCCATAAGAGAATTGTGATGGAGTTTAGGCAGGCTGGGCGGCGTTGTATTTGTTCCGGATCAATTCGAGGTGAAGGGTCGCAGTACCCGCCCAAAAAGCGACAGGGGGCTTGCCGCCCCCTGTCGTCCCTGCCTGGCTCTTACGCCGGGATTACGCCTCGACGATCATGCGGCTGCGCATTTCGAGGTGCAGTGCGTGGCAGAAGTGCGTGCAGTAGCACCAGAACACGCCCGGCTTGTCGGCCTTGAAAGTCACCGACTTGGTTTCCTGCGGGTTGCAGATGAAGTTGATGTTGTACTTCGGGATGGCGAAGCCGTGCGTCAGGTCTTCGATCTTGTCGTGGTTGGTGAGGATGAGGGTGACCTCGTCGCCGACCTTGAGACGGAACTCGCGCGGCTCGAAGGCCGGTGCCAGCGAGGTGATCTTGACCGTGACCTTGTTGCCCTCACGGAACACGCCTGCTTCCTTCGGATCCTTGACCGCGAGCGGGAACATGCTCATGTCGTAGACCTGCTTCGGCTGCAGCAGTTCGCGCTTGAAGATGATGAAGTCGTGCGGCTCGGGGCGGACCGGGTGGTCGGCCACCAGCACCATCTTCTCGCCCGAGATGTCGACCAGCTGTTCGGTCTCGGCGTGCAGCGGGCCGACCGGCAGGAAGCGGTCCTTGGAGAACTTGCAGCCCACGCACAGCCACTGGCCGTCGGCAAACATCGTTTCCGACTGCGAGGCGTTGATGTGGCCCGGCTGGTAATGCACGTCGAGGCGGTCGACGACGTACTGCACGTTCTTGTCGCCGGCGTGGAACTTGATCGCCGCGTCCACGTTCCACTTCACGATCTGGCTGTCGAGGAAGAGCGTGGTGTAGGCGTTGCCGCGGCCGTCGAAGGCGGTGTGCAGGGGGCCGAGGCCGATCTCGACCTCGGCGACGATGGCCTTGTCCGCATCGTCGAGCTTGCCGTCGAACCAGTCGAGGACCTTGGTGAGCTCGATCACGGTGGCGGTGGGCGACAGCTTGCCGGCGCAGATGAAGTACTTGCCGTCCGGGCTGGCGTTCACGCCGTGCGGGTTCTTGGGCACCGATACGCGGACCACGAGCGCGGTCTTCGGATCGGTGTTGGCGGCCATCGTGCCGTCCACCACAGGTACCTTGGAATCGCCGTAGGTGGTGAACTTGCCGTCCTTGACCGCCTGCTCGATGCGGGCGATGTGGAAGAACAGGCAGGCGTCACGCTCGGCGGACATCATGTCCTCGTAGCGCGCGCCGTTTTCGGTGTTGTACTGGTTGGTGGCCGCGAGCTTGCCGTCGAAGGAGCTGGCGGCGAGGTCGCAGTTGCCGTCGATCAGCACCTGCCAGCGCACTTCCATGGTCTCGGCGTCGACGCAGGAGAACATCGAGCGGTACTTTTCGGGGCTGTCGATGTCGCGGCCGTCGTTGGGCAGCGGGATGTGGAACTCGGAGCCGCAGAACACGCGGGTGGTGTAGTTGATCGCCGGGTCGACCGGATCGCGCTTGTCCGGGAAGATGCCGTGGAAGCCCTGCACGTTGGGCAGTTCGGTGATCTTGTCGCAGATGAAGTAGTCGAGGCGGATGCGCGCGAGGCGGCTGTTGATCTTGTCGTTGATCCAGGCGTAGCGGCCGTCGTAGTTGCCGTCCTTGTAGGAGGCATGGGTATGGTGGGTGTCGGCGACGGTGTACCTGAGGTTGCCGTCGGGCTTGGTGCCCATGATCGCCTTGGATTCGATGGTGATGCCCCAGCCGACCAGGGCGTCCGGGACGAAGCAGGGCACGCGGTGCAGTTCGCGCCCGGAAGGCAGGCCGAGCACGCGGAAGTCGCCGGTATGGCCGCCCGACCACAGGCCGTAGTAGGTATCGAGCTCGCCCGGCTTCAGGTGCGGGTCGCGGTGGGCCGTGGCCGCGGCGGCCACGGGAGCGGCGGCAGGCGCGGCAGCCGGTGCGGCGGCGGGGGGGGCTTCCTTGTTGCAGGCCGACAATCCGACCGACAGCCCGGCGCCGGCGAGACCCGCCAGCGCTGCGCTGTTGAGGAACTTGCGCCGGCTCGGGTCGGGCATCGCCTCGACCGCGTTCATCTTGCTTTCGTCCATGATTTCGTCGCTCCCGTGTTCAGGTGTGGTCAATCGCATCCAATCGTCACTGCTTTGTCGGGCGCCCCTCGCGCAGGCTGGCTGTGCGCCCAGCATGTGACAAGTTGTCCTGTGACGTTTTGTCGCACCTCAATTCTAGGAAGGCGAGATTCTGCGAACCTTGATATAAGGCAAAGATATGCCGTATCCGCAGATACACGCTTCCACGATGAGTCCTGTGCATGGAAAGCCGGTCGAGGCTACGGAAGAGGCCGCTGCTCCCGCGGGGCCGCCGCATGCGCTGATATCGGCGCGCATGCTGAGCGCGGTGCGCACCGACCGCGGGCGCCTGCTGCAGTTGCGCTGGGTGTCGCTGCTGGCGATGGCGCTGATGACCCTGGTGGTCTTTCCCTGGCTGGCTCCGGCACAGCCGGTGGTGCCGCTTGCCGGGGTGACGCTGTGCCTGCTGGCGGTCAACCTCGCCCTGCTCGCCGGCGTGGCGCGCTGGCTGGTCGGACGCTGGGGCGCCTTCCTGCAGCTTGCGGTCGACCTGGTGGCGTGGGCGGCGTTTCTCTACTTCGCCGGCGGCGTCACCAATCCGGCGATTTCCCTGCTGCTGCCGGTGGTCGCGATCGGCGCCTCGATCCTGCCGGCGGCGCAGGCCTGGCTGCTGGCGGCGCTCGCGCTCACGGTCTATTCGCTGCTCTGGCAGTTCCATCGGCCGGTCTATCTGGCCGACGCGGACCAGGCCATGTACTGGCATCTGGCGGGGATGTGGATCAGCTTCGCCTTTGCGGCGGCGACGGTGGTGTGGTTCATCGTGCGTCTCAACAACGCGCTGGCGCGGCGCGACCACGAGCTCGCCGCGGTCAATGCCGCCCGGGCGCGCGATGCGTCCGTCGTCAGCCTGGGCAAGCTCGCCGCCGGCGCGGCGCATCGGCTCGGCACGCCGCTGGGCACGCTGCGCATCCTGGCCGACGAACTCGCCGGCCGGCCCGAACTCACTGCCGATGTGCGCGAGGACCTCGAGTTGATGCGCGCACAGGTCGATCACTGCCGCGACATCCTCAACGGCCTGACGCGCGAGGCGGGTCAGCCGCGGGCCGAGGGTGGCGGTGCGGTGGATGCGCTGGCGTGGGCGAGCGAGATCGCGGCGCGCTGGCAGCGTCTGCGGCCGGGGGTGGCGCTGGCGATCGGGGCGGGTGCGGCGGACGCGGGCGCAGTCATCGTCGCCGACGCGTCGCTCGGCGAGGCGCTGCACAACCTGATCGACAACGCCGCCAATGCGAACGCGCGTGGCGGGAGCGCGGACATGGCGGTCGAGCTCCACGCCCAGCGTGAGGGCAACATGGTCGTCATTGCCGTGTGCGACCGCGGGCCGGGCTTCGACGCCGCGCGCGTGGAGGCCGCGCGCCACGCCCCGCTCGGCGCCCACGCCGAGGGCATGGGCGTCGGTCTGCTGCTGGCGCATGCCGCCATCGAACACCACGGCGGTCGGCTTGAGTTCCGCGCGCGTCCGGGCGGTGGCACGATTGCGCGCATGCTGATTCCCGAACAGGTTGCCCGATGACGCCGGAAAACGTTCCCTGCCTGCTCGTCGTCGATGACGATCCGGCCTTCAACAAGGTGCTGGTGCGCGCGCTCGGCCAGCGCGGCTTCGACACTTACGGTGCCACCGACGGCGAGGGCGCACTCGAACTCGCCTGCGACCACGAGCCGGAATTCATCGTGCTCGACCTCAACCTCGGTGGCGAGTCGGGACTGAAGCTGATCCGCCCGCTGCTGGATGCGAGCCCGGGCGCACGCATCCTGGTGTTGACCGGCTATGCCAGCATCGCCACCGCGGTGGACGCGGTGAAGCTGGGCGCGATCCAGTACCTCGCCAAGCCCGCCGACGTGGATGGCATCGTGCGTGCCTTGCACGCCGGGGGCGTCGTGCTCGATGACCGTGTCCCCGATGTGCCGATGTCGGTCGATCGCCTCGAGTGGGAGCACATCCAGCGCGTGCTCGCCGAGCACGACGGCAACATCTCCGCAACTGCGCGCGCGCTGCAGATGCACCGGCGCACGCTGCAGCGCAAGCTTGCGCGCCCGCCGTCGGGCGCCTGATCGGTCTGCCGCGCCGCGGGTCAGTTCGCGGGCGCCGCGTACATCCGCGCCCAGCGCACGATGTCCGCTGCGCTCATCGCACCGGCCTGGCGGGCGATCTCGCGGCCGCCGCGGAACAGCGCCAAGGTCGGGATGCTGCGGATGCCGAAACGGCTGGCGAGCGCCGGGTGGGCCTCGGTGTCGAGCTTGGCGACGCGGAAATCGGGTTCCAGCTGCGCCGCAGCCTGCGCAAACGCGGGCGCCATCATGCGGCAGGGGCCGCACCACGGCGCCCAGAAGTCGACCAGGACCGGTACATCGCTGCGACTCACGTGGCGATCGAAGTTGGCGGCGCCGAGTTCGAGCGGCTGGGCGATGAAGAGCGGCTGCCTGCACTGGCCGCACAGCGGCGCTTCGGCCAGGCGCGCGGCGGGGACGCGGTTGACCGCATCGCAGTGGGGGCAGACGAGGTGCAGGGCGGCGCTCATGATCCGGGTTCCAGGAAGTCACACGTCCGTGAGATAGGGGCGGCGCGTGCAGGATTCAAGCGCTCCTGACGCCTCACTCGCGCTGCAGTGGCGACACGACAGCCGCCTGCGGTCTAATGGCTGATCGAACGCTCAAGGAGACACCCTGATGAAGACCCCCCGAATCGTCGTGATGGCCGGCAGCAGCCGGCGCGAAGCCTACTCCCGACGCGTGGCCGCGGCCTGCGCGCAGGCGCTGAAGGCCGCCGGTGGCGAGGTCGACCTGATTGAGCTCGCCGATTACCCCGCGCCGCTTTACAACGGTGACCTCGAGGCCGAGGCGGGCTTGCCCGATGGCATGGTGCGCCTGCAGCAGATCCTGCATGCCTGCGATGGCTTGCTGGTGGTGAATCCCGAGTACAACGGATCGATCACGCCCTTGCTGAAGAACACCCTCGACTGGTGCTCGCGGCCGAACCCGGCAGACCGTGCGCGCTCGGGTGGCGCGGTCTATGCCGGGCGGGCAGCGGCGGTGGTGGGCAGCTCGCCGGGCGCGCTCGGCGGCATCCGCGTGCTGTTCCATGTGCGCGACATCCTTGGCTATCTCGGCATGCATGTCATCCCGCAACAGCTCGCGGTGGGCAAGGCGGGCGAGGCGGTGGGCGACGATGGTCGCCTGAACGACCCCGCGCAGCAGGAGATGCTCGACAAGCTGGCGGTGGCCCTGGTCGACAGCGCACGCCGCCTGCGCGGCTGAACGGGCTGCAGCGCCATCTGACGGGGGCGCTCAGACGCCCCAGACGACCGGGGTCTCCTCGCGCAGCGACTCTTCCATCATGTTCAGCAAGGGCCAGGCGCGCTGGGCAAGGCCGACCGGCGCCGCCATGCCGGTATTGCCTGCTTCCTTGTCCGCGGCCTCGTCCGCCTCGGTGCGCCGACGCTCCAGTTCCGCCTGGCGCGAGCGGTCTTCCTCGATCGCGGCCTTGAGGCGGGCGATCGCCTCGGGCAGTTGCTGCGCGGTGATGATGCCCTGGGCGCTATGCGGGTCCTTGCCGATGATGGCGATGAGCTTCTTGGCGGCGTCGCCGAGCATGATGACGTCGGCGCTGGCGTGGGATTTGAAAGTGACGAGCATGGCGATGCCTCCTGTGGTTACAGCCCCTTGACCGCGTAGATGCCCGGCGCGTTGCGCCAGTAGCCCTTGTAGTCCATACCGCAGCCGAACAGGAAACGGTCGGCGATGTCGAGTCCGGAGAAGTCGGCGCGCATGCCGGGGGTGGCCTTGCGGTCATGCAGCTTGTGCACCAGCACTGCGGACAACACCTCGGCCGCGCCTTCTTCCTTCAGGTGCTCGATGATGGCCTTGAGCGTGTGCCCCTCGTCGAGGATGTCGTCGAGCACCAGCACGGTGCGCCCGCGCAGGTCCTGCGTGGGGCGCACGCGCCAGTCGAGCAGGGTGCCCTGGATCGCATGGCCATAGCGGCTGGCGTGCAGGTAGGCGACCTCGAGCGGGAAGGGCAGGCGCGGCAGGATGCGGCCGGCGAAGATCAGGCCGCCGTTCATCACCGCATAGACCAGCGGGTTGGCGTCGGCGAGGCGGGCGGTGATCTCGGCGGCCATGCGGTCGAGCGCGGCTTCGACGGTGGTTTCGTCGGCGAGGCAGTCGGCCTCGTCACGGGCGCGTTTGATTTCTTCCAGGTTCAGGGACATGTCGATGAGCTGCGGGCGTGCGCCCGGTGCGAATGCGGACCCCGCATTCTAGCGCCGATCCCGCTGTGCGGCCGGTGCGCCGAGCCGGTATGAAAACCGGGCGCAGACCCTGTGGATGAGGCGCTCGCGCGGGCGTCGATGCTGCGACGCCGCACGCTGTGGTTTGCGCGCTTGTGCGCGGACCGGCGGCGCGGTAAAAGGGGCGGGTCTTCGACCCGTCGCCCGGAACCCCCCATGCCCATTCATGAAATCCGCCACCCGCTCGTGCGCCACAAGATCGGCCTGATGCGCGAGGGCGACATCAGCACCAAGAAATTCCGCGAGCTCACCGCCGAGATCGCCCGCCTGCTGGCCTACGAGGCGTGCCAGGACTTTCCACTCGAGACGGTCGAGATCGAGGGTTGGGCAGGGCCGGTGCAGATCGAGCAGATCAAGGGCAAGAAGGTCACCGTGGTGCCGATCCTGCGCGCCGGGCTGGGCATGCTCGATGGCGTGCTCGACATGATGCCGAGCGCCAAGGTCAGCGTGGTCGGCATCGCGCGCGACGAGGAGACGCTGCAGCCGGTGCCCTATTTCGAGAAATTCGTCGGCCAGCTCGATGCACGCATGGCCTTGATCATCGACCCGATGCTCGCCACCGGCGGCTCCATGGTCGCCACCGTCGACATGTTGAAGCGCAAGGGCTGCACCCATGTGCGCGCGCTGGTGCTGGTGGCCGCGCCCGAGGGCATCGCGCTGATGAACGACAAGCACCCCGACGTCGACATCTACACCGCCAGCATCGACAGCCATCTCAACGAGCACGGCTACATCATCCCCGGCCTGGGCGACGCCGGGGACAAGATCTTCGGCACCCGACACAACTGATCCTGCGGCGGCGGGCGATGGTCCGCCGCGTCATCACTGCTTCATCGATAACGATAACCATGCCGGCTGCGCGGCATCCCGGCCGCGTCCGCCCGGCGGAGAACCCTCATGCGTGAAATCCCCATCCAGTCGCCCGAACCGCTGTGGCGGCAGGCGATCTCCGGCGCCCAGATCCTGTTCGTCGCCTTCGGCGCGCTGGTGCTGGTGCCGCTGCTCACCGGGCTGAACCCCGCGCTCGCGCTCCTCGGGGCCGGCGTCGGCACCTTGCTGTTCCAGCTCATCACCGGGCGCCAGGTGCCGATCTTCCTCGGCTCCAGTTTCGCCTTCATCGCGCCGATCATCTTCAGCATCCAGACATGGGGCATTCCGGCGACCATGGGCGCGCTCGCCTGCGTGTCGCTGATGTACTTCGTGTTCGCCGGCCTGGTGTGGAAACACGGCGCCGAGATCGTGCATCGCTACATGCCGCCGGTGGTGGTGGGGCCGATCATCATGATCATCGGCCTGTCGCTCGCCGCGGTGGGGGTCAACATGGCGATGGGGCGCAGCGGCGACGGCAAGGTCGAGCTCGTGCCCTATGCCACCGCGCTGACCGTGGCCACCATCGCCTTCGGCACCACCGTGCTGGTGGCCGTGTTCGCGCGCGGCTTCCTCAAGCTGGTGCCCATCCTGTGTGGCGTGGCGGCGGGTTGGCTCGCCGCGGCGCTGTTCGGCCTGGTGGATTTCACTGCGGTGGGGGCGGCGCCGTGGTTCGTGCTGCCGCAGTTCGTCACCCCGAGCTTCGAGCTCGCGGCAGTGCTGTTCATGCTGCCGGTGGCGCTGGCGCCGGCAATCGAGCATGTCGGCGACGTGCTGGCGATCGGCGGGGTGACCGGCAAGGACTACACCGAGAAGCCCGGCCTGCACCGCACGCTGGCCGGCGACGGCGCCGGCGTGCTGTTTGCCGGCCTGATCGGCGGACCTCCGATCACCACCTATTCCGAGGTCACCGGCGCGGTGACACTGACGAAGAACTACAACCCGGCGATCATGACCTGGGCGGCGGTGTTCGCGGTGATCCTCGCCTTCTTCGGCAAGTTCAATGCGCTGCTGGCATCGATCCCGGTGCCGGTGATGGGCGGCATCATGATGCTGATGTTCGGCTCGGTGGCGAGCGTGGGCATGAACACGCTGATCAAGGCGCGCGTCGACCTCGAGGCGCCGCGCAACCTGGTGATCGTGTCCTCGGTGCTGGTGATGGGGATCGGTGGCCTGGCGCTCAACTTCGACGGCCTGACCCTGCAGGGTGTCAGCCTGTGCGCCGTCGTCGCGGTGCTGCTGAACCTGATCCTGCCGAAGGCTCGATCCGGCGCTTGATCAGCGCGAGCAGCCCACGCAGCAGCGGGATGGCGGTGGGCAGCAGCGCCGAGAGCCGCCCGCCACGCACCTGGCGCACCAGCAGCCAGCCCACCCAGGCGCGCTTGGCCAGCCGCAGCGTGAGTTTCGGCCTTGCCGCCAGCACGACGAGGAGGGCGACCGACAGCAGCGGGATCTTGTCCTTTGCCCACGCGAGGTTGTCGCGCAGCGAATCGACGCGGTCGAGCGCGCCGTCGATACCGGCCAGCCGCCGCGTGATGTCGGCGCGCTGGGCGTCGGCGCGCATCTGCAGTTTCTGCTTGCGCAGCGCGAGGTCGATCTGGCGGGAATCCATGCGAGTGTCGCCGCCTTCAGTCTGGCTTGCGCAGCGCGGCGCGATCGCGTGCCAGTTCGGCGAGGCTGGCTGAAAAGAGCCTGGTGCCGCTGCGGAACGCGCGCGCCGCGTTGCTCGCCGCAATCAGCCCGCCACCGAGGCACACGGCGGTGGAAATGCCGAGGGCGAGCAGGCGGTGTTCCTCCCAGAACAGCACGGTCAGGAACACCATCAGGAACACCAGCCCGAAGCCGAGCAGCAGTCCCGCCAGCACCGTGTTGAGCGCAAGGCCGGTGAGGCGGAGCTTCTCTTCCTGGAGCTCGACTGCGAGCAGTTCCAGCCGCGTCTGCGCCGTCTGCAGGCCGGCATCGACGATGCCGTGCAGGCTTTCGGCGAGACGCGGCCGGGACGTCCCGGGCGGCCTCGATTCGCCGCTCATCGAATCAACGGCGGCTGACCAGCAGGCCGAGCAGGAAGGCGACGCCTGCTGCGACGCCGACCGATTGCCAGGGATTCTCGTGCACGTAGTCGTCGGTGACGCGCACGGCCTTCTTGCCAGAATCGACGATCGCCGCCTCGGCGTCGGCGAGGCGGTCCTTGGCGACCGCCATGCGCTCGCCGATGCGGGCGCGCAGATCATCCAGCTTGCCGCCCTGCTGGTCGGCGGTGAGCTTGAGCAGTTCTTCGGCGTCCGAGATCAGGGACTTGAGATCGCCGACGAGCTTGTCCTTCGAGGGATGCAGAGTCGTTGCCATGGTGGTTCTCCTGTCAGTGGTGCAAGAAGTCGTGTCCGGACCTGATGCCCAAGGCTAAACCCTAAGGCGTCCGGCTGCAATGAACGATGCGTAAGCGGATGCTGAAAGCGCTGTAGGCGGATGCCGCGTCGAATCGAGATGGCTGGCATGGCGCGGGGGTGCGCCGGACGCCGATGCTTGGCAGAATCGGGGCCTCTCTCGCGCACGCGCCCCGGCGCCTCATGGAACGGCCGCCGACGTGGATGTTCCAACGACGGCGTTTTCACCGACAAGGTTGCACCATGCTCCGCAAACTCGCGTCGATCCTGTGCCTCGGCCTGCTGGCGACCGCCGCCCAGGCCGCAGAAGACATCGACACCACGGCCTTGTTCTCGGCCGCGCTGACCGGGCTCGATGGTCAGCCGGTGGCCATGGAGCGCTTCCGCGGCCGGCCGCTCATCGTGAACTTCTGGGCGCGCTGGTGCGCGCCCTGCCGCGAAGAGATCCCCGAGCTCATCCGCCTGCGCGATGCGCAGGGGACAGACGGCATCGAGGTGATCGGGGTTGCGCTCGAGAGCCAGGTCGAGGGTGTGCGCGAGTTCGCCACCGCCAACGACATGCGTTATCCGGTCGTGCTGGCGGCGAGGCAGGGCATCCCGCTGATGAAGGCGCTGGGCAACGCGGCGGGCGGCGTGCCCTATACGGTCTATATCGGCCGCGACGGCAAGGCGGTGGGCAGCAAGCTGGGGATCGTGCGTGCGGACGACCTGGCGGCGGCTACGCGGGCGCTCCTGAAGTAAGGGCGCTCGCCGTTCACAGCGTCCAGTCGTAATCCACCGTCAGCGGCGCATGGTCGGAGAAGCGCTGTTCCTTATAGACCGCTGCCGCGAGTGCTGCGCCCGCCAGCCCCGGCGTTGCGACTTGGTAGTCCAGCCGCCAGCCCACGTTCTTCGCCCACGCCTGGCCGCGGTTCGACCACCACGTGTAGCAGGCGTCGGTGGCGTCCGGGTGCAGGCGGCGATAGACGTCGATCCAGCCCTGCTCGTCGAACAGGCGACCGAGCCAGGCGCGCTCTTCGGGCAGGAAGCCGGAGTTCTTCTGGTTCGACTTCCAGTTCTTGAGGTCGGCTTCGCGGTGGGCGATGTTCCAGTCGCCACACACCACCACCTCCTGCCCGCTGCGGTAGAGCTGGTCCATGTGCGGCAGGAAGCGGTCCATGAACTCGAACTTCACCTGCTGGCGCTCATCCGAACTCGAGCCCGAGGGCAGGTACAGCGACACCACCGACAGCTTGCCGAAGTCGAGTTGCAGGAAGCGGCCCTCGGCGTCGATGTCGGCGATGCCCAGGCCTTCGACCACGCGGTCCGGCTGGTGCCGGCTGTAGATGCCGACGCCGCTGTAGCCCTTCTTTTCGGCGTGGTGGAACCGGCCCTGCAGGCCAGCCGGCGCGCGCATGGCGTCGTCGAGGTCGCCGGCCTGGGCTTTGAGTTCCTGCACGCAGACGAAGTCCGCGTTCTGTGCGGGCAGCCAGTCGAGCAGGCCCTTGCGGCAGGCCGAGCGGATGCCGTTGAGGTTGAGGGAGATGATGCGTAACATGGACGGCCTCCAGTTCAAGCTGCTTGGCAGCCCAGAAAGCCGTGGATTTTAGCCGGGATTTCATCGCCCTCGCCTGCCGCAAGGGTGTGCTGCGCTTCGGCGCGTTCGTGACCAAGGCTGGGCGCAATTCGCCCTACTTCTTCAATGCGGGCCTGTTCGACGACGGCGCCTCGTTCCGCGAGCTGTGCGGCTACTACGCGCGCACGATCCGCGCGTCGGGCGTGGCCTGCGACATGCTGTTCGGGCCGGCCTACAAGGGCATCCCGCTGGTGGCCGGCACCGCCATCCGCCTGGCCGAGGACGGCGTCGATCTGCCCTTCGCCTTCAACCGCAAGGAAGCCAAGGACCACGGCGAGGGCGGCACGCTGATCGGCGCGCCGCTCAAGGGCAGGGTGCTGATCCTCGACGACGTCATCTCCGCCGGCACCTCGGTGCGTGAGTCGGTCGAGCTGATCCGCGCCGCGGGGGCGACGCCGGCGGGCGTGGTCATCGCGCTCGATCGCATGGAGCGCGGCAAGGGCGCGCTGTCGGCAGTGCAGGAAGTGAAGGAGAACTTCGGCATTCCGGTGATCGCGGTCGCCACCCTCGAGGACTTGATCGGCTACCTTGCCGACAGTCCGGAGCTGGCGGCCAACCTCGACGCAGTGAAGGCCTATCGGGAGCAGTATGGTATTTCGGCACGCTGAAGCCGGACTGGCGGGGCTGGCCTGCTGTGTGCTGTTCGCGCTCTCTCCGGGTGAGGTGCGGGCGCAGACGACTACGGCGAAAATCGTCTACTGCTGCGACGTCGGCGGGCAGCCGGTGTGCGGCGATATCCTGCCGGCGGCCTGCTATGGGCGCGCCTACCGCGAGATGAGCCCCTCAGGGCTGGTGCGGCGCACGGTTGCGGCTCCTCTCACGCCCGAGGAGATTGCCGAGCGTGCGGCTGTCGAGCGTGAGCGGCGTGCCGCCGAGGCTGATCGCGTCCGCAAGCTGCGTCTGGACCAGGCCCTGCTCGAGACCTACCGCAACCTCGAGGACCTCGACAGTCGCCGTGATCGCGAACTGCGCGACCTCGACCGAACCATCCGCGCGCTGCGGGCCCGCGAAAGCGAGCTCATCGAGCGCCAGAACAGCCTGATCGCCGAGGCCACGCACACCGACAAGAGCGCGGTGGCCGCCAGCCTCGAGGCCGACATCGGCGTGCTCGACAGCGAGATCGCGGCCCAGTCGTCCATCATTGCGGCCAAGCTGCGTGAGCGCAACGCAGTGGTCGAGCGCTTCGAAGAGCACCGCCGTCGCTATCTGGAACTCACCGCCGGTGGCAAGGCCGACGCGCGCAGCGCGGTGCTGGAGCGTCGCTGAGCCGGCTCGGGCCCGGTCTGCGGCGCGGTTCTCCGAAGATGCCAGGCGAGTCAGCCACGCTCCCGACTTCCTCCCGCCCGCAGGGCTATGCAGAGACGCGTGTGCGCGCCGCCTGCCCGCACGACTGCCCCGACACCTGCGCGATGGAGATCACCGTCGCCGGTGGCCGCGCGGTTAAGGTCCGCGGCGCCGCCGACATGCCCTTCACCAACGGCGCGCTGTGCACCAAGGTCGCGCACTACCTCGAGCGCGTCTATTCCGACCAGCGCCTGCTGCACCCGATGAAGCGCGTCGGTCGCAAGGGCGAGGGCCGCTTCGAGCGCATCTCGTGGGACGAGGCGCTCGACACCATCGCCGCGAAGTACCGCGAGATCGCCGCCGCCGAACCGCGCGCGATCCTGCCCTACAGCTACGCCGGCACCATGGGCCTGGTGCAGGGCGAGAGCCTGGACCGGCGCTTCTTCCATCGCTTGGGCGCGTCGCTCCTCGATCGCACGATCTGCGCCGCAGCCGGGGCGCACGGCTGGAAGGCCACCGTGGGGGCGATGATCGGCGCCGACCCCGAGGCTGTCGCCGAGGCGCAACTGATCCTGATCTGGGGCGGCAACCCGGTGGTGTCCAACCTGCATGGCTGGCGCTACCTGCAGGAAGCGAAGCGGCGCGGCGCGAAGCTGGTGTGCATCGACCCCCGGCGCAGTGAGACCGCAGCGAAGTGCGACCAGCACATCGCACCGCTGCCCGGCACGGACGGCGCGCTGGCGCTGGCGATGATGCAGGTGCTGATCGAGCATGGCCTGCTCGACCACGACTACATCGCCCGTCACACCTTGGGTTTCGAGGCGCTCGCCGAGCGCGTGCGCGGCTTCACGCCGGAGTGGGCGGCGCCGCTCACCGGGCTGGAGGCCGCGCAGATCCGCGCGCTGGCACTCGAATACGGGCGCACGCCGTGCAGTCTGATCCGCCTCAACTACGGCCTCAACCGCTGCGCCGGCGGCGGCATGGCGGTGCGCAACGTCGCCTGCCTGCCTGCGCTCACCGGGGCCTGGCGGCACGCCGGCTGCGGGGCGTTGCTGTCGACCTCGGGCAACTTCCCGGTCGATGGTCGCGCGCTCGCCCGCCCCGATCTCTATCCCGATGGCGGGCGCTTCCCGCCGCGCACGCTCAACATGTCCTTCATCGGCGAGGTGCTGCTCGAGACCCGCGATCCGCCGGTGCGTGCGATCCACGTGTACAACTCGAACCCGGTCGCGGTGGCGCCGGATGGCAACCGGGTGCGCGCCGGCTTCGCGCGCGAGGACCTGTTCTGCGTGGTGCATGAGCAGTTCCAGACCGACACCGCCGACTACGCCGACATCCTGCTGCCGGCCACCAGCCAGCTCGAGCACCGCGACGTGCATTCGACCTACGGCCATTTCTACGCGGTGGACAACCAGCCGGCGATCGCGCCGCTCGGCGAGGCGCGCTCGAACACCGAGGTCTTTCGCGCGCTCGCGCGCCGGCTCGGCTTCGGGCATCCGGCGCTTTACGAGTCCGACGACGCAATCGCCGCCGCCGCCTTCCGTGCCGGCGATGCGCGCGCGGCCGGGCTGACCGAGGGACTGCAGGCGAAGGGCTGGGCGCGGCTCGCGCTGCCGCGGCCTTTCGTGCCGTTCGCGGAGGGCGGTTTCCGCACGCCCTCGGGCAAGTGCGAGTTCCATTCCGCCACGCTCGCGCGCGATGGCCTGGACCCCTTGCCCGCCTGGCATCCGCCCGCCGAGTCGGTGGTCAGCAACCCGGCGCTGGCGGCGCGCTACCCGCTCGCGCTGATCACGCCGCCCGCGCGCAACTTCCTCAACTCCAGCTTCGCCAACCTGCCGCGCTTCCTGGATGGGGAGGGCGGGCCGACGCTGCAGATCCATCCCGACGACGCCGCCGCGCGCGGCATCGCCGACGGAGTGCGCGTGCGCATCCACAACGACCGCGGCGACTTCCTCGCCCGGGCGGTGGTGACCCGCGACGTGCGCCCCGGCGTGGTGTGCGCGCCCTCGGTGTGGTGGCCCAAGCTGTGCGAAGGCGGGCGCAACGCCAATGCGGTCACCTCGCCCGCAGCCACCGACATGGGCGGCGGGCCGATCTTCTACGACTGCCTGGTCGAGGTCTGCGCGGCATGAGCCAGGCGCCGCTGCGGGATCCCGCGCCCGGCCAGGCGCGCACGCTCGATGCGGTCGCCGCCATCCTCGCCCGCGCGCAGCGCATCCTGTTCGTGACCGGGGCCGGCATCTCGGTCGACTCGGGCCTGCCGACCTACCGCGGCATCGGCGGCCTCTACCACGACCGTCTCACCGAAGAGGGCCTGACCATCGAGGAGGCGCTTTCGGGCGAGATGATGGCGACCCGGCCCGACATCGCCTGGCGCTACATCGCCCAGATCGAGGAGAGCTGCCGCGGCGCCCGCCCCAACGCGGCTCACCGCCTGATCGCCGCGCTCGAGCAGGAAAAGCCGCTGGTGTGCGTGCTGACGCAGAACGTCGACGGCCTGCACCGCGCCGCCGGCTCGCGCAACGTCATCGAGATCCACGGCACCGTGCATCGCCTGCACTGCATGGATTGCCACCACGGGCGCAAGGTGCACGACTACGCTGGGCTGCAGATTCCGCCCGAGTGCCCGCAGTGCGGCGGCATCATGCGCCCCGAGGTGGTGCTGTTTGGCGAGGCGCTGCCGGAGCGCGCGATCGAGCGCCTGGAGAGCGTGCTCGATCAGGGCGTGGATGTGGTGGTGTCGATCGGCACCACCAGCGTGTTCCCCTACATCGCCGGCCCGGTGGTGTGGGCGGCGCGCCAGGGCGTGCCGACGGTGGAGATCAATCCGGGCGACACCACGGTGAGCAGCATCGTCGACCACCACCTGCGCATGTGCGCCGCCGAGGCGCTGCCGGAGCTGTGGCGGCGGATGCATCCGGCCGAGCCGGCTGAGGATTGATCCCGGCCGCGGGCGCAACCACGCTCCGATGACAAGGCGGGCCGGGGGCTTGCGCCACACCGGCCCGCTTCTGAACCGCGCTTTCGGTGCTTACAGCAGCACGCGCTCGATTCCTCCGTTGTTGGCCTTCTCCACATACTCTGGCAGCCAGTTTTCCCCGAGCAGGTGCTTCGCCAGCTCCACCACGATGTAGTCCGGCTCGATGCCGCCGGCGTCGTTGGCGTAGCGGTGCATGCCCTGCAGGCAGCTCGGGCACGAGGTCAGCATCTTGATCTTCGCGCCCGGGTCGTCCTCGCGCAGCGCGGCCGCGCCCTTCTCGATCTCTTCCTGCTTGCGGAAGCGCACCTGGGTGGAGATGTCCGGGCGGGCGACCGCGAGCGTGCCCGATTCGCCGCAACAGCGGTCGGACAGATCCACGCGCGTGCCCATCAGCGCGTTGGCCACCTTGATGCCCGAGTGCACCTTCATCGGCGTGTGGCAGGGCTCGTGGTACATGTACTTGACGCCCTGTGCGCCGTCGAGCTTGACGCCCTTTTCCATCAGGTACTCGTGGATGTCGAGCAGGCGGCAGCCGGGGAAGATGCGCTCGAATTCGTACTTCTGCAGCTGGTCCATGCAGGTGCCGCAGGACACGATCACGGTCTTGATGTCGAGGTAGTTCAGCGTGTTGGCGACGCGGTGGAAGAGCACGCGGTTGTCGGTGGTGATCTTCTGGCCCTTGTCTTCCTCGCCGGCGGCGGTCTGCGGGTAGCCGCAGCACAGGTAGCCCGGCGGCAACACGGTCTGCGCGCCGACGTGGTAGAGCATGGCCTGGGTGGCCAGCCCCACCTGGCTGAACAGGCGTTCCGAGCCGCAGCCGGGGAAGTAGAACACCGCCTCCGATTCGCCGTTGGCCTTGTGCGGGTCGCGGATCACCGGGATGACCTTGTCGTCCTCGATGTCGAGCAGCGCGCGGCTGGTGCGCTTGGGCAGGTTGCCGGGCATCGGCTTATTGATGAAGTGGATCACCTGGGCCTTGATCGGCGCCTTGCCGAGCGTGGCCGGCGGCGCCTTCACCTGCGGCTGGATGAGGCCGAACTTCTTGCCCAGGTCATGGGCGAAGCGCTGCGCCTTGTAGCCCCAGTCGATCATGCCGGTGCGGATGGCCTTGATCGTGGTCGGGTCCTTGATGGTGAGGAAGGCCATCGCCGCCGCCTTGCCCGGGTTGAACGAGCGCTTGCCCTGCTTGCGCAGCAGGTTGCGCATCTTGATCGACACGTCGCCGAAGTCGATGTCCACCGGGCACGGCTTCTCGCACTTGTGGCAGATCGTGCAGTGGTCGGCCACGTCCTCGAACTCGGCCCAGTGCGCCAGCGACACGCCGCGCCGGGTCTGTTCCTCGTACAGGAAGGCCTCGATCAGCAGCGAGGTGCTGAGGATCTTGTTGCGCGGGCTATACAGCAGGTTGGCGCGCGGCACGTGCGTCGAGCACACCGGCTTGCACTTGCCGCAACGCAGGCAGTCCTTGATGTCGTGGGCGATGTCGCCGACGTCGGTCTGCTCCATGATGAGCGACTCGTGGCCCATCAGGTTGAAGCTGGGGGTGTAGGCATTGTCGAGGTTGCCGCGGAGTGCCCCTTTGCGCATCAGCTTGCCGCGGTTGAAGCGGCCTTCCGGATCGATCTTTTCCTTGTACGTCCAGAAGTTCGCCATTTCGTCGTCGGTGAGATAGTCGAGCTTGGTGATGCCGATGCCGTGCTCGCCGGAGATCACGCCGTCCAGGCTGCGCGCCAGCGCCATGATGCGGTCGACCGCGCGGTTGGCAGTCTGCAGCATCTCGTAGTGGTCGGAGTTCACCGGCAGGTTGGTGTGCACGTTGCCGTCACCGGCGTGCATGTGCAGGGCGACGAAGACGCGCCCGCGCAGCACTTCCTTATGGATCTCCTGGATGCGCGCCAGCACCGGCGCGAACACCGCGCCGTCGAAGCTGCGCTTGAGCAGCGGGCGCAGCTCTTCCTTCCACGACACGCGGATCGAGTAGTCCTGCAGGCGGTGGAACAGACGCGGATTCGCGGTGCGGTTGGTGAGCTCTCCGGCCACGATGCCGTAGACGGCGAACTGCGGCTCGGCTTCGGCCAGCGGCAGGTCGAGGTTGTCGAGCAGCCACTGCCAGCGCCGGCGCACGCTGGCGATCTGGTCGAGCGCGTTCTGGCGATGGTCGCCGATCAGCTCGGCGCGGCCGATTTCGGCGTCGCCGGCGTCGAGCGGCAGGTCGCCCTGCAGGAACTCGGTGAGGCGGTCGCAGAGCTCGATCTTGTTCTGCGCCGACAGCTCGATGTTGATGCGCTCGATGCCGTCGCAGTACTCGCCCATGCGCGGCAGCGGGATGACCACGTCCTCGTTGATCTTGAACGCGTTGGTGTGGCGCGAGATCGCCGCGGTGCGGCTGCGCTCGAGCCAGAAGCGCTTGCGTTGCTCGGGGCTGACCGCGATGAAGCCTTCCGAACCGCGCGCATTGGTCATGCGCACCACTTCGGACGCGGCCCGCATCACCGCGTCCTCGTCGTGGCCGACGATGTCGCCGATCAGCACCATCTTGGGACGGCCGTGGCGCTTGGCCTTGGTGGCGTAGCCCACCGCCTTGACGTAGCGCTCGTCGAGGTGCTCGAGGCCGGCGAGCTGCACGCCGGCGGCGTGGCCGGCGCCGCCCGGCTTGAAGAAGTCGGTGATCTCGACGATCGCCGGCACCGCCTCGCGCACCTGGCCGAAGAACTCCAGGCACACCGTACGCGTGACCGGCGGCATCTTGTGCAGCACCCAGCGCGCGGCGACGATGAGGCCGTCGGTGCCTTCCTTCTGCACGCCCGGCACGCCGCCGAGGAACTTGTCGGTCACGTCCTTGCCCAGCCCGACCTTGCGGCACGCGGCGCCGGGCATGGTGAGGATCTCCTCGCCGAGCGGGACGTAGGTCAGGCCGTCGAAGCGGCGCAGGCGGAAGCGGACGGTCTCCTGCTCGTGGATCTTGCCGAAGTTGTGGTCGAGGCGATCGACCTCGAGCCAGTTGCCGTCGGGCGTGACCATCTTCCACCACGCCAGGTTGTCGAGCGCGGTACCCCACAGCACGGCTTTCTTGCCGCCGGCGTTCATCGCGATGTTGCCGCCGATGCAGGAGGCGCTGGCCGAGGTCGGGTCGACCGCGAACACCCGGCCGGCGAGCGCGGCGGCTTCCGACACGCGCTCGGTGACCACGCCGGCGCCGGTGCGGATGGTGGGGTAGGGCGCCGCCATCGGGCCATCGATGCCCGGCAGCACGATCTCCTCGACCGCGCTCATGGCGAGCAGCTTCTCGGTGTTGATCACCACCGAGTTGGCGTCGAGCGGGACGGCGCCGCCGGTGTAACCGGTGCCGCCGCCACGCGGGATGATGGTGAGCCCGAGCGCGATGCATTCGCGCACCAGCGGCGCCATCTCTTCCTCGGTGTCCGGGTAGAGGACGAGGAAGGGGTACTCGACACGCCAGTCGGTGGCGTCGGTGACGTGGCTGACGCGGGCGTGGCCGTCGAAGCAGATGTTGTCGCGGCGGGTGTGGCGGGCCAGCGCCTTGAGGATCGCCTTGCGCCGGCGCGCGGTGTCGTCGAACCAGCGCTCGAAGTCGGAGACGGCCTCGCGCGCCCGCGCGGTCAGCAGCGCGACGCGGTCGTTGCCCTGGCGGCGCTTGTCGACCTCGTTGAGTCGATGCTCGAGCGCGCCGATCAGCGCCTCGCGGCGCTCGCGGCTGGTGAGCAGGTCGTCCTCGAGGTAGGGGTTGCGGCGCACCACCCAGATGTCGCCCAGCACCTCGTACAGCATGCGCGCCGAGCGGCCGGTGACGCGCTCGGTACGCAACGCATCGAGCACCGACCAAGCCTCGGCCCCGAGCAGACGGATGATGATCTCGCGGTCGGAGAACGAGGTGTAGTTGTACGGAATTTCGCGCAGGCGTTGGCTCATTGGGCTACCGGGAGGCTGCTGCAGGGAAGAGATTCATTCTAGCGAACCGCAGTGCACCATGCATCAAAAAACAAGACCTTACCGAGGGTGTGGATTCGTCGGAAAGGCGCCTGGCGCCGCGGTTTGCGCGTCTGCCAGGCGATCGTTGGCGCGTCAGCGGGCGGCGCTGAGCGCGATCTCGATCCGCCAGCCGGGGTCGACCAGTCCGGCGACCTTGACGCAGGCGCGCGCCGGCGCACTGCCGGGCGGGATCCAGGCATCCCATAACGCGTTCATCGCCTCGCAGTCGGCGAGATCGGTCAGGTAGATGGTGGCCATCAGGATCCGCGCCGGGGTGCTGCCCAGCTTCGTCAGTTGGCGCTCGATGCTGGCGAGCACTTCCCGGGTCTGCACGCTGATGTCGGCTGTGCTGGTGGACGGCACCTCGACGAGGTGGATCACGTCGTCGTGGATGACGGCGTCGGCGTAGCGGGCGGTGACGCCGTGGCGTTCGATTGCGGACATGGGGGGCTCCGGGAACGGTCGGGAAGGCCGGAAGTATAGGTCAACCCGCAGGGCCGGCCGCCCGCCGCTCACTGCAGGGCCCAGGCGATGGCGGCATAGCGCAGGCCCTTGCCGACCGCCATCCACAGCAGGCACGCCGCCCAGTTCAGGCGCAGCACGCCGGCGGCCACGCATAGCGCGTCGCCGATGACCGGTACCCATGACAACAGCAGCGCCACGCTGCCCCAGCGCCGCAGCGTGGCCAGGCGCGGTGTCGTTTCCTTGCGCGGCAGCAGGCGACCCAGCAGCCAGGTGCTCATGCCGCCGGCGGTGTTCGCCGCCGTCGCCGTCAGCACCGCCGTCAGGCCGAGTTCCGGGCGCAGCACCAGCAGGCCGGCAAGCACGGCTTCGGAGCCGCCGGGAAGCAGCGTGGCGGCGAGGAACGCGGACAGGGCAAGGCCGCCGAGGGCGGCAAGGTCGCTGGTCAGCATGGCCCGGCACCTTGGGTCGCGGCGCGCAGGTGCCCCCAGGGAATGACAAAGTGATTGACGACAAAAAATGCCATATGCAAAATCGTGATACGCAATTTGCGTATAAACAGATCAAGGAGACGATTCGATGAAGATCATTATCGGCGCACTGGGCGCCAGCTTCGTGTTGATGGCGCTGACCCCCGCGCAGGCCTGGGCCAATCCGCAACACGAACGCATGCGGCGCTGCAACGCCGAAGCGAAGGAGCAGACGCTGAAAGGTGACGAACGCAAGGCATTCATGAGCACCTGCCTGCGCGGCCGGCACGAGGCGGGCACTGCATCGGCGGCGGCTGGCGCAGCCCCTGCTGCAGTGCCGGCTGCCGCAATGGCGGACGGGGCGAGCGAGGCGGTGAAGGCGCCGGTGGCTGCTGCGGTTTCGGCTGCGGCGGCACCCGCGGCGGTCGCACCAACCACGGTCGCACCAGCCACGGTCGCGGCCGCCGAGACCGCCGGCGCGGACGACAAGGCACGCGCAAAGGCCTGCAATCAGTCGGCCACCGAGCAATCGCTGCGGGGCGCCAAGCGCAAGGCCTTCATCGCCGAGTGTCTGAAGGGGTGATGCCGGACCGGCGCCGGGGGCTGACTCCGGCGCCGGTGTCCGCCAAGGTGCCGAACCTGAGCGCCGGTCGGGTCAGACGATGTCGAAGAACACCAGGTCGCGCTCGACCTCGTCCGCAGAGAAGCCGCAGCCGATGCGTCCCGGACCGTTGAGCACCATGCGGTCCTGCTTGATGTGGCGCTCGGCCTGGCCCTCGATGGCGACGTAGCTGCCGTTCGTGCTCTGGTCAAACAGCACGAAGCCCTCGCGCCGGCGTTCGATGCGCGCGTGCTGGCGCGATGCGCGCGGGTCCATGATGCTGACGTCGTTGCCGAGTTCGCGGCCCAGCAGCAGCACCGGGCGCAACTCTTCGACGAACAGCACGTCCTGCTGGTGGCGAACGCGCAGGCGCTGGGTCAGGCGTGCGGCGGCCGGGATCGAGGTTACCAGGCCGGTGCGCTGACCGATTGCGTAAACCGGCCATTCGAGCCGCGCCCAGTTGGGGCCGGAAAGAGGCTGCGCACTGATGAGCGTGCGCGTCGCGCTGCTGGAAACCATGACGGACGTGCCCGATACCAGCGCCTGTTCGTTCTCGCACAGGCTGGCAAGCTGGCGGGCCACGATCACGCCTTCTCCGTTCGCCTGGCCAGCGTCCGCGTCGGTGTCGTCCAGCATGCCGTAGTGCAGGCCCAGCCGCACCGGTTGGCGGGCACCGCGCAGCGGTGGCAGGTTGCGAATGCGCTGCAGGGCATCGGCCGCAGCCTGCACCCCCGCATCGCTGCGCTCGAACACGGCCACGGTCTGGCCTGGCTCCTGATGCAGTATCTTCCCGCCCTGGGCGCTGATGGCGCGCTCGATACGGTTGGCGCAGCGTTCGCTCGCGTGCCGCGCCTCGTCCTCGCCGAGCTGGTCCGCGAGGGCGCCTTCCCAGCGGTGGAGGGCGACGAGGACGCAGAGGTTCTTTCGCTCGGACATCGAAGGCAATTCCGGTTTGGTGGCAGCGGGTCTAGTGCGGGGCGGACAGCCCGCATGATGAGCGGGCGTCCGCGGCCTCGCAAGAGGCCGCCGGTCGATCCGGCAATGCGTCGGCCGATTCAGTCCTCATGCGCACCGGAGCGGACCAGGCGCACGGTCTGCAGGCTCGGCGCAGCCGGCAGTTCGATCGGGTCGAACGCGGTGTCGCCCTCATCCACCACGGTCTGCTGCGTCAGGCCGACGAAGTCGAACAGGCGCGCATCGGCCAGGTGCGAGGGCACCACGTTCTTGAGCGAGGTGGCGAGCGACTCGATGCGTCCCGGGTAGTCGCGCGCCCAGCCCTGCAGCATGGCCTTGATCTGCTTGCGCTGGGCGTTCTCCTGCGAGCCGCACAGGTTGCACGGGATGATGGGGAAGTCCATCGTGCGCGCGAAGCGGGCGATGTCGGCCTCGGTGCAGTAGGCGAGCGGGCGGATCACCACGTGCTTGCCGTCGTCGCTGACCAGCTTGGGCGGCATGGCCTTGATCTTGCCGCCGAAGAACATGTTGAGGAACAGGGTCTCGAGCATGTCGTCGCGATGGTGGCCGAGCGCGATGCGGGTGGCGCCGATTTCCTGCGCGGTGCGGTAGATGATGCCGCGGCGCAGGCGCGAGCACAGCGAGCAGGTGGTCTTGCCCTCGGGGATCTTGTCCTTGACGATCGAATAGGTGTCCTCGGTGACGATGCGGTACTCGACGCCGATCGACTCGAAGTAGGCCGGCAACACGTGGTCGGGGAAGCCGGGCTGCTTCTGGTCGAGGTTCATCGCCACGATGCGGAAATCCACCGGTGCGCGCTCGCGCAGCGCGAGCAGGCAGGACAGCAGGGTGTAGGAGTCCTTGCCGCCCGACACGCACACCATCACGGTGTCGCCGTCGCCGATCATGTTGTAGTCGCCGATGGCCTCGCCGACGCCGCGCTCGAGCTTCTTCTTCAGGCGCAGGAAGGTGTTGGAGAAGCGGGCGTCGCTGGCGGCCTCGGCGGGCGCTGGCGTGTCGACGGGGGCGGTTGCAGGGGCTGCGGTCACGGTCGGGCTCGTTCGGAAGAATCAGGCGCGGATTATCCCAGAAAGCGGGGCGACGATCGCCGCCGTCACCGATGCAGGCGGGGACGATCGCACGAGCCTGGAGGCTGTCGCGAGTGGTGCTCGTGGGCGCGCTGCCGCCTCTGGCGCTTGCCGTGGGCTAGAGGTGCACGCTGCGCCCGCCGTCCACGGCGATGATCTGGCCGGTGATGTAGGGCGCGCCGAGCATCAGGAAGCGCACCGTGCGCGCGATGTCCGAGGGCGAACCCACGCGCTTGAGCAGGGTGTGAGCGATGATGCGCTGGCGCTCCTCGGGCGGAAACTGCCCATCCTCCGGCCAGTCGATCGGCCCTGGCGCCACGCCATTGACGCGGACTTCGGGGGCGAGCTCGATCGCCAGCGAGCGCGTCAACGTAGCCAGTCCTCCCTTGGCGACGTTGTAGACCGTGTAGCCGGTGAGCGGGCGTTCGGCGTGGATGTCGACGATGTTGACGATGGCCCCGCGGGCGGCGCGCAGCGCGGGCGCGAGCGCCTGCGACAGGAACAGCGGCCCCATCAGGTTCGAGCCCATGAGCTCGTCCCAGGCCGCGCGGTCGATGCGGCCGACCGGGGTCGGGAAGAAGCTCGAGGCGTTGTTTACCAGGCCGTCCAGGCCTTCGCCGCGGGCGAGTACCTGGGCGGCGATCTCTTCGGCGGCGCCGAAGCGGGCGAGGTCGCCCCTCACCGTGAACGCGGATTCGGGCCGCAGGGCGTTGAGTGCGGCGGCGAGCGCCTCGGCCTCGCCGGCGCTGCTGCGGTAGTGCAGCGCCACGCGTGCGCCGGCGGCATGCAGGCTGCGCGCGATCTCGGCGCCCACGCGACGTGCGGCGCCGGTGACGAGGATCAGCGGCGCGTCCCCGCCCTCGGCCGCGGTGGCGTGGACGGGCGTGGGGGCTGCGTTCGGGCTGGGGAAACTCATCGCGGGGCTACCTTGAGTTGCGTCCGCGCCGTGTGGTGGCGCGGGTTTCGGCGCCTGCCGTTGCAGGCGTGCCGGTACAATGGCCGGCTTTCGTCGATCTCGGGTGTACTGCACATGTCTGAACTGCCTCAGCCGTCCGCCGATGCGCTCGCCCAGAGCGCGCGCCTGCTCGAACGCATCGAGGCCGAGATCGCCGCAGCCGGCGGCTGGATTTCGTTCGCCCGCTACATGGAGCTCGCGCTCTATGCGCCGGGACTGGGTTATTACAGCGGCGGCGCGCGAAAGTTCGGCCCGGGCGGCGATTTCATCACCGCGCCCGAGCTTACCCCGCTTTTCGGCCAGGCGCTGGCCGCCCAGGTCGAGCAGGTGATGCGCGCGAGCGCGGCCGAGGTGATCGAGGTCGGCGCCGGCACCGGCCTGCTCGCCGCCGACCTGCTGCTCGAGCTCGAACGCCGCGGCTGCGTGCCGGACCGCTACGGCATCCTGGAACTCTCCGGCGAGCTGCGCGAGCGCCAGTTCGACACCCTGGCCGACAAGGCGCCGCACCTGGCCGCCCGCGTGCAGTGGCTGGACGCGCTGCCCGAGCGCTTTTCCGGCGCGGTGGTGGCCAACGAGGTGCTCGACGTGATGCCGGTGCATCTGCTGGTGTCGACCGCCGACGGCCTTGCCGAGCGCGGCGTTGCGTTCGAAGCCGATTCCGCAGGTGTGCGCCGGCTGTGCTGGGCCGACGTGCCCGCGGCGGGCGCGGTGCGCGAGGCCGCGCTGGCGCTGAACCTGCCCGCGCCGGCCGGCGGTGAATACGTGACCGAGCTCAACCTCGCCGGCGCCGCGTGGGTGGCGGCGTGGGCCGAGCGCCTGCAGGCGGGCGCGCTGCTGCTGATCGACTACGGCTACCCGCGCGCCGAGTACTACCTGCCTTCGCGTTCGAATGGCACGCTGCTGTGCTACTACCGCCACCACGCCCACGGCGACCCCTTCCTGTGGCCGGGGCTCAACGACATCACCGCCTTCGTGGATTTCACTGCGGCGGCCGAGGCCGGCTTCGAGGCCGGGCTCGACGTGCAGGGCTACACCACGCAGGCGCAGTTCCTGTTCAACTGCGGCGTGCTCGATTGCCTGGCGCGCCGTGGTCCGCAGGAGAGCGCCGGCTACATCCGCGCCGCGCGTGCCGTGCAGCGCCTCACCGCGCCGCAGGAGATGGGGGAGTTGTTCAAGGTGCTGGCGCTGGCGCGCGGCCTCGCGGCGCCGCTGCTGGGCTTTGCACGCGGCGACCGCCTGCACGCGCTTTAGGTGCGCTGGGCAAGAGCGGCGACGCGCTACGCCGGCATCGCCGCCCGAGACGAGCGCTGCACGCCGACCCGGACGTTCACAGGTTGCGCTCGGCGAGCCAGTCGGCGATGCGGATCGCGACTTTCTCCCAATCGCGCTCGAGCATCATGCCGTGGCCCACGCCGGAGAAGATCTCGGCCTGGCGGCCATAGGTCACCGCGGTCATGTGCACCTGGTCGGGCGGGATCAGGGCGTCGTGCTCGGCGCCCAGGATCATCATCGGCGGGCGGTGCATGCGGCCCGGCTGCGGCAGGTTGAAGAGCGACATGTCCCAGATCGCCCGATGCGATTCCGGCTGGCTGAGGCGGTAGTAGCGCCGCAGGTCGTCGGCATTCACCGGCTGGTGGAACAGCGCCTCGCGCAGGCTGTCGATGTTGACGTCGTTGCCCGCCATGATGTTGTTGAGGTCGGCGAGCAGGTTGGGGCGCTTCATCATGAGGCCGAAGGCTGAGCCCATCAGTCCCTGCGGCGGCACCGAGGACATCAGCACGGTGGCCGGCGCGTCGTACTGCTCGAGGTATTTCTGCACCACCATGCCGCCCATCGAGTGACCGATCAGGATCGGCGGCGCAGGCAGCTTGGCGGCGACCTCGGCGACGTCGCGCACGTAGTCGTCGATCGAATAGGAGTCGAGATGCTCGCGCTTGCGGCTCTTGCCGTGGCCTGACAGCGACACGGCATAGGTCGACCAGCCGCGATGGGCAAACCAGGGCTGGAAGTGCTCTTCCCAGCACCAGGCCGAGACGTAGGCGCCGTGGACGAAGAGCAGCGGGTGTTCATGGGTGACGCGCTCGGGTGCGTGGCACAGCACCTCGAGTTCGCCAAAGCGGGTGGCGTTCATGGGGTTTCCTTCTCCAGCGCCTTTACCGCGGCCACGCGGGCGGCATGCAAGGCCTGAGGAATCAGCGATTTGTCCCTGCTATTCAGGGCAATTGTACCGGCATCGATCCCGCGCACTGCCGCCAGGGCGGCGTGCCAGCGTGTCAAAGGTCTCATGGTCGGTGCATTTTCGGGGGCGGTGCCGCGCCCGGCGCCGTCACAGGCGACGGCGGCCAGCATGAGGCCGAAGCGCTCCGGACGGCGCAGGCCGTCGCAGCGCTCGATGAGCTTGACCATGGTCTCCGGGCGCAGCTCGTCCGCACGCGCGAGGATGCCGTGCTCGCGCGCCACCATCTCGGCCAGGTCGCGGCATTCGGTGGGCGCCTTCAGGCGTTCGGACACCTCGCGTGCGCGCCGCGCGCTGGCGGCCTCGTGGCCGTAATGGTGCGGCAGCACCTGAGCAGGCGTGTCTGCCTTGCCGAGGTCGTGCAGCAGGCAGGCCCAGCGCACCGGCAGCGGCTGGCCGCTCGCGGCGGCGGCGTCGACGACCAGCAGCACGTGCTCGCCGGTGTCGATCTCGGGGTGGTGCTTCGCGGGCTGCGGCACGCCGAACAGGCGGTCGAGCTCGGGCAGGATCACCGCCAGTGCGCCACAGTCGCGCAGCACGCGGATCATGCGCGAGGGGCGGGCTTCCATCAGGCCGCGCGCGAACTCCTGCCACACGCGCTCGGCCACGAGGTGGTCGACCTCGCCGGCGGCTACCATCTGCCGCATCAGCGCCAGGGTCTCGGGCGCGACCGTGAACTCGGTGAAGCGCGCGGCGAAGCGCGCCACGCGCAGGATGCGCAGCGGGTCTTCGGCGAATGCGGGCGACACATGGCGGAACACGCGTGCCGCAAGGTCGCGCTGGCCGCCACACGGGTCGATCAGCGTGCCGTCCTCGGCGCGCGCGATCGCGTTGATGGTGAGGTCGCGGCGCAGCAGGTCTTCTTCCAGCGTGACCTCGGGCGAGGCGTGGCAGACGAAGCCGGTGTAGCCGTGGCCCGCCTTGCGCTCGGTGCGCGCGAGCGCGTATTCCTCGCTGGTGTGCGGATGCAGGAAGACCGGGAAGTCACGCCCGACCGGGCGGAAGCCGCGCGCGCGCATTTCTTCGGGCGTGCTGCCGACCACGACCCAGTCGCGGTCCTTGACCGGCAGCCCGAGCAGGGCGTCGCGCACCGCCCCGCCGACGACATAGGCCTGCATCAGCCGTAGAGGTCCTCTTCCGCGATCGATTCGGTCTCGGCGCGCGCAGCCTTCGCCCAGTCCTGCATGTGCGGGTTGGCGAGCAGGGTGGCGAGGTAGTCGCCGGCCGCGCCCGCGGGCTTCACGCCATAGGTCTGGAAGCGGAAGGCGACCGGCGCGAAGGCGGCGTCGGCGAGACTGAAGCGGCCGAAGAGGTACGGCCCGTCGGCGCCGAAGCGCGCACGGCAGTCGTTCCAGATCGCGATGATGCGGGCGATGTCGGCGTCCACCTCGGGGCTGTGGCCGAAGCCGGTGTAGTCCTTGCGGATGTTCATCGGCATGCGGCTGCGCAGGTTCTGGAAGCCGGAGTGCATCTCGGCGGTCACCGCGCGGGCGATGGCGCGTGCGGCGGGGTCGGCGGGCAGCAGCGCCGGGTTCTTTTCGGCGAGGTATTCACCGATCGCCAGCGAATCCCACACCGTGAAGCCGTGGTCGATGAGGCACGGCACCTTGCCCGAGGGCGAGTGCGACAGGATGCGTTCGCGGCTGCCGGGGATGAACAGCGGGATGCGGATCTCCTCGAAGGTGAATCCGCCCTCGCGCGCGGCGAGCCAGGCGCGCAGGGACCAGGACGAGTAGTTCTTGTTGCCGATGATGAGTTTCATCGTGTGCTCCGGGTCACGAGTAAGAGTGGGTCAGCGAAAGTGGATCACTGAAGGTCGGTTAACGTCTGGCATGGCGGCGGAACGGGTAGTAGAACGCGCGCGGGCCGGCCGTGCCGAGCCAGGCGGGCGCGACCGCTTCGAGCGCGGTCGGGGTGAGGCCGAAGGGCAGCGGTGCGCCGCTGGCGACGTTGTCCACGCGCATCGAGCGCACGTTGTCGCGGCTCATCAGCGGCTGCGGGGCGAGTTCCATCAGGCGCGCCTGCACCATGCCGAGGCCTTCGGGCAGACCGATGATCGGCCGCGGCTTGCCGACCAGCGCGGAGACGTATTCGACCAGTTGACGCAGGGTGAAGACGGTGGGGCCGGCGAGCTCGTAGGTCTGGCCGGCCGCCTCCGGGCGGGCGAGGCTTTGCCACACGGCCTCGGCGACGTCCTCGACGTAGACCGGCTGGAAGCGGCACTTGGCGCCGGTGAGCGGCAGCACCGGGAACATGCGGGCGAGGTCGGCGAACAGGTTCAGGAAGCTGTCACCGCGGCCGAAGACCACCGAGGGGCGCAGGAGGGTCCACGCGATGTCCGGCCCGGCGGCCTCGATCACGCGTTCGCCGGCGGCCTTGGAGCGCTGGTACTCGGACGGGCCATCGGCGCTGGCGCCGAGCGCGCTGACATGCACCAGGCGCGGCACGCCGGCGGCGCGGCAGGCGGTGACGATCTTCTGCGGCAGTTCGACGTGGGCACGCGCGAAGTCCGGGCCGTAGGGCGTGCCGGGGCGCGAGTGCAGCACGCCGACCGTGTTGACCACCGCGTCGGCGCCCTCGAACAGGCGCGCGAGCGTGGCCGGATCGTGCACGTCGGCCTCGACGACCTCGGCATTGGGCAGCAGCAGCACGTGGCCGGCGCGGCTGCGACGGCGGGTGGGAATGAGCACCTCGACGCCTGCTTCGCACAGGCGGTTGGCGATGGCGCTGCCGATAAAGCCGGAGCCGCCGACGATGACGACACGTTTGGGATTCATGCGTGGACCCTTGGCAGATGGTTGATGATGTTTTGGTGTCCAGCCCCGAAGCTTACTCGCTGGCCGGCGCCGGCGCGATCGTGCCGAGGCGGGCCTTGAGCGACTGCGGGCGCTTCTCGAGCATCGCCGAGTAGATCACCGCGTTGGCGAGCACCTTCTTGACGTAGTCGCGGGTCTCGTCGAAGGGGATGGTCTCGGCGTAGATGGCGCCTTCCAGCGGCTGCACGTCGCGCCAGCGCCGCGCACGGCCGGGGCCGGCGTTGTAGCCGGCGGAGGCCAGCACCGGGTGGGCGTCGAGGTCTTCCATGATGATGCGCATGTAGCTGGTGCCCAGCAGCACGTTGGTGTCGGGGTCGTTGAGCAGGCCGGGGTGATAGCCCGGCAGGCCGATCTTGTTCGCCACCCACTTGCCGGTGGCGGGCATCACCTGCATCAGGCCGCGCGCGCCCACGCTGGAGCGCGCCGGGACCACGAAGCGGCTCTCCTGGCGCATCAGGCCGTACACCCAGCCCAGGTCCAGGCCCTGCGCGCGTACCTGGGGTTCGATCAGGTCGCGGTAGGGGGTGAGGAAACGCAGTTCGAAATTGCTGCGCGGGTTGGCGAGTTCGGCGGTGTTGATCGCGCGGTCGTAGAGCTCGTTGCGCAGCGCGAGGTGGGCGGCGCCGAGGCGGAACTGCTCGTCGCGGTCGCGCACGCCCCACACCCACTCGCGGATCGCCTCGGTGCGCATGTCGAGCTGGTAGAGCGCGAGCGCACGCCGCAGGCTGGCGTCGCGTTCAGCCTCCTCGAGCTTGGTGCGCGGCAGCGGGGCGGTGGCCGGCGGCGGCATGAAGGGCTGGCCGAGCTCCTCGGCGGCGAGCATGCCGTAGAAGTGTGGCTCGCCCGCGATGCGCACGAAGAGCGAGTCGGCCGCATCGCGGTTGCCGCTGGCGGCGTGGGCGCGGCCCAGCCAGTAGATCCAGTCGGGCTGTTCGCGCTCTGCAGCAGGCATGGCTTCGATCGCGCTGCGCACGCTGCGCCAGTCCTGCGCGCGCAAGGCAGTGCGCACCCGCCACGCACGCTGCAGCGGCGTCATCTCGATGTTGCCGGCCGCGGCGTAGAGCGCGCCCGCTTCGGGCGAGCGATCGATGGCGGCGTGCATCGCCATCACCAGGTTGGCGTAGTTGCGTTCTTCGGCGGAGAGGCGGTCCTGGATGCGCAGCAGGCGCAGGCGCGCGGCGGGAATGTCGTCGCGGGTCAGGCGCACCAGCGCCGCCAGCGCGAGTTCGCGGCCTGCGCGCGTGACCGCGAAGTTGGCGGGCAGGCGATCGAGCCACGGCGCCGGCGAGCGGATCGCCTGGTCGAAGTCGGCCGCCGTGGGGGCGCTGTCCGGCGCCAGCAAGCTGAGGCTGGCGAGCGCGGCGCTGGGGTTGCGGGTATCGACCTGGCGGCGGATGCGCCGCCAGACCTGATCCTCGCTGACCTGGCCGCTGCCGACTGCGCTGCGTAGCGGCAGGTCGCAGGCGGCGTGGGCGTCGGTGAGGCTGTCCCACTGCTGCGCCACCTCGCCGAGCGCGCTGCGGTCGCCGGTGAGCAGACGCGCGGTCCACGCCGCGCAGCGCAGCTCGCCGTCGGGGTTCTGCAGGCTGGGATAGAGGCGCACGAAGCCGGCCCAGTCGCCGTCCTTGGCCATGCGCCGCAGCCAGTCGGCGCGCAGGCGCTCGGCGAGGTTGCTGCCGGCCTCTTCGGCGAGGAAGGCTTCGAGCTGGCTCACGGGGGGCGGCTCGCTGCGCGCGAGCAGGTTGGTGAGCAGCCAGTAGCGCGGATAGGCGTCGAGCACGTGGGACTCGCGCACGGCGGCAAGGCGCTCCAGAGCGTCGCGATCGCCCTTGCGCAGGGCTTCGCGAGCGGCGACGATGCGGTCAGCACCCGTTTCACTGCCGACCTGTGCGAAGGCTCCCCCCGGGAGCAGGAATGCTGCAGCGAACAGGGTCGCCCGAAATGCCTTTCTCATGCCTGATGATGCCTCCATTGCCGGCCTACCATACCACAAGCGATGACCTCCTTTTCCGCACCCGAGTCCGACTTTGCTGCAAAGCGCAAATATCTCCGCGAGCACGCGCTGAAGCTGCGTCAGGCCGTGCCCGCAGAGCGCCGGGAGGCGATGACCGGGCAACTCGTCCGGCATCTCGATGGCCTGGTGAGCACCCTCGCGCCGCGTTCGCTCGGCTTCTGCTGGCCGTATCGCGCCGAGCCCGATCTGCGGGCGTGGGTGCAGACGTGGCTCGCTGGCGGGCCCGGACGGGTGGCGGTGCTGCCGGTGGTCGTGGAACGACACGCGCCGATGGTGTTCCGGCGCTGGATACCGGGCGTGCCGATGGCCCTCGACCGCCACGGCATCCCGCATCCGGCCGAGGGCGACACCCTGGTGCCCGAGGTCCTGCTGGTACCGCTCAACGCCTTCGATGACCGCGGCTACCGCCTCGGCTACGGCGGCGGCTACTTCGATCGCACGCTGGCCGGCATGCAGACCGTTGCCGTGGGAGTCGGGTTCGAGCTCGGGCGCGTGGCGGACACGCACCCGCAGCAGTACGACCGGCCGATGCAGTGGGTGGTGACCGAGGCCGGCGTGATGAAGCCGCGGACCTGGTGAGCGTGACGCCGGCCTGACCGTGTGGCACAGGCGAGGCTGGCGCTGGCGCCTCAGCTTCCGGACAGGAACATGCGGTAGGCCGGATTGTCCGTCTCGGCCACGTAGTCGTAGCCCAGGCGCTGCAGGAAGGCGTCGAAGGCGTCCTGGTCGGACGGCGGCACCTGCATGCCGACCAGCACGCGGCCGAAGTCCGAGCCGTGGTTGCGGTAATGGAACAGCGAGATGTTCCAGTCCGAACGCAGGTTGGAGAGGAAATTCATCAGCGCGCCCGGGCGCTCGGGGAAGACGAAGCGATAGACGACCTCGTTGTCCACCTGCGGCGCGCGTCCGCCCACCATGTAGCGCACGTGCGACTTGGCCATCTCGTCGTCGGTGAGGTCGAGCGCCGGCAGGTCGTGGCGTTCGAGCATCTCCACCAGGCGCCCGACCTCGCTGCGGTTATGCACGGTCACGCCGACGAAGATGTGCGCCTGGCTGGCGTCGGCGTAGCGGTAGTTGAACTCGGTGATGTTGCGGTTGCCGAGGACGCTGATGAACTTCTTGAACGAACCCGGCTTCTCGGGGATCGTCACCGCCAGCACGGCCTCGCGCTGCTCGCCGAGTTCGGCGCGCTCGGCGACGAAGCGCAGGCGGTCGAAGTTCATGTTGGCGCCCGAGGCCACCGCCACCAGGGTCTTGTCGCGCAGCTTGTTGCGCCTGGCGTATTCCTTGGCGCCGGCCACCGCGAGCGCGCCGGCGGGCTCGAGGATCGATCGGGTGTCTTCGAAGACGTCCTTGATGGCCGCGCAGATGGCGTCGTTGTCGACCACGATCATCTCATCCACATACTGCTGGCACAGGCGGAAGGTCTCGGCGCCAACCTCCTTGACTGCGGCGCCATCGGCGAAGATGCCGACCTGCTCCAGCACCACGCGCTTGCCCGCGGCGAGTGACTGGGTCATGGCGTCAGCATCCACCGCCTCGACGCCGATGATCTTGGTTTCCGGGCGCAGGCGCTTGATGTACGCCGCCACCCCGGCGATCAGCCCGCCGCCACCGACACAGCAGAACACGGCGTGGATCGGCTTGGGGTGGGCGCGCAGGATCTCCATGCCCACCGTGCCCTGGCCGGCGATCACGTCGGGGTCGTCGAAGGGATGGACGAAGGTGAGTTTCTCGGCCTTTTCCAGCTCGAGCGCGTGCGTGTAGGCGTCGGAGTAGGATTCGCCGGCGAGGACGACCTCGCCGCCCCGCGCCTTGACCGCGTCGATCTTGATTTGCGGCGTCGTGCTCGGCATCACGATCACCGCGCGTACGCCCAGCCGCGCCGCCGACATCGCCACGCCCTGTGCATGGTTGCCGGCAGAGGCGCAGATCACGCCGCGCTTGAGGGCTTGCGGCGACAGGTTCGCCATCTTGTTGTAGGCGCCGCGGATCTTGAAGCTGAACACCGGCTGCATGTCCTCGCGCTTGAAGTAGATGCGGTTGTGCATGCGCGCGGACAGGTTGGTGGCGAGATCGAGCGGGGTCTCGACGGCGACGTCGTACACCTGTGCGTTGAGGATGCGTTCCAGGTAATCCGTGGGGGAGGTCATGGCCGGCCAGTGTGCTGCTGTAAAGCGGTCGACGGTAACAGCGGCACCCGGCGCGCCGCAAGTGTGGCCCCGCTGGCGTCGGGATGCGGAGGCTTCAGGCTTCGCTGCTGCCTTCCGCGGCGCGCAGTGCGCGCGTCTGGCGCTCGATGAACTCCTGCGTCGAGTCGATGCCGCGCAGTTGCAGGATGGTGGAGCGCACAGCGGCCTCGAGCAGGACCGCGAGGTTGCGGCCCGCGGCCACCGGCAGCACCACGCGCCCGATCTTGACCCCGAGGATGTCCTGGGTCTCCTGCTGCAGCGGCAGGCGGCTCGGATCGTCGGGGCCCGGCTGGCGGCGGTCGAGGTGGCAGATCAGGCGCATGCGCATCTTCCGCCGACAGGCGGTCTCGCCGAAGATGGTGCGGATGTTGAGCAGGCCGAGGCCGCGCACTTCGATGAAGTCCTGCAGCATCTCGGGGCAGCGCCCCTCGAGCACCGTGGGCGCAACGCGCGAGAGCTCGACCACGTCGTCCGCCACCAGGCCGTGGCCGCGCGAGATCAGTTCCAGGCCAAGCTCGGATTTGCCGGCGCCGGAATCTCCGGTGATGAGCACGCCGAGGCCGAGCACGTCCATGAACACACCGTGCAGCGAGACCTTCTCGGCGAGCTCGCGCGACAGGTACAGGCGCAACTGGTCGATGACGCTCGCCGAGGGGTGGCGCGCGGTGAATAGCGCGACGTCGTGGGCTTCGCAGATGCCGTGGATGATGTTCGGCACCTCGCAGCCGTCCGCCACGATGATGGCGGGCGGGCGTGCCGACAGGATCTCGTTGAGATGGCGCGCGACCTTTTCGTTGGACTGGCGCTGCGCCCAGGCGAGCTCGGCGGTGCCGAGGACCTGCAGCCGCGTCGGATGGATCAGGTTGAGGTGGCCGACGAGGTCCGCCGGCCAGATCTGCTCGTCGCCCACCGCCAGGCGCGCATCCAGGCGCCCGCTGACGTGGGTGAGGCTCAGGCTGTCGCGATGGGTCTCATACAGCCGCGCTACGCTGGTCTGCCGCATCGGCGCCCCAGGTCAGGAACATCTGGTGGATGTGGGCGGCGTCCGGGGCGCTTTGCAGGGCCTCGCGGAACTCGCGGTCGCTGAACATCTGCGCGAGCTCGGACAGCAACTGCAGGTGGGTTTCATTGGCCTGCTCGGGAACCAGCAGCACGAAAAGCATGCTCACCGGCCGGCCGTCGGGCGCGTCGAACTGGACGGGCGCGCCCAGGCGCAGGAAGGCGCCGGCGGCGTCCTTCAGGCCCTTGATGCGGCCGTGCGGGATGGCGATGCCCTGCCCCAGTCCGGTCGAGCCGAGGCGTTCGCGGGTGAACAGGCTGTCGAAGACCGTGCTGCGGGCGATGCCCTGGTTGTTCTCGAACAGCAGTCCCGCCTGTTCGAAGACGCGCTTCTTGCTGCTCGCGTCGAGATCGACCACCACGTTGGACAGTGGCAGGAGTTGGGATATGAGGCTCATTCGCTGGTGGACTCGCGCAACGCCCCTTGCGCCGGTGCCGCGCAGGGCAGGCAGACGGTCCGGGGCGCGTGGAGGTCGCGTCGTGAAAACGCGCGCATTATAACCACACCCCGGACACGGGGCTGTAACGAAGGCGTCAGGCTTCCGGAACCTGGTGCTTGAGCGTCTCGTGGTTGTGGTCGGACTGCTTCTGCTTGTACTTCTGGACCTGGCGGTCGAGCTTGTCGGTCATGGCGTCGATGGCCGCGTACAGGTCGGCGTCCTCGCTCTCGACGAAGATGTCCTTGCCGCGCACGTGCAGGGTGACTTCGGCCTTCTGCTTGAGCTTCTCGACCGACAGGATCACGCCCACGCTGGTGACGTTGTCGAAGTGGCGGATGACGCGGTCGAGCTTGGAGGTCACGTAGTCGCGAATGGCGGGGGTGACTTCGACGTGACGCCCGGTGATGTTCAGATTCATGGTAACTCCTGTTGTTGTCAGATGGATTTGCGCAGACTGACCGGCGGGATATTGAGCGACTCGCGATACTTGGCGATGGTGCGCCGTGCGACCACGATACCCTGCTGGCCCAATACTTCTGCAATCTTGGCGTCGGACAGCGGCTTCTTGCTGTCTTCCGCATCCACCAACTGGCGAATCAGCGCTCGAATCGCCGTCGAGGATGCGGCTCCACCGGTATCGGTGGCGACGTGACTGCCGAAGAAATACTTGAGTTCGAACACGCCGCGCGGGGTCGCCATGTACTTCTGCGTGGTGACGCGCGACACGGTGGATTCGTGCAGCTCGAGCTGGTCTGCGATCTCCCGGAGGGTGAGTGGCCGCATCGCCACGTCCCCATGATCGAAGAACTGCCGCTGCTGGTCAACGATGGCCTGGGACACGCGCAGGATGGTGTCGAAGCGTTGCTGGACGTTCTTGATCAGCCAGCGCGCCTCCTGCAACTGACCGCCCAGTCCGCCGCCCTGGCCGCGGTTCTGCTGCAGCAGGCTGGCGTACAGGCGGTTGATGCGCAGGCGTGGCATCGCATCGTGATTGAGCGCCACCGACCAGCGCCCGCGCAGCTTGCGCACGACCACGTCGGGCAGCACGTAGCGCGTCTCGCTGCTGGCGTAGCGTGAGCCGGGGTGAGGGTCCAGGCTGCAGATCAGGGTCTGCGCCGCGCGCAGGTCGTCGTCGTTGCAGCCGGTGAGCTTCTTGAGCTTGGCGAAGTTGCGGTCGGCGAGGAGCTCGAGGTGGCGGCTGACGATCTCGAGCGCGAGCGTGCGGGTGGGGCTGGCGGGCAGCGCGCGCAATTGCAGCGCGAGGCATTCCTGCGGGCTGCGGGCGCCGATGCCGGCGGGCTCGAGGTTCTGAACGTGACGCAGCGCGATGGCCAGGTCGTCGAGGTCGACCTCGGATTCCGCGGGCAGCAGCTGCAGCAGGTCTTCGAGCGGCTGGTGCAGGTAGCCGTCATCGTCGAGCGCCTCGATCAGGAAGCGCACCAGGGCGCGGTCGCGATCGGAGAGTTGCGACAAGGCCACCTGCTGGTCGAGGTGCTCACGCAGCGAGACGCCCGCGGCCTGCAGGTCCTGGTAATCGACGTCATCGTCGTCGCTCTCGCTGCGGCTCGAGGCGCCCGTGCCGACATTGGACCAGTCGATGCCGTCGTCCTCGCTGCTGCCCTCGCCGCCTTCCCGGCGCTCGCTGTCGGAGGCGGGTGATTCTGCCGCGGCCTCCTGAGGTTGCTCGCGTTCGGGCGGAGGGGCCGCGGGCGACGGTGGCGCGAAGTCCGCACCGTCGCCGTCCTCGCGCTCGAGCATCGGATTCTCGAACAGGATGCGCTCGATCTCCTGGTTCAGCTCGATCGTCGACAACTGCAGCAGCTTGATGGACTGCTGCAGTTGCGGCGTCAGCGTGAGGTGCTGAGAGAGCTTGAGCTGGAGGCTGGGCTTCATCGCGGTGGACCGGTGCGCGCCGTCAGAGGCGGAAGTGCTCGCCGAGATAGACCTGGCGCACCCTTTCGTTGTCGATGATCTCGCCTGGCTGGCCGCTGGCCAGCACGCGTCCTTCGCTGATGATGTAGGCGCGGTCGCAGATGCCGAGCGTCTCGCGCACGTTGTGGTCGGTGATCAGCACGCCGATGTCACGCTCCTTGAGGAAGCGGATGATTTTCTGGATGTCGATGACTGCGATCGGGTCGACGCCTGCGAAGGGCTCGTCGAGCAGGATCAGGCGCGGGTCGGTGGCCAGCGCGCGCGCGATCTCGCAGCGCCGGCGCTCGCCGCCGGAGAGCGAGATGGCGGTGTTGTTGCGCAGGTGGTGGATGCCGAGCTCGTGCAGCAGCTCGTCGAGGCGTTCGTTCACCTGGCGCTTGTCGAGGCCCCGCAGCTCGAGCACGGCCTGGATGTTCTCGGCCACGGTGAGCTTGCGGAACACGCTCATTTCCTGCGGCAGGTAGGACAGGCCAAGTCGTGCGCGCGCGTGGATGGGGAGGTGGGTCAGGTCCTTGCCGTCGAGGCTGATCTGGCCGCCGTCGGCACGCACCAGGCCGACGATCATGTAGAAGCAGGTGGTCTTGCCGGCGCCGTTGGGGCCGAGCAGGCCGACGACCTCGCCCGAGCCGACCGCGAAGCCGACGTCGTGCACGACGGTGCGCGCCTTGTAGCGCTTTTGCAGGCCGGCGACCTTAAGCAGACTCATCGTAGGGCTCTTTCAGCAGCTTGCGGATCAGCTCGGGCGCGAAGCCGCGGGTTTGCAGGAAGCGCGCCTGGCGCGCCCATTCGCGCGCGTCGGCGGGCGGTTCGGTGAAGCGGCTGCGCAATACGGCGCGCGCCCGATCCGCTTCCGATTCTACGCACGCGCTGGTGATCGCTTCGTCGATCAGTTGACGTTCGATGCCGCGGCGGGCGAGTTCGCTGCGCAGCCGGCTGGCGCCGAAGCGGCCTGCCTTGCCGCGCACGAAGGCTTCGGCGTAGCGGGTGTCGGACTGCAGGCCGAGGTCGCCCATGCGTTCGATTACCGCGGCGATCTCGTCGGCGTCGCCATGCGCGGCGAGCTTTCGCGCCAGCTCGGCGCGCGAGTGGTCGCGCCGGGCGAGATGGCGGAGGGCGCGTTCACGCAGGCTGGGTTCGCCCATGCTGGACGCCTCGGAGTCAGGCCTCGGCTGCAGCCGGGGCAGCTGGCGCCGTCACCGGCATTCCGGGCAGGCCGACCGCGGTGCGCACCTTGTTCTCGATCTCGCGTGCGAGCGCCGGGTTGTTGCGCAGGAACTCGCGCGAGTTGTCCTTGCCCTGGCCGATCTTGTCGCCGTTGTAGGCGTACCAGGCGCCGGACTTGTCGACGATCTTGTGCTCGACGCCGAGGTCGATGATCTCGCCCTCGCGCGAGATGCCCTCGCCGTAGAGGATGTCGAAGTGCGCTTCCTTGAACGGCGGCGACACCTTGTTCTTGACCACCTTGACGCGGGTCTCGGAGCCGACGACTTCGTCACCCTTCTTGATCGTGCCGGTGCGGCGGATGTCCATGCGCACCGAGGCGTAGAACTTGAGCGCGTTGCCGCCGGTGGTGGTCTC
>JAANMY010000531.1_pt1 | contig 53180 bp, 38 predicted proteins | sample 7279691 | NCBI WGS metagenome assembly JAANMY01 (sample SAMN14094543, study PRJNA606508) | bioreactor metagenome | isolation source: A lab-scale SPAN reactor treating ammonium-rich wastewater day 388 | place: Ireland: Galway | collected 2018-02-07 | reverse complement strand
TTGTGCGTCGGTCAGAGGGGAAACAAAGATTCGAGGTTTCATACCTCATTATTCGCGCCCAGCTGCCATCAGGAAAGACCTTGTTTGCCTTTGCACTAGCCCGTATTTCTCACGGGTGGTAGCGAAGCAGATCAAGAGCTTGCGGCCACGATCGTTAGCCGGACGCGCCAGCGACGAAAGACTGCGCAACCACCTATCCCACCGTCACTGGCGCGTCCGGCTAACCGCGCCAGAGCGCCCCGGAGGGGACTCATGACTTCGCCGCGTGCGTTCTTCCGCCTGTCGGAACTGGACCGGACCACCTTTCCCGAGTTTCGCGATCGTATCGCGCAATATGAGGGTGCGAAACTCTCCGAACCGCGCGCCTACCCGGGCTATCCGTCCTGGCCGCTGACGCGCGGTCGGCCGCGTCTTCTCGCCTCGCTCGACCGCGCCCTGCGCGGCCGCCGGTCGTCCGCCGCGCTGGCGCCCGCCCTCCCCTCGCGGCGGACGCTGGGCCGGCTTCTTCAGTTCGCGCACGGCGTGAATGCGTCCCGGCACCGAGGCGCGGTGCCGTCCGCCGGTGGCCTGCAGGGGCTGGAGCTGTACGTTGCCGCGCTGGGGCCGGGGTGGCTGCCGGCGGGGCTGTACCACTACGACCGCGTGCGGCACCTGCTGGCCCAGGTCGCGGCGGGGACCAGTCGCGCCGAGTGGGAGGAGCGCGCGCCGGCGCTGAACCTCATTGTGGGCGGGGCGCTGCTCTGGGTGCTCGTCGGCGACGGCGCGCGTGTGGAGCGGAAGTACGGCGAGCGCGGCTACCGCTTTCTTCTGCTGGAGGCGGGCCACCTGATGCAGAACCTGTGTCTGCTGTCGGCGAGCGTGGGTCTGACGACGGTGCCGCTGGGCGGTTACCTGGAAGGGGAGGTCGCGCGGGCGTTCGCTCTGCCGGCGACGGACGTGGTGCTGTACCTGGGGCTGTGCGGACGCTCGGCGCCATCCGCGCCCGCAACGTAAGGACGGGCGGACCAAACGCCATGATGCCGACGAGCCGGAAGCATCAGCGCCGGCTCTGTCCAAGCTTCCGGCTCGTCGCGTTTGCTCTGCCCGTCCTAAAGTCCACGGGCCACCAGCAGTGGACTTTAACCATCCTTTCCATCCTTCGAGCACTTCCAGGGCCGCAGCGTCACCGTCACCGCGACGCCCCCGCCAGGGGCGTTTTCGGCGACGATCCCGCCCTGCAGCCGGCGCTGGGCGAGGGTCTTGGCCGCGGCCAGCTCCAGACGATTCGGCCCTTCACGCACCCGGGTGAGCGGTTCAAACAACTGCGGGAGCAGCTCGGCGGCGGCCGGCGGTCCGGTGTCCTCGACGCGCAGCCACACCTTCGCCTCGTCACCCAGCCCCGTTCGCACCGTCACCACCCCGCGGCCGCTCGGGATCGCGGCGGCGGCGTTACCGATCAGGAATCGGATCAGACGCTGCAGATCCGGCAGCGTCCCGAACACCGGCGGCAGGCCATCCGCCAGCTCGAGCCGGACGCGCACCCCGTCGCCCTGCGCCGCCTCCCCGCCAGGCGCTGCCAGGACCAGGCGCGGCTCCCCGAACCCCGGCTCCTCGTCACACATCCGCTCTGCGGCCTCACGCACCGCCCGGTTGACGTCGAGCGGCTGCGACTCCGGCTGCTGACGCGATCGGTACTGCTGCCACTGCCGCACCAACTCGGCGACCTGCTTGCCCTGCTGGCGGATGACCGCGAACTCCCCGCGGCGCCTGTCGGGTAGTTCGTGCTCCAGCACGGCGATTTGCAGCAGCAGGACGTTGAGGAAGTTGTTGAACTCGTGGGTGATCGGGCTGGCGAGCGTGCCCAGGTTCGCCAGCCACGTCTGCTCGGCCACCGTCCCCCATGCCGCGTCCCGTTCGCGCCCTCGCGACTCCGCGTCGAGCCACCGCCCGAGATACCTGCAACAGAGTCCCAGCAGGCGGCGCAGCCCCGGGTCGGCCTCCGCCTCCTCGGGGATCGCTACCCCCAGGGCGCCGTGGGCCACCCCCTCGCCCGCGATGACCGCCGTCACCCAGTCGTGACCGGACGGCGCCGGCACGCGCGGGAACACGTTCACCCGCTCCCGCTCGGTCGCGTCGCGGCTGTCTGCCGGCCCGCCGTCCCAGGCGTATGCCTTGCCCTGCTGGTCCAGCACGGCGACGTGAAGCCGGCTGCCGTCCCCCACCAGGCAGGCGTAGACCGGCAGAGACGGCCACAGGAGCCGCAGTGCCGCCGCCACCCCTGTCACCCGCTGCCCCGCGTCGGCGTGCTGCCGGAGTGCAGTGGTTGCCTGGTTGAGCGCCCCTTCCAGAGGTGCAAGGGGGTCGGCCGGGGAGGGGTCGGCCGGTTGCGGAGAAGTCTGGCGGTTGCCCATGTGTCGTCCGGGCTCGGTAGATTGCGGGGTCATCGTCGTTACCTATTGTCGAGAACGGGAGACGGGCGTGGGAGGCGGTCAGACGTTCACGCCGTCCGACGACCCGTCTGCGTACAGCCGGGCGGCAGGCAATAGGGCCGATCGAGCAGATGGCCCGGAGGATCCGGGCCGATAGGAGGACTCGGTTGCTGTGCGGCAAAGTAGTGCGGGAACTGGTGCAACCGGGGACATGGTGGTAAAGACGAATGCAAAGGGGGAGTCTCCCAGCAAGCCGTTCAGCCCCCCAGCAGTCGGCTCACTGAGAGCCTCGCACCCCTTGCAATCAGTCGTCACGGTTTCCACGCGGGTCAATCGTCGGGAAGGTTGCACCCATCGTTGGCGTGATTCATCTCTGCGTCGATTCCACCGTACATGCACGCGGCGTGCCAATCGCGGGGGCACATCCTGGATCCGTCTGCGGCCAGCGATTTTCCCCCGGGAGGCGGCGTAAACGACTACAGATCAAGGCGATGGGGTCCAGGACCGCGAACCGGCAGGCCGCTCGCCACGCGCGACGGGTCGCTCGGGCGGCGTGTGGTGAGGGGCAGTGGGCAGCGAGGGGACGATTGTTGAGAAGCAGGTTGCCCGCGTCCTGTTAAAGCCCACGGGTGGCGTTCCGTGGGCGAAGTGCTGGGGGCTTGCCCCACGGGGCGCCACCCGTGGGCTTGCCACAAGACCTTTGCACACCGGCCGCCTCGTCGTCCTGGCGCCCCTGCTCGGAAGGTTCGTGCCCGCGCGCCCCGGTAACCCTCCTCGCGGCGGCCCGGTTACTCCGTGCGCTCGGCCCCCTCGCCGGCTGTGCCGAGCACCGGGCTGGCGATGACCTGGCCACCCAGGTCGCTCGTGAATCCGTCGATCATCTGCCGCACGTCCTGACGCAGCGACTCCGGCACCCACGACGAAGCCATGTCGCGGACGATGCCGAATAGCGTCCCGAGCGCCACCCCCTTGATGTGGCTGATCTGCGGGGCGAACTGGTCGGCCAGGCGGGTGAGCAGTCCAGATCCCTCCGGTGCCGCTGCGGTCCGCTCCTCCGCGGGCGCCCGCCGCGGTTCCTCCCGGACGGGAGGCGGGGCGGGGACCGGCGGGGCGAAGGTCGGCCCGGCGGACGGAGCCTCGGCTTCCTCCGTGCGCTGGAGTTGCAGGAGGCGGCCGCCGAGAAACCCGACCAGGACGGACCCGCCCATCATCAGCCAGGGATGATTCCGCACGTGGGCGGAGACATCGAAGAAATCGGCGACCGACTCCTTCACCGTCTCGACCGTGTCATCGACCGACTCGATCACGTTCTCGACGGTCTCGGCGATCGAGTCCTTGACGTTCTCGACGCTTTGGGTGATCGTCGTTACCGTGTCGGAAACCGTCTCGACGGTGCCGGCGAGCTTCTGCTCCAACCGCGCGAGCCTGTCGGCGAGTTCCTTTCGCGTGTCCTCCATCTGCTCGATAATCACTTCGGATTTGTCAGCCATTGCACGTTCTCCTTCAGGGCCTCCGCGGCGCGGTCATGCAGGGGATCGAACGACTGGAACTTCTTCAGGCCCGCGAAGGACAGGCCCGCCCCAGCCGCCAGGACTACCCCGGTGACGATCGCGAACGCGCCCCACAAGGGGAGGTCCGGCCGAAACGCCCACTCGAGCAGCAGGGGGATCGTCAGGAGCAGCAGCAGTGCCCCAAGGCCGAGGACGACGACGCCGGCCCCGAGCACCGTCCCGGCCTGGACGGTGCTGGTGAAGTCGTCACGAACCTCCTCCTTGAGGAGGGCGAACTGCTGCCTGGTTAGCTGTTGCACGTCGTCGATGATGCCCTTGACCAGGGCGGTCATGGTGGTCTCATCGCCGTGCGGGGCGTCGGTCCGATGTTGGACATCAGTCGCCATGATTTAACTCCGGGTCAGGCGGGCCAGCAGGAAACCGAGCCCGACGCCGACCAGCAGGGCCGGGATCGGGTTGCGCCGGATCAGGTTCGTCACGTCCGCGCCGACGCCACTTAGCCCCTGCTCCTCCAGGTAGCGGCCGGTGCTGTCCAGGGCGCCGGCCACGCTTGACGCGGCCCCACCGAGCGCACCGCCCTGCGGCGCCTTATCGCGGATCGTGCCAGCCAGCGACTCCATGCCGCGCCCGACCGATGAGACGGCAGAGTCGGCCTTCTCGCCGGCCGCCGACACCATGCCCTTCGCCCGGTCGGCGACGTTGCTGGCCGCCTCCTTCGCGGACTCCATCGTGCCCTTGCCCTGGCCCTGCGTGCAGGCGGTCCCCTCGTCCTTCGTCTTCGCGTTGCTGGCAGTATTGGCCATGATTGATACCTCCTCAGAGTGATGTCTCTCGGCTCCGTGTCAGACCCTCCAACTGCTGGGGGATCGGCGAACGATCGGTTGGCGAGCAGGTCTCCCTGGTCCGTGACGGGCGTCCGCCGGCACCGGGTTGTGAGGTTCGTTTCCCAGCAACCGGCGTTCTCGGCTGGATGAGTGAAGGTTGCAAAGGATGTGCCAAGCGTGCCGCCGAGACCGACCATGACCGGGGCACCTCGCCCGAGCCCTTGACAGCGTCGCGGGCCGCGTATTTTCCGCGGCGCACGCCCCCGCGGGCCGATCCCTGCGGCCGGTCGTTGGGTGGCCGCGGTTGGGGAGAAGGGAACGGAGCATTCGGGAAGCGGTAAAGAAGGAAAGGCGCTTCTCACCCAAATGCGCGGCGCCAGTGCGGGCGGTAAACGAACCAGCCCCGGGATGAGATGGCTGGCTTACCGGCGGCGTCTCCGTCAACCACCATACCCTTTCCGCCTTCCTCGTCGGCCACCTGGCGTTCCTCGACGAACGGCTGACCCTCTCCGTCGCCGTCTTGCGCGAGCAGGCGAAGGCTTCCCAACGCGGTCGCGGGCGGTACGATGAATGGAACCTACCGCGGAGCGCCTCCGGCCTGCGGCCCGAACGACTCCGCCAGACACCACTGCGGACGGCGGTCCCTCCACCCTCCCCTTCCGGACGGCCCGGAACGACCTCGGGGGCAAACCGCTTCCCAGGATCTGCCTCAGGAGGACACGAACGTGAAGCGACTGCTGGGAGCATTGCTCGCGGCCGGCGGCCTCGTCGCCGCCGCCGGCGCCGCCGACTGGCCCGCGTGGCGTGGCCCGACGGGTCAAGGGTTCTGCGAGGAAACCAATGTGCCCGTGACGTGGAGCGGCAAGACCAACGTCAAGTGGAAGGTGCCGCTCGCGTACCAGGGCAACTCGACGCCGATCGTCTGGGGGAACCGCATCTTCCTCACCCAGGCGAACAAGGGCGGGACCGTCCGCAGCTTGCTGTGCCTGGACCGCGCCGACGGCAAGCTGCTGTGGCAGAAGGACGTCGCGTACCCGGACAAGGAGCGCAACTGGAACGTGAGCTGGTACGCCAACGCCTCACCCGTCACTGATGGCAAGCTGGTGGTGGTCAGTTTCGCGTCGGCCGGGATGTACTGCTACGACTTCGCCGGCCAGGAGGTGTGGAAGCGGACCGACCTGGGCAAGTGGGAGCACTCCTTCGGCAACGGGTCGTCGCCGGTCCTTTACCAGGATCTCGCCATCCTCTGGTGCGGGCCGAACGAGGGCAAGGGCCGCAACTTCCTCCTCGCTGTCAACAAGCAGACCGGCTCGACCGTGTGGGAGCACGACGAGAAGGTCGGGTCGTGGGGCACGCCGCTCGTCGCGAAGGTGAACGGCCAGGACCAGCTTCTGCTGAGCGTGGTTCCTTACCTGAAAGGGTTCGACCCGAAGACCGGCAAGGAACTGTGGCTCTGCAACGGGCTGACGAAATACGTCTACACGTCGCCGCTGTACGGCAACGGCGTGGCGGTTTCCATGTCGGGGTACGGCGGCGCCGCGTTCGCGGTCAAGCTGGGCGGGTCGGGCGACATCGCGAAGGACCGGCTGTGGCACCACCCGAAGAACATCCAGCGCGTCGGGTCCGGGATGGTTGTCGGCGACCACGTTTACATGGTCGATGAGAACGGCGTGCCGCGCTGCTACGAGCTGACCACCGGCAAGGAGGTCTGGCAGGTGGCGCAGCGCCCGGGCGGCATCACATGGGGATCGATGGTCCACGCCGACGGCCGGCTGTACGTCCTCATGCGCGACGGCACCACCCTCGTCTTCAAGGCGAGTCCGAAGTACGAGCTGGTGGCCGCCAACCGCCTCCCCCCCGGCGAGCAGACCAACTCGTCGCTCGTCATCTCCAACGGCGAGGTGTTCCTCCGCACGTTCCGCCACCTGTGGTGCATCAGCGCGAAGTAGTAGCGCACTGCGGAGGGAGACGACACGGACCGACGGCGGCGTTATCAGCGCGGAGCGCCAGCGCCGGGCACCCCAGGCGCCCGGCGCTGGCGCTCCGGGTTGGTCAAGGAGTTGCCCCAGCTCGGACCGGCCCGATGGGTTTGCGGGCGATCGCGATGTTGTCGAGGTACAGGTGCAGGTCGCGCGGCGCCGCCTTCGTCCCACCGTGATAGACGTTGATCCAGACCGACTCGATCTTCAGTCGGTCCACGTCGCGGAAGCGGAGGTCGATCCGCTCGAACGCCGGCTTGCCGTCGATCCACCCTTTCAGGATTCCGTCGTTGCGGCCGCGCTCGCCGTTCTTGCCCGGCGTGTTCAGCTTGCAGTAGTGCTCGACGCAGTACCACCGATCGTACTGCAGGGCCGGCTGGAACTTCAGGTGATCGCCGAACCTGCTGCGCATGTCGGCGTGGTAGCAGTAGATCCCGATCTCGGTCGCGTCCGGGCCGGGCCGGCGAAACAGCCCGCGCGCCGACCAGCCGTCGGTCCCGTCCACCTTCCGGCCGCCCCAGCCGGACTTGCCGTATGTGCCGGAGAACCCGGGTAGCTTGCCGCCGTCGGACGCATGCTGCCAGTCCGGGTCGAGCTTCAGGTAATAGCGGAAGTACATCTCCTCCGGCTCCTGGCCGGTGCGGTCGCGGAACCGGAAGTGAAAGTTGGCCCCGGTGCTGGTGCCAGCCGGGATCGTGACGCGCAGGCTCTTGCCTTTCCCGCCGAACGCTGCGCGGCCCTCGACTGGCTCGGTGTTGGCCGGCCGCTTCTTGCTCCCCCACGCTCGCCACCACTCGGCGTCCTCGAAGTCGCAGGCCAGCACGACGTCCGTCCGACCCTTCAGCCCGGCCTCGCCGCCCGCGGTCTGTGCCGGCAGCTCGCGGCCCGTCAGGGGCACGCTCAGCGCCAGACCCGTTACCGTCAGGGCGGCCGCCGCGGCCCACCTGGTTTGTCGTTTCATCGAGGGATCTCCCGCAAACCGGCTGGCAGCCGGACCATTCTGCCACCGTGGCAGAATACTCGCGAACCGCAAGACCAATCTACTCCTTCACGATCCGGGCGGACCTGTCCGAGCCGCGCACGCAGCGCAGCGGCGTAAGCAGGCTGACGCTCCGACAGCAGCAATCGGATCGTGAATAAGAGGTTGGCGATCCTACCGCAACCATTCTACCACTGCTCGCTTCGTCAGACACGGCCTGGCGTGAATCGGGACGGCTGCGTAAAATCACGTATGTTGCAACGGTGCGTTCACCCCAGGTCTTCTAGCTCCCGCCGCACAAACTGGAGGAGGATTCGCGCATGACGGGTTCGGGCTCTGTCAGCGCCTGGATCAACCAGGCTCGCCAAGGCGATGACGAGGCCGCGGCCCAACTCTGGCAGCGCTACTTCCACCGCCTGGTCGGGCTGGCGCGGACCGCCCTGCGCGGCGCCCCGCGGCGGGCGGCCGACGAGGAGGACGTGGCGCTCAGCGTCTTCGAGACCTTCTTCCGCGGTGCCGAACAGGGCCGGTTCCCGGACCTGCGCGATCGCGACAGCCTGTGGCGCTTGCTGGCGTCCCTGACCGCCCGCAAGGCCGCTCACCTCAAGCGCGACGAGGGGCGGCAGAAGCGGGGCGGCGGGGCCGTGCTGGACCAGGCGGGCCTCGTCGATGACTTCGAGTGGGCCATCGCCGAGGAACCGACCCCGGCCTTCGCCGCCCAGGTGGCCGAGGAGTACGAACGGCTGCTGCGCTGCCTCAACAACCCCGGACTGCGCTCCGTCGCGGTCTGGAAGATGGAGGGGTACACGAACGAGGAGATCGCCGGCAAGCTCGGCTGCTGCCTCAGCACGGTCGAGCGGCGCCTCCAGGTGATCCGCCGGCTCTGGACGGACGAGGAGCCCGCGGACGGCGAGAGCCCGGCCGCTCGCGGGTGACCCGGCGGCCGTCATGAGCCGACCTCGGCGGGCACGCCCTTGCCGCCGGCAAAGTGCTTGCGGTACTGCTCCGCCATCTCCCGGGCGATGCGCCGCCGCAGCGCCGGGTCGAGCAGCGTCCCGTGGTCGCGGCCCGGGAACAACTCCACCACCGCGTCACTGCCGAGTGCCTTCAGCGATTGCTTGAGCAGGATGGTCGCGCCTTCGAGGTAGAAATTATCCTCGCTGCCCATGTAGACGCGCACCTTGCCGCGCAGCTTCGGGCCGAGCGTCCGCCAGCCGCGCTCCAGCACCAGCCGGATGTCGTAGCGCTCCCACGCCTTCGCCACGTCGCCATCGACCTTCCCCGTCGCCCGGTCCCAGAGGGGGCGCGGCCTGCCGTCCGGCCCCTTCGGGCCGAACACCGCCTCGAACGAGAACAGCTGCCCGCCGCGCCCCATCACCACCTCCATGTCGGAGAACGGCCTGTAGTGGATGACCGGCTTGCCGCCCTTGCGCGCGAGCGGACGCGGCTGGCCGGCCTCGTCGGTGAACAGATTCACGCCTGGCTCATAGAGGTTCACCTTCTGGAAATCGCGGAAGTCCACCGGGTCCGGGGCCGTGGACCAGGTGCCGCCGAAGAAGTCCGGGTAGGCGACCTGCAGCCACAGGCTGCTCCACCCGCCCGACGAGTGCCCCGTCAGGAAGCGCCCGCGCGGGTTGCGCAGCGCCCGGTAGTGAGCCTCGATGTGCGGGATGAGTTCCTCGACCAGCGCCCGGCCGACCGGCCCGTTGTTGGCGGAGTCGGCGAACACGTGATGGCCCAGCCGGCAACTCGGGTCGAGGACGACGTACAGCATCTCGACCCCGGCGACCTCGGTGGCGTTGCGCATGGCGGCGAAGTGGGCCAGCGTGTGCGTCCCGCCAAAACCGGGAATCTCGTACACCGTCGGGTAGACGTGGTCCTTGCGGGTCGCGTAGGTCTTCGGCAGCACCACGCCCGCCCGCAGGCGCATCGGCCGGCCGTGGAACGCGGACAGCAGCCTGCTCTCGATGTCCACCAGCTTGACGCGCTCGGTTTCCTTGAAGGCCGGCAGGCGGTGAACCTGATCGAGGACGAGGCGGACCGCCCCGGCCGTCACCGGGTCGAGATCCTGGCGCAGCGGTTTGCTGTAAAGGTTGCCGTCGCCGTGGCTGAAGCTGCGTGCCCCGCGGTCCAGGTCCATCACCGCCTGGACGGACCAGGTGCCCTTCGGCAATTTCGCCAACCCAGCCGGGTAGCCGAGGGCGGCGGCCCCCACGACCAGCGGTTCGTCCGGCTTCCACCCCGCGATGTCCACCGCGAAGAACGGCTCGGGCTTGAACCAGTTCGGCCCGGCCGGCAGCGTCCGGAGCGGTTGCCGCGACAGCAGGACGTAGACGCGGCCGGTGAACGGCTCGGCGAGAGCGGTCTTCGGGAAGGTGAGGTGGAACTCGAGCGGGCGCTGCTCGTCGGCTCGGACGGCGGGCGCGGCCAGGCACGCCAGCACGACGGCCAGGCCGGGACTGAGGGTCGATCGCATCGCGGACTCCGTGGGTGGGGCTTGCTGGCGGGGTGCGGCGGTCCTCGCCCCGCCGGTGTAGTGTAGACGCCCCCACGACCGCCCGCAAGCGGCGGCCACGCGACCTACCAGCCCAGAGCGCCATTACCCCAACCCGCCCAGCGCTGCGCGCGCGGCGGCGACGGTCTGCGCGACGTGTTCGTCGGTGTGCGCCGCGCTCAGGAAGGCGGCCTCGAACTGACTGCACGGCAGGTAGATACCCCGGTCCATCATCGCCCAGAAGAACTTCGCGAACCGGCCCGTGTCGCTCTTGCGGGCGGTGTCGTAGTCGGTGACGGGTTCCGCAGTGAAGAACAGCGTCCACATGCTGCCGACGCGCTGCATCTGGTGCGGGATACCGGCCTCGGTCGCGGCACGGTCGAGGCCCTCGGCCAGGGTGCGGCCGAGGTGCTCCAGGCGCTCGTATGGCGGATTGTCGCGCAGCTCGCGCAGGGTGGCAAGCCCGGCCGCCATCGCCAGCGGGTTGCCCGAGAGAGTGCCGGCCTGGAAGACCGGCCCGGCCGGCAGCACCTTGCTCAGGATGTCCGCCCGCCCACCGTATGCCCCCACCGGCAGCCCGCCGCCGATGATCTTGCCGAGCACCGTCAGGTCCGGCTGCTGGCCGTACAGTTCCTGCGCTCCGCCCCGGGCCAGCCGGAACCCGGTCATCACCTCGTCATAGATGAGCAGGCTGCCGTGGTGGAGCGTCAGCCGCCGCAACTCGGCGAGGAACTCCGGGTGCGGCGCGACCAGCCCCATGTTGCCGACGACCGGCTCCAGGATCGCGCCGGCGATCCGGTCGCCGTGGGCCGCGAACGCCTCGGCGAGCGCCTGGGTGTCATTGAACCGCAGGACCAGCGTGTCGGCGACGCCCCCGCGCGGCACGCCGGGGCTGTTCGGCACCCCGAGCGTGGTCGCGCTGGAGCCGGCGGCGACGAGCAGGCTATCGACGTGGCCGTGGTAGCAGCCGGCGAACTTGACGATCAGGTCGCGCTCCGTGAAGCCGCGCGCCAGCCGGATGGCGCTCATCGATGCCTCGGTGCCGGAACTGACGAAGCGCACCATCTCGACCGACGGCACCATTGCCACGACCAGCTCGGCCAACTCGGTCTCGGCCTCGGTCGGGGCGCCGAAGCTGGCGCCGTTGCGCAGCGCCTCCTCGACCGCCTTGACGACGCGCGGATGCGCGTGGCCGAGGATGAGCGGCCCCCAGGAGCCGACGTGGTCGAGGTAGCGGTTGCCGTCGAGGTCGATGAGGTGGGCGCCCTCGCCGCGGGCGATGAAGATCGGCTGGCCGCCGACAGCGCCGAAAGCGCGAGCGGGGCTGTTGACACCGCCGGGGATGACCTCACAGGCGCGGCGGTAGGCTTGCTGGCTGCGCGGGCGCGGGGACGGTGTCGTCACGGCTGGCGTTCTCCGGGGTGCGGGGAGGGGGCGTCCGTAATGGTGAGGGGGTGTCAGAGAAACAACCCTGATGAAGGCATGCCCTCGTTCCCGAACGCCGTTTCGCGAACCGGCGTTTCCAAACGGAGTTGGGGAACGAGGCGTAACTTGCCCACGGGCTGCGGCCCGTGGGCCTTGAAAGCTCCCTGTGCCCCCCACCTGTCCTGATCCTGATACAGGAAGGCGCCGCCCTCGGCGGGCGGCCGAGCCGCGCCTCCCAAAGCACGCACATGCCTCGCGGCGAGCAGATACCAGCGGCGCTCGATCGGGTTGGGGCCTTCCTTCAGTTTCTTCGCCGTCTCGCGCTTCAGTGCCATCCACTCCGGAAGCGCCTTTTTCCGGTCCTCCTTGACCCGCTCGTAGAAGAGGGCCGTGGCGGCGAGGCGCTCCGGTCGCGGCGCGTCCTTGAATCCGTCCAGACCGGCCGGGAGTTTCAGCTTCTCGACAACCTCGTCCTCCAGCTCATCGACCTTCTTCAGTTCCCTTAGCCGGTCCTCGGCGATCAGGCCGTAGCCGCGCTTGTTCGGGTCGGTCAGCGCCTTGTACTGCGTCAGGTCGGTCCAGAGTTTCCGCGCCTCATCGAGGTTCCCCTCCTCTTCTCGCTCGATCGCCTTCCACCCGAGCCGATCCTCCGGGTCCGGGGTGCGCAGCTCGTTCTTCTCGCCCAGCAGGAAGTGCTCAGCCCGCTTGCGGTCGATGTGATCGGCCCAGCCCTGAACGGTCCGCGTCCGCTCGTTCGTCCGGTCGCCGTAATACTGGAGGTACTCGGCGACCGCCGGCCGGGCCGCGGACCGATCCTGGGGGTCGGCGTTCCAGGCCGCCTCCGCCGCGGCGAAGAGGGAATCGGCGCTCGGCGTCTTGAAGAAGACGAGGTAGAATACGGCCCCGATCGCCACCAGGGCGGCCGAATACGCAACCGCCTTGAACCAGCCCTGCTGGTAGAACGGAGCACGCGCGTCCTTCTTCTTTTTCTTCTTCTTGCCGCGCAGGGCGCGGGCGGCCTCTCTGTCCTCGTCGTCGAGCTGGGTACGCCCGCCGATGCGCGTCTTGACGGCCGCCTCGCCGGCGCTCTGCTGCGCCTCGACCTTCTCGCGGACCCGGCCGAGGGCGTCGGCGACCATGGCCGCGTCGTACGGACGCTGGTCCGGCTTCTTCTCCAGCAGCTGGCAGATGAGGGTGTCGAGCCACACCGGGATATCGAGGACGACGCGCGACGGCCGCTCGAACGTCCCCTGGACGTGCTTCATGAACATGTCCATCGGGTTGTCGGCCTCGAACGGCTTCCTGGCGGTCAGCAGTTCGTAGAACATCACCCCCATCGAGTACAGGTCGGACTTGTGCGTCAGATCGCGCTCCCCCTTGCACTGCTCGGGGGACATGTACGATGCCGTCCCGACCGTGCAGTTGGCCGACGTCAGGGCGGTCACGTCGAGATCCTTGGCGATGCCGAAGTCGGTCAGCTTGACGGTGCCGTCCGGCAGGACCATGACGTTGGACGGCTTGAGGTCGCGGTGGACCACTCCCTTCTCGTGGGCGTGCTTCAGCGCATCGCACAGCTGGCGGCCGATCTCGACGACCTCCTCCCAGCTGAGGCGACCGCGGCGAGCCATGACGCGGTCGAGGGACTCGCCCTCGATGTACTCCATCGCGTAGAACGGGGTGCCGCTGAACTTGCCGGTGGCGACGAGGCGGACGATGTTCGGGTGGTTGAACTGCTTGAGGATGGCGGCCTCGCGCTTGAACCGAGCGGCGGCCTTGTCGCTGGTGCCCAGGCCGGGAGCGACGATTTTGATGGCGACGCGCTGGCCGGTCTCGGCGTGGCGGGCCCGGTAGACGGCGCCCATGGCCCCGGCGCCGAGTTCCTTGTCGATGGTAAACGGACCGATCTTCTGGCCCACCAACATAGGCCCCTCCGTTCTCTCCGTGGCGAGCAAGTTCCGTTCAAGGTATCACGCCCGGCTGAAATGCGGAAGGGCGCCCCCGCGACGGGGGTGCCGCGTACCCGGCCGCGGTTGGGTATCCACTGTCCTCTCCCCCTGGAGGGGCAGAGGGGGACAAAAAGCGGTCCCTCTCACCTGCACCGTGTCTCAGTCCGCGGCCGCGACCGGGATGGCCGCGCGGTAAATGCCGAGGATCGTCAGCAGCACCGTGGCGCGGTTGTCCCCGCCGCCGCGGCGTGCTGCCAGGTCAATCGGGAGATCCCCGCCGACGTTCGCATCGACCAGGCTGGTCACGAACACGGGCGTGTTCGAGTCGGTGTAGAGCAGGAGGACCAGGCGGCCCGCTACCTTCGCGGCCGCCAGGTACATCACCGCCAGGGTGGTCGCCTTGCCGTCCTTCGTCACCTCGATCGTCCGGTGCTGGTCCGCCGGCACGGGTTCGTCCCCGACGACGACGGTGATCTTCGTGGTGCAGAGGATGCCCACGGGCAGAATCTCACGATCCAGTTTGCGGAACGCCTCGACGGATAACCCTCTGTCCGGGATCACGAGGCCGGCGGCAGCGCGTGCCTGCAGCCCGACGCTGCGCGCCAGGTTGGGCGCGACCTTGAACGGCCCCGGCTTGCCGGCCTTCTTCAGCGCCTCGTCGCAGAGGCGTGCGATCGCCTCGGCCGTCGCGCCCTCGACCCGCTTGACCTCCTCGTCCCTCCCGGCGCGGGCGGTCCACGCCAGCGGGAAGGCACCGAGCAACACCATCGCCGACCAACGTGGGAACATGGTGGCCCCTTTCTGGTTGGGGTAGCAAGGCAGGGGAGAGTGCGAGCGCCCCGTGCCCACACAGTATCCGCCCTCTCGCGGCACGGCAACCGACGGTGCGTCCGGGTATCACGGCAACGGGCGGTGCTCGTAGTAGCGACTCAGCGCCCGGACCCGTTTCACCTGGTAGGCGACCACGAACCCGACCGTGATGACGCCGACCACGAAGATGACATGCTGGTGCGGCGCGTGGATCGCGCCGACGGTGCGGGCGTGTTCAAGCAGCAGGGCAGCGTGGCCGAGCAGTGACAGGGCCGCGGTGAACCAGACGAGCGGGACGCGGAACCACAACCCCGACGTCGCCACCAGCACCGGAAACCCGATCAGGAACGGCGTCTCCACCCCGTGGACCGGCTCCGCCTGGCGGTAGAGCAGCAGCTGGGAGGTGAGCAGCCCCACGTCGGCCGCCGACCACGCGAACGGGATCCAGCCGAGCCCTTCCTTGCGGTTGAGCAGGCACTGGAACGCGACGGACGCGGCGCCCCACAGCGTGAACACACCCATCACCTTCAGGTGCAGGCCGAGATCCACCGCCCCGCCCAGGCTGAAGTTGGTCTGAATGATGACGCAGCACGCGGCCAGCACCATCACACGCGACGCCAGGGCCGGCTCGCGGCGAGCCCAGCGGCGCAGCAGACTCACCGGCCCGGCCCGGCGCGCCTCGATCTCCTCTCCGTCGAGGAACCGGCGCAGGTCGTCCGCCAGCGCCTCGGCGCTGAGGTAGCGATCCTCCGGCGCCTTCTCCAGGCACTTCAGGCAGACCGTTTCCAGATCGCGCGGAATGCCCGGCCGGCGGCGGCTCGGGCGCACCGGCTCGCCCTCCAGAACCTGGACGAGGGTGTCCAGCGGCGTCTCTTCGCGGAACGGCGGCTGGCCGGTCAGCGCCTCGTAGAGGATGGCGCCGAGCGAGTAGACGTCGCTGCGCGGGCCGACCTCGCGGACCTTGCCGGCCGCCTGCTCGGGGGCCATGTAGCTCGGGGTGCCGAGGATGGCGCCGGTCGCCGTCTTGTGGCTATCGACCTGGAGCATCTTGACCAGGCCGAAATCGGTGACGTAGGGGCGGCCGTCCTCGTCGAGGAGGATGTTGGACGGTTTCAGGTCGCGGTGGACGAAGCCCTTGGTATGGAGGTGGCCGACGGCCCGGGCGACCGCCTCGACGCACCGGGCCGCCTGATCGGGTTGCAGCGGCCCCTCGGCGAGCCGCGCGGCCAGGCTCGGCCCGCCGATGTACTGCATCGCGAAGTACGGCTGACCGTGCAGGTGGCCGGCCTCGTAGATGGCGACGATGTTCGAGTGGTGCAGGCCGGCGGCTGCCTTCGCCTCGTCGTGAAACCGCTGCACGTGCTCCGGGGACGCCAGGCACCCGGCGAGGATCATCTTGAGGGCGACCGGCCGGGCCAGGTCGAGCTGCCATGCCTTGTAGACGATGCCCATCCCGCCGCGGCCCAGTTCCTCCTGTAACTGGTACTTGCCGAACGCGGTCGGGGGGCGGGCGACGTCGGCCGCGGGCGAGTCGGTGAAGCCGACCGTCGCCGCGCTGTTCGGCCCGGTCGCGGGCACGGGGGCGAGGTTCTCGAGCGCCTCCAGAGCCTCCAGCGCGCCGGCCAGTTCGGGGTGTTCGGCCAGGAGTTGTTCCTTCGGGGGCTGGCCGCCGGCCTGGAGCATTTCCAGATACGTGTGGAGGACTGCGAAGGCCGCTTCGTCCCCGGACTCGGGCTGGGCCGGCGCGCTCATCGAAGGGGCTCCGTTACTTCGAGTTGGTGAACAAAACCCGGCGAGCCGGAAGCGTCAGCGACGGACAGATTGGCAGACCCGTCGCTTACACTTCCGACCCGTCAGCGCCCTTGCCGGGGGCCAGCAGCGCGGAGAAGTCGTCGCCGTGCTCGGCCAGCGCTTCCTGCAGCTTCTGAAGGGCGCGCATCCAGAGCATCTGTACCGCCGGGCGCGACCGCTTCATGCGCTCGGCCACGTCCTGGAACGGGAGACGCTGCAGGTTGCGAAGGATGATGACCTCGCGGTGGTCCGGCGCCAGCCGGGCGAGGGCGTCCGCGACGAGCAGCTCGCGCTCCTTGCGCAGCAGGCACTCGCTCGGACTCTCGCCGTGGTCCGCCGGGTCGGCCGCGCCCGGGGCGCTGTCATCGGGACCGATCAGCCCGACCTCGCGCCGGGCCTGGCGCTTGGCGGTCCCGCGGTACTGGCGAACGAAGTTGGCGGCGTTGTGGGCCAGGATGCGCTTTAGCCAGGCGAGCCACTCGGCCTCGGTACTGCCGCGGAAGTTGTGAAAATCCCGGTACGCCTCCAGCATGGTCTGCTGGATCAGATCGGACGCATCCACCTTCGCCTGCAGCCACGTCTCGACCTGAGCCCGGGCGAGGATGCCGAGGTAGTTGCGGCACAGGCCGAACAGCCGGTCCAGCTCGCCCGGCTGGTGGCGCCGCGCCCGTTCGAGCAGATCGGGAACGTTCGGGCTGTCTGCGGAATCCATGACACGGCCTCTGGCGCGGGCGGCGCACGAAGTGGAATCGGTCCCTGGCCAGTGTAACGCGGCCGCCCGTACCTCGCACAACAATTCCGGCTCGTGCATGAGGAGATGCGCTCCGCCTCTGGGGAGTTGCTGGGTGGCTTGTCAGTCTTGCCAGACGGGGAGGGCGCGGTAGAATGTGACTCGGACATGGTGACGTTCTTCTTGATACGGGTGTCACTGTGGCCGCGGCCGGGACGGTAACGATGTTCCGGCCACTCTCCTGAGTGCAAAGGTTGTAGAAGCGGTTGTAAAGGAGCATCGGCTTATCGGAAAGAATTGACCTAAAGGCAAGCCAGAAAACTACCTGGAGAGGTGGCTGAGTGGCCGATAGCACCGCTTTGCTAAAGCGGCGTGGGGGTCAAACCCCACCGCGGGTTCGAATCCCGCCCTCTCCGCTGGAACCGGAACGCTCGCCGTAAGTTGGCGGGCGTTCCGCCTTTATGGAGGGCCTGGCCGTTTGGCACAGTGAACTGAGTCAAAACTGTGCCAATCGAGGGCTTGCGGGTGGTCAGGCGGCATCGACGCCGAGATCAGATCGGTCTACCGGCCATCTCGGCACTTCGCACCCCGTCTTCGACATCGGCCCCCAGGTCACGTTGAACCGGGGGTGCCATCACTTCAATATCGGCAGCGGGTTGCCCGAAGAACAGGGAAGAACAGCCCGTTCTTCTTCCCTGCTCGCCGCCCGGCCTGCCTTCACTCCGGGCGGCGCAGGCTACTCCTGGGGCCGCTCGCCGTCAACGCCGCCTTCGCCGGCCTCGGTCCTCTTCTTGCCCAGGAAGGGGATCTTGGCCATCTGCCTGCGGGCCTCGTCCTGGCGAAGGTGGTAGTAGTGGCGGATCATGTCGCTATCCCGGTGGCCCAGCCAGGACATCAGCAACTGCTCTGGGACATCGTGGTCCGCCGACATCGAGCAGAAGTAGTGCCGGAAGCTCTGCAGCCGGCCAGCGGCGATGCCCGGGTCGTCCCCCTTGGCGGGGAACTTCTCGGCCAGCGGCGGCAGCACCTCCCGCTTCAGGATGTTCCGCACCGTGTCGGGCTTGAGCCGCCCGCCCAGCGGGCCGTGGAAGACGAACCCGTCCGCCAGACAGGGCATCCCGGCCAGGATCGGCTTGAGGTCGTCGTGGATCGGCAGCGTCCGGTCGCGGTGCGACTTCGTCGTCCGGGCTTCGTGCCGCTTCGACTTCCGCGTCTTCCTGGTCGTGTCCGTCAACCGCAGCACGCCGCGCTCCAGATCGACGTCGGACCACCGCAGGCTGGCCAGCTCGCCGATCCGCAGGCCGGTCGTCGCCAGGGCGGTGACGACGTCGGCGAGCCAGGTCAAGGACTGCTCCTTCCGGCAATGGTCCACGATGGCCTGGACCTGTGCGTGCGAGTAGCAGTAGGTGTTCGTGCCCTCGGGCTTCTTCAGCTTCATGCTGATGAGGCTGGTGGCGGGCAACAGCTTCTCGGCCACCATCCACTTGACCACCTGCTTCAAGACGGTCAACTCGATGTACTGCGTCTTGTCGTGGTAGTCGTTGGCCTCCAGCCAGGCACCGTAGCGACTGAGCAGATCCTTGGTCACCTGCTGCCAGAAGCTGGTGCCCCGCTCCTTGGCGAACGGCACGAACTTCCCCAGCACGGCCCGGTAACGCTTCACGGTGCGGTATGCCCTCTCCTTCGCCCTGAACCACGTCAACGGGAACCGCTGGATCTGGGAACGGGTCTGGCGATACCGCATGGACAGGGTGGACTCGCGGTCGCGACGTGCATCGCTACTGAGGCTGGAGCAGGACCGAGGCCAGGGAAGTAGTCGTTCCAGCACCGAACTCGACCGGGTGCAACCGGACCAAGGGATCGTGACCGTTCTCGTCAGTCAGCGCGACGCCGCATGCCGGCGGCTGCGCGACAGCGGGCGCGACGACCTGTACCGGGAGGTGCTTCGCCCCCTGGCCTGCGGCGGGCACTTCGCCACCGTCGGGCTGTCCCAGCTGACGACCTCGCGCCAGCACACGGCGCCGACTCTGTCCGCCCACGCGACGCCGGCCGGCATCGTGCTGGACGGAACGATCCCGTGGGTGACCGGCGCGGCCGAGGCGGATCACCTCGTCATCGGCGCGGTGCTGGACGACGGGCAGCAGGTGCTGACGGTGCTGCCGACGGAACTGCCGGGGGTGAGCGTCGGCCCGCCGCTCGACCTGATGGCGCTGGAAGGGTCGCTGACGGCGGAGGTGCGCTGCGTGGAGGTGCGGCTCGAACGCCACTGGCTGCTGGCTGGCCCCGCCGAGAAGGTGCTGCAAGCCGGCGGCCGCGGCGGGCCGGGCGGGCTGGAAACGTCGTGTCTGGCACCGGGGCTGGCCGGCGCGGCGCTCGCCCACCTGCGCCGCGAGGCGGAGGCGCGGCCCGGACTGCGGACGGACGCCGACTGGCTGGGAGAACTCCACCAGCGGTTGCGCGAGGAGATGTACCAGCTGGCTGAGGGGGCGCTGCCGCCGGAGCGTGCGGTGGGGCTGCGCGGTCAGGCGAACACACTGGTGCTGGCCGCCACCCAGACGGCGCTGACGGCCAGCAAGGTGACCGGGTTCCTGCGCCGCCACCCGGCTCAGCGATGGGCGCGGCAGGCGCTGTTTTTTCTCGTCTGGTCCTGCCCGTGGCCCGCGGCGGCGGCCACGCTCGCGAACCTCGCCACCGGACTGGAAACGCTCGCCTGCCCCTGACCGGGAGAGCCGCAGGGTTACTGTCGCACGACGATTTCGAGGGTGTTCGTGCCCGCCGGGACGCGCTCGGCGTGGGCCGCGCCTCCGTCCACGCGCCAGGCGAACTGCCGGCCGAGGTTGAGGGTCAGGCTGCGCCCGCGGCCGAGGATGTAGGACTGCCCATCGACCGTCAGGTTCAGGTCGCGTCCGGCGACGTTCCAGAACCCGACCTGGGCGCGGTCCGGTCCCAGGCCGGTCCGGGCTGTCACCGACCCCCGGTTCCCGCCGCGCGACTCTGTCACCTTCGGGGTACTGGCCGAAGGCGGCGGCTCGACCGTCTGCGAGGGCGGCGCGGCGGTGGGCTGGGCGTAAACAGACGCGGCCGCCGGGACAACGACCGTGCTCGCCGGCGCGCAGTAGGTCACCGGGACGGCGTAGGACACCTCCCAGACCGGGGCGGTGTAAAAGGCAGAGTAGGTGACCGGGGTGTAGTAGCTGCCCGAGGGGTAGTAGGAAACCGAGGGGTAATACGACGCGGTGTAGTAGTAGCTCGACGTGGTGCCTACCCAGCGCTCGAATGCCTGGGTGGGAGCGGTGAGGGCGAGTGCCCCCAGGGACGCAAGCAGGACTGTGCGAGCGAAGCGCGACATCGTGAGCACCTCCGTAAGGCGGCCCGGCGACGCCTCCCCGGGCCGGGCCTGTCTGGCGTGGCGGACGATGTTGCTGTTATAGCGAAGTCTCCTCCCGCGGCGGCGCGGGCGGCCGGCGCGACCTTGTTCGCGCGCGCCGCCTCCGCGAGCTACGGCATCAGGAAGCGCAGCCCGACGAACGCGCCGGCGACAGCCAGCAGGACCAGGAACGGACCCAGACCCCACCCCACCCGTTCGTCACGCCGTGAACAGCCGCCGCCTCCGAGACGTTGTGCCTCGGCATTCCCCCAGGGCGCACTCACCTGGCCCAGCGAGGCGGCGGCCCAGGCGCCGAGAGCGGCCCGGACCTCGGGAGGCAGTTCGTTGGTATTGGCGTGCGGGACGGTCAGCTCCCGGCCGCAGTCCGGGCACTCGACCTCCTCGCCCGCGTGCTCGTGAAACGACTTCATCCGCCGGCCGCAGCTGCAAACGAAGCCCACCAGCGCCCGACCGGGTGAGGGCAGCACGGAGGGAGCAGGGGCCGCGGCGGCCGGCGGTGGCTCGTGTCGGACGAGTTGAAGCGGCGGGGGCTCCTCGAACGGCGGGACCGGCTGCCGGGCCAGCTGGAGGATCGGGGGCTCTGGTTCGGGTTCGGGAGGAGGGGTTGCCGGCGACCCGGGGATGGTAAGGATCCGGCCGCAGCCCGGACACTTCATGCGCTTGCCCGCGAACTCATCTTTCGCCTGGAGCTGTTTGCCACAGGTGCAGCCAAAGGAAATCGGCATGACGTGGACCCGCCCTCGCCCCAGCAGCGCCCGCACCCAGACAGGCGGTAGGGAATCCGTGTGGTGTGGTGTCGGAGGCGTCCGTGTGCGATTAGCTTACCATATTTCGCGGCCGGGAAAGGAGGCAAGACTATTCCGGGTGTCCTGAGCCCGGCGCTGGCGCTCCGGGTTGATCCGACGACGCCGGGCGCGTCCGGTTGTCTCAGGAGGCCGGGACCAGCAGCACGACCGGGTTCTGGAGCTGGCGAAGGATGGCGTTGCCGAACGCCGCGCCGACCGCCCCGTCGATTACCCGGTGGTCGAACGACAGCGACAGATACACCAGCTCGGCTGCTTTCACCTGGCCCGCAGCGTCGAACACTGGCCGCCTGACGATCTTGCCGATGCCGAGGATACCGACCTCGGGGGCGTTGATCACCGGGGTGGCGAACAGTCCGCCGATACCGCCGATCGACGTGACGGTGAAGGTGCTGCCGCCCAGATCCTCGCGCTTCACCCGCCCGGCCCGCGTTTCGGCGCTCAGGCGCTCGACCTCGCGAGCGATCTGGAACACGTCCTTGCGGTCGGCCCCTCGCACCACCGGCACGATCAGCCCCGCCGGAGCCGCCACCGCCACGCCGATGTCGTAGTGATCGTGCAGCACGATCTCGCCCGCCGCGTCGTCGAAGGTGGCGTTGACGATCGGCACTTCCTTCAGCGCCGCCACCACCGCCTTGATGAAGAACGGCAGGTACGTGACCTTGACGCCGACCCGTGTGGCTGCGTCGCGCAGCCCCGCGCGCAGGCGGACGAGTTCGGTGACGTCGCACTCATCGACATAGGTGTAGTGAGGAATGGTACGCTTGGATCGCACCATCTGCTCGGCGATCTTGCGGCGCAGCCCCTGGAGCTTGATCTTCGTTCCGGGCCGGCCGTAATCGGGTCGAGGCTGCGCGGGGGGCCGGTGGTCTTCCGGGGCTGCGCTTCGCACCTGGGAGGCGAGATCCTCCGTCAGGATGCGACCCTCCGGCCCGCTGCCGCGCACCGTGGCGAGGTCGATGCCGAGCTTGCGTGCCATGTACCGGACAGACGGAGCGGCCTTGATCGGCAGGCGTTGTGACGGCCCGTTGACACTCCGGACGGCGGGGCGCGAGCCGTCGAGCGGCGGGGCGGCTGGGCGCTCCGCAGTCGGCGTTCTGGTTTCGGCCGCGGCGGGCTGCTCCTGGCTGGCGGGCGTGTACGCGAGGACGACCTGGCCAATCTTGATCTGGTCGCCCGGCTCGGCCCGCAGCGCGCCGATCGTCCCGGCGAATGGGGCCGGCACCTCCATGGTGGCCTTGTCGGTCAGGGCCTCGAACAGCGGTTGCCCGCGCCGGACCGCGTCGCCCGGCTTGACCAGCCAGCCGACCAGTTCGGCCTCGTAGACCCCCTCGCCGAGTTCGGGCACCGCGAAGTCCACCATCGGTTTCTCCTGCCAGGGGGAGACCGTCACGCTTCCTCGGTCGCCACCGCCCGCAGCGCCTCCTTGATCTGCGGCAGCTGCGGGACGCTGTTCTGCTCGTACACCTGGTTCAGCCCGATCCCCGGCAGATGCTTGCCCAGCAGCACGCGCGGCCGGGCGAGCAGGTCGTAGAAGTGTGCGTCGATCACGCGCCGCAACAGGTGCTCGCCGAAGTTGGTGACCTCCGTATCCTCGTTGACGATCAGCACCCGCCCAGTCCTCAGCACGCTCGCGCTGACCGCCTGCCAGTCGTAGGGGAAGATCGTGCGCAGGTCGAGGACGTCGAACGTCAGGCCGCGCTCGTCCTTCAGCTGGTCGGCGGCCTGAACGCACAGCGGCAGCGTCCGGCCGTAGCTGACCACGGTCGCGTCGGTCCCCTCGCGCTTCAGCGCCGCGGTCCCGAGTTTGACGAAGTGCGGGCGCAAATCGGGCCAGCGTGGCTTCCACGTGCTGCGGTCGCCGACCGGGGCGTCGATCATGCTCTTGAGCAGTTCCTGGTCGGCCGGCTCGCCCGGCAGCAACTCCTCGCTCCGTACCCGCAGCAGGGCCTTGGGCAGCAGCACCATCACCGGGTTCGGGTCCGCGATGGCCGACAGCATCAGCCCGTAGGCGTCCAGGGCGTTGCTCGGCATGACGATCTTCCACCCGGCCAGCCGGGTGGCCCAGCTCTCGAACGAGTGCGAGTGGTAGAGGCTGCCGCGGATGCCGGACCCGCTCGGGGTCATCAGCACGAGCGGCATATCGTAGTGGCCGGCCCCGGCCCAGCGCTGGTTGCCGGCCACCTTGAGCAGGTCGATGGTATTGAACCCGTAATCGCAGAACTGGATCTCGCACACTGGCCGGCCGCCCGCGTAGGCGATGCCCATCGCCGTGCCGACGATACCGCGCTCGTCGAGTGGCGAGTTCCACGCGGTTTTGAGCCCCTGCGTGGCGGTGAACACGCCTCCGAGCGGCGGTCCGACATCCTCGCCGAAGATGTCGGTGACGCCGAGGTGCTCCTCGCCGTAATGCAGCGCCATGCGGACAGCCTGGACGAGTGTTGCCATACAGGTTTTCCCGCGCTTACGCTTCGGGCTCGGATAGCCGCCTTTTTCCTCAAGGTAAGTCGGTGTAATCCCCCGGATAAACCGCATCGACCTCGCTGGGGGCGTAGGTGTGCTTGTAAACGTCCTGCGGTTTCGGCCGCGCCTCGGCCGCGGCCTGCTCGGCGGCGGCGTCGGCCTCGGCCTGGGCGTCGGCCCGGACCTTCTCCAGCGTGCGCCGGTCGGTGAGATGGGCGTCGAGCAGCTTCTTCTCCAGCAGCGTCAGACAGTCCGCCTCGGTCGTCACCCGCGCCGCGCCGCTGGACGACGAGTGGCCGTGCAGGCGCGACACCAGCGCCTCCAGCATGTATGGCCGGCGCTCCCGGCGGCAGTACGCCATCGCCCGCCGGATCGCGTGCCAGCTCGCGACCGGGTCGTTGCCGTCCACCACCTCGCCGGGGATGCCGAACGCCTTGCCGCGGTCGATGATCTGCTTCTCGGCGCGCTGGCTGCACCCCGGGGTCGAGATGCCCCAGCCGTTGTTCATGACGACCATCAGCACCGGCAACTCGTTCCCCGGCCGCGTGCTCCAGACCATGCAGCTGGCGAAGTCGCCCTCGGCCGTGCCCGCGTCCCCGCCGACGACGACGGTGAGACCGTCGCCGCCGTGGCGCTTCTGCACCAGGGCGGTGCCGGGCGCCATCGCGTACTGGATCTCGATGACGGAGCTGACCGGGATAACGTTCCAGTCCCGGCGGGCGAAGTGGCCGGGAAAGTTGCGGCCGGCGGAGTTCGGGTCGGTGGCTGTCATCGCCATCTGCCGAATACCGTCGAGGAGCGGCATCCCCATGGCGACCATCGTCGCGCTGTTGCGGTAGTGGAGGTGGAGGTAGTCGTAGGCGGGCCCCTCGCCCTTTTTGACCTGCAGCCCCAGGCAGGCGTTGAACGCCTCCTCGCCGGGTCCGCCGATCCAGAAGTACCCCTCGCCCGACTTGCTCATCTTGATCATCCGCTCTTCCATCGCCCGCGACCGGGCCATGAGGCGGTGGATGTCGAGCGCCAGGTCGCCGGGCAGGTACTCGTCGCCGGTGTTGACGACCGGCAGGACCGAGGTGTTCAGCCCGTTGCCCTGGTAGGGGGAGTCGTCGATCGGCACGCTGCACCCTCCTGTTCCTGGTGGCGCCCGGAACCGTTGACGCCGTTGTCTGTACCGTCCGTCTCGATTGTCGGGCCGATACCGCCTCAATCGAGTGCCTCTCCCTGTATTATTACCTCCCTACCCCGGCCGGGCAAACCCCGTCCGCCAGTTGGCCTGGTGGCGTCCGGTGGGTTTGGGGGCCGGAACGCCTCAGCAGCGGGAGCGCCAGGCTGCTTACCCCGCTGCGCTGCGGCGCGGCTCGGACGGTCAGTCGTCATACGAGACTCACCGCGCCCGCGCGATTGACGCATATACCCTGTCGCTCCAGCGTCTCCAGACTGTCACGCAGGCGCTGGCGAATCGCGTCGCCGAGCTTGGCGAACCCGAACAGCCGCGCCGTTTGCTGGAGCAGCGCCTCCTCGTCGATGCCGCCGCCCTGCCGGATCAGCAGGCGCATGCCGGCCTGCAGCTCCTCGGCGGCGATGTGCTCGATCGGCCGCTCCGTCTCCTCATTTTTCGGGTCGGGAACCCGGACGCGGATCTCGACTCCGGCCGGCGGGAGCAGGAACTCGCCCTGGCGCAGCAGTTCGCCGCGGCGCTCGCACTCGGCAGCCGCCTCCTCCACCGTGCGGCGAATCCGGTCGCCCGCCCGGTTGTTCTGCCACGCCTGCCGCAGCCGGCGCACCGCCACGTCGAGATGCACAGGCGCCTCCGTCTTCACCACCTCGCCAAGGAGGCGGACCACCTCCTTGCGGGCGGCCGCCGAGTGCAGCTCGGACCGGGCGGCGCCCTTCGCCACTTTCAGCTGGCAGACGCGGTACGGCACCGTCCCGGGAAGCTGTCCGCCCGCCGCCGGGGGAGCGGCGACCTCGACCTTGCGCACCGACGGGGCCGGGGCAGCGGCCTCCTCCCGCGCGGGCGGGGCGGGGGGCGGGGGCACCGGGCCACGCGCGGCGGCGTCGAGTGCCTGTCGGAGGCGCTCGATCTCGCCCTGCCGCCGATACACCCAGTCCGGCGACCAGACGCGGTGGATGCGCCAGCCGAGCTGCTCCAGTACCTGCTGCCGCAGGCGGTCGCGGTCGCGCGCCGTCGCCGCCGAGTGGTACGTCGCCCCGTCGCACTCGACGCCGAGCAGGAACCGGCCGGGCGCGTCTGGGGCTGACACCCCGATGTCAATGCGGAAGCCGCTGCAGCCGACCTGCGGGGTGGCCGCGTAGCCGAGGCGGCGCACCTCGGCCAGTACGTCCGCCTCCAGTGGCGACTCCGGCTCGCCGCCGCCCGCCGGCCCGGTCAGCTCCAGGGCCGCCACGCCGCGCTCGGCGTAGTCGAGGTACTGGTACAGGTGCAGCACCCCCGGCGCCTTGCTCGCGTTCAGGTCCAGATCCTCGGCCCGGATCGAGCTGACCACCACCAGCCGTTCGCGAGCGCGGGTGACGGCCACGTTCAGCCGCCGTTGCCCGCCCTCCCGGTTGAGCGGGCCGAAGTTCATCGTCAGCCGGCCCTGCGCGTCGCGCCCGTAGCCGACGCTCAGCAGGATCGTGTCGCGCTCGTCGCCCTGCACCGTCTCCAGGTTCTTGACGAAGAATCCCTCCAGACGGTCCACCCCGAACAGCGGCTCCAGCTCCGGGTGGTCGGCGCGGCGGCGATCAATCTCGTCCTCGATGGCGGTCATCTGCGCCAGGCTGAACGCGATCACGCCGAGCGTCTTGCCGGTGCCGTGCGTCCGGACGTGGTCGAACACCAGGTCGGCCACCACCTCCGCCTCACGCCGGTTGTCGCGCCGCCCGCCCCGATCGTAGACGCCGTCGGGGACGTGGGCGAAGTGGACGCCGACTGCCGGGCTGTTCTCGGTCGCGGCCGGGAACGTGACGAGCCGGTTGTCGTAAAACCGGCTGTTTGAGTAGGCGATCAGCGACTCGTGCCGGCTCCGATAGTGCCAGCGCAGCATGTGCGGCCGCATCCCGGCGCCGAGGCAGGCGTCGAGCACACTCTCGAACGCCGGCGGCGCTTCCTCGTCGTCCTGGTCGTCCTCGTCGGCGAGTTGCTGGAAGAAAGTCGTGGGCGGAAGTTGCTGGTTGTCGCCGGTGACGATGACCTGCTTGCCGCGGTAGATCGCGCCGACCGCGTCCTCGGGGACGATCTGCGACGCCTCGTCGAACACCACCAGGTCAAACCGGACCTGCTCCGGGTGCAGGAACTGGCTGACCGACAGAGGGCTCATCAGCAGGCACGGCTTGAGCTGCAGCAGCAGGTCGGGGATCCTCTCGAACAGCTGCCGAAGCGGGAGGTGGCGCGCCTTCTTGTGCGCCTCGCGCATCAGCAGCGCGACCGCGCCGCCCGGGATGGCGGCCGGAGCCTGCGGGCGGGCCGCGTCGGCGGCCCGCGCGACGCGCTCGGCGTTCAGCCGGATCAGCTCCCGATCCAGGTCGCGAAACTCACTCACGACGCGCTCGTGGTCCTCGCGCCGGAAATCGCGCAGCGCGGCGTCCTGCTGGAAGACGTACTCGACCCACGCCGACAGGACCGCCTTGAGGAAGACGTCGGGCAGCTGATCGCGCGGCGGCCGCTCCTTCTGCACCGCCTCCCAGAAGGCACCGAGACCAAGGTGGTTGAACCGGGCCGCCAGGTGGCGCCAGTCGATCCAGTCGGACAGCTCGCCGACGCGATCCTTCAGCTCGGCCAGACGGGCGCGGAACACGTCGAGCGGCAGTTCGGCGAGCTTGCAGCCCTGGTAGCGTGGCGCGGGCGGGTCGAAGCGGTGCTCCAGCCCGTGCAGCGCCTGCTGCAACTGCTCCTGCGCCTGACGCAGTTCGCGGCAGCACCCGCCCGGCGCCGGGCCAGCGGCGGCCAGGGTGACGAACTCGGCGGGCGGAACGCCCGCGCCGCCGGCCGGCGCGGCGGGCACGCCCTGAGACGACTTCCCCTCCGGCGCGGCGAACAGGGTGCGCACGCGCACGACCCAGGCGAGCGCCTTGCGCAGGGCGCCCCAGTCGGTGGTGACGCCCCGGAACCCGGGACCAAGGCGTGCGGCCCACTTCCCGGCCTCGGCCTGCTCGGACACCTCCAGGGCGCGCAGGTGCTCGGCCTGCTTGAGATCGGCCACCAGAGTGACGGCGTCCGGCGGTGGAGCCGGGGCGGCGGCGAGTACCGGGTCGGTCAGGCTGCCGAACTGGTTGAGGCACCCCTGCAGTTCCTTCGCATACTGCATCAGCGCCGACAGGCTGCACTCCTCCACTGGCTCGCCGGCCCCGGGCAGCGCGTCGGCCGGGAGGTACGCGCGCAGCGCTTCGGCCGCGTGCAGCCACGCCCCCAGCGAGTCGTGCAGCCGCTTGACGGCGGCCCGCACCTTCTCGGTCGCCGGGTTGGCCCCGCTCAGCGCCTCGACCAGCTTGCGCGGCAGACCCTCGCAGTCGAGGTCGCGCGCCACCTGGACCGCGTCAGCCGCGATCCGGGTCGCCCGCTCGGCCGCGTCGAAGTCCGTCTTCAGCCCGCGCTCGTACCGGCCGAGGACGGCCCGGCGGCCGTCCGCCTCGCCCTCCAGGCGGGCGCGCTCGCGCTCCAGGTCGCGGGCGACGAGGGCGTCCTCCCAGATCGTCCCCGGCATCTGGCCGGACCGGCTGCGCCGGGCGATCGCGCGGCGGTCACGCCGGTACTGGAGGCTGAAGAAGCGCGTCCAGCTCGCATACGGCCCGGCGAACTGGTTTGCGAGGTACTCGAGGTCGAGATCCTCGAAGAATTTCTCGGTGTAGGTTCGCAGCAACTGCGCCCGGCCCTGCTGATAGGCGGCGAACGCCGGCCGGGTCGCCTCGATCCGGGCCTGCGCGTGCTCCAGCGCCTTCGCATCGTTCACCCAGTCGGCCTCGGGCGGCGTGTCGGTCATGCACAGGTTCGCGAGGCGCAGCAGTCGGCGCAGGGTGAGCGGCGATGGGTCGGTCTTGCCGGCGGCCCCCACGCCCTGCGGCAACTCGATGCCGAGCCACTTCTCGATGACGTGGGCGTCGCTCGCCCACCCCGGAGTGCGCCGCTGCGTGTCGGCCGCCCACCCGCGCAGCTCCTTCTGCTGCGTCAGCAGGCCGGCCCCGCCCTCGTCGCCGGGCGCCAGTAGCGGGGCCGCGGTGCGCCACGCCTGATCGACCCGGGCGGCGGTCCCTTCCGGCAGGCCCCAGACCCCCTGGCCGTAGCGCGCCGTCAGCGGCTCGCGGCCCTTCGCCCGCTGCTGATAGTCGTCGGCGCAGCGCTCCAGGTCGGCGGCGAGCTGCGGCAGGTCGTGGGCGGTCAGCCAGTCGGCCGGCGGCCTCGGGCTGGCGTCGAGCAGTTCGCCGACACGCAGCAACCACGGCACGGGGCCGCGTGCGCCGATCGGCTTGCTGAACTCCTCGGCCACACTCGCCAGCCTGTCGAGCCGGCTGCGGACCCGGTCCAGCAGGCTGTTCACATCGTCGCGCAGCTGCAGGTTGAAGCGCTCCGGCGCCTTGAACCCCCACCACGGGAAGTTCTCGCCCTGCTCCTGCACCTGGCCCAGCTGCTGGGCGCGCTGGACCGCCTGCCGCGCCTCCTCCAGCCACCCCTGCGTGACTTCCGCCGGGTTGACGTCCCCGAGCGGGACGCCCGGCGCGGCGCTCACCCGGGCCAGCTCGCCCAGCGCCCAGTAAGCGGTGTGGTGGAGCGGCTCACACGGCCGGTGCAGCGCCTCGGCGTAGGCGTTCAGGCGGTCGCGCCGCTGCTGCAGTTTGGCGCACTCGATGGCCGGATCCCGCGTCGGCGGTTGGCGGCGCTCCTCCAGGCAGCGGCGCAGCTCGGCGACCACCGCGCGCTTGCTCGCCTTGTGGCTGTGCAGCTCCAGGCAGAAATCACCAAGGCCGACGGCGCGCAGCCGCTTGTAGACGACCTCCAGGGCCGCCATCTTCTCGCTGACGAACAGCACCGTCTTGCCGGTGGCGAGGCAGTCGGCGACCAGGTTCGCGATCGTCTGACTCTTGCCGGTCCCGGGCGGGCCGTGCAGAACGAAGCTGTGCCCGCGGGCGGCGGCCTCCAGGCACAGGCGCTGGCTCGCGTCCGCGTCGAGGATGTGGAACGTCTTCTCCGGCGGCTGCACGCGGTCCAGGTCCGTCTCGTCCGGCAGCGGCGTCGCGGCCAGGACGTCGCCGACGCCCTCGCCCGCCAGCGCGCGCACCAGCGGGTGCTCGGCGATGCGGGCCGCGTTCTCGCCCAGATCCTCGTACATCACGCCCTTGAAGAACGAGAACAGCGTCAGCACCGCCCCATCCTCGACGCGCCAGCCCGGCAGCCCGGCAACGGCGGCGCGCACCTCATCGAGGTACTGGGGCAGGGTCTTCTCGCCCCAGTCCTCCGGCGCGGCCGGCAGGCGGAACGAGAAGTCCTGCTGCAGGCGGGCCTGCAGGGCCGGATTGAGGACCGGATCCTCCTCGACGGGCGCAAGCGCGAACGGCTCTCGGAGCGACGACCGCGTCAGCTCGACCGGGAGCAGGACCAGCGGCGAGCGGAACGTCTCCGCGTTGTCCTGGTCGCGCCACTCCAGCACGCCGAAGGCGACGTGCAGGACGCGCAGACCGCGCTCCTGGTAGTCGGCGGCGGCCCGGCGATACAGGTTCGTCAGGACGCGCAGCAGCTGTCGCCGGCTCAGGTCGCCGCACAGTAGCTCATTCGCTTTCGTCTCGATGTGTTCCAGCGCCAGCGGCGCCGCGCCTTCCGCGGGCTGCTCCTCGTCGTCCTCCTCGACCGGCGGCAGCCAGAACGTCCACGCCTTGCCTGCGAGGGCGAGCCGGTCGAAGACCTCCTGCATTCCGGGGCGCGAGATGGGCAGGAAAGACGTCCGCGTCGGCCGCAGGGCCAGCAGCGGATTGCGCCGCGTCAGGTCGATCAGGTTGCTGCGCCAGCGCGTGAGGGTGGCAGCGACGGAAGGAGGCAGCGATGTCATCAGCGTGTTTTCCCTGGACCGGGGCGGCTTCTCCACGCCCCACGTCCGTCAGGGACGGAGGGGCGTGACGGCGCGGCTCGGTGGACCGATGCCTGTGCGGCGCGACGGGGTGCCGGCGGGCGCCCGACACCGCGAACGGCCATGCCGAAGATAGCAGCCGCCGCGGACCGCGCCAAGGAGGTATCGGCCGACGCATTTGTGCCGGCCGATCCGACCCGAACGACTGTGCCGGTTGCGCGAGCCGAGCCGGCACGTCATTTGCACCCTTCAACGTCTCTTCTTTGTGGCCGCGGCGCCGGGCCGGGGCGTCGGCGTGGGCCGCAGGGGCCGAGGTTCGTTCGGAGCCCATTTGTGGGAAGGAGTGTGACCATGCGACAGAGGAAACCGTTGGCCGCGCTGGGCCTGGCGGGAGTGGCGCTGGCGTTGTTCACCCTCGCGGCGCCGGGCGGCCAGCCGCGCGGCAAGGCGGGAGACAAGGGCAAGAGCGGCCACCCGCACCATGAGATGTTCGAGCGCTGCGCGAAGGCGTGCAACGACTGCCAGCGCATCTGCGACACCTGCGCGACACACTGCGTCCACCTTCTGGCCCAGGGCCAGAAGGAGTACATGAAGATGCTGCGGACGTGCCAGGACTGCGCTGACTTCTGCGCCACCACCGCGCAGATCGTCTCTCGCCACGGGCCGTTCGCGGCCCTCATCTGCCAGTCCTGCGCCGAGGCGTGCAAGCGCTGCGACGAAGCATGCGACCAGTTCAAGGACGACCCGATGATGCGCCAGTGTGCCGAGGAGTGCCGTCGCTGCGAGCGGGCGTGCCGCGAGATGGTCCAGCACGTCGGTCAGCAGACAGGGAAGCGGGAGTCGAAGTAGGGCTTGCCGGGTTCGACTTCTACCCCGCGGGCGCTCCGGGCTGGTTAGCCGACGAAGGGGAACAACCGCCGCCGGGCCGCCTCGTCCAGCGGCGCCCCGTACTCGCACGCCTCGAACGCCTCCGCGTAGCGCACCACCAGGCCGCGCTCGCGCCCGTAGGCATGCACCAACAGGTCGCGGTATCTGTCCGCGCGGCGCCGCAGTCGTTCGCGCACCTGCTCCCCGAGCCACGCCCGGCGGGCCGCCTCGTCCTTTGGCACCTGGTCGAGGATGCGCTGGTTGTACGGCAGCCACTCGTAGAACTGCGACGTGTGACAGTGAAGCATCGCGACGATCTGCTCGATCACCGGGCCGACGTCCACGACCACCGCCGGATCGAACGGGTAAGGCTTCTGGAAGTCGTCCGGCAGGTACGCGATGACCGGATCGCGCCGCAGATGCGGGCTGTCGGGCGCCACCGCCGGGACGGTGACCAGGTACGCCGCGTCCTGGACAAGCTGGCTGGTGTAGCGGTGGTCCGGGTGGTAGTCGTTGGGCCGGTGGGTGAGCACCAGGTCCGGGTGGAACGATCGGATCAGGCGGATGATCTCCAGCCGGTTCTCCAGCGTCGGCAGCAGTTGTCCGTCGTGGTGGTCGAGGACGTCGTAGGTGGCGCCGATGACTGCGCCGGAGGCGGCTGCCTCGGCCCGGCGGCGCGCGGCGAGGGCGGGGCCGGCCGCGGCGTGGTGGCCGGCGCTGCCGTTGGTCAGGCTAACCATTTTCACGGTGTGGCCAGCCGCGCGGTACAGCGCGGCAATCCCGCCGCCAGCGTAGTCGGCGTCGTCGGGGTGGGCGCCGAGGATGAGCAGGCGCAGAGGTTCGTCAGGCATGGGTTGTTCCGGGTGACGAAGAGCAAGGCGCACGCAAAGCAGTTCATGCGCGTACCTGGATTCTCTTATGTCCGCCCGTGGAAAAAGCAAACGGCCGCCGCGGGCTAACGCCCACGGCGGCCGTGCCTGTCCACCGTTTGCGGCCTGAGCCGAGAAGCCCCTGCTCACTGGTTGAACTGGAACTCCTTGCTGTTGATCAGCGCCCACAGCAGGTTCTCGTACGCGACTCGCTTGTTCTGGGCATGGCGCGCGATGTGGGCGAGAGCCACCCGCACGTGCTCGGCCGACGGCCGCCGGCCGAATGCCCACAGGAAGATCTCCTCGACCTTCTCGGCGTCCGGGCGCGGGTCGCGCGCCAGCAGGTCGGCCCGGCCGTTACCGCGGTTCAGCTTGCTCTGGATCTCGTCGGAGTTCAGCAGGTGCAGCGCCTGGGCCAGGTTCGCCTCGGTGACGCGCTCGCACTCGCACGCGCTGATGCGTTGCGGTCGGCCGAACACGTCGAGGAAGTACGACGCGAACGACTCGTCCGGCAGCATGATCGCCCGTCGCGGCGAGTGCCGGTCGGTCGGCAAACCACCGAACGCCGGGTCCGCGTTCGCCACCTGGTTGACCGCGTCGTACAGCACCTCCGCCGGCATCCGCCGCGGGTAGAAGCGGGCATACGCTTGCTTGTCGTGCTTGTTGAACGCGGTCGGAACGGCGCTGAGCTGGTACGTGCGGCTCTTGACGATGGTCTTGACCAGGTGCTTGAGGCTGTACTTGCTGTCGGTCAGTTCCTTCGCGAGGGCATCGAGCAGCGCCGGGTTGCTCGGCGGGTTTGTCACCCGCATGTCGTCCAGCGGATCGACGATCCCGCGGCCGAAGAAGTGAGCCCAGTACCGATTCGCCACCGCCCGGGCGAAGAACGGGTTCTTCGTATCGACCATCCAGTCCACCAGGCGGTGACGCGGATCCTCGTCCGGGGCAACCTTCAGCGGCTCGCCGTCGAGCGGCACGATGTCGGCCGGCTTGTTGGTGCGCTTGTTGATGACGTTGCCGCTGGGCCGGTTGAACACCACCTGGAACTGGGCCTGCTGGTTCTGGGCGCCCGGCATCGGAACGTTCTTGCGGCCAAGGCGGCCGAAGAAGGCGGCCAGACCCCAGTAGTCGTCCTGGCTCCACTTCTCGTAGGGATGGTGGTGGCACTGGGCGCACGCCAGACGCAGACCGAGGAACACCTGGGCGATGTCATCGACGAAGTTCTCGGGGTTCTGCAGTTCCTTGTACCAGACGGTCGGCGGGCTCGCCGTCTCGTCCCCGGTGGCGGCCAGGATCGACCGGGCGAACTGGTCGTAAGGCATGTCCTCGGCGATGGCCTCGCGGATCCAGCTGTGGAACGCGAACGTCCCGCGCGCCCGCTGCGGATCGTTGCGCCGCTTAACGCGCAGGATGTCGGCCCACTTATTCGCGAAGTAGTACGAGTATTCCGGTGTGTCCAGCAGTCGATCGACCAGGGCGTCGCGCTTGTTCGGATTCGGGTCGGCCAGGAACGCCTTGATCTGGGTCGGGGTCGGCAGGGTGCCGGTGAGGTCGAGCGACGCCCGGCGGATGAACTGCTCGTCATTGCACAGGTTCGACGGGACGATGCCGAGTTCCTTCCACTTCTTGTGGGTGAACCGATCGACTACCGTGCGGTAGGGGAACGGGTAGTCGGGGATGGTGGCGCCGAGCGGCACCGTCACGCGGAAGACGGCGACGTGGGCCTGATAGCGGGCCATGACAGCGGCCTCGCCGCTCATCTCCAGGGTACGCACCAGCGCGGCGCCATCGACGACGGCGATTTCCGAGTCGTTCGACTCGTACTGGGCGCGCTGCGTCACGTCGAGGACCGACCCGTCGCTGTAGTGGGCGAGAACCGCGAACTGCTGGCGGTTGTTCCGGGTCAGGATGCGGTGTTCGGGGAAGATGCTGATCTTTGTGACGACCGGATCGGTCGGCTTGCCGAACGGCGTGCCGGCGGCGATCCACCGGCGGATGAGCTTGTACTCGTCGTTGTCCACTTCCATGCGCTTGCCGCCCGCGTGGGCCATCGTCCCGGTCGCCTTGAGCAGCAGCAGGCTGTTCGCGGGGGAGCCGGGCAGCAGCCGCCGCCCGCGCGCCTCCTTCACCAGCGTCATGTAGTCGAGTTCGGGCACGAAGCCGAGGAGCGACAGGGCGAAGCCGTTCTGACCGCCGGACTTGCCGTGGCACCCGCCCGAGTTGCAACCGAGCTTCGTGAAGATCGGCACGATCTGGTTGGCGAAGTTGATCGGCAGGCTGACGTCGCAGCTCTCGGCGGTCACCGTCAGTTTCACGACCCTGTCGCCATAGGTCGCCGTCACCTCAGTGGTGCCGTTGCCCACCGGCAGGACGCGGCCGAGAGAGGTAACGCGAGCCACCTTCGGGTCGGCGACGGCGTACTTCACGTCGCCGGTCAGGTCTTGCTGGCGGGTGGCGAGGGCGCCGGTGACGACCAGCTGGGTGGAGTCTTCGAGCCCCTTCAGTGTGACTTTCGTTGGCTGGACGGCGAGGGCGGTCACCTCGGCCGGTTTCGGCATGGCGACCGTGTCGCCCTTGACGGGTTTGGTGTTGTACAGGTCGTCGGCGGCGAGCCGCCCACCGGCCAGGGCGAGGGCCGCGAGGACCGCCAGAGCAAGCCGGTACTGGTGTGCGCCATTCATGCGATAGAACCCCCCTTCGGTTCAGGTAGGACAGACGACGCCGCTTGAATCGGACGCCGTGGGTAGGCAACTCCGAGGCAGGAAGCATCTGGGGCGGGTCACGGGCTGGTTGTGTTTGGCAGAGGCATTATCAAGAGTACCCAAATTCCGCGTCCCCGCAAGCGCGAAGTCCGGAATTCCGCGCGCCCGCAAACCTACCCCCCTTTTCGCCCCCGCGGGCACTGACGGCCGGATTGATCTGAGCGGCACAGGCCGCGCCGGACGATTCTTCCTGAACACAGAGAGTCATCTCCCGGGTTGCCGGCTCCCGTTTCCGGTTCCCCCGCAGGGGAAAGGGAGCTGGGGTGTAAAGCTCACAGGTCACGCCCCGTGGGCCAGGTTACCGAAGACCTGACCCACGGGACGCTACCCGTGGGCTTTACGCCTGGCAGGGGAGCGGTTTGGTCCCAAAGCCCTTTGAGAGCCATCTTGCTCCCACCCTTGCCCTCTGCCGCAAGGTTCGCGCGGCGCGGCCGCCTTCAACCGATGACAAATCTGTGTGAGAATCTGGTTGCATTCACGTCTGTGCTGGCTATGATCGAATAACAACCCCCCACTGCTGGCGGTGCCCTGCCGCCGCACCTGCGTAACAACCTGACCGTCCGTAGCCTGTGGCCGATGCTGCCCCTGGCGGCGCCGACCCCACCGGACGACCACCCCGGGCCACCCCACCCGTTGGCGACGGCCTGGGCTCCCCTGCCCTGGATCCACCCACAAGAGCCCGCCGAGAGCGACCCATGCCGCCGGACTCGAGCAACCTCGCCGACCGTCTCACCGGCCACGCCCTCCGTAACGCCCATCTGCGCCAGCGCTCCCTCGCCCGCGCCCTGAGCGCTCCCCCGTTGGTCCGCCTGGTCGTGCGCCTCCGGGCCGAGGTTCTGGGGCTGACGCGCCTGGAGTGCGCCCGCCTGTCGGGCATCAGCCGCGGCGCCCTGCGCGACCTGGAGCTGGGCATCCACGTCCCGAGTCGCCAGACCCTGCAGCAGTTCCTCGCGTTCTGCGAACAGCGCGGCATCGACGCCCCCGACCTGGAGGAACTGCGCCGCCTGTACGCCGGCGCCGGCGACACGCTCGAGGAGTTCCTCGGCCGGCTGGAGCTGCGCGCCGGCTCGTCGCGCGAGCTGGCCCGGCGCGTCGGCATCAGCGCCACCACCCTGTGGGAGTACCGCCGGGGCAACTTCCCCTTGCCCCTCGACCTGCTCCGGCGGCTGTGCAAGGCGGTCGGGGAGGACGGCGCCCGGGCGGAACAGCTGTGGTACGCCGCGACCCGGCAGCGGTTCCTCGACCGCGGCCTCCCGGAGGCGTGGGCGGAGTTGTGCGTCCTGTGCAACCGGGCCGGCCACACCGAGGGGCACCTGCTGCGCCTCGGGGTGAGCACGACCGCCTTCCGCCGCCTGCGCTACCTGGAGCTGCCGGCCTGGGGCGAGGTCGCGGACGCCGCCCGCCGGCTGTGCAGGGATGACGCGGAGTACCGCGCCGTACAGCGGCTGTGGGAGGGGAACCGGGCCGAGCAGCAGGTGCAGAACGGCGATGGCTTTGGCGGTCAGCTGAAGCGGCTGCGCGAGCGTCAGGGAATCGACCGGCGCGACCTGGCAGACCTGTTTGGCGTCGGCGGCAAGAAGCCGGCCCGGATCATCAAGCACATCGAGGAGGACGGGCTGTACTCGGCCCAGGCCTACCCGGCCGGGCTGGCGGCACTCCTCGCCGGCAAGCCGGCCGAGCGCGATCGACTGCTGCGGCTGTGGTGCGAGCGGCGCAGCCACTTCCACCAGCGCCGCCGACCGGAGACGCGCACCGACCTGCGTCTCGTGCGCGAGATGTACGGGTTCGGACTGCGCGACGTCGAGGCAATCCTGGGGTACACCAGCCTCGAATACCAGAAGATCGAGCGCGGCGTCACGGTCCTGCAGCCGACCGCTCTGCAGCGCATCGCCGATGCCCTGCACCGGGCCGGCCAGCGCCGGGTGGAGGATCTGCTCCGGCAGCGGGCGGCGCGGGAGGCGGCGCAGCAGGTCTGGCGGTCGCCGCAGACGGTGCGCGAGATGATCGTCCTGCTGGCGCAGCGCGAGGGGGGCATCCTGCCGCTCGGCCGGCTGCTCCGGCAGGCCGGCGTGACCGGGCTCTGGGCCGGGCGGCTGCGGGCGGTGGCGCAGGGTCTGGATGTGCCCGCGTGGCCGGTCGTGGCGCGGATCGCGCAGGCGTGCGGGGTGGCCGACCTCGAGGCCGTCCGGCGCGACTGGGACGAGTGCTACCGGAGCCGCCTCCAGCGGCACTTCCCGTCCCCGCTGGGGGTCGAACTGCGCCTGCTGATCGGGGAGGTGGCGACGACGCTGCGCGACCTGAGCCCGCGTCTCGGGTTCAACTACTCGGTGCTGATCCGCGAGTTCCAGCGCCTCGACCGCGACGAGCCGATCCGGTGGTTCCACGTCGAACGGTTGCTGCGCGTCATCGGCGTGGCGCCCGAGTCCGAGCGCTGGAAGGAAATCCGGGCGCTGTGGTCCACCGCCGAAGCGCGCCGCAAGGCGCGCAGGCCGGACCGGCGCAACGGGGCCACGTGAGGGCCGCGCTGCCGGCGCGTCCCTTCCGCGCCGTCGCCGCGCGTACACCTGTTTCGTACATCAGGTACACGTACCCGCCGACGCCGACACCGCCTTCTCCGGGACAGGTAGGCTGCCGATCGCACAGGAAGTTGCGTCATGGAAATTCTCGCGCTCCGGGCCGCCCTCAGCGAACAATCCCTCAACGCCCTGGTATCTCGGCACCTGCCAGGAGAGATACCCATCGAGGAACTCCGCTTCCTGGTCACGGAGGAGGGCCTCGTCATCAAGGGCGAGTACCCACTGCTCGTCACCGTCTCGTTCGAGACGCTCTGGGAGCTGACCGTGCGCGGCGGGAAAGTGCTCGCCCGCCTTTCGCGCCTGCGCACCCTCGGGATGCCGATGGGCGTCCTGAAGAGCCTGGTAATGGGGGCGATCGCCTCGACCGCGAAGACGGAGGAGTGGCTCGGCGTGGACCGGGACACCATTGAGGTGGACGTCGAGCGGTTGCTGGCAAGGGAGGGCGTGCCGGCGCGGCTGAATCTGACGGGGATTCGCTGCGAGGCTGGCGTCCTGCTGATCGAGGCCGGCAAGCTGCCGGGCGCGTAATCCTGGCGAACCGAACTCCTGTCTGAGCCCGCAGCGTCAGCGAGGAAGAAGCCCTGTCCCCCGCTTACACTTCGGGCTCGGATGGAATGGCCTCGTGGGCTTTCCCCGCTCTCTCGCAAACCATCTTCCTCTCGATCAGGGGAGGGACTTGCGCCAGGTGAGCAGCGCCTTCCGCATCCGCAGCGCCCGTTCGGGTTCCGCAGCGGCCAGGTTCTTCGACTCCCGCGGATCGGCAGCCAGGTTGTAAAGTTCCGTTCGCGAGCCGTCGGCGTTGACGAGGAGCTTCCAGCTGCCGTCGCGCAGCGCCAGGTTGGGGCTACGGTCCTTCTCGGGCGGATACTTGAAGTACTTCTCGTTGCGGCCGTATTCCCAGAACAGCGGACGTTGCCGCTCCTTCAGGGGCTTCCCCCGCAGTGCCTGCCCGCGGTCCTCCCCGTCGAACTTCACGCCCGCCGGGAGCTTCGCCCCCGTCAGCGCCGCCAGGGTCGGTACGAAGTCGGTCGCGCTCAGTACCGTCGTCGCGTCGGTCCGGCCGGCGGGAACCACCCCTGACCAGTGGATGATGCAGGGCAGGCGCAGGCCGCCCTCGTACAGGCTCAGCTTGCTGCCGCGCAGGCCGACGGTCCGCGCCCCGCCGAACGTCGGCAGCGGGCCGTTGTCGCTGAGGAAGATCACCAGGGTGTTGTTCTCGATGCCGAGCGCCTTCAGCCCCTTCAGCAGCTGGCCGATTTGCCGATCGACCTCCTCCATGACTCCCCGCAGGTTCGCCCTGGTGTTGCCCTTTTTCGCGGCCGCCGACGGCACCCACGGCGTGTGCGGGTCGTCGAGCCAGAGATTCACGAAGCACGGGCGGTCCTTGTTGCGGCGGAGGAAGTCGAGCGTGCGCTCGACGAAGAACGCCGTCCGGTCCCATCGCTTCACTTTGTCCTTGGCGGACCAGATCCAGTCGGTCGCGGTGATGTCCGGATGGGGCTCCGGGCTCTCCCAGGTGCCGGCGTGTTCGTCGTACCCGTAGGCTGCGAACTTTGGGGCGTTGCGCACGTCGCGCCCGCCGCCGAGATGCCACTTGCCGATGTGGGCCGTGCGGTAGCCGAGGAGCCGCAGGATCCGGGCCAGCGACGGCGCCTCCGGATCCAGGAAATCGGCTTGCGCGCAGCCGCGGTTGCCGGCGTGGGTCTGGAGGAAGCTGGTGATCTTCCACCGCGCCGGGACGCAGCCGGTCAGCAGGCCGGCCCGCGACGGCGAGCAGATCGGCGAGGCGGCGTAGTACTGCGTGAACCGCGTGCCGCCCTTCGCCAGGCGGTCCAGGTTCGGGGTGCGTGCGACCTCCCCGCCATAGCAGCCGATGTCCCCCGGCCCGAGGTCGTCGGCAAGGACGATCACGATGTGCGGCTTCCTGGGCGTGCCGGCGGCGGATGCCAAAGGGCACAGGGCGGTGAGGGCACACAGGACAGCTGCCAGGGTCGTCGTGCAGTGCGGTCGCATGGGGCAGTGCCTCCGTGGTCGCGGGTCTTTCGGTAGCCGTCACTTCGCAAGTTTCGCCAGCAGGCCGAGGGCGGCGCTCTGGATCTGGGCGGCCGCCTTCACCTCCAGGAAGCTCGACTTCGCGCGCCACGTCTCGTAGCCGCCGAGGGCGTGCTGCTCCTCCGTCGGAAGGTAGCCGGCGTAGTCGTTCGCCATGCCGACCAGCAGCGTGGCCTTGAACGGGCTCTTGCCCTTGAGGTTCAGCCCGAGCTGGCAGAACGGCTCGCCGGGCAGCGCAACGATGGCGAGGTCGCCGACACGCAGCGCCTGGACCGGGGTGCGGAATCGGGCCGGCCACTCGGCGAGCTGCACCGTCTCCCGCGCGTAGATCGTGTCGAGGTCGCGCAGCGGACCCTGCGGCGCCCGCTGGAGCACCTCGCGCGCCTGGGCCACCTCGGCCTTCGACGGCTGCCGAACCGCCAGGTCGAGGGTCGTTTCCTGGACCGCCAGCGGCACCCAGGTGTGGTAGCGGACGGTGCGCCAGGCGTCGTGGATCGCGTTGGCGACCGTTTCCCCGACGGCGTGCATGCGGTGGTACTCGTGGGGCTGGCGCAGCGGCCGGCTGACATCGACAGCGTTGACGTCGCCGAAGCAGCCGTTGGCCAGCATGCCGACGAACGGCTGGCGCGGGTCGCGGCGCGGACCGCCGGTCCGGTCGTGGAGCAGGTCCGCGACGACGCCGAAGTAGTCCGCCGAAACGTCGGTCGGCGGGTTGGCGCCGACGTAGTGGAGGGCGTAGCTGGCGTAGACGGCGAGCGGCTGGCCGTCGGGCCGGGCAGCCTTCTGGACGGCGAGGACGGGCACGTCGGGGTCGGTCGGTCCGGCCGGGCGAACGATCTGCCTGTCCCCGGGCGTGGGGTTGGTCTGGACCTGGTCCCTGCCGTCAGGGAACGGGGTCGGCACGCGGGCGCCTGGGGCCATGATGTATCGGCGGTTGAAGGCGACCCGCTCCTCGCGGCCGACCGCCCAGCCGACGCGCGCCGGGGCGAGGCGGTTGACCGCCACGCGCACGCAGTCGGAGACGCGCGGGGCCGCCCACTTCAGCCAGCCGGCGTCCGGGTTGCTCTGGAACACCTCGACGGGGGTGACGGCGCTGTGGGTGTGGGTGCAGCTGATCAGGATGTTGGACAGCGGGATGCCGGTGAAGCCGTTGATCTGGTGCTTGATCTCGCCGAGCCACTCCTTGCGGGCGGCGATGAGGTCGAGCAGCACCAGGGCGAGGCGCCTCTCGCCGTTGTCCAGGACCAGGCTGCGGGCGTACAGTTCGTCGTGGATGTTCTCGGCGCGGCGGTCCTGCATGGACCCGCACAGCGAGACGCCGAGGCTGGGCGTGATGGCCAGGGCGGCGGCCCCGGCCAGCAACTGTCGCTCCGCCATGATGTCACCCCCATCGGAACGTTGCGAGAACGGAACCGATATCATACCAGGCCCGCTGCGAGTTCGGTTTTTTTACGACCCGTCGCTATAATCAACGGAGACAGGTCCGTTGCCCGAGGAGGCCCACCGCCATGCCCGGTTCCCGTCCGGAACCTCCGCGTCCCCTGAGTCTGAGCAAGGACGGCGATGAGCGCCTCGTCATCCAGTGGAGCGACGGCCATCGGTCTGTTTACACCTGGCGCCACCTGCGGACCGAGTGCCCCTGCGCCAGCTGCCGCGAGGAGCGCGCCAAACCGCCCGACCCGTTCCGCATTCTCAAGCCGGCCGAGCTTGCCCCGCTCCGTCCCGTTGCCCTCGCCCCGGTCGGCCACTACGCCTACCGGATCACCTGGAGCGACGGTCACGACACCGGCATCTACACCCTGGAGCACCTCCGCGATCTGTGCCAGTGCGCCGAGTGCGCGGCAAGCGGTCAGGGGTGGGGGGGCAGGGAAGAAATGTGAAGAGTTAAAGCCCACGAGTAGCGTCCCGTGGGTCGAACTCACTTCCCAGCCCCCAGCCCTCAGCCCCCTCATCCTGGAGAATCCCATGCAACCTCAAGGCGGCCCTCCCCCGAAGATCGACCTGCCGGGCATCAAGTACATCGTGGCCGTCGCCAGCGGCAAGGGCGGCGTCGGCAAATCGACGGTGGCGGTCAACCTCGCCCTCGCGCTGCACATGCAGGGCCGGCGCGTCGGCCTGCTCGACGCCGACATCTACGGTCCCAGCGTTCCCCTCATGATGGGCGTGGGCGACATCGACCCGCAGACGACCGCCCTGCCGATCGAGCGTTACGGTCTGCGCCTGATGTCGATGGGGTTCCTCGTCCGGCCGGAGCAGGCGGTCATCTGGCGCGGGCCGATGGTCGATCGCTACCTGCGCCAGTTCCTCATGGCCTTGCCGTGGGGCGAGCTGGATTACCTCGTCATCGACCTGCCGCCCGGGACCGGCGACGCCCAGCTGACCTTGACCCAGGCGGTGCGCCTGTCCGGTGCCGTCATCGTCACAACGCCGCAGGAGGTGAGTCTCATCGACGCCCGCAAGGGGCTGGAGATGTTCCGCCAGGTGCTCGTGCCGGTGCTCGGCATCGTCGAGAACATGAGCTACTTTGTCGGCGAGGACGGCAAGCGCTACGAGATCTTCCGCCACGGCGGCGGGCAGAAGCTCGCTGCCGCCGCCGGCGTGCCGTTCCTCGGCGAGCTGCCCCTCGATGCGCGCGTGGCCGAGTGCGGCGACACCGGCGAGCCGATCGTCCGCAAGTTCCCGGATTCGCCGATCGCCCAGGCGTACCTCGCCCTCGCCACGACCGTCGCGCAGGGACTCGCCCGCTCCGGCGAGCAGCCGGAGCTGCCCGGCCTGTCACTGTAGAGCCAGCTTCGGGGCCGACTCGCCGGGGCGACCGACCTCCGCCGTCAGCGCCTGTCTGGTCTGTTCCCGGCCGGCCCCAACCTCATACACGGGTCCGGTTACAGAGTTACCGGACCAGACAGAAGAACGGCGGCGCGCCGTTTCACGCATAGCAGCGCACCTCGAAGACGCGCGCCCGCTCGTCTTCCGCGGCGGCGATGTCCAGCCGCAGCGCCTGCGCCTTGATTGGCGCGAAGTGGTGCCGGTTCAGCCGTTGATAGTTGCCTCTTACCGCGAGTAACCGCACCCACGGCCCGTCCGCCGACGTGCGGTAGCGCAGGGTGTAGTCGCGCACCGTCTCTGGCTGCGGCGCGCGGATGACGCCCTTGTTGGCGCTGTCCTGTAGCGTGAGCGTCAGCTCGCGCTGGAAGCCGGTGTCAAAGGTGAGCTGCACCTGCCGCAGCACCTGCGGTGTTTGCCAGCTCAGCTCGAGCCAGGCTCCCGCGACGTTCAGGTCGGTCGTCCAGCGGTGGATCTCTCGGCCGGGGATGTCGCGCGTGAAGCCGTCCAGCACCTTCTCGGGTTCGTGGCCCTTCAGGTGGCCGCTGGCGCGGACGCGCGCCTGCCGGGCCAGGTCGGCGGGATCCTCGTTGCGCCGGTGCTTGATGCTCTGGTCATCGCGCAGCAGCGTTTGCTGCAACTCGGTCAGACGTTGCTGGTTTTTCGCGAGCTGGCGCGGGGTCAGGTCGTGGCGCGCGCACAGGGCCGCCGCGGTGCCGACCGCCTGGCCGGCGACGCTGCACGTTCCCATCACTCGCGTCGAGGTGAAGGCCACATGGCTGGCGCTGAGGTTCCGCCCGGCCATCATCAGGTTGCTCACATTGCGGCTGTACAGCGAGCGCAGGGGGATGTTGTAGACCTCGGGAATCCGGATCTGCGTGGCGGGCGGCTGGTCGGAACGATCGAAGCCGCTGGGCGGATGGTCGTCCATGGGCCAGCCGCCGATGGCCACGGCGTCGGGAAAGTCGCCGTTCTGCCCGAGCAGATCCTGCTGAGTGAGGACGTGATCGCCCAGCAGCCGCCGGCTCTCGCGCTTGCCGGGGACCGTGCCGACCCAGGACAGCGCCCAGTTGGCGCTGTCGGGATGATTGCCGCTGTTCTTGATGTAGTCCCAGATGCCCAGGACGATGCCGAGCAGCTCGAAGCGGATCCGCTCGTTGTCGGCGATGGTGTTGAGCTGTCCGCCCCACTCGATCCACCAGTAGCCGTACTCCCACGCGCGGATGCCGCGCAGCCGCAGCTGCTCCTTGCGGACCCGGCGCGCCCACGGCGGCGGCGTGAACGGCATCGGTCGGTCGTGCCGCTGCGAGGTGAACAGCAGGCTCGAGCCGAGCGTCTCGCGGTCGCCGCGCACGGGGGCCAGCGGCTCGTTGTGCTCGGCGCGCGATTCGCGGCCGTGGCGCATGTCGGCGCCGGCCTCCAGGCCGAGGCGCGAATCGCCGGTGCAGTCGCAGTACACCCTGGCCCGGACGCGGTAGAGGTGCTCGGTCTTGTCGCTGCGGACCAGAACCTCCTCGATGCGGCCCTCGCGGGTGCGGGCCGAGAAGACGACGCTGTCGAGCAGCAGGGTGAGGTTGGGCTCGCGCATCACCTTGTCGTACAGCAGCAGATCCCACAGCTCCCAGCAGCGTTGCGGGTTATTGACGGCGTCGTCGAGGCGGAACTCCTCCAGCAGACCGCCCTCGCGCCAGCCGGGCCGGCCGCGATGCGCATTGGCGCCGACGATGTGCATGCGTACCTCGCTGCTGGCATTGCCGCCGAGCCGCGAGCGGTCCTGAACGAGGACGACGCGGGCGCCGTTGCGGGCCGCCGCTATCGCCGCGCAGACACCGGCCATGCCGCCGCCGGCCACGAGGACATCACAGTCGAGCTGCACCAGCCGCAGGTGCGGCTCGTGAGGCAGTGATTGTTGCTGGCCGCGCGGAGCCAACGCCTCCAGACGGGCGCGCGGGTCGGCGGGGGGCGGCGGCGGGGCCGCGGCGGTCGCCGCGGGATCGGCCAGGTAGATCAGCGAATAACCAGTAAACCCGGCGGCGGCGAGGAACTCGCGCCGGCTGGGGGTATCGTCAGGGTGCATGGAGATCCTCCGGAGAACGGGCGGAAGGGAGTTTCAGGCGGCGACCAGCCGGCGCGCCAGGGCAACGCCAGCGTTGGCGTTGGCGGCGTAGCCGTCGGCGCCGATGCTGTCGGCGAACTGTTGCGTTACCGCCGCCCCGCCGATGATGACCTTCACCTGCGGCCGCAACTGGCGCGCGGCCAGCGTCTCGATCACGGTCTTCATCCCCAGCATCGTCGTCGTCAGCAACGCCGACAGGGCCACAATCTGGGCGTTCTTCTCCGCCGCCTGCTCGACGAATTTCTGCGGCGGCACGTCCACGCCCAGGTCGATCACCTCGAAGCCGGCGCCCTCGAGCATGGACGCCACCAGTCCCTTGCCGATGTCGTGCAGGTCGCCCTTGACCGTGCCGATCACCACCCGGCCGAGCGGCTTGGCCCCCTGGGCGGCCAGCAGCGGCCGCAGCAGCGCCAGCGACGCCTTCATCGCTCGCGCCGCCACCAGCAACTCGGGGACGTAATACTCGTGAGTCTCGAAGCGCCGGCCCACCTCGTCCATGGCCGGGATCATGTACCGATTCACCAGCTCCTGCGGGTCGCGGCCCTGAGCCAGGGCCGCCTCGGTCAGCGCCACCGCCGCCGTGTGATCGCCGGTGAGGATCGCGTCGTACAGCTCAGTCAGCTCCGCCATGATGCTCCTCCACGCCACGCCCTCGTTGCCTCGATTCCCTCTACTTTATAAACACGAGCCTGTTTAAGTAAACTAAGAAAGGCGTCCTCGCGCGACCGATCGACGGCGGCAGGACCAGCTACAGGGCGGCACGGGTGCCCTCCTGAAGCGCGGCCGGCTCGGCCCTGGTCGGGACGACGGCGGCCGGGCGGCGCCGCAGCGGCTCGATTCGGCCGGCGGCCAGCAGCAGGCCCAGGGCCACGACCCAGGCGACGCCGACGCTGACGAACGGCAGAACGTAGCCGCCGCGATCGACGAGCAGGCCAATCAGCGGCTGCGTCAGTGCCCCCATCAGGGTTCCCACCGCCCCGGTGATGCCGTAGAGGACGGCCAGCCGGCGCGGCGGGACGACCTCCGAGATGGCGGTGTGCATGTTGGCGGCCCAGGCGAATTGCCCGAACAGGGCGGCGCTGACCAGGGCCACCGCGAGCCACGGTTCGGCCACGAAATACGTCAGCGCGCCCAGCGTCCCCAGCAGCGCCGCCGGCACCAGGATACACTTGCGGCCCCGGTCGATGCTCAGGCCGCGCTGGATCAGGGCGGTGGCGGCCCACGCGCCGGCCAGCGCGCCCAGTTCGGCCAGCAGGTACGGAATCCACAGGTACAGACCGACCTCGGTCAGATCGAACTCCCGCACCCGGCGAAAGTAGCCGGGGATCCAGAACAGGTAGAACCACCAGGCGCCGTCGGTCAGGGCGCGCGCGGTCAGCAGGCACAGGTACTTTCGGCTCCGCAGCACCTCGAACAGCGACAGCTCGTTGCTCGCCCGCGGGACGTGTTCCTGCCGCGGCTGAGGCGTTGGCGCCAGGTCCACCGGGGCCAGGTACGCCGGCGCCGGGTCCGCCGTGCCGTAGCGGCGCTTCACCCGGTGGTGGAGCAGTAGCCAGGGAGGGACGAGAGCGAAGCCCAGGGCTCCCGTCGCCAGAAAGGCAGCTCGCCAGCCGTACCAGCCAGTGAGCCAGGTAACCAGCGGCTGGGCGAGCATGGTGCCCACGCACAGGCCGCAGAGGAGCAGTCCGATGGCCTTGGCACGCTGCGCCGCTGGGAACCAGTCCGCCGCCCCGCGCATGGCAGTGGGGTAGAAGCCGCCTTCTCCCACCCCCAGCAGGGCGCGGAACAGGCTCAGGCTGCCCAGGCCGCGCACCGCCGCGTGCAGCATGTTGGCCACCGACCAGAAGACAAGCGTGAGGGTGAAGGTGCGCCGATAGCCCAGCCGGTCGGCCAGGTGGCCGCCAACGATGTAAAAGACCATGTACGTCAGCAGAAAGGCGTTCAGCGCCAGGCCGTAGTCAGCGTTGCTCAGCCCCAGTTCGGCGCAGATCTCCACCTGCACCACACCCAGCACTGCCCGGTCCAGGTAGTTGAGCACCGAGCCGAGGAACAGCAGCGTTACGACCAGCCAGGCGAAGCGCGTCTGCACGGCGGGGGGGACGGACATGCGGCCTCCGGTCGCCAGCGGTGGAGGGCGGGTCGTTGCAGTTACCGGCTAAATACCATAATGCGAGTAATATATACCGTGATTCGGGACTGGCGATGACCCACCGGAGCAATATCATGACCGACCGCGAGCGGATCCTGGCCGCCATCAGCGGCGCAGTCCCCGACCGCCTGCCCTGGGTGCCGCGACTGGAGTTCTGGTATCGGGCGCGCCGCCGCAACGGGACGCTGCCGCCCCAGCTGCGCGGACTCGGCCTGGGCGAGATCATCGATCGCCTCGGCGTCGGCCACTACGCCGTGGTGCCGGACTTCACCGCGGGCGTGGCCGAAACCGACATGCTCGATCGTGCCCTGGGGATTTACAACCTCCCGGTTCTCCCTTATCGGGCGACACTCGAAGGCGTGGAGCGCCGGGTTCTCTCACGCGGGCAGGAAACGGTGATCGAGTACCACACGCCCATCGGCTCGATCCGTACCGCCGCCGTGATGACCGACGAGATGCTCGACGGCGGCGCCTCCATCTCTTACGTCACCGAGTACGCCATCAAGGAGCCGCGCGATTTTGCGGTGGTCGGCCACATCTTCGCCCATGTGAAGGTGGAGCCGCAGTTCGACGGCTACCTGGCCAGGCGGGCGGAGGTCGGCGACCGCGGCCTGGCCATTGCCTTCGTCAGCGGCACGGCCTGTCCGATGCAGCACATCATGAAGGATCTGATGCCGGTCGAGCAGTTCTTCTTCGCCCTGCACGACTACCCGGGGGCCGTCGAGCGGCTGGCCGAGCAGCTGGCCCCCTTCTTCGACGGTATCCGGCAGTGCGCCGCCGACTCGCCGGCCGAGGTGGTGCTGCTGGGGGGCAACTACGACGACGCCATCACCTATCCGCCGTTCTTCGCCCGGCACATCCTGCCGCATCTGCGCAGCTATGCCGAACTGCTGCACGCCCGCGGCAAGTACCTGATGACCCATACCGACGGCGAGAACCGCGGCCTGCTGCCGCTGTACCTGGAGGCCGGTTTCGACGTCGCCGACTCGGTCTGTCCCTATCCCATGACCAGCTGCCGGCTCGAGGAGTTCCTGACGACCTTCGCCGACCGCATCACGATCTGGGGCGGCATCCCCTCGGTGCTGTTCTGCGCCGACAGCGCCAGCGACGCGGAGTTCCGCCGGTCCGTTGACGAGTTGCTCGACCGCCACGGCCGGCGGAGCCGCTTCGTGCTGGGCGTCAGCGACATGGTGACCGCCGAGGCCGAGTGGGACCGGCTGCGCTACGTCGGCGAGCGGGTGGCTGCGCTCGGCTGATTCCCTGCGGCGCTGCGGACGCGGCTCCGACACCCTCACCCGGACCGGGTCGCTGTTGCCCAGCAGCGCCTGCCGGGCCGCCGACAGCGGCGCCGGGAAGTCCAGATCGACGATCTCGCACCCCGGGCGAAAAAGCAGGCAGGCAGACTGGCGCAAGAGGGATTGGAATCGTATGATAGTCTGCCTATCCCCTTTTTGCCTTCTGGGGTGCTCGTGCGACTCTTCTTCCGCAGCTGATGCCGATTGCACCCTCGGCTCACTCTCCCTGGCAATTCCGGTTGCGGCGTCAGGCGGGCGGGAAGTGACCTTCCTCGATCAGTCCTTCGCGGAGTTCGACGCGAAAAGGGTCGTTGAGGTGAAGCACTGCGACGGTGACGCGGCCGACAGGGGTGCGACCGATCAGGTAGGCCCCCCGCCAGCGAAAGTGCCTGGCCCACTTGTGACGCCGCGGGTTGAACAGCGGGGTGAGCTTGCGCGTCTTCGGGTCGAGGCCGGCGATATTGGAGCCCTTGTGGCTGTTGTCGTGAAAACAGGAGAGGGCGAGATTGCTTGCGGCCGTGGGGCCGTCGTGCTTGCGGGCGATGATGTGGTCGATCTCGAAGGGGGCGTCGTCGAAGTCCTGGGGGATTTGACAGTATTCGCAGCGGTCGCCGGCGCGCTGCCGGACGAGTTGTACCAGCGCTGCATCCATGAGCGTCTCATGCGGGGGTCTGCTTGCGGGGCTTGCTCTTCAGGACGCGGCGGGCTCTGGACTTGAGGATGGACAGCAAGGTGCCGGCCCTGGAGTAGGCGAGGAGTTCTTCCTTCTCCGCGGCGGAAAGTTCGTCGGCCTGGTTGCGGACGGCGAGGTCGTGCATGCGGGCTCGGTCGTCGTCGCTGAAGCCGAGGGTCAGCAGGTAGCGGGCGATTTCCGGCGGCAACTGGCCGTGCGCGTTGCCGAGGACGCGCGCGAGGATGGCGACTTCGTCTGGGACGGCGCGGTTTGTCGTGGGGGGATGCATGCGGCACCCTCCGGAGGGAGGCGGTTGCCTGCCCGCGAATATACCGCGCGCCAGGGCGAGAGAACGTGAATCGGCGGCGGCCGTTGGGTGAAGACAGAGACACGGCTTACGGCTGCTTCCCCGTTCGCCGCACGCGGTCGAGCAGCGCCGCGACGTCCGCCCACAGGGTCTGCCAGCGCTGCCGCTCCGCCTCCGAGAGGCGGGCCAGGTGGTCCGCGTCGCGGACGGAAGCGAGGTCGGCGTCCTTCTGCCAGTGACGCAAGTTTCCTTCCACGAACGCCTGGTCCTTCGCGGTTCCTTTCTCGAGCAGGCCTGTGAAGGCAGCCAGGTGAGCCCGCAGCCAGTCCAGCGCTTGCCGGCGCAGCCGGGTCCGCTCCTTGTCTGCGAGTTTCCGCGCGTCCTCCCCTTCGCCAGCAGCGGCCAGGGCGGCGGCGCAGGCGGCGTTGTAACGATCGCCGCGGCGTAGATCGTCGGCCCGCCCGGCATCGGCCTGGAAGGCGGCAGTGTAGAAGCGGGCGGCGGCGGCGGGGCACTTCCTGTAGCGCAGGCACAGGTCCGCCAGCGCCAGTTGTTCCGCCGCATCCTTCGGTTCGCGGCCGCCCTTGAGGACAGCGGGCAGGAGCCGGTCCAGGACGAGCAGCCGCTGGCAGTGCGCCACCCACTGAGCCGAGGGATAACGCCAGCGCGGTTGCTTCATCCCCAGGTCATGGCCGCGCTGTAGAGAGACCAGGGCGTCGGCGAAGTGGCCTCGATCGCGCAAGGCGTGGCCGAGATTGCAGTGCGCCTCGGCGTATTTGGGGTCGAGCTGGATGGCCTTCCGGTAGGCGGCGATGGCCCCCGCCAGATCCTGCTTGTCGTACAGCGCGTTGCCCAGGTTGAGGTGGGGTCTGGCGTTCCTGGGGTCGAGCTGGATGGCCTTCTGGTAGGCGGCGATGGCCCCCTCTAGATCCTTCTTCTCGTGCAGCGCCTTGCCCAGGTTGTAGTGGGCCTCGGCGTATTTGGGGTCGAGCTGGATGGCCTTCCGGTAGGCGGCGATGGCCCCCGCCAGATCCTGCCTGGCGCGCAGCGCGATGCCCAGGTTGTTGTGGGCCAGGGCGTACCCGGGGTCGAGCTGGATGGCCTTCCGGTAGGCGGCGATGGCCCCCGCCAGATCCTGCCTGGCGTACAGCGCGCTGCCCAGGTTGATGTGGGCCTTGGCGTACCTGGGGTCGAGCTGGATGGCCTTCCGGTAGGCGGCGATGGCTCCCTCTAGATCCTGCCTGGCGTACAGCGCGCTGCCCAGGTTGTAGTGGGCCTCGGCGTATTTGGGGTCGAGCTGGATGGCCTTCCGGTAGGCGGCGATGGCTCCCTCCAGATCCTGCCTGGCGCGCAGCGCGTTGCCCAGGTTGTAGTGGGCCTCGGCGTACCCGGGGTCGAGCTGGATGGCCTTCTGGTAGGCGGCGATGGCTCCCTCCAGATCCTTCTTCTCGCGCAGCGCGATGCCCAGGTTGAGGTGGGGCGTGGCGTACCTGGGGTCGAGCTGGATGGCCTTCCGGTAGGCGGCGATGGCCCCCGCCAGATCCTGCCTGGCACGCAGCGCGAGGCCCAGGTTGTTGTGGGGCGTGGCGTACCTGGGGTCGAGCTGGATGGCCTTCCGGTAGGCGGCGATGGCCCCCGCCAGATCCTGCCTGGCGTACAGCGCGCTGCCCAGGTTGTTGTGGGCCAGGGCGTACCCGGGGTCGAGCTGGATGGCCTTCCGGTAGGCGGCGATGGCCCCCTCCAGATCCTGCCTGGCGCGCAGCGCGACGCCCAGGTTGAGGTGGGGCGTGGCGTACCCGGGGTCGAGCTGGATGGCCTTCCGGTAGGCGGCGATGGCCCCCGCCAGATCCTGCCTGGCGTGCAGCGCGTTGCCGAGATCGACATGAAGGCGGGAACTGCGGGGACGCGCAGCCAGGGCCGCTGCAATGGAGCGGACCACCTCCTGCATCAGGGGCAATTCCTCTCCCCGCGCTTCACGAGCCTCATGCCGGGGGAACACGCTCCGGTAGAGTCCCCCCGCCAGCTCAAGATTGATCCACAAGTCCCCCGGGTAGTCTCGTTGCGCACGCCGCAGCAGCTCGAGCCGACTGCTGTCCGCCCTGCCCGCCAGCGCGTCCGCGAGCCAGACCAGAAAGAACGGCGTTTGCTGGCCCACCTCGGCCGCGGCCGCCAGCTTTTCCACCCCGGCCCAGTCTCCCTCGGCGACAGCCCGACGCACCCGCTGACGCCACGGATCGCCGTCCATGCGGTCGAGCACGGCGGCCAGCCACTGGCGCTCCGCGGCCGCCGCCGCTGGCGCCAGGGCCAAACAGTGCTGCAGGGCCGCGGCCACATGGTGCTGAACCGGCCCGGGGCGGGCCTGCAGCAGGGCCGCCGCACGCTCCACGGGCAGCTCCCCCACCCCAAGACCGTGGCCGGCCAGAGCGGTGCGGAGCCGGGCGTAGGCCTGGACCCGGCTGGGCCGCGGTTGTTGCGGATCGAGTACGCTCAACTCCACCCGCAGCCCATCGTGCGCGGCCGCCAGCTGCCAGTCCCTCCGGTCGGCCTCCAGTCCGGCGAGCATCTGCCCCACCGCTGCCCGCAACCCCGGACTGGCACGCTCCCCCTCCCGGGCCAGCAGCGCTTCGCCGCGCCGGGCCGCCGCCAGCGCCGCCGTGAGCATGGCCTCCCACTCAAGCGGGTCGGCCGTCGCCGCCAGCGCCCGTTCGCGCAGCGTGGCCGCCTCCTGCAGGGCCAGTTCCGCGTCCCGCTCGCTCCGGGCCAGGAGCAGAGCCTGCTCGCTCTCCCGCCGTGCCTGCTCCGCCTGTGCGTGCTGATACCACAGCCCCACCCCGGCCGCCCCGGCGACCAGCAGCACCACCACCGTCGCCAGGGCCAGCGTCACCCGGCGGCGCTTCCGCTCCTCGGCGACCTTGACGGCGGCCCGCGCCTGCTCCAGTTCCGCCCGCCGCAACCGCTCCTCCACCCCCGCCTGATAGTCCGCCACCGCCCGCGCCACGGCCCCGGCCTCCCGCGGCCGCGCGTCGGGTTCCCGCGCCAGGCAGCACTTCGCCAGTTGCACCAGCTCCGCATCCGCCCCGCACGCCTCCAGCCGCGCCAGGGCTCCCTCCAGCTCCCCCCAGGCGGCCAGCCGGGCCACGTCCGGCTGGCTCGCCGCCACATACGGCGGCTGCCCGGTCAGGATCGTGCAGAGGATCGCGCCCAGGCCGAAGACGTCGCAGCGTTCGTCCAGCCGCTCCACCTCGCCGCGGGCCTGCTCCGGCGGCATGTAGGCCGGCGTCCCCAGCACCTGTCCCGCTGCCGTGGCGGAACCCGGTGCGGTTATCCGCACCGTGCCAATGGTGCTGGCCTCCGCCGCCGGGGCACTCGCCTCGGTGGGGTGCTCGCCGGTGAGCAGCTTGGCCAGACCCCAGTCCATGACCTGCACCTCGGCGAACGCCCCGACCATGATGTTGGCCGGCTTGAGGTCGCGGTGGATCACGCCGCGCGCGTGGGCGTAGGCCAGCGTCTGGCAGACCTGGCCGAAGATCGCCAGGAAGCGCGGCAGCTCCTCGGCGGGGCTCTGGCGCGCGTGGAGCAGGTCGGCGAGGGTCTGGCCCTTGATCAGCTTCATGCTGAAGAAGGGCCGGCCGTCGGGCAGCCGGCCGATCGCGTGGACGGGCGGGATGCCCGGATGCTGCAGCTGCCCGGTGAGCTGCGCCTCCTCCAGGAAGCGACGCTGCAGCTCCGGCCGGTCGCTGTGCTCGGGCAGGAGCACCTTGACGGCGAGAGTACGGTTGAAGTCCGGGTCGCGGCCGCGCAGCGCCTGGCCCATGCCGCCGCGGCCCAGTTCGCCCTCGATCTGATAGCGGCCCACCTGCGCCGGCAGCGGCGCAGGCGAGGACACCGTCGGCGGCGTCTGCACGTCTGCCGCTGCGGGAACGTGATCGACCGTGTTGCGCGAAGCCGGCGTGACGGAGGGTGACGGCTCTCCGGCCCGATCGATGGACGGCTCCGCCTCCGGAGAGGGCGGAGTGGTGGTGTGGCGCGACGGCTCAAGCTGGTCTGGCATGACGGCTGGCTCCCGGGACGGCGAAGCCGGGCCG
>JAANMY010000529.1_pt1 | contig 53289 bp, 42 predicted proteins | sample 7279691 | NCBI WGS metagenome assembly JAANMY01 (sample SAMN14094543, study PRJNA606508) | bioreactor metagenome | isolation source: A lab-scale SPAN reactor treating ammonium-rich wastewater day 388 | place: Ireland: Galway | collected 2018-02-07 | reverse complement strand
CGTTTCGTGGGCGCGGCAAGGGGGCCGCGGGTGAGGGCGGATGACGAGGATGAGGAGGCGGGACGCTGAGGCAGTCTGGAAGGCGGGAAGAGGCGGGGAAGAGATGGGAAAGAGGTTGGAGGTTGTGGCGGTGCGGGGCTTTACCCCGGGTATCCCGCTCCACGCAGCCCATTGACCTGCCTGCTGTGACAAGGGACAATCAAGCCTGGTTGCAGCGGCGCTGGTCGAATGGCCGCAGCTCGAAGCCGCAGCCCGATCGATCGCGCCGGGCGGCCGAGCCGGGAGTATCGCGTTGCCCTATGCGCCATGTTGGCCAACCCGGTCAGCGTCCGACGGCACCTACGCCGCCTCCGAGATCGACGTCCTCGACGACTTCGAGCTCGACGGCTCCGGCTACGCCAACCACGCCCTCGCCCACGATGCGGCCGGCAACCTCACCTGCGACGGCGTCTTCCTCTACACCTACGACCCCTGGAACCACCTCACCCAGGTGCATCGGGCCTACCACGACGGCTCGGGCACCGACGGCGACGGGGACGGCAACACGGCCGACCCCGAGCGCGGCTCCCTCGTGGCCAGCTTCACCTACGACGGCCTGGGCCGGCGCGTCAGCAAGGCCGTGACGAACATGGCCGATCTCGACGCGACCTATTACTACTACTACGACGGCGACCGCTGTGTCGAAGTCCGCAACGGAAGTCACGACCCGATCAAGAACTACGTCTGGGCCCCGATGCCGGTCGCGGGCGACGATGCCAGTGTGGGCGGCCCCGGCTACGTGGACGAGCTCGTTCAGATCATCCACCACCTCGACACCGGCTCAAGCACCGTCCAGACCTTCCACTGGGTGCTGCAGGACGTGAACTACAACGTCCTCGGCGTTGTGCAGGCCATGGGCTCGCTGGTCGAACGCTACGAGTACGCGCCGTACGGCGACCGCGAGGTCTACATCCAGAGCGGCGTCAACGACGGCCGCGTCCAGTCGCGCATCGAGATGTCCCGCCGCATCCCCGATGTCGTCACCATGCTCGACGAGCCCTACGGCCTATGCGCCATCGGCCACCAGGGCCTGATGCACGACGAGGAACTGGGCCTCATCCACAACCGCGCCCGCACCCTCCACCCACGCCTGCGCCGGTTCATGCAGAGGGACCCCGCACGCTATGTCGATGCAATGGGTCTGTATGAGTACGTGAAGAGCCTTCCGACCTCGTCCCTCGATCCGACAGGCGAGTTCGTTATCGCAGTGCCCGCAGCTGTAGTCGCTGCTGTGAAGGCGTGGATAGTCACAGAGGCAGTGTGCATGGTGAGCACGTACCTGCACTTTGAGACCGAGGCCATATGGGGTGTAACTAATAACGACAAGCTTAAGCATTGCGTATTGTCATGCCGATTGGCAAGGAACTGCTCGGCTATGCCCGCCATTGCCGCAGGTTATTTCAAAGAGGCCGGCGACGAGGGAAAGCTGTGGCTTAAGCGGTTCGTCCGGCAGGAGTGGATTAAGCGAGGGCGTGGCGGCTTGGGCTTTGATCCCGCCGATATCGTGGCGAATTTCGAAGGCATCGATTGTGCTGGGAATTGGACCAAATATGTCCCGGTGTTGAGTTGGCTTAACTGGATCTTTTGTGATTCCTGCTTCACCTGCTGTAAGGGAAGGGTCGGCGGACAGTTTCTGCCGTTCGGTGATTGATGGATGTGTTCCGTATAGTGTGGAGTTGGCCATATATCGTTGTTCTTGTGCTGCTACAGGTGACGGTAGCGATGACATATCCGTCGCCCGAAGAAGACTGCGGGCCATGCTGGGTGATTGTCGGTGTTTGTGGGACGATCCTTGTGGCGATGTGCGTGCTCATTATCGCTGCCTCGATATCGCGTGGGGCGAGGCGGGGGTGGACAAAATGGAAGACCAGGGCGTGGCACCATCCGAAGAAGACGCGTAAGAAAAGGTGTCAGGATGAACTATGATAGGGCTGCACGGTCGTCGAAATGGTTGTTGGCGATGCTCATGTGCCTGAGCGTCGCTGTATCGGCCAATGCCGGTTTGACGTGGGAGCAGCAGCACATCAAGCGTGTGGCGACGGCGGCGGACGAGCAGGCGGTGGCGGCGTTCGCGTTCACCAATACCGGCGAGGATCCCGTGACCATCGCCTCGGTGACGACCTCCTGTGGCTGCACGACAGCCTCCCTTGAGAAGCAGACCTACGCCCCGGGCGAGACGGGGCGGATCGAAGCGACCTTCACCTTCGGCGACCGCGTGGGCAAACAGGTCAAGCGCATCACCGTCAAGACCGACGACCCTCAGCAGCCGCAGCAAGTGCTGCTGCTGGAAGTGGATATCCCCCGAGGTTGACACCTTTATCGGGGCATTATCAGGGGGCGGGGGAGGGCGATCTGCGATTGCCGGCTTTCCCGGGGGCGACGGGGGTGTACCATCTCGCCGCTTGCGGGGGGGGGCGGGTGATGGGCTTGGCTTGGGCAGGGGCTGAGATGGGAGCGATCGGGTGCTTCAAGGTGTTGCGTTGTCGGTGGCGACGGGGCTGCTGTGGACGGCGATGGCGGTGGTGTTCAGCCGCGCCGTTTCACAGAGCAGAGGTCTGTTGCGGGTACTGCAGATCAGCGGCGTGGTGGCGCTGGCTGGCACCGTCATGCTGGTGGTCCGGTGGGGGCCGCTGCGGACTGGCCAGGTGGCCGGGCTGCCGTTGCTGACGACCACGCAGGTGGGGGCTGGGGTTCTGACGGCCCTGGGTTTTTTCGCGATGCGGCGTGCGATGGACAGTGGGCCGCACGGCCTGGTGTGGACGGTTTCGCAATCGGCTCTGGTGATGCCGCTGCTGTTCTCGGTGCTGTGGTTCGGCCACCACCTGAGGCAAGGGGCGCTGGTTGGGGCGGGCCTGGTGGTCGTCAGCCTGGTGCTGCTCGGGCGTGTGCGAGAGTTCCAGGAGCGATCGTCGGCCGGTCGCCTGACCGGCTGGCTGGGCTGGGCGGTGACGTGCATGGCGCTGTTCGGGGCGGCCCAGATTCTGGCAACCCTGCCGTCACAGTGGCCTGGGTGGCGTGATGACGCCGCGTTGCGGCCGGGGCTTTACGCGGCGGGGACGCTGGGGTGCTACCTGCTGGCGGAGCTGAAGGCCAGGCGGCCGAAGGATGCATCGACCGCCGCGATGGTTCCCGGCATACTGCATGGGGTGCTCACGATCGCCAGTCTGCTGTGCATCTACGCGGCGCTGGACGCGCTGGGCGAGGTTCAGCGGGCGGGACTGATGTATCCGATCACGGTGGCGGTGAGCGTGGTGAGCTTCATGGCCTACACCGTGATCGTGCGTGGTGAACGCCCGGGGTTCTACGGCTACGTCGGCGCGGGTCTGGCGGCGGTGGGAACGGTGCTGATGGCCCTGGCGTGAACCGACCGACGCGGGATCAGCCGCACTGGGCCTTGTGGCGCAGGTAGTGATCGGCGAGGGTGATGGCGAGCATGGCTTCGCCCATGGGCACGAAGCGCGGCAGCAGACAGGGGTCATGACGGCCCTTGGTGCTGATGGTCGTGGGCTGGCCGTCGCGGGTGACGGTCTGCTGCGGCTGGGAGAGGGAACTCGTCGGCTTGATCGCGCAGCGCAGGACGATGGGCATGCCGGAGCTGATGCCGCCGAGCATGCCGCCGTGACGGTTGGTCGCAGTGACGATGCGGTCACCGTCCGTGGTGAAGACGTCGTTGTTGTCCGTGCCGCGGCTGCGGGCGACGGCGAAGCCTGCGCCGAACTCGACGCCCATGACGGCCGGCAGGCTGAACATCGCCTTGGCGATATCGGCGCGCAGCTTGTCAAAGACCGGCTCACCCCAACCGGCGGGTACGCCGACAGCGACCAGTTCGCTCACCCCGCCGATGGAGTCCTGTTCGGCGCGGACTTTCTCAATGAGGGCGGTCATCTTCTCGGCCGCGGCCGCGTCGGGGCAGCGCACCGGGTTGGCCTCGACCTGGTCAAGGGTCACGGCCGCGGGGTCGGAGATGTCGGCGGTGATGTCGCCGACTTGTTTCACATAGCCGAGGACGCGGACGCCGCAGCGCTCGGCCAGCAGCTTTTTGGCGATCGCGCCGGCCGCGACGCGGGCGACGGTTTCGCGGGCCGAGGAGCGGCCGCCGCCGCGGTAATCGCGCAGGCCATATTTGGCGTCGAAGGTGTAGTCGGCGTGGCCGGGGCGGTACTTGTCCTTGATGTCGCTGTAGTCGCGCGAGCGCTGGTCGTTGTTCTCGAAGAGCACGGCGATGGATGTGCCGGTGGTCTTGCCCTCGAAGACACCGGACAGGATGCGCGGGGCGTCGGCTTCCTGGCGCTGGGTGGTGAGCTTGGACTGGCCCGGACGACGACGCTGCAGGTCGGGAATCAGGTCGGCCTCTTCGAGCGCGAGGCCCGGCGGCACGCCGTCGATGATGACGACGTTGGCCGGCCCGTGACTTTCGCCGGCCGTGGTGATGCGGAACAGAGTGCCGAAGGAGTTGCCGGCCATGATGCGGCAGATTGTAGCAGGGGGCGGGGAATGTCGAATGCAGAGAGCAAAGGGCAGAATGGATTCGAAATGGGGAATGTTGAATTGGGGGTATAGTGCGGGGATGAGCGAAACGGGGAAGCAGGTTCGGCGCGTGGGGCTGCTGCTGATGGGTGCCTATCTGTTGGCGGGGCCGGCCGGGGCGATGCTGCATGAGTTGGGTCATGCCCTGCCGGTCTGGCTGACGGGCGGCGAGATCGAGAGCATCGTCATTCATCCGCTATCGTGGTCTTACACCAACTGGGGCGCCGACGTGACACATCCGGTACTCGGGGTGTGGAGCGGGTCGCTGTTTGGATTCGTCGCAAGTGTGCTGATCTTTGCGCTGGTCTGGCGCTGGCGGCGGCCGGCGCTGGCGCCGCTGCTGCTGCTTGGCGTGTTGGGCGGCATCTCCAACGGGGTCTATCTTCTAGGCGGGATGGGCGATCCAGTGACCCTGATCGAAGCCGGCCAACCGGCGTGGCTGGTGCGCGGCGCGGGCGTGGCGATGGTGATCGTCGGCTTCGGCATGGGTTGGCTGGCCTTGCCGGCATTGGGCGTCGGGGTGCTGGCGAGCGGCGGGCAACGGACGCTCGCGCTTCTTTTGGGCTTTGGGCCATGGATTGCGGCGATGCTGATGTATCAGGTCGCGCGCGGTGAGGCCGATCTGTGGTACTGGCTGACAGAAGCGGCGATCGCGCTGGTGCTGATGCCGGCGGCGGCGTGGGGGAGTGTCTGGGTTGACCGATGGCTGTCGCGTTGGCGCGATGCCCGACAGCATGAGGTCGCATGGAGGCCGGGTCTGGTCTTGAGCGTGGCGGGCGTTGTGATCTGCGGGGCGATGATCGCCCTTGCGCCGAGCACGCCGATTGAGCTGGCCCCAGAGGACTCGATGCAGCAGCGACTTCAGCGGGCGCTGATTGGCGGCGATGAGGCAGAGGCTCGGGAGCTTCTGTCGACGATGACGACCATCGACTACGGCGAAAGTTCGATTGCCCTGACGGTATGGGCGGCTGCGGGTCCGAGGGTTGAGGGGCAGGCGATTGTCTGCCTGCAGGCGCTGGCTGATCACGGAGTGGACATGAATCTTCGCGGCCGCGGCGGCGATACGGCTTTGCACCACGCCGCGCGCCAGGGAAAGTTCGACGTCGTTCGGTGGCTGCTGGCTCACGGTGCCGAAGCCGGGGCACGCGATTCGGGTGGTCGGACAGCCGCCGAACACGCTGAGCAGAGCAGGCACACCGAGTTGGCATCGTGGTTGCGCGAGCGGGAGGAAGAGGCACGCGAGACAGGCGTGAAGGATGGGCGTGAGTGATTCGCACCTTCGTGTTGCGAAGGTGCGGCTTGAAGATGTGGGGCGTTTGTTCTGGTGCGCGCGGGTCTTACTGCGACAGCTCGGCGACGGGGGATTTGCCGGCGGCGCGGGCGAGGTTGAGCTGGTCGGCGGTCAGGCGCGTCTGGAGGACGAGCAGAGCCGTCGAAAGCTGCGGGTCCAGGCCTTCGTCGAGGATCTGCTGAGCGACCGGCTGAGTGGTCGGCGTGCCGTCCTCGGCGACGGGGGCGGGATCGTTGGGGTAGCGGATGATGTCGACTTCCTGGCGGAACTCGATGGCGTGCTGCACCTGGTCCTCGGTCATCTTCACTTCGAGGTCGGGCGAGACGCCCCAGTCATCGGCGAGCGGCTTGCGGTGGATGATGCGCCCGTTGGGCAGGGCGTAGTACTGCGTGGTGAGCTTCAAGTAGGCCTGGCCGCTGCCGATCTTGAACAGATCCTGCACCGAACCCTTGCCGAAGCTGCGCTGGCCGACGATCAGGGCGCGGTGGTAGTCCTGCAGGGCGCCGGCGACGATCTCCGAAGCGCTGGCCGAGCCCTGATTGATGAGCGCGACGACGGGGATGGGCGGCTGGGTGTGGTCGGGGCGGGCGCGGTATTCGTTGGTCTTCTGGCCATTGGGGCCGACCGTCGAGACGACGGTGCCCGAGCGGATGAAGCGGTCGCACACGTCGATGGCGCTGGACAGCAGCCCGCCGGGGTTGAAGCGCAGGTCGATGATGAGGGCTTCGAGGCCGGCGTCCTGCTGCATCTGGTTGATGGCGGCGTCGAGGTCGTCGGCCGTCTGGGGCAGGAAGTTGGAGATCCGCACGTAGCCGATGCGGAAGTCGCGGTCGATGTAATAGTCCCAGGCGTCGGACTGCGCCTCGCCTGAATCACCGGCCCGGCGCTGCCAGCCGAGGACGGAATGGATGGGTATTTCGTCGCGTTTGATGGCGACCTCGATGGCGCCGGCGGCGTCCACGCGTTCGAGGGTGAGGGTGACGGTGCTGCCCCGCGGGCCGGTGATTTCGCGAACGGCCCGTTCCAGGCTCCATGCGGACGTGTCCACGCCATCGACCTTGGCGATGATGTCGCCGGCCTTGACGCCGGCGCGCTGGGCGGGGGTGCCGGGCAGAGGGGTGATGACCACGAGCTGGCCGTCGCGTTTGGAGATCTGAATGCCCACGCCGAAGAACTTGCCCGAGGTGTTGCGGGAGAACTGCTCCATCTCGCGTGGCCAGATGACGGCGGAAAAATCGTCGAGGGTGCTCATGGCACCGTCGGCCATTTCGTAGGCCAGCACCTGGCGAGGCAGACGAATGGTCTGGCGGTTGAGGTCTTCGATACGGTCGAAGATGCTCATGGCTTGGGCGTAGTTGACGTCCTTGAGCCGGCCGTCAAGATCTTGGCGGATTTCATCGAGGCCACGGCGGAAGAGCCGCACGTTTTCAGCGTCGGCCAGCCCGTCGAAGGTCAGTTCGAGGCTGGGGGTGCGTGTGAGCGTGTCGAGGGCGTCGACCGCGCCGCGCAGCAGGGGGTTGTAGCCGCTGGACTCGACGTGCTTGTGGGCGGCGTGGACCAGGGACTGCCAGAACATGGTCAGACGCACGCCGTCGAGGCGCTGCTCCCACGTTTCATCGTCGAACTGAGGCGGCTCGGTATCATCCTTTTCGAGGCGTTGGGCCCGCGCGGTGTAGAGTTTCTTGAGCGTTTCGGGAGCATAAAGGCGCAGGAGGCGAACGTGGCGTTCGGTCTGGCGCATCTGGTCGCGGTAGTGGGCGCGGTCGTCGAAGAGGTAGTACAGCCCGCGGTAGATGCTCAGGGCGTCAAGCCACTGGCCGGCGGCTTCGGCGTCGTCGGCCTGCTGCTCGGCGTGCTGGACGAGCTTGCGCACGGCCGGAGTCTGGAGCATCAGGCTCGAGTCATCGGCCAGCGTGTTGGCCTCAATGGCTGAGCGCAGGGCGTCTTCGGTCTTGCCCGCATCGGTGAGCTGGTCCATTTGCGCCAAGGCGCTCTGGTAGGCGGCGAGCCTTTCGCCGTGGCGTTCGGCGGCGTTGCGTTGATGGGTCTGGAGGGCGGCGACCAGGCCCTGGAGGCGGGCGTCGGTCTGGCGGCGTGGTTCGGCTTCGAGGGTAGCCAGAACCTGGTCAAAGCGGCCGGTCTCCGCCAGGACGGCCAGATCGGGTTCACCCGCGCCATCGGTCGGGTCGGCGGCGAGTGGCGGGTTGAGCCACAGGGCGGCCAGCGTGACGAAAGCCAAGGCCAGGAGCCAACGAAAACGACGCGTCTGATGCATGGATGGCAGACCTCTTGGTCGGAGTCTGGCGGACCCGTGGGAGCGGGCGCGGCGTTCGGCCGCGCGGGCCGCGGCCGGTGCCCGCATCGGAAAGCCTAGGCCGACTCCTTCTCTTTTTCCTTGGTCCGCAACTCGCGCAGCGGCGCGGATCGCTCGATGGCTTCGGCGGTGATGGCGTAACTGCCGCCGCGGTTGGTGGACTCGGGCAGGTCGTAGAGCAGTTCGAGCATCACCTCTTCCATGACACTGCGCAGGGCGCGGGCGCCGGTATCGCGGGCGATGGCCCGGCGTGCCAGCAGCGACAGGGCGTCTTCGGTGAAGCGCAGCTCAGCGTTCTCCATGCCGAAGAAGTGCTCGTACTGCCGCACCAGCGCGTTCTTGGGCTCGGTGAGGATGCGGACCAGGGCCTCTTCGTCCAGGGGGTTGAGAGACGTGACCACGGGCAGGCGGCCGACGAGCTCGGGGATCATCCCGTAGTGGATCAGATCTTCGGGCGCCACCTGTGAGAGCAGGTAGCCCACGTCTTCGACCTTGTGGTCGTCGCTGGTCTGCTCGGAGGCGAAACCGATGGCCTTGCCGCCCAGGCGACGGCGGATGATGTCCGGCAGGCCGACGAACGTGCCGGCGCAGATGAAGAGGATGTTGCTGGTGTCGATCTGGATGTACTGCTGCTCGGGGTGCTTGCGGCCGCCCTGGGGCGGGACGTTGGCGATGGTGCCCTCGAGCATCTTGAGCAGGGCCTGCTGCACGCCCTCGCCGGAAACGTCGCGGGTGATCGAGACGTTCTGGCTGGTCTTGCCGATCTTGTCGATCTCGTCGATGTAGATGATGCCGCGTTGGGCGGCGTCGAGGTCGAAGTCGGCGGCCTGGAGGAGCTTGAGCAGAAGATTTTCGACGTCCTCGCCGACGTAGCCAGCCTCGGTCAGCGTCGTGGCGTCGCCGATGGCGAAGGGGACGTTGAGCGTGCGGGCGAGGGTGCGGGCCAGCAGCGTCTTGCCGCAGCCGGTGGGGCCCAGCAACAGGACGTTGGACTTTTCAACCTCGACGGGCAGATCCTTGTCTTCGTTGGCGGTCAGGCGCTTGTAATGCTGATGCACGCAGACCGAGAGGCTGCGTTTGGCCCGTTCCTGACCGATGACGTACTGGTCGAGGAATTCCTTGAGCTGGCGGGGCGTGGGGATGGAGCCGAACGCCGGTCGGCCGGACTGCACGCGGCGGCGCTCCTGGCGGAAGATGTTCTGGCACAGGTCCACGCAGTTGGCGCAGATGTAGACATCGTTGGGCCCTTCGACCATGGGCCCGACTTCGCGGCTGGTCTTGCCGCAGAAGGAGCATGTGGTGACGCGCCGGCCGCGAAATCCGCCGCCGCCGTTCTCATCACCGCCGCCGTTGCCGCCGCGTGGGCCGTTGCCAGGTCGATCCATCCCTTTTCCGCCGCCTTTGTTAGTGGCCATGAGCGCTTCCTGCTCCCGCGGCGCTTCCGGGCGACGCCGAGGTTTGGTAACTGATGTCGGTCCGGGCCATCGCCACGCGGGGCTTGGCAGGACGCAGGGGCCGTTGGAGGCTGATCGGCCGTTCCAGCCTGGTCCTTGATGGCGCGCGGGCCTGGGGGGTGTGTATCGGCGCTTCACGCGTGTCAAGCGCACTGTCTTCATCTTACCACCGCGGCGGTTGGAGGAGGCGCGTTTCGCACCTTGTTTTTGGCCGGCGCGAGGCGATGGGGCATCGCTAACCGTGCCAAGCGGTCGGCGCCGCGTCGGCTTATCGGGGGTCGGGCGTGTTCTCGGACCCGGGCGGCAGCGCGTCGTGGTGATCGGGGCCGGCGGCCAGCGTGCGTGCGTTGACCAGACGGCAGGCCCGTTCATACTCCTGGTCGGAGAGCTGGCCAGCCTCGTGGAGCGTGCGCAGGTCCGTGAGGTCAAAACCACTGGGCGGGCCGGTATAGGGTTCGTCCGGCCGTCGCAGTCGGGCTGCCGCCCATTTACCCAGCATCGCCCCGGTGACGATCACCACAAGGGCGACGCCACACCAGAAAAAAACATCGTAAGTGCTTGTTCTGTCGCCGGTGTTCGCCGCCATGAATGGTATGGCGAATGCGGCTCGCGGCCCGTTCAGGCGTACCTGGATCGCGGTGACGATCCGCGTCGGCAGCGCATGGAGGGACATGCTCATGCGTCCAGCTCGTCGGCGCCGGGGTCTTGCCGGGCCAGAAGCAATAGTGTGCGGTGTAAGCGCGGCCGTCGTCTTGCCGCTTAAGCGTCTTCCTTCTCGGCGTCCGACGCCTTGGCGCCCTTGGCCTTGGCGCCCGCGGCCTTGCTCTTCTTCGCCCCCGCTTTCGACTTGGATTTCGTCTGGGCCTTGGCTTCGGCGGCCTGGGTCAATTCCGCGGGATCGACGTCGGTGACCTTGGCCTTCTCGAGAATCAGGTCGAGAGTCTTCTGGTCGCGCACCTGGCCGTAGAGCTGTTCGAGCTGACCGTTGCGGAGCATGTCGCGACGCACCTTCTCGGGGCGCCGGCCCTGCTGCATGGCCAACATGGCGATGCGGCCGTTGATCTCGCCCTCGGACACCTCGACCGCCAGTTTCTCCGCCGCCTGTTGCAGGATGAAGAACAGCTTGAGCTGGCGCTGGGCCCGCTCCTCGGTTTCGCCGCGCATTTCGGCGATGTGCTGGGCAATTTCGTCCTCGCTGGCACCGCGGTACGCCAGTTCGAGAGCCTGACGCTGGAGATTGCGTGCCGCCTGCCGGCCGCTGATGCCCTCGGGCAGGTCCATCGCCACGGTTTCGAGCAGGTAATCACTGATCTGATCGTGCATGGCGGCCTTCTGCTCGCGGTCGCGTCGGGCCTGCAGATCCTGGCGAATGCGCTGCCGCAGGTCGTCGGCCGACTCCACGCCCATCTGGGCGCTGAGGTCTTCGATGGCTGCGGGCGTCACACGCTCAATCTTGTCCAGACGGATTACGAGGGTGATGGGCTGGTCCTTGATGCGCGGATCCTCGTGGCCGCTGGGGCCGGTGAGCGAGATGCGCAGTTCATCGCCGACGGCCTTGCCGCGCAGCTTCTTGCCCAGGTCGGTGATGACGATGCCGGCCACGTGGCCCTTGTCGTCACGCTGCTTGCTGGGCACGAGGATGTATGTGCCGGGATGATGGGCCAGTTCCTCAGCCGCGTCGTCGGCATTGTCGCCAGCCCGGATGCGCACATCGGCGAGGACATAGTCGTCGGCGTCGGCCTTGCCGTCGGTCACTTCGGTGAGCGAACCGAACTGCGTCCGCAGGCGGTCGACCTGCTCGTCGACGTCCTTGTCGGTCACCTCGAGCCTGGGTCGCTTGACGGCGACGCCCTCAAGCTCGGGCAATTCGAAGGTCGGGGTCACTTCCACCTCGACCTGAAAGGACAACGGCTGGCCCGGCTCGTCGGGGAGCTTGATCGACTCGATGTCCTTGAAGTCGGGCTCGCCGAGCACCTGGAGTTTTTCCTGCTCGATGGCCTGGTTGTAGGCCTCGGAGAGCAGTTGGGTGCGAACCTCGTCGCGGACGGCGTCGCTGAAGCGGCGGGTGAGCAGGCGGCGAGGCGCGTTGCCGCGGCGGAAGCCGGGGACGGCCGCCTCATCCTGAAGCCGGTCGAAGCGCTGGCCGATCTGTTCGGCGATCTTGTCGGCAGGCACCTCGATGGTCAGCGACTTACGGGCCGGACCCACATCCCGCACCTTGACGTCGATGCTCAGGCTGCTCTCGGTGGCGGGCGCCTCGGCGACGGGGGTCGGGGTCGAATCCTGCTTGGCCATGGGCTTGACACTCCTGGCCGGCCTGCGGCCGGGATGCTGCGACAGATGGTTGATTCCGGGGATCGGGGCTTCAAAGTCGGTGGAAACAAAGCATTATGGGGCGGCGCGGGGTACCCGTCAACCGAACGCCAGGGCTCTTTCAGGCGCGCCCGGCGGCCGGCAGAAAAGCCTTCCGTGGCGAGGGTGGTCCCCTATAATGGCCCATGGGCCAGCCTCATTGAAGACTCACCTCATGGATCAGGGAGCGGGAGCCGGACGATGAATAACAAAACGCGCGTCAGCCTGTCGGCTGCGTTGGTTGCGGTGTGCGCTGCGGTCGTACACGGTCAGATCGCTATTCCGACGCAGACCGACTGGATCAACCATGGCGTGGTGATCGAGGCGGGCCCGCTGGGCCAGGCATGGGACGGAATCTTCGAGGGGTACACGCCCGGTTCGATCGTGCAGAAAGACGGGCTGATGTACCTGTATTACGTCGGCAGCAACAACTACGGCACGGAAAAGTTCGACATCGGTCCGTCGAACCGGAATGTCGGCCTGGCCACCAGCACCGACGGTGTGAACTGGACCAAGTATGGCGACGGCCCGGTCATCAGCTTCACGTACAACGGCGATCATGAGGAAGGCGCGCCCTCGGCCGCCGTGTTCCTGGACACCGACGGCAGCTTCATCGCCTACTACGGGGCCAACATCGCCTATCAGCCGGAGACGGCGTACGTCAATGCCGACGTGCGCGTGGCTTTCTCGCCCGACGGCTACAACTTCAGCGGCTCGCAGATCGTGGTCGACCACGCCAATTCGTCGGTATTCGGCTACGGCGATGAAGTGCACGCGGTGCAGGGCTACACCAACGGGACGAACTATTACGTTTTCTACATTCCCAACGGCGTGCCGGCGACCAGCCGCATGGGCGTGTCCTGGGGGCCGGCTCCCGACAACCTGACCCACAACGGCCCGGTGATCAACAGCGAGCCGGTGCCGCTGATCCGCGGGCCGGCCAGCATCGTCGACCTTGGCAACGATACGCTCGCGTTCTTCAATGGCTACCAGGGGACGACTTATGTCCGCACCGCGTCGGCTTCCGACCCGGTGACGACCATGAGCAGCCCCGTCGAGGTGTACAGTGACCTGCCCGGCTATGCCGTGGTGCACCTGGACCAGGCCCGCCAGACGTGGTTCATGTACAACAACATGTGGGATTCGATGGGGCTTCTGACAGCCCCGATGGGCGATCCGGATGCGACGGGTCCGCTGGCGCCGCCCGCGTCTGACGCCGCGGCCATCAGCTACAACAAAGTGCAACTGGACTGGGATGCGGCCAGCGATCCCGAGACGGGCGTGGTGCGCTACGACGTCTACCGTGACGGGCAACTGATCGGCACGACGCGAGGCCTGTCGTTCATGGACGGCGGCGCGACGGAGCTGACGAACCACGCCTACGAGATTCGGCCGGTGAATTTGCACGGCACGGAGGGCACGGGGGCGGCGGTGAATCTGACGACGCCGGCCGACCTGACGCCGCCGGAGATTCGGCGTACGGCCGGCAGCGGCGTCAACACCATACTGAAGCTCGTCTTTGATGAGCCGATGGACCCCGTCACGGCCGGCGACGCGGCCAATTACGCACTCAGCCACGGTGTGAACGTGCTGGCGGCGTCGCTTGAACCCGATGGCCGCACCGTCACGCTCACCACCACGCCGCAGCAGAACGGCGTGTACTACACGCTGACAACCGACGGCGTGCGTGACGCGGCCGCGGCGGCCAATGCGGGCGGCCCGCAATGGCGACACACCTTCAGCGAAGTGGGCGGACTGGTGGGGCTCTATCGCCTCGATGCGTCGGTCGCCGCGCTCACCGATGACACCTCAGGCCAGGGCCACCACGGACAGCCCCACGGCAACCCGCAGCCGGTCGCCAGTCCACGCGGCGGGGCGATGCACTTCGACGGACTGAGCGATTACATCGAGATCAACGACAGCGACGTGCTGGACCAGACCTTCGCCGGCAGCTTCACCGTCACGGCATGGGCACGGCCCGATGATGTGCCGCCCTGGACGATCTCCACCAACCGGGCTTACGCGGTCTTCACCTCGCCGAACATGACCATCGAGTATGACAGCGACCAGAAATTCTTCGCCCGCATCAACACCAGCCAGGGACAGGTCAGCGTGCTGACGTCGCAGACCTACGAGCCCGGGCAGTGGCGTCACCTGGCCCTGGTGGTCGATGTCGACAGCGGCGAAATGTCGTTCTACATCGACGGCGAGCTTGTGGGCGGCGCGCCGGTGAGCTTCAGCGGCGATCTGCTGGCCCCGCCGGCGGAGGACGCGGAGATCACCTGGATGGGGCGGTACTATGGCCAGTATCGCATCGGGGTTCAGGATCCGCTGTTCACTTATGAAAGCAACTACTTCCACGGCGCGATCGACGATGTGCGGATTTTCAGCCAGGCGCTGGGCGGCGGCGAGGTCGCGGCTGTGATTCCCGAACCCACGGCCGCGTTGTTGCTGCTGCTGGGCGGCGGGGTTGTGGCAGCCCGTCGTGCACGACGATGGTGATCCATGCCGCGGTCCGGTCCGGGTGCGGATGAAAATTCGGGATCCCATGCTCAAGTGGACGAAACTTGAAAGGAAACGGCCGATGCTGGACCGTCGCGCGGTGGGTATCGACGTCGCTACCGCGCAATAGCCTTGCCAGCCGCGCAGAGACGTCGGATCGCGCGGCGCGTGCGGGCCGATGGCACTGCGGAGCGTGACGTGAATCGCTGGGCGCGGATCTACGCAGGAGGTATCTGGGCGCTGCTGACTGCCGCGTCGGTCCTGGGCCAGCTCCCGGGTCCGGTGGACCCGGCCGTGGCCGCGCCGCCGGTTGCCGCCGACCCCGCCATGCCCGCCGCCACGCAGCCGGCCTCGCCGCCCGATCGCGTCGTGCTCACCTCGGGCGACGTGCTGCACGGGCGGGTGATCGAGCGTGACGCGGATCGACTGGTCCTCGAACATGCCGACCTGGGCCGCTTGACCATTGCCTCCGAGCGAATTCAGCGGTTGGACCGTCATGTCGCCGGCCCGGTGGAAGCCGCCGCGATCGCCCCTCAAGTCACGGAGCCGACGGTTCTGCCGCCTGCCGCGGGAACAACGATCGAGTCGGCGCCGTCGGCTGTCGTCGCGTCGTCGCCGATGCCGGGCGAACAGGCGTCGGAGCCACCACCCAGGCCGTCCGCATGGTGGCGGAAACTGCTGACGACATGGGACTCGCGGCTGGCGGTGCGTTTCGACGGGCGTGACGCAGACCGTTCCCAGACGGACCTTCGCGTCGATCTGGAAACCGAGCGTCGGCGTGAGGAGGATCGCTGGAAGTTCGATCTCTCGCATCGCGTGCGCGACCGGGACGACGAGCTGACGCGCTCGCGTCTGGCGGCGGGCGGGCTTTACGAATCGTACGTCGTCGACAGTCCGTGGTCGCTGCAGAGCCGGGCCCGCTACGAGTACGACGAGTTCCGCGACTGGGACTACCGCGTGACGGCCGACGTCAGCGCCGGTTACGAGCTGGTGGACGTGAAAAAACTGCGTGTCATCGGCCGGTTCGGCGGCGGGGTGCTCGGGGAGTTCGGCCCGGTGAAGGACGGGTACCAGCCCGAAGGGCTGCTGGGTCTGGATGCCTTCGTGCGGCTCAACGGCGGTCAGCAGGTGACGGCCTCGATCCTCTATCTGCCGAGCGTGATTGAGGGGCATGACTACCGTTTGCTGACCACGGCGGCCTGGCAGGTGAAGCTGCAGCAGGCCGACGGCCTGAGCCTGCGCATCGGCGTGGAGAACGAGTACGAGTCGCTGCCCGGCGACGGCGGGACGCGGAATGATTTACGCTATTACGGGGCGATGGTGTTCGAGTTCTAGCGCCGATGGGGCCAGCGATGAAAGCACGTGATCCGATCGGACAACTGGCGCAGACGGGCATCAAGGGCGTGCAGACAGGGCTCAAGGGCGTGAAGCGGGCCGGCCGCCTGGTGGATCCACGTCGTCTGTCGGGTTTGTTTCACAAGAAGATTCCGGGCGGCGCGCCGGGCATCGCACCGGGACAACTGAGCACGGAGGCGGCGGCTGAAGAGCCGGCCCGTGTCACCTGCATCGACTACGGGCCGGGCCAGTGCCGCATCATGGAAGTGAGCGACGGCCACGAGTTCCTGGCTCCACCGCGTCCGGACTGGGCGGTGGTGCGATGGCTGAACGTGGACGGATTGACGGATCGGCCGCTGATCGGGCGGTTGGCGGAGCACTACGACCTGCATCCGCTGTCGGTGGAGGACATGCTGCACGTGCCGCAGCGGCCGAAAGTCGAGGTGTTTCAGGGCTCAGGCGAGAGCCGCGCCGCCGGCGCAGTCGAGGTCGGCGGTCCGACCGTCTTCGTGGTCACCCAGATGGTCCGTATCGTGGAGGGCAAGGCCTTCGCCGAACAGGTGAGTCTGTTTCTCAAGCCGGGGCTGGTGCTGACGTTTCAGGAAACGCGAGGCGATGTGTGGGATCCGATCCGCCAGCGCATTGAACGGGCGAATTCCAAGCTGCGGGCCAACGACGCCAGCTACCTGCTTTACGCGCTGCTGGACGCGATCGTCGACCACCACTTCCCCATGCTCGAGTCCTTCGGTGACCGGCTGGAGGAGATCGAAATGCAGCTTCTGGAGCGGCCGCATCCGGACCTGATCGGGCGTGTGCATGCGATCCGCCGCGAACTGCTCATGCTGCGGCGTGAAGTCTGGCCGCTGCGCGAGGTGGTGTCAAGTCTGCAGCGCGACGACCAGGCGGACCTGAGCGACGCGACGCGCACCTATCTGCGCGACGTACACGACCATGCGATCCAGATCGCCGACATCGTCGAGACCTACCGCGAAGTGGCCGGCGGCCTGGCGGAGACGTATATGACGCTCATGGGCAACCGCATGAACGAGGTGATGAAGGTGCTGACGATCTTCGCCACCATTTTTATCCCGATCACGTTCCTGGCGGGCGTGTACGGCATGAACTTCGATTACTTTCCAGAGCTGCATCAGCGTTGGGCGTATCCGACGTTCTGGGGCATCTGCGTGGCCACGGCCGGCGGCATGCTGGTGTGGTTTCGGCGCAAGCAGTGGCTGTGAGACCCGGAGGCGTGAATGCAGGCGATCGTATTTCCCGAGCCAGGGCGCATCGAGCTTCAGGAGGCCCCGACGCCGGTGTGCGGCGAGGGCGAGGCGAGGATTCGCGTGACCCGGGCCGGCGTGTGCGGCACCGACCTGCACATTTACCGCAACGAGTACATGGCCATGCTGCCGCTGATTCCCGGCCACGAGTTTGTGGGCGTGGTCGAGGCGGTCGGCGCGGGCGTGGCGGACCTGGCGGTTGGCCAGCGTGTGGTCGTCGATCCGAATCTTTACTGCAACGAATGTGAGCATTGTCGGCGGGGATTGCACAATCACTGCCTGAAGTGGGAGGGCGTGGGCATCACCCGGCCGGGGGCGTTCGCCCAGTATGTCACGGTGCCGGCCCGGGCGTGCTATCACGTTCCGGATGGGCTGGACGACGCGGCGGCGGCGTGGGTCGAGCCGGTGGCATGTGTGGCCCATGCGATGCGCCGGCTGCTGGTGAACCCGGGCGAGCGTGTGCTGCTTTTTGGCGCGGGACCAATGGGTTTGCTGCTGGTGCAGGCGCTGGGGCACCGCGGCGCGGGGGTGATCGTGGTGGTCGAGCCGCAGGCCCGACGGCGGGAACAGGCGCGGGCGTGGGGCGCGACGGCGCTGGATATGGGCGATGATCTTGATGCGCGGCTGGCGGAACTGGCGTGGCCATCGAGCGGCCGATTTGACGTCGTGGTCGACGCGACGGGCGTGCCATCGGTGATCGGCTCGTCGCTGCGCTGGCTGGGGCCACGCGGGCGGTTTCTGCAATTCGGCGTCACGCCGCGCGGGGCACGGATTGAGATCGAGCCCTTTGAAGTATTCAAATGGGAGTGGTCGCTGATCGGCAGCTTCGCGCTCAGTTACGACTTCGACGCGGCGATCCAATGGCTGGCGCGGGGGCGGCTGGACGTGCGGCCGCTGGTCAGCGACCTGGTGGATTTTGCGGGCTTCGCCGATGCGTTTGAACGTTTCGGCGCCGGCCAGACGATGAAGGTGCACATCGCGCCGACGACGGCGTGAGAAGGCGGGCAGATGCATTGACGGACACGCAATCTGACATGGGTGAGCCCAGGTCCGCCTGGCGCGGCCGCTGGCTGCTGCTGACGCTGCTGCTGATAGGCTGGGGTGTCGATCTGCACTTTGACATCCATCAGCGCGACGCGCTGACGTGGATGGATGAGTATCAGTATTTCGGTTTCGCGCGGGCGCTGGCGTCGGGCCAGATGGGGCTGGGCGACTTCGAGTTGCCCTCGGTGTTTCCACTGCTGATCGCGCCGGTTTCGCAGGTCGCCGCGTCATGGGGAGCTTCGACGTCGTTCGCGGCCGCCCTGTGGACCAACGCCGTCGCGGTTGCCGTGCTGGTGCTCGCCCTCGCGATGATCCGCCGGTCGCTGCGGTTGTCGGCGCCGACCGTCGCCCTTGCGGCTGTGGTGGTTGCCAGCCCGCTGATGCTCGGGCTGTCACGGTCGATGTACAGCGAGTTCACGCTCGCGGCCGTCGCGACGCTGCATTTCGCGGTCTGGTTGCGCACCGATGGATTCAGCAGCCGGGGCTGGACGTCCGCCTGGGGTCTGCTGCTGGGGCTTGGGGTCATGCTGAAGATGACGTATCCACTCTTCGTGGTCGGTCCGTGGCTGGCGCAGGTCGCGCTGCTGCTGCGGCGTCGGGCGTGGCGCGGGCTGGCGACGCTGCTGGGGGTGACGTGTGCGGCCGCCGCAGGCGTGCTGCTGCTGCAGACGACGGTGTTCGGCCGCTCGTTCGATTACTACCTGAACCTGGGCAACACCCTCTTTCCGATCATGGACCTGATCGGGCCGGTCGAGATTTTCTCAGCCGAGAGTCTGGTTTACTACGGCGGGGTGCTGGTGAAGCTGGGATTGTTCGTGGTGACGCCGATGGCGGTGGTAGCGATCGCCCTGGCGTGGCGTCAGCCGCGGGGTAAGAAGCCCGCCGCGTTCGGCGACCTGCTGTTGTGGCTGTGGCTGCTGACGCCGATGGTCGCGTTGACCTTCATCGCCACCAAGGAGCCGCGGCACCTGGCCCCGGCGCTACCGGCGGCGGCGCTGCTGCTGGCCCGGGCGATCGATCATCTGCGCGAGCCGGCGCTGCGGCGCAAGCTCTGGCTCGCAACGCTGGCGGCGGCGGCGGCGCAATACGGCCTGGCCACGCTGGGATTCATGCTGTGCCCCTATTTCATGGACCGGCCGACCTACGCGGGCCAGATCAAGGCGGCCATGTTCAACGCCGATCCGCAGCGCGACGACTATCTCGCCTTGTTCGAGCGCGGCGCGACGCAGTCGCAGATGCTGCTGCGATGGCAATACAACCGCAATGTCGCCATGACCGGTTTCGACGCCAACACCTCGCTGGCCTTGGTGTGGGCCATGATCCCCGGTACGGCCATCGACCTGGACGCTCTGGCCGACCCGCTGCTCAAGCCGCTCGATCTACCGGCGACGAGGTTCGAGGACGTTCTCTACTACGCCGCGTTCAGCAGCTACAACCTGCGTTGCGGCTGGCCGAAGATTTATCACGCGCTGGACGCCGCGACGGCCGCGGCCCAGGCGGATTTCCTGATCGTCGGCGAAGGCGCGCGGCATGAGGTGACGGCCGCGTTCCCGACGCACGAGATCGTCGCCAGCCTCGGCGATGCGCGCCGGGTGGTGTGGCTGCTGCGCCATCGCGACTTCGGCCAGGAGCCGTACCGCCTCACGTATGCCCGGCAATTCCTTCAGGCGCACCCCAACGCGGCGGCGACGCTGCTCAACACCATCCTCTTCGACATGACGGCGGCGCGGGTGCTCGATCTTCCGCCGCAGGATCCGCTGGTGCTCGCCGCGCTGATGCCCCCGGACTATCGGCCGACAACGGACCGGCGTCCGCTCTACTGGTTGACGGGCGGCTGGTCGGTGGACGCCCTGGTGCGGCCGGTCTATGAGCAGTTGATCGCCCGTTGGCCGAGCGCCTCCGCCCGCACGGGATCCGGGATGATGGATGCGGCGTCCGCAGGTTCGCAGCCGACGCGGTAAGGGTTGGCGAGGGGTGGCGGCGCCTCGGCTTGACCGACGTCAGGGCGACATATCTTCGCGCCATGGGCGACGGGCTTGGAAGGCGATGAGATGGCGTCGCAGCGCTTCGATCACCTGCGGCGGCTGCCCGCGGGCGGCGTCGAGGGCGCGTTGCACGAGGGTGAGAGCCTGGTCGAAGTCGCCCGCTTCGGCATGGGCCATGGCCAGGGTGTCCAGGAGCACGTAGTTGCCCGACGGCCCGAGTTCGACGGCGCGTTGCGCCAGCGTGACGGCCCGGGGGCCGTTGCGCAGCGCGGCGATGGGATGGGCGGCATAGAGTCGGGCCAGGTCGTTGAGCGTGGTGATCCGGTCGGGATCGAGTTCGAGGGTTTTCTCGTACGCATCGATGGCGGCCTGCGTGTTGCCCAGACGATGCTGGACCTGTCCGAGCATGGCTATGGCGAGGGCGTTGTGGGGATCGAGTCGCACGGCTTCGCGCAGGTGGGCGGCGGCTTGCGGCCATCGCTGGCGGGCGACTTCGACCTGGGCGAGCCCATAGTGAGCGTCGGGCAGGCGCGGATTGCGATGCAGCGCCAGGGCCAGCAGCGGATAGGCGTTGTCGACATCACCCTGGCGCAGGAATGCGGCCGCGCGGGCGGTCAGGCCGGCGCCGGGCGTACGGCTTTCGGCCTGAGCCCAGAGCAGGTCGTCCGCATAGTGATCGGATAACGCGGTTGCGCGCCCCAGCAATTGCACCGCGGGTTCGACCTGCCCGTCCTCGATGAGAAACCACGCCAGCGCGTGCAGGATGCGCGGGTTGTCCGGCTCGATGGCCATCGCGTCGCGCAAGGCGGCGACCGAGCGCTCGTGGTCGCCCAGACCGCGATAGGCGTTGGCCAGGTTGAAATGGTAGATCCACGTGCCGGGTTTGAGGGCGATGGCCCGGCTCAGGCGGGCGACAGCCTCATCGAAGCGACCAAGGCGGATGAGGGCTGTGCCGTAGTTGTAGAGCGTGTCGGCCCGCAGGGGGTCGAGCTTCAGGGCGGTCTCAAAGACAGGCAGGGCCTGGTCGGAGCGGCCGGTGGCGCCCAGGGCCACCGCCAGACGGTCATGCCACCAGGCGACGTTGGGCATCCACTCGACAAGCCATTCCCAGACGGCCAATTCCTCCTCGCGCTTGTTCTGGCGACGCAGCGTTTCAGCCAGAACGATGTGAAGCTGGATGTCGGTGGGGCGCTGGCCGAGGGCGTGGCGTGCGGCCAGCTCGGCGGCGTCCAGCGCCTCGGGGCCGCTGGCCGCCGCCGCCGCGGCGCGCCACGCGGCCATACGGCGATTCATAGTCCGTTCGTGGTTCAGTTGCAGGGTGAAGGGGGGTTTGTTCATCAGGCCGATCATCTGCGATTCGATGTCGTGGGCGGCCCAAGGCGTGTAGGCGAGCGCGACCGCGCAGGCATCACGATCGGGAATGGGAACCGCGACGGCATGCTGCTGGACTCGGGCGGGCAGGTGCGGCGCGAGGGCGTCGAACAGGGCTTTGGCGATCCACCAGTCGCCGGCAAAGTGCGGGTGGACATGCTCCTGAAAGAATTCGTCACCAGGCAGGCCGGGAACATCGGCGGCGGCGGCGAGGGCCTGTTCGACGTCCGCGAGGATCACGCCCTCGTGGGCCAGGGACGTGCCGATCTCACGAATGATCGCGTTGATGCGGCTGTCGGCCCGGAAGCGCAGCGTGTCGAAATCGCGGGCCTGTTCGAAGAAAGGGATGGCTTGCCGCTCACGACCGAGGGCGAGGCACGCCAAGCCGAGATGGTAGTGCAGCTCGGCGTTACGGTCGTCGATGTGCAGCGCCTGGGTCAGTGATACGAGGGCCGCGTCGAAGTCACCGGCGTCTTCGGCCGCCTGGGCCGCGGCGAGGTGTGCGTTGAACTGGGTGAGTTGCGCGTCGGTGAGATTCGGCCGATGCTGCGAGCCAAACGGCGAATTGTCGCGCAGGTTGACGGCCACGGTGCTGACCAGCACTTTGGCGCCGGCATCGAGGCCGGCTTGGCAGATGTCGGTGAGGTTGCGGCTGAAGTGGTCGTATACGCGGGCGAGGCGGGGGTCGTCGGCCGGCACGTGATTGTTCTGAAACATCTCGAGCCCGCCCCAGTCGGTGCGATCCGGCGGATGCAGACGCGTGGCCAGGTCGTGCATCAGCTTGCCCAGACCGGTGGCGCGCAGGGCGATGCTGGCGCGGATGCTGGTGAGGTTGGGGCTGAAGGCGCCGAACACGGTGCCCGCGCCGTACGGGCCGACAACTTCGTTGTTGCCCATGTAGACCAGCAGCAGATCGGGCTCGAGGGCAACGCACTCGCGGGCGATGGGCAGCACGACGTGCGAGTTGATGGCCGTCATCGCCGCGTTGATGACTTCGAAGCGCACGCCGGGATAGCGATGGCCGAGCATGACTTCGAGGATGCGTTCGAAGTTGAAGGCGCGGCTGGGTGTGCCTTGGGCAGCCGATCCGCCGAGGATGAAGATGCGATAAGTGTCGGCTGGCTTGCGGCGTGACAACCGCTCGGCGGTGGGCGTGCGGGCGATGGCGGGCGGGAAGAACCGCCAACCGAAAAGCTCATTGGTGGCCAGGACGTCGTCCCCCTCGATGGCGACGAAAAAGCGCGTCGGCGGGCCGTAGCCCCACAGCCGCAGCGAGCCTTCGACGGCGGCCAGCAGCAGGGCGGGGATGAGCAGCAGGGCGATGGCGCGGAACAACCAGAGGCGCAGCCGCCCGGGGCGGCGGCGTTCTGACGCCGAGGATGCGGACGGCGAGGCTGCGGGCTGGTCGGCGCGGGCTTCGGGCCGTGAATCGGGCATGGGGCGTGTCCGGCTCGGGTTCGCGCGTGCGTGTGGGAAAGCGCGCCCGGCAGGATTCGAACCTGCGACCTACGGTTTAGGAAACCGTTGCTCTATCCTACTGAGCTACGGGCGCTTGCGGCGAAGTCACGTTATCGACGCCGCGTGGGCCGGTCAAGGACATGACGATGCGCAGCGGCGGGCGCGAGCGGTCGGCGTAGCACGCGTATGGTCAATCGACCAAGGCGAGGGGCGTTGTCGTTCCATCTCTTCGCCCCCGATCTGAGGGGAGAGGTCGGGCAAGGGGTGGGTCGCCGGGTCAACGATGTTGCAGAGCTTCACCCTCACCCCGGCCCTCTCCCTGTCAGGGAGAGGGGGCGCAGACGAGCGCACGGTTTCGATGATCAAGGGCGCGGCGTTTATCGACAGGGCAAACAGTCGCTTCCGTGTCGGGTAGACGGTACATTCGTGGCCACCGCGGCTTCAGCGGCCGCGCTCGTTCGTGCCCCCGTAGCTCAGTTGGATAGAGCAGCCGCCTTCTAAGCGGCAGGTCGCAGGTTCGATTCCTGCCGGGGGTGTTCGTGCGCGACGGGGCGGTGGCGAGTCGAATCGTGAGGCGATTCGGCCGATGAGTGTTGCCGCATGACCACGGAGGCGGTGACAACTTGCGGACGAACGCTGGTTTTATCGGACACGCATCTCGGTGACCAGAGCGCGGCCGGCGGCGCGGTGGGTGTCGATGCGCTGCGGCCGCTGTGGCGCGGGTTTGACCGGCTGGTCATCAACGGCGACGTCGCGGAGCTGCACGATCCGGCCCATCGGGCGGCGGCGGCGAGGGCGGTGCTCGAACTTCAGCGGCAGTGCGAGGCCGATGGCGTGGAACTGGTCCTGCTGTCGGGCAACCATGACCCGATGCTCACCGATCATCGCTACCTCGAACTGGGCGAAGGCGAAATCTTCATCACGCACGGCGACGTGCTGCACCCGGCGATCGCGCCGTGGGCGGCAGACGCCAAGCGGCTGCTGAAACTGAACCGTGAAGCGATGGCGTCGTTCGGAACGGCGGGCGATCGCGGCGCGACGGCCGGTCTGCACGATCGGCTCGCGGCGGCGCAGCACGCGTCGCGGCTCACGTGGGATGAGCTGGCGTCACAGGCCCCGCCGTCGGTGTGGGAACGATGGGCTTCGACGTTGCGTACGGTTCCGCTGGCGTTGTGGCACTGGGCGTTCATGTGGCGCGATGCAGAGCGGTTCGCGGCCGAGCACGCGCCGCAGTGCCGGTTTTTCCTGTTCGGCCACTACCACCGCTCGGGAGTCTGGGCGCAGGATGGGCGTGTGATTATCAACACCGGCCACTTCGGGGCCTTGGGTCGGCCGCTGGCGGTGGTGATTGAGCCGGCGGCGGTGGGGGTGTGGCGCGTGCAGTGGTCACGTGATGGGTATCGGTTGGCTGACGAGCCGCTGCGGCGCTTTGCGCGAGTCGGGCTACGACGCGCCGCCGCATGACGCACGGGTCGCCGCCGCGGAGCCAGGCCGTGACGGCTGGCTGGGAAAATTCACCTCATGCAGCGTTGGCGACCCGTGGCGTTGGCGCAGGTTCGCAGAACCCGGCTCGGACAGGCGCAAATAACGTGCATGGCGCTCGTCGCGTGCGACAGCTCTATGCCAGGCCCAGCACATCGCGTCGTGGCGCATTGACCATCAATTGTTCGATCACCTGCGGCCCCATATCGCGGGCGATGAGGTCCAGGCCGTCGAATCGGCCGGGCAGCGAGTCCGGGCCGTGCATGTCCAGCGCCAGCAGGCGATAGCGATCCTCGGCCAGAAACTGACGTATGAACAGGTCGGGCAGATAGCCTTCCTCGCCGGTGTAGCAGCGGACGTTGCCCTGCAGCCAGACGCCGCGGTCTTCGAGGCTGCGAAGGCGCTCATCAAGGGATTCGTGACAGGGGATGCGTTCGGGGTGGGCGAGGATGGGCTGGTAGCCCTGATCGAGCAGCCATTGCAGCGTTTCATCGACCATGTCGGGCCACTGGTCGGCCCAGAAGTCGGTAAGGACGCAGCGTGAGCCGGCGAGGGTCGGGACGCCGTGCTGCTGCATCCATGCGATCGCGCCATCGCGCAGGCCAAGCTCACCGCCGGGATAGACGCGGTAGTCGAGACCTGCCGCGCTGATATGCGATTGAAGCTGCGCGGTGAGCGCGGCGACGTGGTCGGGGGTGTTGGCGGGCAGATGGGCCCACATGTGCGGCGTACAGATGGTGGCGACGAAGCCGCGGTCGATGAGTCGGCGGACGCACGAGATCGATTCGTCGAGCGTCTGGCAGCCGTCGTCGAGCCCGGGCAGCAGGTGGCTGTGGACGTCGATGCGCCCGGGCGGCGGTAGGGAGCAGGATGTGGGCGTTGTGTCGGGCATGGTTCAGGTATCGGCCGGCTCGTACCAGGCGAGGGTGGTCAGGGGTTGACGCAGCAGGGTGAGTCGCAGCATCTGCAGGACGCTGCAGGCGGCGCGGAGCCGAATGGTGGCGCGGTCGCCGCCGAGGCGCAAGGTGCCGGCCTGGATGGAAGACGGCGCGTTGACACCGGCGCCGCGGGCGAGGGCGACGCAGACGGTGCCGACGGGCTTGTCGGGACTTGCGCCTTCGGGGCCGGCGATGCCGGTGACGGCGGCGGCGAAGGTCGCGCCGCTGCGGGCCAGCGCGCCGCGGGCCATGGCGGCGGCCACGGGAACGCTCACAGCGCCGTATTGATCGAGCAGGTTGGCCGGCACACCCAGGTGGTCGCGTTTCATGGCGTTGTCGTAGGTGATCCATCCGCCGCGGAAGACGGCACTTGAGCCAGGGATGTCGGTGACCAGCGCCGCGAGCAGACCTCCAGTGCAGCTTTCCGCGACGGCGAGGCTCGAGCCGTGATCTTTAAGCGACTGCACCGTGACGCCGGCGAGCGTCTGATCGTCGCGGCCGAAGACCAGCGGACCCAGGCGGTCGCAGACCTGGGCGGCGGCACGTTCGAGATGGGCGCTCGCTTCGTCGGGTGTGGAGAACGTGCTGCGGATGCGTACGCTGACGACGCCGCCGGCGACGGTGGTGCCAATCAATGGGTTGCGATCGCGGGCCATAAGCTCATCGAGCCGATGGGCCATGTCGCTTTCGCCGATGCCGAAAGTGTGGAGTATGGCGGCGCGGATGACCTGGTTCTCGCCAACACGTCCGGCGAGGGCGGGCTCGATCGACGCGCGCCACATGGCGAGCATTTCGCTGGGCACGCCGGGCATGATGTAGACGGCGGCCTTGCCGACGGCGGCGGCGATGCCGGGTGCGGTGCCGCAGGCGTTGGGGATCATCGCGGCGCCGCGGGGGCACATGGCCTGGATGCGGTTGCGGGCGGCCATGGTGCGTCGGCGGGCGGTGAAGAATTGCTCGATGGCGGTGAGGGCGGCGTGGTCTTCGACCAGGGGCGCGCCCATAACGTCGGCCAGGGCGTGGCGGGTGAGGTCGTCGTCGGTGGGTCCGAGTCCGCCGGTGACCAGAACCAGGTCGAAGCGGTCGGTGACCTGGCGCAAGGCGTCGGCGATGGCGGCGCGGTCGTCAGCGACGGTGATGTGGATGGCGGCCATGATGCCGCGCTCGACGAGCCTCGCGGCGAGGAACGCGGTGTTGGTGTCCACGGTCTGGCCGAGGGCCAGTTCGTCACCGATGGCGAGAATGGCGGCTTGCATGCGGTGCGATTGTAGCTGAGCGGCGCGTGCATGACGGGCCGAACGCCCGTTCCGCCGCCGCGCGAGCCGGGTGCGGCCGGGTGCGGCTGGAGAATCGTCTATAATTTCGCCCATGCAGCAGACGTCCCCGCAGCCTGTGCTTATCGAAGGCAACGCCGTCGCCAATCAGATTCTGGACCGGGCGGCCGCGCGGGCCAAAGCGATCCGCGACAAGACCGGTGTGCAGCCGTGCCTGGCGACGGTGATCGTGGGCGACGATCCGGCTTCGCACACCTACGTCAAGATGAAGCGTAACCGCTGCGCTCGCGTGGGGATTGACTCGCGGCTCATCGAGCTGTCGGCGCGGACGACCACCGGCGAGCTGGTGGCGAACATCACCGACCTGGGCAACGACGCTCGGGTGCATGGCATTCTGCTGCAGCATCCGGCGCCGAATCATATTGATGAGCGTGAGGCGTTCGAGGCGATCCCGGTGGGCAAGGACGTGGACGGGGTGACGTATGCGAGCTTCGCCCGCATGTGGTTCGGGCAGGCGGCGTTCGCATCGTGCACGCCGGGGGGGATCATGCGGCTTCTGGATGCGTATGACGTGCCGTTGAAAGGGGCCGAGGCGGTGGTCATCGGCCGCAGTCCGATCCTGGGCAAACCGATGGCGGGGCTGCTGCTGGAGCGGCACGCGACGGTGACGATCTGCCACAGTCGGACGCAGGATCTGCCGCAGGTCGTGCGTCGGGCGGACGTGGTGGTGGCGGCGGTGGGCCGGCCGAACTTTGTGCAGGGTCAGTGGCTCAAGCCCGGGGCCGTGGTGATCGATGCCGGGTACAACCCGGGGAACGTGGGAGACGTGGATTTTGAATCTTGTGCGAAGGTGGCGTCGAAAATCACGCCGGTGCCCGGCGGCGTGGGGCCGATGACGCTGGCGGTGCTGGTCGATCAGACGGTCACCGCGGCAGCGCTGGCGGCGGGGCTGGATCCGACGCGGCTGTGAAGCTGTGATCGCGTCCATGAAGCGTCCGTCCGCGGCTGCGTTAAACCAGAACGCCGAGCAGGGGATGACGAGGCCGACATACGATGAGTCAGTTCACAGCGGCGACATATGACGTGGAGCGTCCGACGGGCCAGTGCGCGTTCACCGGGCGGCTGTTGCGGCCTGGGGAGACGTACATGGCGACGCTGGTGGAGTTTGACGGCGAGGCGGCCGCGGGCGAATCCGAGGCGAAGTCCGATGCCGCCGCGTCGCTGGGCCTGCGGCGGATCGATGTGAGCGGGGAGGCGTGGTCGTCGGGGCAGCGGCCGCCGCGGCTGTTCAGCCATTGGCGGGCGACGGTGCCGGCCGCGACGCAGAAGAAGAAGCTGTTCGTGGACGACCAGGTGCTGCTGAACCTGCTTGAGCGGCTGGAAGACACGCGGGACGAACAGCGGCTGGCGTTCCGGTTTGTGCTGTGCTTGATTCTGATGCGTAAGAAGCTGCTGGCGTACGAACGCGGCGAGAAAGCATCGGCTGACGAAGGCGGTGAATGGTGGATCGTGCGTCGGCGCGGCGGCGAGCAGACGTATCGCGTGCTGGACCCGCATCTGGGCGAGCAGCGAATCGAGCAGGTGGCCAGTCAGTTGGGCCAGATTCTTGAGGCGGAGCTCTAGATGGCCGGCCGTTTCGCAACCCGAGTGATCTTGTGCGCGTGGCTTATGGCGTCGGGATCGGCGGCGACCGCGCAGGAGACAGTCTCGCCAGAGACAAGCCCCAGCTACACCGCGGCGGCGGCGGCGTTCAACCGGGCGGCGGCGCGGATGGACCGTCTGTGGTCGCGGACGCGGGTCGAGCTTCGCTGGACGGATGGGGACGGCAAGCGGCATTTTGAGGCTGGGGAAGGGTACCTGATCTATGAACTGCCGCGACGTGTGGCGATGAGCGTGGGCAAGGTGGGCCAGACCGGTTTGTGGGCCGGCTCGAACGATGAGTTTTACTGGCTGTTTGATCTGCAATCAGAGCCCCCGGCGGCGTGGTACGGCCGGCACGAGCGTTTCGGCGTGCGGCCACCCCTGGACTATCCGCTGCCGATCGCGCCTCAGGAGTTGCCGCGTCTGCTGGGCGTGACGCCGCTGCCGATCGATCCGATCGTGGACGCGACGTCGCTGGTGTCGCGGATGCGCGATGCCGACGGGACGCGGGTGCTGGATGTGCTGTGTCCAGCCGCGGGCGTTTGGATGCGTCTGGACCCGGGAACCTGGCGACCGCGGCGCGTGGCGCTGCTGGACGCCGCGGGTGAAGTGGTGGTGCAGTCACGGCTGGCTCTGCCGCAACCGATGCGCATCAAAGGGTTGTCCAGCGACCAGTGGCCGCGAATCGAGAGCTGGGTGCGCATTGAGCTGGCCGGCCACAGTGGCGACGCGCCGCAGGATGTGACGCTCGAGCTGCAGGGCGACATCCTCGGCGGCGAGGCTCGCGGGCGAATCAAGGGGCAGTTGTTCGACTACGACCATCTCGCGGATCAGCGGTTCAAGATCGCCCGCGAGCATCGCGTCGATCTCGATCAGGCTCAGCCCCGTGAGGCAGGCGCGCCTGAATAGGAGTCAAGGGCAGCCGCCGGTTGTTGCGCAGCCCGGTCCAGACTGCTACGCAGTCCGGCTGTCGGAGGGAAAGCGAATCGCTCGCTCACGCCGTGGCTGAACCTTCGCGCAGGCGGCGGAGGCTGATGGGCAATTCGAAGTGCATGTGCTCGGAGACGCCGTGGCCCTCCGCGATCATGCCGCCATAGCGTGACTTGAGTTCGTCGACGATTTCTTCGACCAGATGCTCGGGCGCCGACGCGCCGGCGGTCACCAGCACGGTTCCCACGCCTTCGAACCAGCGGTGGTCCAGCTCACTGACGTCGTCGACCAGGTAGGCGCGAGTGCCGGCATTCTCGCTGATCTCGGTGAGGCGCACGGAGTTGGAGCTGTTGCGCGAGCCGACCACCAGCACCAGGTCCGCTTGCGGCGCCAGGTCGCGCACCGCGTGCTGGCGGTTGGTGGTGGCGTAGCAGATGTCTTCACTCGGCGGGCTCTTGACGTGTGGAAAGTGCTTGTGGATGGCCTCGATGATGACGTTGGCGTCGTCCATGCTCAGCGTGGTCTGCGTGAGATAGACCAGGCGGTCCTCATCGGTGAAAGGCAGGTTCGCCACGTCCCGGGGCGACTCGACGATGGTGATCGAACCCGGCGCCTCGCCGACGGTGCCGACGACTTCATCGTGGCCGGCGTGGCCGATGAGCAGAATGTGGTAGCCCTGGCGGGCGTAGCGGATGGCCTCCATATGCACCTTGGTGACCAGCGGACAGGTGGCGTCGATCATGGTGCAGCCGCGCGATTTGGCGGCATTGCGAACCTCGGGGCTCACGCCGTGGGCGCTGAAGATGACCGTCGAGTTGGCGGGCACATCCTCGATGTGGTCGACGAAGACGACCCCTTCCTTGACGAAGCGGTCGACGACGTGGCGGTTATGCACGATTTCGTGGTAGACGTAGAGGGGCGTGCCGACGATCTTGATGGCCTCCTCGACGCACTGGATGGCCATGTTGACGCCGGCGCAGAAGCCGCGTGGGTTGGCGAGCAGGATTTGCATGGGGTTCTCTTGGAGGTTCGGTGGCGATTCATCCGGTCAGTGGCGGGGCCGACGGGCGGCGACCGCCTGGCCACACTATAGCTTCGCGATCGGGGTCGGGCCAAGGCGGGTCTTTTTATGCGGCCGCTTGCGGTTGGTCAGATTTCATACGCCCAGGCTTCCGTTTCGTCGCCCAGGTCCAGCCCGCTGACGTCCAGCGAGTCGGCCGCCAGCACGCGGGCGCGTTCGATGGCCCGTTTGGCGCTGGTGAAAACGCCGAAGCTCGCCTCGAAGACGTTAGGCCGGCCGATCACCTCCAGCAGGCCGAAGTTCAGCAGGTGGAGCATGATCCCCTCGCGAACGCCGCAGAGAATGACGTGGCCGCCGCGGCGCTGAAGTTCGCGGGTGAAGCGCTCGAGCACCAGCATCACTGTGGCGTCGATCGAATGCGTGCGTTTGAGCCGCATGATGATGATCTTGGCCCCGCTGGCGGTCACCGAGCGCAGCGCTTCGGCCAGTTCGTCGGCGACGCCGAAAAACAGATCGCCCTCCACCTGGAGGAAGACAACGCGCTGATTGCCGCGGGCTGCGCGCAATGGCCGCTCGATGAACGGGCCGGCGCTGGTGCGGACCATCTCGGCGATGTGCAGCTGCGAGGCCCGACGCACGTAGAGGGCGATGTTCAGGAACACGCCCAGGTAGATGGCATACTGAAGGGGCAGCACCAACGCGCCCAGGAGAGAGGCGAGACACACCACCGCGTCCGATCGCTGGGTGCGCGCGATGCGCACCATGGCCCGCCAGTCCACCAGGCCGTACGCCACGACAAAGAGAATCGCCGCCAGGCTGGAAAGCGGAATGTAGGCCGCCTGCGGGGCAAAGGCGACGAAAATCAACAGCACGATCAGCGAATTGAAGATGCCGGCAAATCGCGTGCGTCCTCCGGCGGTGTAGTTCAGAGCCGAGCGTGTGAAGCTGCCAGAGCCGGGAATATTGCTCAGGAAGCTGCCAATCACGTTGGCCGCTCCCTGGGCGAAAAACTCGCGGTTGGGACTGACCCGTTCACCGGAGCGCGACGCGATGGCTTTGCCGATGGCGACGGTTTCGATCATGCCCAGCAGGGCCAGGGCTACGGCGCCGGCCAGCAGGCCTTCCACCTGCTTGAAGTTCAGTTGCGGAGCCTGCGGTGTAAACAGCTCGGAAGAAGGCGGGGGCAATTGTCCGACCAGTGGTAGATGGCCTACGTCCCAGCCGGCCATGGCGACGGCTGTCGCCGTGACGACAATCGCCAGCAGTGGCCCCGGCAGCAACCGCCACACGCGTGGCGCCGCCACCAGCACCCCCATGGCCGCCAGCCCCAGCAAGACGGATCGCAGATTGGCCAGGTCCAGGCGCGGGGCGAGCTGCTGGATCGTGCCCAGCACGCCGGGAAGCGTGTGTTCGGCGCCGTTGGGCGGCAGACCCAGGAAATTGCCCACCTGCCCCACCGCGATCAGGATGCCCGCCCCGGCCGTGAAGCCGATGATCACACTCTCGCTGACGTAGCGCACCAGGTTGCCCATGCGTGCGGCCGCGAACGCCAGTTGCACGAATCCCTTGACCAGGCCCAGCCCGATCGTCAGTTGCAGATAGACCTGCGGGTTTCCCGGGGCCACCAGGCGCGACACGATGGCCGCGATCAGCAGGCTCTGTGTATTCGTCGGTCCGCTGGCCAGGTGGTTATTGGACGCCAGCAGGGCCCCGATGAAGCCTTGAATGATGGACGTGTACAACCCGTATTGAGGCGGCACTCCGGCGATGTATGCATAGGCCATCGCCTGCGGCACCTCCACCACCGCGACGGTCAACCCCGCCAGCGCATCGGCGCGCAGCTTGGCCAGGCTATAGCCGCGGGCCGTGTCAACGGCGGGCAGGAAGGGGTAGGCGATCCATCGCAGCGGGTTGGGGCGGTCGGACACGGCGGCACTCGCGGCAAGCCTGTGATCAGGTAGGCGGTCGACGGGAACAGGGTAGCGACTTGCGGCGTGCGGCGGGGACGGCGCGTCGCCGGGAGACGGCTAGAATCGCGGCGCTGCGAAGGCGATGGTGGACATCGAAAAGGAAGGCGGCCATGGGCATGGCGCACTACCTGGGCATTGATCTGGGCGGGACGAACATCAAGGCCGGCGTGGTGGACGCTGCGGGTGGCCTTCTTGCGCAGGCGATTTGCCCTACACCGTCAACCGGCTTCGATGATGTCGTCGCGGCATTGGTCAAGGCGACGGACGAGGTGGTGGCGTTGGCGGGCCTGAGGCGCGATCAGATTCGCGCGGCCGGCATCGGTTCACCGGGTCTGGTCGATGCGACGCGCGGCGTCGTGCGCGATGCGCCGAACCTGCCGGGCTTTCGTGAGGCCCCCTTGGGACCAGCGATGGCGACACGGTTCGGATGCCCGGTGTTCGTGGAAAACGACGCCAACGCGGCGGCGTTCGGTGAGTACTGGGCTGGCGTCGGTCGCCGGAAAGCGGACGAGCCTGCCGTTCGCGATCTGATCCTTCTGACGCTGGGAACGGGCGTCGGCGGCGGGTTGGTGAGCGATGGGCGACTGCTGCGCGGCGGGCACGGGATGGGCGGCGAAATCGGGCACATGATCGTGTTCCCGGACGGGCGGTTGTGCGGCTGCGGGCAGTACGGGTGCCTGGAGGCCCATGCCTCGGCGGTGGCGATGGTGGCGATGGCGGCCGAGGCGACGGCCCGTGGCGAGTCGACGGTTCTGGCGACGGCTGACGGTGGGCCGATGACCGCGAAGCGCATTTTCGAGGCGTCGGCGGCGGGTGACGCGGCGGCCAGGCGCATCGTGACGCAGGCCGCCGACGCCTTGGGGCTGGCGTGCATCAGCCTCAGCCGCATCCTCGATCCGCAGATGATCGCCCTGGGCGGGGGCGTGGCGGCGGCTGGTGATGAGCTGCTGCAGCAGGTCCGCGCCAGTTACCGGCGGCGGGACTGGCGATTGGCGGGCAGCGCCCCGGTGCGGATCGAGCTGGCGGTGCTGGGCAACACGGCCGGCATGGTCGGGGCCGGAAGTATCGCCTGTAACGCCTGCGGGCCGTGAAGTTTGGGCCCTGTCAGCCCTCGTTACTGGACAGGCCCTTAAGCAGCACAACCGAAGCGCCGACCTAACTGCAGGACGTTCTCGCGCCTGCAGGCCGCGATGACCGCGCCGACCGGCAACCGCCTGCGGAAGAATGCGACCTATGGCAGTTTCGACCGTGAAAACCGGCCTGGCGCTCTACCTGCTGCAGATCGATGAGTCGCCGCTGCTCACCGCCGAGCAGGAAAAAGAGCTGTGCTGGCGCATCATCCACGAGAACTGTCCGGAAGCCCGCGACCGTATGGTGCGGTCGAACCTGCGCCTGGTGGTGAACATCGCCAAGCGATTCGCCAACCGCGGCCTGCCGCTTCAGGATCTGATCGAGGAGGGCAACGTCGGCCTGCTGCGCGCGGTCGAGGGTTTTGACCCCGAGCAGGGCGCGCGGTTCTCGACCTATGCCTCGTGGTGGATCAAGCAGGCGATCAAGCGGGCCCTGATCAACGCGGTGCAGCCAGTGCACATTCCGGCGTACATGGTGGAGTTGATCGCCCGCTGGAAGCGGACTACCCAGCAGCTTGAAGAGCAGCTTGGACGCCAGGCGACGGTGGCCGAACTGGCCGAGGTGATGGAGCTGACGCCCAAGAAGGTGCGCATGATCCGCAAGGCGGTGCGTGCGTTCCAGCGACCGGCGCAGACCGGCGGCGACGGCGAAGAACGGCTGGATCTGGCCGAAACGCTCTGCGATCACCGCCTGGCACCGCCGGATCAGGACGTCGCCAATCAGGACGATCTGAACACGGTGCTGCGACTGCTTGAGGCGATCGATGATCGCGAGGCGACGATCCTGCGGCTGCGTTTCGGCTTGGATGGCGACGAGCCGCTGACGCTCAAGGAAGTCGGCGAACGGGTGGGGCTGACGCGCGAGCGGGTGCGCCAGATCGAGATCGAGGCGCTCAACAAGCTCAATCGTCGGATGCTCAGCCGCAATCCGTTTTCCGAAGAACACGAGCCGCCCAAGCGCCGGCGTCGTTCGAAGAAGACCCCCCGCGGCAACGGTTCAGACCACGGCTCGGCGCGGCCGCCACGTCGCGCGGCTCCCGGACCCCGGGCCAAGTCAAAAGGCATTGAAGGCGAAGCCGCCTGAACGCTCGGGGCCGCGTCTACACCTGACGTTTGTAAAACGGCAGCGGCGTCACGGTCGCCTCGACCGGTCTGGCGCCCAGCTCGACGGCGGTGATCTGTGTCGCTGCGTCGGTCTGGACGTAGGCCATCGCGATCGGATAGCCGAGCGTCGGCGATAGACAACCACTGGTGACCACGCCCACCCGTTGATCGCCCGCCATGACGGCCATGCCCTGTCGAGGCGTACGTTTACCCTCGATCTTCAGTCCGACCAGTCGCCGCCTGGGGCCTTCCGCGGCGATCTTGCGCAAGGCGGCGGCGCCGATGAATGGTCCATCATCGCTGGCCCCTTCGGGTGTCGGCTTGTCGAGGTTGACGGCGAACGCCAGGCCGGCTGACAGCGGGTCCGTCGTTTCGTCAAGTTCGTGGCCGTACAGCGGCATGCCCGCCTCTATGCGCAGCGTGTCGCGCGCACCAAGGCCGGCCGGCCGCAGCAACTGATCGCTGTCGCCGGGTTTACCTTTCACCCACAGTTTCAACGCCATCCCGGCCGTCGAAGCCGGCATGATGATCTCCAGCCCATCTTCGCCCGTGTATCCGGTGCGGCTGATGGTCAGCTTCATGATCAGAAGGTTCTTCTGGCAGAAGCGATAGCGTTTGAGCGAGGGGATTTCACGCGAGAGATTGCCCACCAGGTCCATCACCTTCGGCCCCTGGACGGCGACCATCGCGGTGTCGAAGGTCAGGTCTTCGATTTTGAGGCTCAGATCGCCGGCATGGGCCTGAAGGTGGGCGAGAATCTTTTCGCGGTTGGAAGCGTTGACCACCAGCAGCCAGTGGTCCTTGAAACGATAGACGATCACGTCGTCGAGCACGCCGCCGGCCGCGTTGCAGATCAGACTGTAGCGGCAGGCCTGCTCGTCCATGTCGCTGATGTGCCGGGTGAGCATGCGTTCAAGAAAACGACGGGCGTGGCGGCCGGAGATCTTGACGCGACCCATGTGCGATACGTCGAAGAGGCCCACCTGGTGGCGGACGTGATGGTGTTCCGCGTGGATGGAAGAATAGAGGATGGGCATTTCCCATCCGGCGAAGTCGACAAAACGCGCGCCGTAGTCGGCGTGGAACTGGTAGAAGGGCGTTCGCTGCAAAGGGATGCTCCCAGGGCGTGTCGACGCATGGACCAATCGCGGCGTCGATCGGCACAGGCTACCGCATCAGAAGACGGATGCAAGAGCGGTCGTGTGGCTGGGGCGCGCGGCGCGGGTAGTGGAGTCAGGGCGCGACGGCGACGCGGCGTCTGTCGGCATCGGGCAGGTCGGGGGCCACACCGAGATAGGACAGTGACTTCTCGATGACTTCACGGACCACCGGGGCCGCGACCGCACCGCCGTAGTAACCGCGCGAAGGGTCGTTGATGTGCAGGAAGCAGCCAGCCACGATGGCCGGCGACTCGGTCGGCGCGCCACCCAGGAAGGAGCTGACGTACTGCTGATCGAGGTAACCGCCTTTCTGCAGATCGGGCGCCTGGGCTGTGCCCGTCTTGCCGAAAACGGCGTAGAGGTCGCTGTCGGCGCGGCGACCGGTGCCGTCGGTCACGCCCTGGCGAAGCACCTGACGGGTGAGGCGGGCGTTGGCGGTCGACAGCACCCGTTCGTAGATCGGGTGCGTCTGGGCGAGGTCGGCGGTCTCCTGGAGGATCGTCGGCGTGACCATCAGTCCGTCGCTGGCGACGATGGCCATCGCCCGCACCAGTTGCAGGGGGGTGACGGCAATCTCCTGGCCCATGGGGATGCTGGTGACCGAGTAGTGTGTCCACCGAGCCGGCGGCTGGACGAGGCCCGCCACTTCGCCGGGCAGTCCGCTGGCGGTGCTCTGGCCGAAGCCGAAGGCCCGCACCGCCGCGTGCATGCGCTGCGCCCCCATGCGCTGGCCGACCACCGCCATGCCGATGTTGCTCGAACGCATCAGCACCTGCGTCCAGGTCAGCTCGTCAAAGGCGTGCGCGTCGCGCAGGCGTCGGCCGCCGGGGGTGACGTAAAGCCCGTTGTGGCAGTCGATGCGTTCATCCAGGTCAGCCAGACCCAGTTGCGTCGCGGCGGCCCAGATGAATGTTTTGAAGGTCGAGCCGGGCTCGAAGACGTCGGTGACACAGCGGTTGCGGCGCTGGGCGGCGGTGGAGTCGGCCAGGTCGTTGGGATCGAAGGCGGGATAGTTGGCCATCGCCAGAATCGCGCCGGTCTGCGGTTCCATGACGATCAACTGTCCGCTGGGCGCGGCATACTGCTGGCAGGCGGCGGCGAGCGCGTCTTCGGCGAAGCTCTGGATGACGATGTCCAGCGTCAGGCGCACGTGTTGGCCGGCGGTGACGGGAACGTAATCGCCGGCTTCGAGCCACAGGGCCCGGCGGCTGGCGGCCCGTGCGAGGGTGAGCGTGCCTGGCGAACCGGTCAGACGCGCGTCGAAACGGCGCTCCAATCCTTCGATGCCTCGACCGTCGGCGCCGACGACGCCGATGACCTGACCCGCCAGCACGCCCTGAGGATAGCGGCGCACGAGGTGCTCCTGCATGGCCAGTCCGTCGAGCCGCAGTTCACGGGCGGTCGCCATCTCGCCGTCGCTGAGTCGATCACGCAGCACGATGAACCGGTCGTCGGGACGCTGGCCCATCTGCTGCGAAACCCAGGTTGGATCGATACCGAGGGCGCGGCCGACATGCGCGGGGAAGGTCAGTGGATCAAGGACCAGTCGTGAGTCGACGAACAACCGGGTGGCAGTTGCCGTGACGGCGAGCATGCGGCCACGGCGATCCAGCAGGGCGCCGCGGCGGGCCAGCATGGTCGAGGTGGTGCGGTGAGCGCCAGCCGCCTGGGTCGCCAGCGGGGCGGGATCCATCTCCAGCTGGGTGGTTCGCACCAGCAGGGCGATCAGCCCCAGGCTCATGAGAACAGCCGCGACCTGGCCAAAGCGGGCCACGCGGCGATGGGCGGCCGCGTGCTGGTGGGCGGAATCGACGACGGCTCGAAAGGCGGCATGACGGCCCGCCGCGAGGTCGGCGATCGCCGGTGTCGGAGGCGACACGGTCGCCATGCGCGGGTCCGGGCGAGGCTCGTGGGTCATGGCGTGGCCCCCGCATGCACCGCTGGATATTGCGTCTCAGCGGCGCTCAGGGTCGGCGTGGCGTGGTCGTGGGGCTCGGGACTCTGGAGCGTGAGCGGGCCGAAAGCCCGTCCGTGCTCGCGCAGCACGCGGTGCAGATTGTCCGGTCGCAGGCGCTGGGCCAACTCGGCCTGGAGGCCCCACAACTCGCGACGAGTCAGATCGATCTGGCGGTGGGCGTCGGCCAACTGGTGGGCGGCCTCGAACTGACGGTGTCGTTCGGCGAGGATGCCGGCACCGATCAGGACTACGGCAGCGACAAGGGTCGCCAGTTTCCACGCCATGGCGTTTCTCCAGGCGCCGGGCCTCATCAGGTCAAAGGCGGGCGTCGACCAAGGGCACGACCAGCATCCGCGGCGCGGTTCACGACCGCGGCATGGCTAGCTTCATGCCCGCTTCCAGTTGGGCCGGGTCCGAGCCGATGGTCGACCGGTTGGCTTCATATATCTCGCGCCACCGCTTGCCGTCGCCCAGGCGGCGTGCGGCGATGCGGTACAGCGTGTCGCCCGCCTGCACGACGTAAAGCGAGGTCGTGTCGCTGCCGGGGCGCTGGGGCGCGGCGGCGGGTGTGCGGCCGGGCACGCGCAGGTTCATGCCCGCCTGCACGAGATTCGGAGACTTGAGCTGATCGCGGTTGGCGTCGTAAAGCTCGCGCCAGCGATCCCCATCCCCCAGAGCACGCTGGGCGATGGCATAGAGCGTGTCACCACTGCGGACGGTGACGGTGCCTGCGACTGCCGCCGGAGTCGCTGCCGCCACGGGCGCGGCACCGCCGGGCAGGTCAAGGCGCGGGATGTCTGCTTCGCGGGGACCGGGCGATGCGGAGGCTTCGGCCGCCACGCGGGCGATGACGTCGGGGCGGTCAAAGTGGATGACGCGCTGAGGCGTGGACTCGATGCGGCCGGCGGCGAGCGGCGGCTGAGTCTGGGGCGAGGCGGCGGGCGCGGCCGCGTCAGGCAGTTCCTCGGGCTGCGGCACGGGGCGCAGGCGTGGGCTGGCGGGGGCGGCCGACGGGGACGGCCAGCGCGGCGTCGGGGCCGAGTAAGAGGCCATCTCCTGCTCCACCTCGCCGGCAAACCGTTGCAGGGCCGGCGGCGCGGTGGTCGCCGGCTCGACCAGCAGGTCACTGACGATGATCCCGATGAGCAGGATGAGAGCCATTCCTACCAGCAGTCCGACTTTCGTCTCGCGTGTCATCGCTTGTCAATCCTTTTCTATCGCCAGGCGCGGCCTCCTGCTGCGCGGTTCAGTCCTGCGTTGTCGTGTGTCCGGCGTCCGCCGGCTTTGTGTCGATCCATTCGATCACGCGCATCTTGGCCGAGCGGCTGCGCGGATTGGCGTGCTGTTCCTGCTCGTCGGCGGTCAAGGGTTTGCGTGAGAGCAGCTTTGCACACCCCCGCATGGCCCAGGTCCGAAACGCCTGTTTCACCAGCCGGTCCTCCAGCGAGTGGAAACTGATCAGGGCCGCCCGTGCCCCGGGCCGCAGCAGTCGCGGCAGGTCGGCCAGCAGTTGCTCAATGCTGGCCAGCTCGCCGTTGACAGCGATCCGCAGGGCCATGAAAGTGCGCGTGGCCGGATGAATGCGCTGTCGTCGACCGCCGTAAGCCGCGCAGACCAGTTGCGCCAGTTCGCCAGTGGTTTTAATCGGACGTTGGCGGCGGGCGGCCGCAATCTTTCGGGCGATGGCCCGGCTGCGCCGCTCGTCGCCGTAACGGAAGATCAGGTCAGCCAGTTGCTGCTCGTCGAGCTCGGCGATCAGGTCGGCGGCGGTCAGGTCGGCCGAGCGGTCCATGCGCATATCCAGCGGGCCGTCCGCGTCGAACGAAAAACCTCGCCGCGGATCGTCCATCTGGGTGGAAGCGAAGCCGAAGTCGGCCAGCAGCAGGTCGACGGCCGCAACGCCCAGCCCGTCAAGCACGCCGCGGGCGGCCGCAAAGTTCGCATGCACCAGATCGGCCTGAACGCCGCTCACGCCGGCTGCTGCGAGGCGGCTGCGGGAAAAGTCAAGGTTCTGCTCGTCGAGGTCCAGGCCGATGAGCCGTCCACCCGGCGCCAGGCGCGGCAGGATCATCGCGCTGTGGCCGCCGCGCCCGACCGTGCAGTCGAGCGTGACCTGGCCGGCGCGCGGCTGGAGCATGTCCATGACCTGCCGCGGCAGAACGGGTAGATGTCCGGGATCGGCTGTCGGCGATGAAGGCATGGGGGCGGGACGCACAGGGGCGGATCAGGCGGCGGCTCAGCGTCGAACGCGACGTTTCATAGAATACTGCGATGAATGATTTACAGCAGCAGTCAGGAGTTTTCCACGCGACGACGATTCTCTGCGTGCGGCGCGACAGTCAGGTGGCCATCGCCGGCGACGGGCAGGTGACGCTGGATCGCGTGGTCGCCAAAGGCGACGCGGTGAAGGTGCGCCGGCTCGATCACGGCGGCGCGGACGGGTCGGGCGTGCTGGTGGGGTTCGCCGGATCGGCGGCCGATGCATTCGCATTGCTCGAACGTTTCGAGGCGCGGCTTAAAGACTCGCCGGGCAACATCAAGAAGGCGGCGATCGAGCTGGCCAAGCAGTGGCGGACCGATCGCATGCTGCGCCGGCTGGAGAGCCTGCTGATCGTGGCCGACCGGTCGTGCGCCCTGATCGTGTCGGGTAGCGGCGACGTGATTGAACCGAGCGACGGTGTGCTGGGGATCGGCTCGGGCGGCAGCTATGCCGTCGCCGCGGCGCGGGCCCTGCTGCGGCATACGCAACTGCCGCCCGGCGAGATTGTCCGCCAGGCCATGCAGATCGCCGGCGAGCTGTGCATCTACACCAACACCCATCTCACGGTGATCGATCTGTAAGCGCCGCAGTCCGGTTCAGATCAGCCCAGCGCCAGGAACGTGGCGAACATCACGAACCAGGCAGCGTCGAGAAAGTGCCAGTACATCGCGACGTAACGGACCGGGGCGTGCTGCTCGTGGTCGTAGCGGCCGCGCCAGGCTTTCAGCGTCGTCAGGCTCAGCGGAATGATCCCGCCGATCACGTGCAGACCGTGGAGCAGGATGAGCACGAACAGTAGGCCGTAGAGGTGGTTGCGCTGTTGGCTCATGGCCTCGTGGGCCCGCAGGATGGCGGCGAGGGCCGGGGTTTGCACGGCCACGAACCCCGCGGCCAGCGCGAGCGTGGCCAGCATCGAGAGCCGCAAGTGCGTCTGCTTTTCGCGACGGACGCAGACGACCGCATGCTGCACGGTCACGCTGCTGATGAGAATGAGCACCGTGCTGACCCATAGGGCGGCGGGCAGCTCGATTGCGCCGGTGGGCGGGCTGAGGCGTCCCTGGGTGCGGATGAGCGCATAAGCGAGCAGGGCGGCGGCGAAGAGCATGGTCAGCGCGGCCAGGAAAAGGGCCATGCCGACCGTGCCGGTGCGAGGCGGGTTGTGAAGCTCGCGGTCGTCCATGGGGCACGCAGACGCGATGCGGTCCAAACTGGTTACGGAGCGGGGGTCGACGCGGCCGGCGGGCTGGCGGCGCGGACGGCCGGCTCATACTGCTCGCTGTCCATCAGGGCGATGCCGATGAACAGCACCACGAAGAGAAACGCCGAGCCGAGCACGAGGCTGTAGAACGGACTGTCGTAGCGCAGGTGCATGAAGTACAGGCAGACGAGGATCACCTTGATCAGCGCGATGCCCAGGGCGATCCAGATGTTCAGATCGCCCAGATCGACCCACGTGGCGGCGACGGTGAGGAAAGTGAACATCAGCAGCAGACCGAAGACCATCGCCAGCACGCGCAGGGGCACGGCATGCGGTTGATCGGCGTGTTCGGAGGCATACGGGGAGGCCTGTTCGGTCATGGCGTGGTTCCGGGCGGTGGCGGTCAGTGGATCAGATAGAGCACCGGGAAGAGAAATATCCAGATCAGGTCGACCAGGTGCCAGTAGAGGCCCACCATGTCGACGGGCGTGAAGTAGGCGGGGCTGAAAACGCCGCGCAGGCTCTTGACGAGAATCCAGACCATCAGGCCCAGGCCGATGATGACGTGCAGCGTGTGCAGGCCGGTCATCAGGAAGTAGATCTGGAAGAACTGGTGGGTGCGGGCCTGCACGTAGGGCGGCAGATCCTCGAACGCGACGGTCCTGTGGGCGTCGGGCTGGCGGCCGGCGTGCGGCCCGACGGTGGTGAAGGCATCGGTCAGGCCGGCGGGACCGGCGGGGGCCGGCGCGATCAGCGAGTGCTCGGGGCCGGGCGTCGGCGCATTGTCCATCGGTGAAGCGTCAGGTGCAGCCGATGTCGCCGAGTCAGCGCCGCTGGCGTCATGCTCTACCGCGTGACCGGCATCGCCCGCGTGCGGTTCCGTGTGCGCCGGCCCTTCATATTGCGGATGGAACTGGTTCCACGGCCCGACCCACAGGCCGTGCTCGTACTTGGCGGAATACTCGATCGTTTTGACCACCAGGAAGCCGCAGCCCCCGAGGATGGTGACCAGCAGCAGGCCCACGAGCAGGCGCCGGGCGCCGAGCTGGGCGGCGCGGACGGCCCAGGCCATGGTGAAGCTGCTGGTGATGAGCAGGATGGTGTTGATCGCGCCCAGCTCCCAGTTCAGGTGCGTGTGGCCGTAGGCGAACACTTCCGGGTGGTTGCCGCGCCAGACGGCATACGCGCAGAACAACCCGCCGAACATGAGGATTTCCGTGGCCAGAAACACCCACATGCCGACCTTGGCCGAGTCAAACTGCTGACGCGGCGTGTCGAAGTGGTGGGCCAGGTGCGGCGGATGATGGCCGCGGCTGGCCTGCGCGGCCGGGGGCGAGGCGGTCGGATTGGTGTCGGTGGCCTGGCTCATGCGTGGGCGTTGTCCGTATCGGGGCTGGTGGCGGCCGAAGGTTCTTCGATGCGCACGTAACCGTGCTGCTCATCGACCCACTTCCAGCGGCGGTAGTCGTAGGGGTCGCCGGCGACGAGCGTGACGGCGAAATTGTCGTGCGGTGGCGGCGAGGCCGTCCGCCATTCGAGCGAGTTGCCGCCCCACGGGTTGGCGGGGGCGGGACGGCCTTTGAAGATCGAGTGCAGCAGGCTCAGCAACACCATGAACAGGCCCGCGCCCATGATGAACGCGCCGAGCGTCGAGAACTGGTGGTAGCTGGTGAACTGGCCGGGGTAGGTGGCGTAGCGGCGCGGCATGCCCTGGCCGCCGGCGACGAACTGCACAAAGAACGTGACGTGGAAGCCGACGAATACGATCGCGGCGCTGAGGCGGGCGAAATTTTCATTGAACATGCGGCCCCACATCTTCGGCCACCAGTAGTAGAGCCCGCCGAGAAACGCGAAGAGCACCGTGCCCATCATCACATAATGGAAGTGGGCCACGACGAAGTAGGTGTCGTGCAGGTGCACGTCGGTAGACAGGGCGCCCAGGAACATGCCCGTCAGCCCGCCGACGGTGAAGAGCAGGATGGTGTAGAGGGCGTAGCACATCGGCGTGTTCAGGTGGATGTCGCCTTTGTAGAGCGTGGCCAGCCAGTTGAAAGTCTTGATGGCCGAAGGCACCGCGACGCTGAAAGTCAGCAGACTGAACACCGCACTGGCCAGCGCGGACTGACCGCTGGTGAACATGTGGTGGCCCCAGACCAGGAAGCCCAGAAAGGCGATCGCCAGCGACGAGAGGGCGATGAACTTGTAGCCGAAGATGTGCTTGCGGCTGAAGACCGAGACAAGCTCGCTGAGCACGCCCATCGCCGGCAGCACCATGATGTAGACGGCCGGATGGCTGTAGAACCAGAAGAAGTGCTGGTAGAGCACCGGGTCTCCGCCCAGGGCCGGATCGAAGATGCCGACCTTCAGGAGTTTTTCAGCCATCAGCAGCAGCAGGGTGATCCCCAACACCGGGGTCGCGAGAATCTGAATGACGCTGGTGGCGTAGAGGGCCCAGAGCATCAGCGGCATGCGGAACCAGGTCATCCCCCTGGGGCGGAGCATATGGATGGACGCGATGAAGTTGACGCCCGTCAGGATCGACGAGAAGCCGAGGATGAACGCTCCGAGCGTGGCCTCGACGACGGCGGAGTTGCCGGTGGTCGTGGCGTAAGGTGTGTAGAACGTCCAGCCGGTCTCCAGGCCGCCGGCGCCCCAGAACTGCTCCAGGCCGGGCACGAAGAAATTGATCACGCCCTTGAGCAGCACGAACACGAAGAACAGGCCGCCCGCGACCCAGAAGTAGAAGCTCAGCAGGTTCAGCCGCGGAAACGCGACGTCCTTGGCGCCGAGCATCAGCGGCAGCACGAAGTTGCCCAGCACCGCGGGAATGGCGGGGATGATGAACAGAAACACCATCACCGCGCCGTGGAGCGTGAACATGTGGTTGTAGAGGTTCCAGGCCCGCTCGGCGTCGTCGGCCAGGGTCGGCTGAGGGTTGAATAGTTCGGTGCGCAGGGCCAGAGCGAACAGACCGCCCAGCAGGTAGCTGCCCAGCACCCCGGCCAGGTACATCAGCGCGATGCGCTTGTGGTCGAGCGTGAGCGCCCATGACAGAATGCCTTTCCCGTGGGTCAGGTAGTTGTCGCCGCGGGCGTGATACGGATCGGCGAGCAGGGGACTGGGCGGTGTCGTCGCGGACACATCGAACTCCTGTGCGGGGCGGCCCCGCGCAAACGGACGTGGGGTTTACGGCATCGGCTGAGGCTGGGTGTCGGCGTCGGGTTGCTCTTCAAGTGATGTCAGCGGCGGCGGGCCCTTATCGCTGATGGACTTCATCCACTCGATGAGGGCGCGGATCTCCAGGTCTTTCATCCGTCCCTGATAGCTGGGCATGACGTTGTCGAAGCCGGCACGGATTTTCGCGGCTGGATTGAGGATCGATTCGCGGATGTAGTTTTCGTCGGCCTGGGTTCTGCCGCCGTCGGCCAGCGGTGTGTCCCGGCCGTAGAGATTCTGAAAGGTCGGGCCGATGCCGCCCGATCCGTCGGCCGTGTGGCACTGGATGCAGCCTTTGGCCTGGAAGAGTCGTTTGCCAGCCTCGACGGGCGGAACGGTGGTGACCCACTGGGCGGCCTGGTCGACCCAGGCGGCGAAGGCGGCCGGCTCCATGACCACCACCTTCGTGCGCATCTCCGAATGCTTGGTGCCGCAGTATTCGGCGCAGTAGAGTTCGTATTCGCCAGCGTCCTTGGCTTCAAACCACGCCTCGTTGTAGCGGTGGGGCACACAGTCTTTCTTGACGCGGAAGGCCGGGATGAACAAGCTGTGAATCACATCTTCGCTGCCCAGGACCAGCCGCACCGGTCGGCCGCGCGGCACGATGAGCTCATCGTTTTCCGCGCCGTTGGGATAGGTGAACGACCAGCCCCATTTGTACGCCGTCACATACACGTCGTAGCTGTAGTCTGGGGGCGTGGCCAGGTCGACGTAGCCGCGAAAACCGTAATAGAAAATCGCCAGCATCGTGACCGCCGGAATGACCGTCCAGGTCAGCTCCAGCGCGGTGGAGTGCGAGGGCGAACGCTGGGCCGTGTGCCCCGGCCGATGGCGGTAACGCAGAACAAAGAAAATCATCAGCGCGGCGATCAGCACCGACATCACCACCGACACCCAGTAAATGAAGTAGAACAGGAAGTCGGTGCCGCCCGCCGAGGTGGAGGCGGGGTCGGGCATCCAGAAGCGCTGGCCGATCTGGGCGAGGGTGGTGGGCATGGTGCGGTGCGTCGCGTGGCGGGTATCGGGTTGCGGGTCTCGCGTGGTCGTGGGAGCTTATGAAGTCGCGGCGGTGGTCTTGCGGCGATGACGTTCGCGCAGCAGTGCGGTGCCGATGGTCGCGGCGACCGCCACGACCGTCATGGCCCCGGCCATGCGCATCAGGCCCAGGGCCATCAGGCGGTACCCGCCGCGGGCCGGATCGTATTGGAAACATGTCAGCAGCACCTTGTCGAGCGGCGAGCCGACCTTGCCTTCCCCGGCCTCGACCAGCGAGAGCCGCAGCGTCTGCGAGGCGAACTTGATGCCGTAGAGATAGCGCGACACCCGGCCGTCGGGCATGAGAATCACCAGCACGGCCGGATGGACATACTGCGACTTGATCGGGTCGTAGCGGTAGCCGAAGCCCACGGCGTCGGCGACGGCCTGGCTGACCTGCTTCTCGGCGGTCAGGAAGTGCCAGCCGGCGGCGGCTTCCGCCTGGCCCAGGCTGTTGATGTAATTGCGTTTTTTCTCCATCGCCAGCCGCGGTGATTCGGAAGGATCAATGGACAGGGACACGATGGCGAACTGTTCGCCTGGCGTCCAACTCATCTCACGCACCGCGTCGGTCAGGCCGTTGAGCACCAGCCCGCAGAGCATCGGGCAGCCGTAGTAGCCGAGGTTGAGCACCGCGGGTTTGCCGCCTGAGAGAAAGTCACCCAGGCGATGTTCGTCGCCATGTTCATCGCGGACCATCAGATCCAGCGGCACGCTGTCGCCGAGCTTCTCGGCCACGCCGACGCCCTCGGTGACCCCGGGCGCCAGCTCGGCGTCGCCGGAGTCCGGCGCCTGAGCCGCCACGCCCGCCGGCGCGCCCACCGCGAAAACCGCGAAGGCCGGCACTAGCAGCAGCGCCAGCATCGCCGTCACCCGCGCGCCGGGCGTGAAGAGTGCGACGACGGCCGGGATGCGTTGCCTGGACGAAATGTACTTATGCATGGCATGACCTCCGAATGCCCGTGGTCAGGGCGTCGGCGCGGCACCGGCGGTGTAGTCGTGGACCGTCAGTTGGACGGCACGTTCGATCGGGATCGCGACCACGGCCGCGTTCTGGTCCACCCAGCGGTAGCCATCCAGGTTCTTGAGCTGTTGCACGCGGTTGTCCAGCAGGACCGGGTTTTGCCGGGCCAGCGACTTGGCCGCCAGTTCCTCACGCTGCTGGGCGAAGAACCACGCCTGGATGCCGACCACGATCACGAACACCAGCACCGCGCTGACGATACCGATGGTTGCGATGACCGGCAGGTTCATGTCGCTGCCAAAGCTTCGGGGGGCGGACTCGTTCATGATGGGTCGCTCAATGTCACGCGGGCCCCGGGCAGGCCCATCAAGGTCAGAAGTTGGCGAAGCTCAGCGATTCGTCAAGGCGCGGGTCGTCCACGGGGGCCAGCGGCATGCTCTTTGAGCGGTGCAGCGCGGCCGCCAGGCACACACCGGCCAGCGCCAACGCCAGGCCGATTTCGATCGGCCCCAGGGCCAGACCCGGTCCGAACTGCGGCATCACCAGCCACAGCAGGTCCAGGTAATGCATCACCAGCAGCCACGCGGCCCACAGGCCCAGCACGGCGGGCCGGCGCTTGGGCAGCCGCGACATCAACCCCAGGAACGGCAGCACAAAATGGCCGATGAATACGCTCACACCGATCCACGTCCAGGCGTTCACATCGCCGGGTACGCTGGTGAACCCGCGGATGCGGAACCAGCCGGTGGTCTCGGGCATGTTGGCGTACCAGATCAGCATGTACTGACTGAACGCGATGTAGGCCCAGAACACCACGAAGGCGAACAGCAGCTTGCCCAGGTCGTGGTAGTGCTCCTTGTTCACCGCGGTGGACAGCACGCCGCGGCTCCGCAGCCACAGCAGGCAGAGGATCAGCATCGCCATCGCCCCGACCACCGCGCCGGAGAAATAATAGACCCCGAAAATCGTGCTGTACCAGTGCGGGTCGATGGACATCAGCAGATCCCAGGCGGCGAAGGTCACGGTCAGGCCGTAAACCACAAGCAGCGGACCGGCCCATTTTTCCAGACGCATGGTGACGGCCACGCCGCGACCCTGGTTCAGCGACCCGCGCAGGTATGCGAGGGCGATGGCCGACCAGATCGTCAGGAACCCGACCCAGCGCAGAAGGAAAAACGTCTGTGTGAGGTACGGCCGCTTCTTGAGCGTCAGGTCGTCGAGCTGTGCGTGAACGGAGCCCGCCGGCGCATGGCTATCGTCGATGTCAGTCGACGCCGCGTGGTCGGCGCCGCCATGACCGACCACGGCGTGTCGGGGCGCCGGCTGGGCCCAGGGATAGATCTCGCCGTGTCCCAGCGCAACGGAGATCGCGATGGGTGCGAACAGCACCGCCAGGACGGGCATGTTAGCAGCCAGCAGTTCAGCCGGACGACGGACCAGCACCGACCAGCCGGCGTGCGTCAGGTGCTGGAGCAGAACGAAGAAAAGCGATCCGAGCGACAGGCTGAGCACAAACGCGTAGGCGACCAGGTAAGCGAGCATGAAACGGCGCAGGCCATGTTCGCTCAGCGCTGCGCCAATTCCCGCAACCAGCAGGGCCGCCGCGGCGCCCGCCAGCAGGCGCGGAGCCGTGGCGGCCGCGTGTGACGGCAGCGTCGTTTGATCTGCGTCGAGTTGGGGCGAATGCTCGGAAGCCAAAGGGCGGGGTCTCCTTGCGGGGTCTGGATGGCTCAGCGCAGCTTGCCGCGCTCCTGCGGGGGGACATCGTCGAGGGTGGCGTGCTGGCTGCGCTGCAAGGCGCGAACGTAAGCGACAATCGCCCAGCGGTCGTCGGGGTCAATCTGCGGGCCATAGGCCGGCATGTTGCGAATGCCGTTGCGGATGGTGTTGTAAAGATGGCCGTCTGGCCGGCCGCGCACGGCATCACTGTGCAGCGACGTGGGCGGCACCCAGGCGGCGTGCTCGTTCTCAATGGCGCGCTGGTGAATCGGCCCGTTGCCGTAGCCGTCCAGGCCATGACATGGCGCACAGTAAATATTGAAACGCTCCTGGCCACGCAGCAGGAAGCGCTCGTCGACCCGCAGCCGCGCCGGCAGCCGGTCAAAATAGGTGATCTGCCACTGGCCCTGCTTGTCGCGGGCGAGGGTGAAGCCGCGGTCGTAGTGGTCGTCCACCGCCGCCATGCCGCGTGCGACGGTTCCGGCCACGGGTGGACGCATGGACCGCCCATCGGCGAACAGCGGCGAGGCCGCCTGCGTGTTCAGCCGCGGCTGGTTGTCCATGTCCTGGATCAGGTGGATGCGGGGTTTGCTTTTGAGCGTCACGCGGGCGTTGGCCACAAGCACCAGCGGCACCCATGACAGCACCACCAGACCGATCAGACACGCGATCAGCCAGAACGGCGGCGTACGCAGCAGCAAATCCTGCTGGATGCTGCCGGGCGTGGGAATCGGGATGCGTTCCTGCTGGTAGTTGGTCACGGGTCTCGGGTTCCGGGGCCGGCTGTCAGGTTGATGCCCAAGGCGCTACTCGGGTCAATGGCGGGTTGCGATGGCGGCTTCAAGGTCGGGCGGCGCGTTGCCGGGGGAAGGCTCGAACGTCGGCCCGCCCGGATCGGTCACAGCTTCGACAGTCGTCGCGCCCAGCTCGCACAGCATGTCGCACGTCGTCTGATATTCGAAGACGGGATCGTCGGCCATGACGAATACGAAAAACCGGTCGTTGGTCGCGCGGCGGAAACGCTCGCTGCGGAACAACGGGTTGTAGAGCATCGGCAGTTTGTTGAGGCCGAACATTCCCAGCACCGCCGCGAAAGCCGCGAACAGCACGGTGGTCTCGAAAATGATGGGGATGTTGGCCGGCAGGCTGAAGGTCGGCTTGCCGCTGATCAGGTACTTGTAGCCCTGGAAGCTGGTGGCAACATCGTCGAAGGTGGTGGCGTTGGTCCACCACACCAGCATGAGCCCCGCGAAGAAGCCGGCCACGCCGCCGCCGAGGGTCAGCCACGGCAGAATGGTGCGCGGGGCACCCATCGCCTTGTCAATATAGTGAATCGGAAACGGGCTGTGAACGTCGAAGCGTTCGTAGCCGGCGTCGCGCATCCGTCTGGCGGCGTGGACGACGGGTCCGACGGTTTCGAACTCGGCCAGAAGACCGACCAGGTCGGCAGGCGGATGCGCGGGCAGGGCCTCAAGCGCGAGCGCGTCGTTCACCGTCGCCTGGGCGGCGTTGCCGGGGGTGCGGGCTGTGCGACTCTGGTTCATGGTGCGTCGTTGTGCTTCAATGGTCGAAGCCGGCAGCGTGCGTGGGCTCGTTATGCAGGTGTTCGTGGGCCTGGGGCATGACGGCCTTGACTTCGGCCATGGCGATCATGGGCAGGAAGCGGCAGAACAGTAGAAACAGGGTGAAAAACAGCCCGAAGCTGCCGGCAAACATGCACAGGTCGACCCAGGTCGGCTTGAAGGTCGCCCAACTGCTGGGCAGAAAATCGCGGTGCAGCGAAGTGATGGTGATGACGAAACGCTCGAACCACATGCCCACATTCACGCACATGGCGCAGAACATGACCACCACCAGGTTGGTGCGCATCTTCTTGAACCACAGAAGCTGCGGTGCCACGACGTTGCAGCCGAACATCACCCAGAACGCCCAGGCCATCGGGCCCAGCGGGCGGTTCATGAAGACAAACTGCTCGAAGTGGTGGCCGCTGTACCAGGCCATGAAGAACTCGACCACGTAGGCGTAGGCGACGATCAGCCCGGTGCCGAGCATGATCTTGCACATGTTCTCGATGTGCCGGAGCGTGATGAAGTCCTTGAGGCCGAACCACTGGCGGGCGGGGATGGCCAGCGTGAGCACCATCGCGAAACCGCCGAATACCGCCCCGGCGACGAAATAGGGCGGGAAGATCGTCGTGTGCCAGCCCGGTAGCTGCGAGACGGCGAAGTCGAAGGAGACGATGCTGTGCACACTGAGCACCAGCGGCGTGGCCAGCGCGGCCAGCAGCAGGTAAGCGCGTTCGAAGCGGATCCAGTGCCGGCTTGATCCGGTCCAGCCCAGCGCGAACAGGCCGTAAACCAATTGCCCCAGCCGGCTTCCGCACCGGTCACGCAGCGTCGCCAGATCGGGGATCATGCCCACGTACCAGAACAAGGCCGATACGGTCGCATACGTGGAGACGGCGAAGACGTCCCAGAGCAGCGGGCTGCGCATCTGCGGCCACATCGCCATCTGATTGGGAATGGGAAACAGCCAGTACGCCAGCCACGCCCGTCCCACGTGTAGGGCGGGAAACAGTCCGGCGCAGGTGACTGCGAAGATCGTCATCGCCTCCGCGAAACGGTTGATGCTCGTGCGCCAGTTCTGCCGGAACAGGAACAGAATCGCTGAGATCAGTGTGCCCGCGTGGCCGATACCGACCCAGAACACGAAATTGACGATGGGAAAGCCCCAGGCCACCGGAATGTTGTTGCCCCACACGCCGACGCCCGTCAGCAGCAGATACGCCACGGTCACACCCAGCAGGCCCAGCAGGCTCAGGGAGCAGGTCAGGCCGATCCACCAGGCCTTGGGCGCTTTGCGCAGCGTGATGTCGGTCACCGTATCGGTGACGCTGGCGAAATCATGACCGCCCAGGACCAGTGTCGGGCGCAACCGCGGGTCGTCGCTGGTGTTGTCCCAGGAGCGGGCGACGGTCGTGTTGGGGGCGTGCAGGGTGGTCATGGTCAGGCGTGGGCGGGCTGGGCGTGGTCATGCGTCGCGGCGTCAGCGGCGTCCGAGCCGACGGCCGTCCGGTTGCGCAGCTTGGCCAGGTGCCGGGATCGCGGCCGGGTGTTGAGCTCGTCCAGCACCGCGTAGCCGCGCTGGCCGGCGAGGATGCGCGACACCTGACTGCGGGGGTCGTTGAGGTCGCCGAACACGATCGCCTCGGTGGGGCAGGCGCCCTGGCAGGCGCTGATGACCTCGCCGTCCCGCACCAGGGCGCTGTCGCGCCGGCCGTTGGCGTGCTCGACCTTCGCGTGGATCTTCGCGGCGCTGATGCGCTGCACGCAGTAGGTGCACTTCTCCATCACGCCGCGCATCCGCACGGTGACTTCGGGGTTGAAGCCCATCTGCCGCAGCTCATCCACCTGCTGGGCCTGCTGCTGGTCGGGGATGCCCAGCCAGGGCAGCGGCTTGCCGCGGGGATTCTGGCTGTGGTAGTCAAAATAGTTGAACCGCCGCACCTTGTACGGGCAGTTGTTCGAGCAGTACCGCGTGCCGATGCAGCGGTTGTAGACCATCGTGTTCAGGCCCTCGGCGTCATGCACCGTGGCGGCGACCGGGCAGACCTGCTCGCAGGGCGCGTTTTCGCAGTGCACGCACATCATCGGCTGATAGACGACGTCCACACGTTCGAGCGAGGGGGCGTCGAGCTTCTTCGCACGGCTCTGGGCGTTGACCTCGGCCTTGAAATAACGGTCGATGCGAAGCCAGTGCATTTCGCGGCTCTTGGCGACCTGCGTCTTGCCGACGATCGGCACGTTGTTTTCCGCCTGGCAGGCGATGACGCAGGCGTTGCACCCGATGCAACTGTTCATGTCGATCGCCATGCCCCAGGCGTGCGGGTCATTGAAGGCGCTGGGCGATTCGAAAAGTTGCAGGTGGGCGTGGCCGTGTTCGTCGCGGCGGAAGATCTGCGGATCGCGGCGGTACTGGTCGAACGTCGCTTCATGAATAATGTAGCCGCTGGCGCCTGTCGCGCCGATGCGCTTGTCGCGGCCCCACGCGCCGACCTCGTCGATCAGGTGATGCTCCTGGGTCATGGCCAGCGGATAGGCCGCCCCCGTTGCCGCGACGCGTGCGGCCGCGACGGTGGTCAGTGCGGCCCGGGTGCGCAGGATATACGTATTGAAGCCCACGTTGCGCCCGACGTGGCCGACAGCCTGGCGCCCATAACCAAGCGGCAGGACAATCGTGCCGCGGGCCACGCCCGGCTGGATCAGCGCGACGATTTCGAGCGTGCGTGTGCGGCCGACGGCGTCGTGGACGCTGATGGTCAGCATGTCACCGTTGCCCACGCCCAAGGCCTCGGCGTCGGACTGGCTCAGCAGGGCGGCGTTGTCCCAGGTCAGCTTGGTCAGCGGGTCGGGCATCTCCTGGAGCCAGCCGTTGTTGGCCAGGCGCCCGTCGTAAACCGAGTAGTCCGCCGTGAACAAGAGCTCGTAATCGGTCTGCGGCGCCAGTGAAGCAGCGCCCGAGGGCCTGACCACACCCACCTCCACCGCCGGCAACGCGCTGTCGGCGATCAGGCCGTCTTCGAGCGTCTGGCGCCAGGCTTTTTCAAAGCCGCCTTCGCCGAGCAGGCCCGCGAAAGTTTGCCGGACCAGCTCTTCGCCGGGGCTCGCGCGGCCTTCGGTCAACAGGGCCAGCAGTTCGTTGGTCGTGCGACCTTCGAAGAGAGGCAGGATGAGTGGCTGCTGCACCGTGATCGTGCCGTCCCACGCCCGCCCGTCACCCCAGGCCTCGAGGTAGTGCGCCTCGGGTAGCACCCAGTCGGCGTGCCGGGAGGTTTCGTTGGCTTCGAGCGTCAGATGGATGACCTGGCCGTCTCTCCGTACGCGGTCGAGCGCGGCTGTGACATCGAGATCGGCCGGCGCGTCGTAGGCGGGATTGCCGCCGAGAATCACCAGCGTCGTGACATCTCCCGCGTGGCTGGCGGCCAGCAGGTCCGCCAGCGCCGCCGAGTTCGGCGCGTCGTCGCCGGCCGGCTCGTCGATGAATCGAAGCGGTCCGCCCACCGAGCCCAGCGACTGATTGATTGCCCAGCCCAGCGTCTGCAAGGACGCCGATTGATCGAAGCCGACGGTGACCAGCGCCTGCCCACCGGCCGCACGCAGGTCGGCGGCCATCGCGTCCAGCAGCGCCTTCTGGTCGGCGGTCAAGGCGGACACGCTGTCGGCCGGGGCGGCCTGCACGCCCAGGCGCTCGGCGACATAGATCAGGGCCGGGCCGACCATCAACGGCCGCAGGGGCAGGCGGTGGTCGGCGGCCGCGCCGGTAAGGCTCAGACGCGATT
>JAANMY010000528.1_pt1 | contig 53372 bp, 45 predicted proteins | sample 7279691 | NCBI WGS metagenome assembly JAANMY01 (sample SAMN14094543, study PRJNA606508) | bioreactor metagenome | isolation source: A lab-scale SPAN reactor treating ammonium-rich wastewater day 388 | place: Ireland: Galway | collected 2018-02-07 | reverse complement strand
CTCCGGCAGGGTTCAGCACGAGCACCCAATCGTCCTCGGCGATGGCTTGATACAGGGAACGATCACCCTTCAAGACCAACGTATAGGGCGCGAGCCTGCGATCGGTGCCGAGACCGTGATCGATGGCGATCCATGCGTTGGGTGTCGTCGTCATATCTCGCCCGCCTCAAATCCTGTCCACGATCTTTTCGAGTTTGTCGAGTGCTTTGCCCTGTTCGATGTAGGCTGAATAGGCTTCCTGCGCCCCACGGATCAGCGTGTCGTAGTGGACGATGCGGCTGCCCGGCGAAATCGCTGCCATCGACGACTTGAGACGGTCTGGGTTCGATGCCTCTTCCTCGATTGGCTTTCCGATCACGAATACGACCTCAATGCTCGGCGTTGGCTCGTTCTGTGCGAGCAGAATCTTCTTGAGCTTGTCCACGTAGGTCTGGCCCTGCTCCTGGAGTTCGAGGAGCTTCATCTTGCGCCCAACTTTCTTCAGCTCAACCACGATGTGCTTGCCCGCCGTCGTGCGGTACTTGATATCCACGCGCCCAAGCTTCTCCTTTTCAGTCAAGTCGTCGACGACTATCCCTGAGTTCAGGAGGCGCGTTTCCATGACTTCGGTTCCCGTTGCCCGATCCCACGAGGGATCAAGCAGCCAAAGATGGTCGAATAGATACTTCTGGAGAACCTTTTCCTGTTCATCGGCGTCGACGATCTTCTGGAAGGCTCGAATGGCTTCGAGCCGCGATCGAACGATGTCACGGTACAGTGAATCCTCCAACGCATCCCGGTCGGCGAGCACCGGGAGCAGCTTGTCGGCGCTCTCCACCCCCGCCACGAATTCATCCGTGGAACCGCGCAGCTTCATTCGCTCGAAGGCCAGAATGCCGTGCTTGTAGAGTGTCTTGCGGTCGTCTTCGTCGTCTACGGGTAGAGCACTCAGTTTTGCAACCAGCGTCTCCGCATTCTTCCGATGGCCTTCGCGCAAGCTCTCCAGCCATTCGGCAAGGGCCGGAGATGTTTCCTTGGCCTTCTCGACCTCGTGCTTCCTGCGCCATTCGTTCCAGCGCTTTTCGAGCTTGTTGAGCTGTGATCCGAGGAAGGCGATCAACTGGATGTACCGCTCATCGTCCTCTTGAACACGCTGGCGGTCACTGGTGGCGATGTCCGGCTGATCGTCAGCATCGAGGAAGTCCGCCTCGATTTGTCCGGTAAGGTACTTGGTGTAGAGCCGCCCGTCGTTCAGACGGTCGAGCACGTTCTCATGAAACAGGCGGCCTCGTGCGAAGACCACGATGCCGTTGAGATTGCCAGCTTCCTCGTCGTCGAGGTCTTTGGGCTTGCGCGCAGTGCCGAGCCAACCACTCACGCGCCATGCCGAATTCCACGCATCGAAGCGGGCAGACAGCGATTCGCGCTCCATGACGTGTGAGATGGTGTTGGCTTCTGGTTCGTGACCCTCGAACGTCCAGAGGAACTGGACTTTGGGCAAGTCGCCGCGATCGGCCGCCGTGATGGGCTGCCCGTCGATCTTGATCTCGAAGCCGTTGGCCTGACCAATGATCGAAAAGCGCCGGGCAAGTCGCTTGCGCAACGCGCTCACCCCCTTGCCGAGACGCTGCCGTTTGATCTCCCGCAGCACGATCTTCGTGCCCTGGGTGACTGAGAGCGCATCGCTCGCCAACGGCTCGGGATGATAGGGCCGCTTCTCCTGCACGGCTTCGTGGATGCCCGGCACGCTCATGCGAAAGCCATGTGTGTGGCCATCCTTGGCAGACTGCACTTCGATAACGTTGGCAATGGAGAAAAGCGATAGCTTGCCCAATCCCTTACGGCCCATGACAGGACGCCCCTTGAGCGTCTTGCAACCGTGCTCGGCATCCTCGTCGCGGCGGCGATAACCGACACGCAGGTATTTACCATTCAGGTCATCGACCGACATGCCAATGCCGTCGTCCTCGATTTCGATCCACTCGTTATTCGGATCGACGCGAATCTGCACGCTTGATGCATCCGCGTCCCAAGCGTTGGCCACCGCTTCAGTCAGGACGGCGGCGATGTTGCTGTAGAGGTTGATGCCGAGATGTTCGAGGACATTGAGATCGACGGTCATCTCGAATTGGTTTTCAGCCATCTCCATTGGAGCCCTCCGCTACTTGGTTCTTGTGCGCGGCGTTCCACCATGTGTTGAGGGTGAGCCGCAATGCCAGCCACCACGCATAAATGGCAAACGGTGAATGGCATCCATCCTCGTCGAGCAGTCCATGGGCCAGCTCGTTGCGCAAATTGGGACCGAAGGCATCGCAGAACAGCGACTTGAATTCGAAGGTCAGGTCTTTGCCGAAGACCAGCTCGGCCTCGGGCAAGTCCATCAAGGTGCTCATTCCGTTTTCGTTCTGGATACCATCCTTGTCGAGATTCGCGGTCTTTGCCCCGGCCTGCTTGAGATGCACACGCACCAAGTGCTCGATTTGTGGAATCAGAAGATGCAGCGCGGTGACAAAGTCACGCTCGTAACCGGCAAACAGCGCCTTGCCGAAAAGCCCTGCGCGCTCCTTGGGAACGATGGGCGAATGGCGAGCCAATTCGATGAAATCGGCCTCCCGCAACCGATGCTCCAGAAGCAGCACTTCCAAAGCTGGCCAAATGTCACCTTGCACCACGATGCTGACCAGGATGCCGTAATCACGGATCATCTCCGCGCGGATGGCTATCTCATCGTCCTCCGTCAACTCTCCGCCCAAGCTCATCGCGGGACGCTTGGCAATGACCCGGCCATCACGACTCATCACGGTCGCGGCAAAGAGTGACTGCAAGGGATGCTGGCGCATCCTTCCCAGCACACTGCTGCGCAGTTCTTCCGTATTGGCACCACGATGCAGATTTGCAAATGCGAGCAACGCTTCTTGTGCTGATTTGCCGGTGACGGACTTCCTTGCGTTCTCGACGATCTGGGTGATATCGACGCCGGGTGTTCGGATGAGGCCCATCTCCCCCAACGATTTTTCACCTGAGTCGTTCAGGTGAGCTCGGAGCTCGGCGATTCGTTCATCCACCCGGTGCGTGGCGCGCTCAGCCCTGGGAATCGTTCGATAAGTCTGGATGGCGTTCTCGTAGAAACTTGCGGCCACCATGTGGCTTGGCCTTTCCGACGCGGATCGTGCGATGGCTTCCTTAACCCAGCCCTCGGCAACGGCCACCGTCATTTCGGCCGCTTTGACCTGGTCAGGGATGGCTTTGTGCCAATCGGCAGCCGCAGAGAAATATTCTCGCGCCCTGTGCAGATCGCCTTCACCGTCGAACTCGTGGGCCAATTCTTCCAGCTTCCTTGCCACATCGGCTCGGTGGGCTCGTCCCAGTCCATTTGATTTCAGAAGGTCGGCCAACCAGAGCCCAAGGAAGCCGCCAGCGCGGGTTGCTGCGTTGAATGCAACGAAGATCGTCGCCTCCATCTGCTCCAATCGGTCGCCAGCGCCGCCCTTGAGCATCCGCGCCAGGCTGATGGCGCGTGGCCAGCAGTCTCGTCCACCGTGTATCCATGTGTCCGCATCAAGCGAAAGGCATCGGTAGGCGTCAATGGCCTTCAGTGCGAATGCCGTGTTGCGGGGCTTGCCCTTCAGCCAAACCAGATCGCTGAGCCGCGCCTTCAACCAGTCGTCGTCTACCGCATCGACGATCTCTGCGAGGAACAGGATGTCCACATCGGGAAGGTCATCCGGAACGACCGACCGGCGATCGTGGAACACTGCAAAGGGCTTGAAGGGTTCGTTTGGACTTGACGGCGAAAGCATCATCGAGCAGGCGTCGGCAAGCAGCCAGAGTACTTTTCCGTGCTCATTGCGGCCCTGCTCAATCGCGCCACGCGCAGCAGTGGAAAGTGCCTGCCACATTGCCGAGTATCCTTCGCGGGTAGCCTCAGCGATCGCTACTTTCCAACCCGAATCGGCAAAGTCTTGAGCCGAGATGGCCAAACCCTGTGGGTAACGCTCGTCGGTCATTGATCATGACCTTCAATGAATCGATACCGTGCGCCACGCCGCTCGCCTTGGCGTTCGACTTTGCCGCTTGCGAGCAGCTCGTTGATGGTGGTGTTCCACTGGCCGTCGGTGATGCCGGTGGCGGCGAGGATGTCGGACTTGGCATGCCAGCCGGGGTGGGCTTTCAGGTGTTCGGCGATGGCGTGGGCGGGGCCAGCGCGGTAGTCGGGGCGGGGTTCGGCGACTTTGAGGTAATGGCCTTCGTTGGCGGGAAGAGTGCCGAATTCGAGCGAAGGTTGCGGAACGTCGGCGCTAGTGCGGCGGCGTTTGGGCGTCGAAGTGCGCGGTGCGGTGTTGCCGTGCAGCCCTTGGGCAACTTCTTCTTCGTATCGCTGGCGGTTCAACTCCGATAGGCGGCGCAGCACTTCGACGCGCGCAGTCTCCGAGATCGTGAAGCGGACGCGGTCGTTCTCTGGCAGGTACGGCACTTCGTGGAAGCTGTGTTCGAGGTCGAGGTCGTCCCAGCCGTAGGCTGAAATGACTGCATTGTCTAGGCTCTGAATTTCATGACGAAACGCAGCTACATCGTTAGATCGTTCGCCAACCAAGTGTGTGAGTCGATACAAGGCATTCATGCCAACGACCAGCGCGGACATTGACTGCTCTCTCACAGCTAAGTATCTACTTGACGCATCGCTTAGTGCAGAAATTTTCTTGGGAAACGGAAAGCGTTCTAACCCCAATGTCGGGTTGTATGTAATCGCGCGACCAATCGTACTAGCACCACTTTCGCACCATACTCTGTGTGCACACCCTTGAAGAAGGGCGAAAAATTCAAGTGAGTTATCCTTAAAGATAACAACCTTACTGCTGATCACAAAATTTTTTGAAACATAGGCGAATGCCCACTCAGTCGAGTCTCGCGCTTTTACCAAGTACTCCTTGTGGCCAGCCACTTCTTCGAAATTCTTCGCTCGTTTATCCCAGAATTTCCAGAAACACTCCTCATGAATTTGCTTTGTAATTTTATCTCGTTCCAGCTTTACTTTTTCGACCACAATGTCCCAACTTGCAGGGTATTTCTGCGCTTCTTCGGCCGAACGCTCTCCAAACGCGATAACGTATGCCTCCTGACTATGTGGCCAGCGTGAATTCAGCTCAGTGCCCGTTAGGAATGGGCGAATAACGTCTTTGCTGTTTGGTTGTTGCTCAATTATTTGTGCAGCTTGATCTGCGCGAAGGATGAAGCCATCTCCGCGTATTTCAATACCTCGAAAACAAAGCTTGGAGTTCGCGGACAATTTCTTATTCTCCCAACTTTTCTCAGTATTGACCATAAGACTCGAATCAATTCGATGTACTTCCTTCCCATTAAGGTAAACAGGCCCGACCCATTTTCCACGCGTCAACCAAATAAGAGAAACGACAACGTTAGCCGCTCCTGGCCACGGCAAATCACGAATTGCGTGATACAGGGAAAATTCGGATTTCAGTAAGAAAGCGATTCCCGCATCTCTGTTATGCCCTTGAGCCACTGAGTTAGTAAGAACCAACCCAATCCCGCCGCCATAACTCACAAGTCGAGCGCACTGCTTCAAGAAGTACACGCACAAATCCACGCGCCCAACAAAGTTGTCGGTTAGATGCCGAACTATGTAATTTCTATACGCAACGCCAGAATCAATCGTAATGCGCGAGCCCCCTCGGTATGGGGGATTCCCGATGAAAGCATTAAAACCTCCACGCCCAAGCTCAAACACCTCCGGAAACTCCAGCGGCCAATGGAAAGGCCGACGCGCTGGTTTGTCGGCAGGCAAATCGGTCGATAGCGCAGCAACCGATCTCCGACGCATCAACTCGAGCGCGCCGTGGCCACCTTCGATGGCTTGTCCGGCCTGGATGGCCAGCGACACCAGCGCGTTCTCCAGTGCCGTGCCACTTCCGCCCGCGGCGAACACCTCTCCAATGAACGCATCGGCGATGCTTTCCGGCACCGCCAGCCTGCGGCGTGCGTCGGCGTCCAGATGCGCCATCGTTTCCACGTCGCGGATGTCGCGGATGGGTATTTCGCGCAACCGTTGCCGCAGTTCGATGGCCTCGCGTACGGCCTGCTTGATGTTTTGCCCGAACAGACGCAACTGTCCCTGACCGGATGGGTTCATCGAAAGCTGGGTGAGCTGATCCAGCCGGTGGATGCCGAGCAGGCTGTCGCCACAGCGCAGGTTGTGGTCGAGGAATCCGAAGGGACGGCCCTTGGCTAGCGTCACCAGCCAAATGGAGAGCTTGGCCAGCTCGACCGCCAGCGGATTCAGATCGACGCCGTAAAGGCAGCGTTCGGCGATGAGGCGGCGGGCGACGATGGTGCGTGCCTCGGTGTCACGCGGCAACGGCTCTACGCTGGCGTCGGCGGCCACCACACGCCCGTCCATGCCGACCGTGTGCCCCTGCGCCTCAGCCTGTGCCCACGATTCCACCAAGCGGTCTGCCAGCCAGCGGCAGGCTTGCACGAGGAACGCGCCGGAACCCATCGCCGGGTCGCAGATCTTCAGGTCGAGCAGTTCGGCGGGCGATTTCAACACCCAATCCGCGCGCGGCGTGCCCTGTGCCGGGCCGACGTAGGCGATGGGCGTCAGCGTTTCGGTGACGATGGCCTCGGTGAGCGACTTCGGCGTGTAGTGGGTGCCGGTCTCGCGCCGGTCGGAGCCGGTGGTGACGATGAAGGCTCCGGCGGGATACACCAGCGGGTAGCCCCACGGGTCGGTGCGCACCAGATGGCCGAAGGGTTTGATGCGGTCGCGCAGTGTCGTGTCACCGTGACAGGCCGTCAGCAGGCGGTCGGTGAGCGCATCGTCTACGGGACGGGCCAGATCGTTGCGCACGCGGCTGGCGGAACTGCCGGAACGCTGCTGGAGCAGTTCGGCCAAACGCGCGGCACCATCCAGCCGCGCGGATTCGAGTTCGGCCAGCGTGACCCAAGGCAACTGCGCGCTCTTGGTGGCGTCGAGTTCCAGCGTGACCTCGGCAGTGCGCTTGACGGTGCGTTCCAGCAGGCCCTCATAGACGTAGCCGATCTGCTCCACGTCCAGCGCCCGGTACGACAGCGTTCGCCCTTGGAACTGCTGGATGGCTTCGAGCAGCAGCAGGACGGTGCGGTTGTCGATGGGCAGCGGTTTGGCGACGTCGGTGCGCCAGTCGGAGCCTCTCGCTCGGCCTTCGAGGAAGGGGAAGCGATCCGGGTCGAACAGCGAACCGCCCAGCGCAGGCAGACGCAGGTTTTCGTGCTCGATGCCGCCATAGACGGCACGGAAGACGGCCAGCAGGCGCGACCAGGCATCCCAGCGGCGCTCCAGAATCTCATCCGATTCGGCACGCAACTGCATGCGCAGGGTCGAGAGCGCGTAGTTCGCCTCGTAACGTTCGTCGCCCAAAAGCAGCAGGCCACGCTCTTCGGCGGAGAGCAGGAAGACCAGCCGCATCATCACCGTCAGCGCGGCTTCGTAGAGTTCGGCTTCCTTCACGCCGCGCAGCAGTTCGCGGTCGCGGTCTTGGTCGGCCTTGTCGAGCGACTGGATCAGCACTTCGACCGCGCGCCGCACTTGCTCGCCCAGGGCATCGGTCACTTCGTCCTGGAGCTTCAGCGAACGGTCGAACAGCGCAGGCAACCGTTCGGACTCGTCCACGAAGAAGCGCCGGATGCCCAAGAGGTGGACGAAGGCTTGCAGGGTGACGGGTTCCTGCGACCAGATGCGTGCATACCAACTGGCGAAGGTGGTGACCGCGCCCACCGGCGCATCGACCAGCATCCAGCGTTCGCCATTGGTGACCAGACCGAGACGGCAACCGGTGGCGCGGCAGAGCGTCACCATGCGTTCCGCCGGTGTGCTGGCCCAGCCGTCGAGTTTCCGGGTGGCGTCGAGATCGACGTCCGGCGCGTAGGCGTGGACGAGCATCAGCGGCGCATCGCCATTGCCGACGACGGCGAAGTCGGGCGACAGGCTCACGCCATGTTCCGGCAGCGCGACGGTCAGGTGATTGGCGCACCAGCCTTTGTGTTTGAGCACGTCGCCACGACCGTCCTCGTCGAGTTCCAGTCCGCGCGACAGCACTTCGTCGATCCACGCCATGTGCAGGTCTTCGAGGCGGGGATCGTCGGTTTCCTGCGCCTCACGCCATTCGTCATAGGCCTGCCGCAGCCGCTTGCGTTTGGCTGCATCGAGTTCTTCCAGCCCTTGCGGGTAGGCTTCCTTCAGGACGGGAACGGCGAGGAACGGGCCGGAAATTTCGACGAGCGCAAGCCATTCGTGGTGCATGCTCATGCAGCACCTCCAGCAGATTCCGGCACGACGAAGATCACCGCGACCGGGAAGGTGCGGTCGTCGAGCTTGGCGTAGCGGGCTTCAATGGCCTGCGTCTCCATCCGGCGTTCGTCGGGGATGCGCGCGAGGCGTGCTTCCAGCGCGGCGATGTCGCGCCGAAGCTGCGTGCGTTCGTCCTCGGTGAAGAGCGAAAGCTGTTCGGGCTGCTGCTCCTTCTTCAATTCGGACTGGATCGCCGTCTCCAGTTCGTCGAGCACGGTGCCGATGTCACCGACTTCCTGCTGCTTGCGGGTCTGGAGCGTGTTGGTCAGGTATCGGAGACGTTCTTTGGAGCGGGCATCGACCGCTTTCAGGATGGCTTCCTGCTGACGGTCGAAGCGGACGCGCAGCGCGTCGAACAGGGGCGGAGCCGCCGTGATCGGTATCGATTCGTCCAGCCACTGCTGGACGCGGGTGACGCCTTCTTCGCGGCGGAAGGACTGATCGCGCAGATAGCCGCCCGACAAGGTCAGTTCCTCGTGCAGCCGATGATGGTTGCCGCCGGTGACGACGAGCCGAGAGACGACGACCACGGCGGGGCCATCGACGAGCGCATCCGGCACGGTGCGGACGGTGACGCGGTGCAGCTTCTTCACATCGTCCTGCGCCCAGATTTCGGCGCGCAGCAAACGCAGGCACATCTGCACCAGGCGATGGTTCAGGTGGACGAGCACGACGTCGTCGCGGCCACTGGCGACGGCGTGGTCGAAGGTGATGGGCCGCATCTTCTGGGTGTGCGGGTGGCGCAGCCCTTCCAGACAGCGTGCCCACGAGCCGGACAGCGCGGCCATGCGGAAGACGCTGCCCGAAGGTGCGCCCGCCAGTTCGACGGGTTCCAGCGGTGGACGGCCCGCCAGCGCGAGGCCGGTCTTTACGGCCATCAGGACGTGGTCGGGCGTGAGGTGGAAGTCCTGTTTGGTGGTGAGCAGACGCTCGTGCAGCTTGGCGACGCGTTCCTTCAATTCACGCTCGGCGCGCACGAAGTTCTTGGCCCGCGCGATCCGCGCCTCGGCCATGCGGGTGTCCAAGTCCTTCAGCGAGCCTTCGATGAGGCCGGACATCTGCGGCGCGATGACCGGATTGACGCTGCCCATGTCGGCGCGCATCGAATCCAGCTTCCGCAGGGCCCGCAGGATGTCCTCGCCGTGGCCGCCGACCGATGCGCCGTTCGCACCGCCGCCATCGACCGGGTGCCAGATCAGCACTTCCTTCTCGCGCTGTCCGTGGCGGTCGATACGCCCGTTGCGCTGCTCCATCACGTTGGGGTTGTAGGGAATCTCCAAGTGGATGAGCCGATTGCAGTGGTTCTGCAAGTCGATGCCTTCGGACGCCGCATCGGTGGCGAGCAGGATGCGAACAGGCGAATCCTGCGGCGAGGCTTGGAATGCCGCCTTGATGGGTTCGCGCTCCTCTTGGGAGAGGCCGCCGTGCAGCAGACCGAGACGCTCGCCGCCGAAGCCGTGGCTGGCGAGAATTTGATGCATCCACTGATGCGTGGTGCGGTATTCGGTGAACAGGATCACCCGGCGGTCGGTCCACTCGCCGTTGGGCTTGAGATGGGTGGTGAGCCAGTCGAGGATGGCTTGGGCCTTGGAGTCGGCCTGATTCCGCGCGCGTTGCGCCCACGCGCGCAAATCGTCCAGTGTCGCCCGCTGCTCCGGCGTCAGCGGCATCGAGCGGCGCGTGGCTTCCTCGACGGCTTCGGCTTGGGCGTTCTCGACTTCGCTGTCGTCGGCGTAGTCCTCGTCGGCCTTCAGGATGGCCTTGTGCAGGATGCGCTCGGCCATCGCATCCGGCTTCGCGGGCCAGGCTTCGGACAGCGATGCGACGTGCTTTTCGAGCGTGGACGCGAACGCCGCTGGCGACGAGAGCAGACGCTTCTTGAGGAGCCGGTTGACGAAGGCCGTGCCGAAGCCGTTGCCCGCTTTCTCGGGGTCCTTTTCGCGGCTGACGCAGTAGTCGTCGAGCTTGCGGTGAATCTCGCGCTCTTGCGCCGTGTAGGGGACTTCGAGCGCCTGCAAGGTGCGCCGGGCGTACATGGGATTACCGTCCGCATCGACCAGATCGCTCTTCAGGCGACGGACCATCACTTGGCTCAGACGTTTCTCGTCGGGGAGGATGTTGCGCGCGAAACGCTGGTCGTCGAGCAGTTCCAGCAGCGAGGTGAATGACTCGGTGTAGCCGTTGTGTGGCGTCGCGGTCAGGAACAGGCGATGCTGGAAATGCGGACCGATGGAACGGACGAAGCGCGTGCGCTGGCTCTCCAGCGCGTAGTGCGTGCCTGCGGCAGGCGCGACGTTGTGTGCTTCGTCCACGACCAGCAGATCAAACTTGCGCGAATGACCGACGTGCGGCGGGATCACGTCGCGCATGGCGCGCAAGCCCTCACCGCCCTTGGCCCAATCCATCGACGTGATGAGGCGCGGATGCGACGTCCACGGGTTGGCGTGGATGCCGCGCTCGCGCCGCAGTCGTTTGATGTAGTCCGTGTCCACCACGCGGAAGTCGAGGCCGAACTTCTCCAGCATCTCGACGCGCCACTTCTCCTGAAGCGACGCGGGGCAGACGATTAGGACGGTGCGCGCGCGGTGCCGCAGCAGCAGTTCCTGAATGACCAGACCGGCTTCGATGGTTTTGCCGAGGCCGACGTCATCGGCGATGAGCAGGTTGACGCGCGCCATGTCGATGGCGCGCACCAGCGGGTCGAGCTGGAAATCCTCAATGCTGACACCGCTGCGGAACGGCGCTTGGAGAAACCCACGGTCGGCGTTGGTGGCTGCCCCCCAACGCACGGCATTGAGGAAGGCGTCGAGCATCTCCGAGTCGTCCTGCCCCGTGATCGCAGGCAGGCCAGACCGCTCAATGATCTGGGCACCTGGCTCAATCTCCCAGACGACTTCCAGTTCTTCGCCGAGACAGTCCTCGTCAATTGACGAGAGCGTCACGCAGTGCTGGGGCGCGGCGCTTTCCAGACCAGCGGCATCGACGTCGGCCACCACCCACTGACGACGGCGCACCTCGACGAGTTGCCCCGGCTCGGGGCTTGCGCGATATGTCTGAGGTTGCCGTTCGTTTGGGGTGCGCATCTGGTGGCCATCTTCCATTTCAGTTCTTCGCGTCGGCCTTGGCGACGACGTTGGCGACCGTCGCGGCGGCCTTGGCTGGCGACTCGTGCGACCAGAAGCGCAACAGCGTCCAACCGGAAGCCTCAAGCCGCGCGTTCGTGTCCGCGTCCCGCTGGCGGTTGGCCTCGATCTTCTGCCGCCAGAACTCCGCGTTTTGCTTCGGCCATGTGGCATGTTCTGGGCAACCGTGCCAGAAGCAACCATCGACGAAGACGGCGATCTTGCGACCGGGGAACGCCACGTCCGCGACACGGCGCGGCTTCTTCAGAACCTCGAAGTTGACCCGATAGCGCAGACCGATCCGATACATTTCTCGACGCAGCGCCAGTTCTGCATCTGTCCCCGTTTGTCGCACTCTTGCCATGCGGAGCCTGGCGTCTGATGGCGAAGATGCGAGTCGGGACATCCAGCAATCCTCGTCAACCCATCACCGGGCTGCAATTGAGGTGATATGTCGCTTGATGCTACGGGCGATGGCACGACCAAGATCGACGGGTACCGCATTGCCGATCAACCGGCCCAGTGTCGTGAAACTCACCTCACCGTCTTTGGGGATGAATGCATATTTGCGTGGAAAGCTCTGCAAGATGGCAGCTTCTCGCAAGGAGATGGCACGATTCTGCTCGGGATGGCCGAAGCGGCCATTACCAAACCCGTAGCATTGAGTCGTCATCGTCGGCGCCGGTTTGTTCCACTCCATGCGCCCATAGACGCCCGCGTATGTGCGCCCACTTTCGGCACGGTGGCATGCCGCGATCAAGTGCTTGGGCCAATCACGCCACGTCCCCCCGGGTCTGGAAACTTCGATCCGTTTGAGATTTTTTTCGGATAGCGCCGACGTGACGTGCAGTTTGTCCTTTGGTGCTGCTTCCCCAGCACTGAGAGGACGAAGGCGCCCGATAGCTTGCCTGACCGTCCTAGGTTTCTTGATTGTCGGCTCGATCATCTCGATGCTGCCGTGCTTCGATGCCAGCAACACCATGCGCCTCCGCATTTGAGGAACGCCATATCGAGAACTGTCGACAACATCGAACCAGACCTCATAACCGAGCTTTTTCAGCGTATCGACAAAATCATGGAATACCGTGTGCTTGGCGACTGTCGGTACATTTTCCATGGTGATGAAGTCGGGCATCGTGCCTTGGGCGAGACGGGCGAACTGATAGAGCAAACCCCATTTCCCATCTTCACCATCCAGTTCGTAGCGTTGGGCATAGGTCGAGAATGGTTGGCACGGTGCGCAGCCTGCCAAGATCGTCAGATCGGAGTCACCGAACAGACCTTTAAGTTCGCCCACGGTAACTTCGCTGACGTCGCGTTCGATGAACTTGGCTTGGCCATTGTTCTTTTCGTACGGATAGCGACAAGCGGGATCAAGATCGATGCCTGCGACGACGGGAAGCCCTTCCAGAATGAAGCCGTGGGTCAATCCGCCCGCGCCACAGAATAGATCCACACAAGCGATCTTGGGGGTCGCGTCGCTTCCTTTCGCTGGCGGTAGAGTCGATGCAGTGTGTGAGCGAAGGCGTGTCATTGGCCAAGATCCTCCTCCACATACATCAAGACGTCTCCTGCCTGACAACCGAAATATCGGCATAGCTTGTCGATGATGTCGGTACCGACATTGGTTCCAGGCTGATTGGCCATCTTGGACAACGTCGCGCGATGCACTCCGCTGCCATCCGCCACCTCGGTCATGCTGATTGCTCGACGCTCTCTGAACGCCTTATCAGCAATGAGCTCGGCCAATCTGAAGCGAATCATGAATAAACCCTAAATATAGGTGTCAATACACGACAAATGTCGTTGACGCACGACACTTGATGTCTATGATGTTCAACGGGCGTCGCGTATTGACGACGCTTGTAATCCACAGACTACAGGAGTCGCGTGTGCAAACCTACCTTACCACCGAACAGCTGTCCGAACGCATCCACTACGACGTCCGGACCATCCGCGACCGCCTTAAGGACAGCGTGCTCTTGGAGGGTGTCCATTACATCCGGCCTTTCGGCGGGCGCAAGCTGCTCTTCGTGTGGGAAGCGATCGAGCGGGACATCTGCAAAGTCTCCGCGGCGCAGGCACCGTTGATCCCGATGGCCAACGGCGGGCTGGCCCATGGCTAAGGTGCGCGTCCGACCCGAGACCGGGAACCTCTACCTGGATTTCAGCTGGAAGGGTGTGCGATGCCGCGAGCAGACGATGCTTGCCGACACACTTGGCAACCGGCGGATGGTCGAGGGTCTCGCCAAACGAATCAAGCGTGACATCACGAAGGGCACGTTCGATTACCGGGCGTATTTCCCGGACAGCCAGCGTGCCGGGATGTTTGATGCGCCTGCCACGGCAGCCACGAACCCCGCACCGTCGACCAACGCATTGCCCACCGGGCCTGACAGCAACCTTCTCTTCGCGGATGCCGCCGAAGCGTGGTTCAACGAGAACACGCCCCGCTGGCGCGTCACAAACGCCGCGACGATTCGCAACGCGCTGGACAGGCGGATCCTGCCGGCCTTTGGAGATGTCCCGGTCTCGGCCATCACCCGCGGCGACCTGCTGGCCTTCCGTGCCGACACCATGAAGGTGACCAGCCGCAAGAAGCAGGAAACGCTGTCCGCGTCGCGGACCAATCACGTCATGGGCGTCGTGAGGATGGTCTTGGAGCACGCGGCCGACCAGCACGACTTCGTCTCGCCGTACCGGAACATCAAGCCTCTCCGGTCGAAGAAGCCGGACATCCATCCGTTCTCACTGGACGAAGTAGGCCGGATTCTCGACGCGGTGCGCGCCGACTACCGGCCATACCTGACGCTTCGCTTCTACACGGGCCTTCGCTCAGGCGAGGCAAACGGCTTGGAATGGCAGCACATCGACTTCGACAACGACCTCATCCATGTGCGCCAACAGCTTGTGAAGGATCAGGTGATTCCGACCAAGACGGACGGCTCCAACCGCGACGTGCCGATGATCCCGGTCGTGCGGCAGGCCCTCTTGGCGCAACGCGAGATGACGGCAGGCGACAGCAAATGGGTCTTCACTGCACCCGAAGGCGGTCCGCTGAATCTCAAGAACTTCACGAATCGGGTCTGGCACCCGCTCCTTCGCCACCTTGGCTTGGATCCGCGACGACCGTACCAGACCCGCCACACCGCCGCGACGTTGATGCTGGCCGCCGGCGAGAACCCGGAATGGGTTGCCCATGTGCTTGGACACGCCACGACGGAGATGCTGTTCCGGGTCTACTCCCGCTACATCCCCAACCTGACGCGCAAGGATGGGCGCGCGTTCACCGGGTTGGTATCCGGGGGTGCGGTTGTGGAAGGCAACAAGCTGCCAGCATCACTTGCCGCGCTCAGCCGTACGCAGCTTGAAGGCCTGTTGCGCCAGCTCGAGCAACAGGTTTCGGACATGGAGGGTTCCCATGTGGGGTCGTGACCGAATGGCCATGCTTGATGAGCGAATCGGCCTGATCCTTTCATCGGCAGCATGCGACCGCAATTCGGACGCTCGCATCGTGAGCCTCGGCCTGTGCGGTGAAGTCATTGAGGTGCTCGCGGCACTGACGCTGGAACTGTTCCAGGCGACGTCCGGCACATTGGTGCCTTACCGGCTACAGCTGGGCAGGCAGCAGGAAACACCCGGGGCGGTGTTCCTGCTCGCGTTCGAACCGGAGCCCCTTGCGGACGCGCTGTTCTACATGCCGCACGACTCGTGCCCGATCCCCGGCACGGTCCAGAAGCTGAAAGGCTTGGTAGATTCGATCAAAGCAGAGCCTCTACGTACCTTCATCATCGCGGTCCTCCAACGGCGTGACGTCTACGAGGCGTTCTGGACCATGCCCGCGTCCCTCCGCGACCACCACAGCTTTCGTGGTGGCCTCGCTGCCCACTCGCTGGAAGTGGCTTCCGATCTGGCTTCTCATGCCGGGCTTACGGAGTTGGAACGCGAGCTTGGACTGGTCGGGGCATTGCTGCATGACATCGGCAAGGTCTGGAGCTACACGAGGGACATGTTTCCCAACACCGCCGGCATGGCCATGGGGCACGAGCTGGTTGGATTGAGTCGCTTGGAACCGCAGCTTCAGAAGCTCGAGCAGGAATGGGCCGATGGTGCCTACGTCATGCGCAGTCTGATGAGTGGAAACGCATGGAAGCGCGGGAACGGCTCCCTGCCATCTTCGCTACTGCCTCGCATCAGAGCTTGCGACCAGCGAAGCTGTGAGCGTGACATGGTCTCCCGCACATCCCGGCGCCACAGACGCCCGGTCTGGACGCCCACGCCTTTCGAGGCGCCATCGCGCACCCGTCAGGATGCAGAGGATTGACGTGAGAAGGGGACATGCGAAGTGCTCGCAGGTCTCCGGACAGGCAAGCTCATGAGCCAAGCTTGGCCCGCCTGCGAATTCGCTCAACGAATCTTGCCGCTCCAGAGCTTTCGGCTCGTCATCTTGAGCCGTTGGCCGACGCCCTGTCCGATCTGGACAGGCACCAGATCGGGGCGATGTGCAGCCGCCGGCGTACCGAGATCCTCGGGATAGATCGCACGGTCGGCCAAGGGGTGGCCGAGTGACTGGAAGTCTCGTGGAGTCTTGCCTTCCAGCATCGGGCGAAGGCTGGGAATCTTCAGTCGCGGTGGCGTTTTCTGCTTCCGGGTCATGGATCCTCCGATGATGTGGCAAGGGTTCGTCCCAGATCCATTGCAGCATCCTTAGGTCGCAATGGTTGCGACGGCATTGCTTGTTGGGCGCCCGGTTCGGCTGCACATGCACCACCGATTCAAGCGTACCGCCTCGTCGATCAGTCCAGCGCGATCGAACGGATCTGATCCAACGTGGACCTCAGAATCGCGGGGACATTCACCGTGTTGCCGGACGTCGGTGCACCGACAATCTGCCCTGAGACGACGGCCTTCGACCCGTTTCGGTACGGAAACACCTCGAGGACGTACTGGACGGACACGCCTGGCATGGAGGAAGGCAGGGTGTAGAACCGGGCCTCCCGCCTCAACCCGAAGCGGCTCGCCATGACCTGGTTCCAGCGTGCTGGCTCGCCCAGTCGCTCGAAATTGGCACGCAGGCTGTCAGCACCGAACTCGCTGTCCACTTCCGTACGGAAGTGCACGATCGGCTTGAGCAGCTGGGCTTGGGCTTCATCCGGCTCGAAGGAACTGACCGTATAAAGGCTGCGCATCAGGTCGAACGGAGTCTCCTGCCGCTTGTCGACCAATGACATGTGCAGCCGATAATGCTCAGGGGTCTCTTCGACGCGGGCTGCGACACCATACGAAATGAACCCGGTCTTGGTGGTCGTTCCCTTGAGCTTGGCGACTTCCAGTTGCTGGGGGCCCAGCCAGCGAACGCTGTAGCCGTCTATGTCCTGCGAGTTGTGGCTGCCCGACCCCATGGTGCTGAAGGATCGCCCGTAGTTGACGTTGGCGTTGAATGCCAAATTGTACGGTGCACCTGTCTTGGTCTCCTCGATGCCCTCCTTCGGGAGTACGACCACGACCTCGGCACCTTGTGAAGCGTCAAACGGCAGGGGCTTGCCGGCACGATCGCTTGCTGACGCCGACGCGGACACGATTGCGCCCAAGAGCAGCGCGTAGGGAAACTTCAAGTTCATGGTCGCCTCATGGGGGATGACGGAGGGGTAGCCAAGCGCTCACACGCCCGCTATTCGAGAAACTCGGATATTGGAAAGCCGAATATAGCGTTGTGTTCGCCCCAAGGCGAGCACGATGTCCAAGACCCTCTACCGCCCCGAGAACACCATCCTGCGGAGCCAGCTGCGGCGAGCGCGGGAGGCTGCGGGCCTGACGCAGATCGATCTCTCGGATGCCATTGGCAAGTCCCAGACCTTTGTCAGCGACGTGGAGCGTGGCGTACGTCGGTTGGACACGGTCGAGCTGTGGGAGATCTGTCGGGCCATGGGCTTGGACCTGACGGCGTTCGTGGCGGAGTTCCAGGCAGCCGTCGAGTCCGCGTCCAACAGAAGGCCTCGCAAGGCCAAGTCGACGGGTCAGCCTCGGCGTCGCTCCTGATCACGCCGGTACCCCTCCGGGAGGCGATTAGCCATCTATAGCTGGGAATGGCTAGCCTAGCCATCGCCCAGCTAATCGCAAAAACTGAACAAGGTGTGCTGCCGGTCTGGCTTGCGTCACAGTGTCACCGAGACCGAAGCCTATGCGCGCGGACTGAACCGCTTCATCAGGCCTATTGTCCGCCGGACCCATCCAAAGCGGTGCCGCTTTGGACTGGTTAGGGAAGGTAGGATGGTCGCTGCATCTGGTTGCGACAGACATGAGTCGGCGGTAACGGAGCGAACCATGCCCTCACAGGAGTTGGTCCTGAAGCTTCAAGGCAAGGACACGCCGAGCAGCGTGTCACGCAAGACGCTCAAGTTGATGGCCGCAACGCTCGGGCTCGATGAGATCCAACTCGTGCACTACGCGCTTGCCAAGCTACGCGAAGATGTCATACGCGACCTCCCCAGTGATGCGCCGGAGCTTTCAACTGACGCGTTGAAGGCCATTCGCTCCCGCTACGGGCATTTGGAACACGACTACAAGCCGACGTCGAGTCTGATCGAAGGACTCTGACGCGACGGCTGTGATATCACCCTGTTCGCCGATTGGACTGCCCGGTTGGGTGAGCGCTTCCGACCCATGACCCGAGAACGGGAAGAAGACGTCCGTTGCCAGCCATTTACCTCAGAATTCGAGGAAGAGAACGTCTTCAAGTCGTCGGAGGCAAACCATCAGGCACATATACATCAGGCGGAGCAACTGCGGTTAAATACCTGTCGTCCGGCTTTGCGCGAACAAACTCGCCAGCGATACGTGTAGAAAGATTCCGTACTTCCGCCATGCGCAAGGGAACGGTCGCACGCACCTGTGCGTAGGGAGCATCACGCAAGAAATATACGACCTCCACCATCGCGTCTTCGAAAAGCGGAAGTTGCTCCGGTCCGCCAATCACGTTGGAACCGGATACAAGGTAGTGTCCGCTGACTCGCACCGGTTCATCCTTCGGCTTGACCAAGACAACATCCCGTGGGTCTTCTGACCCCACAGTCGCATCCGCTTCCACCATGCGATCGCGAACCAGCACTAGACCTGATTTCTCCGCTTCGTGGATCGCCTTGTTCAGCGCCAAGAACTTGAAATCATTCGGAAGCTCTTGAATGGTATTCCCAGACCGGCGTGCGTCCAGACGGCGTTTCGTACATGCTGTGAGCGATTCGACAAGCTTGTCTTCGACATCACTGGCTGATTCGCCATTCAAATCCAATTGATTCGTTCTTTTTATCCAAGCGGTTTCGTAGGACGTGCCGTTGAAACTGATCACATCGCTGAGGCCGACGTCGTTTGGTGATGCCCGCTCCAACGCTTCTACGGTAGCCAAGACGGTCGAAAGCTCTTCCCGGCTGAGGGCCACTCCCTCCGGAATAATCCTTGATTTTCTGCTCTTGATGCGCATTGAGCCGCCCCTTTAGTTCATTGGTCAGTTGTAGCGGGCCCGCCAAAGTTGTTTAACGAATGGCGAGGGGTGCATGGAAGTGGAAAATCAAGGATTCGCTGTCGGAACCAGGCGCTCGCGGCGATCCAACGAAATGCCGGCCAAGGCGAATGCGCGTTTCGTTGCGCGGCCTCCATTCGGCGAAACGTCATATGCCCAACAACCTCGACTCGCCAAGGAAGTCTCGAGACGGGTGATCCGGGTCTGATAGACCTATCCCATTCGTCGGAACGGACCGTCACTCCCTTCTTGTCGCGGGCGCGCCAATCCAAAAGCCATTGGTCGAAGATCCACGCCATCTCGCCCCAGCAAGAGCCATCGCACATGCACGCATCCAAGGAGGGGTGCGAATGCATTCTTGGCGGAGACAGAAACGATTGATCGCTTTCGTCTTTACGCCGGCCTATGACCACGCCTGCACGGTTCAAGTCTGCAAGAATTTGTTCGATGACGCCTTCATAGCGGCGTGGCCACGCGAGACACTCCAGTGCCAAACACACTGACCGCCCATGGCCCAGCAACTCCAAGAGCGCCTGTGTTTCCCTCAGAGTGGGCTCAAACGGATGGTGCCTCTCAGCGGCCCCAAGTGCGCAAGCGTCGACGCCGCGAGATGAGACAGGTTCAGTTGCAGACTTTGGTCGCAACCATGAATGCGCCATGCGCAGAAGTCGATGGGCCGCCTTCGGATTCATGCCGAGCAGCATTCCAGCCTCTGCGGCCGACAAGTCGCGTCCTTTCGGCATTCGCTCCAAGAAGACAAGCGGGTCATGCAAATAGTGGCCCTGCATGGTGCCGATGGCCACTTGGCCAATCCGCGACAACAGATCTCGCGCGGGCCAAAGGCTGCTTTGGTCGTAGCCCAACGTGCGAAACGCGCTGAGCGCCCACGTCTTGCGACTGATAGCGATTGTTGCCAAGGGACTATCTGTGACATAGCGCAGATCAGCGTTCACGCCTGCGATGACATCCGACAGTCCGGCATCTTCAATGGAGAAGCTGGATGGTGAAAACAGCTTCTGCTTACTGGGACCGACGCTGTTGGCGGATATAAGATCGGAAAGGCGGCCAAGGGTTTTTGTCGCGATCTCATTGAACGGTCCGGTGAAATCGACGGCCCGCCGTCCTGCTTGGGTCTTGACGAAATCCTGACCGTGGGAACGCAAGTTGATTCCTGCAGTCCCATTGCGGTTTTCCTGCCAATCCGTCTGCAGCGGAACGCGAAACTCCCGGTCGCGTAAGCTTGACGAAAGCGCACTGGCGCTAATGGCCAAGGCACAGAGCGTGTCCTGTTGCTGGGAAGGAGTGTCATGCCCAGCCACGGCTTCCACTCGATATCTGGAGATGGATATCACCGCGTGCTGTTCTGCGGCGGTCAGGAAACCTAGGGTTTCAGGCGGCGCTGGGATCTCAAGGGCATCCATCAAGGGGGCGAGATTGACCATCGGCAGGTCGTGTTCGCGCGCCATGACCTGCTGGAAATGCATCAGGTCTCGAGCCAAGCGCGTGCGACCGACAGGCTCGCACGCCAGCAGTGCCCGCGCATAGGTCGCCCCCCAAAGATCACGCTGCGAAAGGTCCGCACGCTGCGGCAGAGCGTCGACAAGCGCTGCGCCAACGCTGTACACCGCGTCCTGCACCGTCACAGGACGAACCTTGTCCTTACGCAGACCTTCGGTGAGGTAGGCCGCGGCGTATAGCGCGACGATGTGCCCACCATTGCGCGGGCCGCCTCCAGGTACAAGCAGACGCAGCGCCGTGATGGTGTGCGCCCTGGCCTCAGCATCTTTCCCGGGCGTCCAGCTGGCCGCGAACGAGGACAGGAGCTCCTTTGTCTTGTCGTAATCCGCCACAGCCTTCAGGCGACGAATCTTGGATTCGGAAATGGTGATACGGGTTGGAGGCGCGGGCTCGGCCTCCTTAGGCCAGATCGGGTGATTCTCGTGCAGCGCTTCAATACGGTGAAGCGGTGCAAACGATGGCGTCACTCGACGTATGACGACATCCCGAACAATGCCCGGAGCGCGCAAAGCCCAGTAGGTGCGCATCAGTGTTTCCAGTTCGCCGAATGCATCTTCCTTTTGCACGTCGTCGGCAAGGACGTGCTGGATCGCCGCATGAACTTCATTCTGGAGGCTCACGCGATCCAACGCGTGCGCGTCACCCCCGCGGTGCCATGCTCGCAATGCAACGGCGGCAACTCCGGTGAATGCGACGGCCCCCGGAATTGTGGGGATTGACGAGCTCCGCCCAGGCTCCACCAAGAGCACGTCCGCTTCTTTCAGATCGTGGAGTGCCGCTCCTGGTTGCATGATCTCCACAATGAAATCTGCATCGGCTATCCATCCTTCCAGCAAGACCGCCAAGAACGTCCTGGCGGAGAAGGAGAGCTCCGCGCAGCGAGCAGCTTCGCAGATGACGTCCCTATGGCCAATGCTGTGGTGCGCGCACTGCAAGAAGGCACCAGGATGGCGTGGCCAAGACCGAACGATGCTTCGTGGAAGCGGCCCTGCAATGACCTTTTCGCGTCTTGCCTTGGACATCCAGCGATAGAGAACTTCGCTTGCCAGCATTCTTGAATGCCGATCTGCTCCCATCGCGCGGAGAAGCGCCTCGTGATGGCGTCTATCCAGAGAGATGGCCTGGCCAGTCGCGATTTTCTCGATTCCTCCAGTCGTTGCTACAAGCGCAATGTCATTGGCGCGAAAGAAGGCATTGACCGCAGGTAGTGCCTTCTCCGCAAACTCCAGGCGCTGGGACTCCGACAAGTGCTTGAGACGCTCCAGCCCTTGCTGGAACGTTCGTGCGTGCTCCAGTTTTGCGCGTAGCCAATGAATACGCACTGGTGACTGCAGTACAGTCTTGAATTCACTGGCGGGAAGTGGTGCCCAGCCGCTTTCCTTTAACAGTGCTTCGACCACGGTCCTAACGCGCCAGAACGCGTCCACGGGTGCTTGTAGAGACAGTTCCGACATTGCTCCGGCGCGCGTTCCAGTCCACCCCATCTGGGCGGCGCGAAGTGGCTCCGGCAGTTTTTCTGCCAGCTTGGCATTGGCGTACTGGCGAGGCCAATTGGGGATGCCTTTCGCCCATGGAGGGTCCGCTGCCAAGTGTTCCCCAAGGGTGATCGCATGGCATTCGTTGACGGAGTGCACAACAAGGAACAAACAGCCCTCAGCCGCGAGAATTTTTTCCGCGGCAGCGGCCAAGGCCGTACCGGAATATTCGAGAGTTGCCTGATGCAGTTCGGCGAGGTATCGATCCAGTTCGTCGACCAGCTTTGTACCTAGGGCCACCATGCGATGTGGGTGGTCGATCGCGATGGCCTTGTCGGCAACTGTTGCGAGCCCATCACCTCGGGCGATGCTGTACAAGGTGATCTCTCCTATGCTGTGATTGGTTCGACTGGCGACGGAGAGCATGAATCCGTAACGCAAGTTGATTGATCGCAGTCGGATTTTTTCCCAAAGCTCAAGACTTGGGGTCCAGCCCTCGCGTTGCCGCTGAAGAAATGCACGAACTTCCTCCCTCGCGGCGATTCGCTGGGATCCAATGTTGTGGGCAGGAACGCCTATCGCATGCGGTCTGGGCGCGCATGCGAACCACGGGTGGGTGATGCGTGCGATGGCATGCGCCAAGTACCCTGCTGGAATGCTGTCGTAATACAGCGGTGCTGTGTCCAGCCCGAAGGATGTATGCATCACGTGCTGGGCCACCGAGATTCCGAAACGTTTGTCGCGCATAAGTCGGCTTGCCAGCGTGGTCTCCCATGCGGACGCTTCGCGCGGCACGCGTAGAAAATCTCCCTCTCGGACCGCCAGAACCGTGTTGCCTGCGTTCGGCACGGATCCGTGCTCGCGCAGCAGTTTTGCAAGCGGCTCCGGAATTGGTACATGCACGGTTCGCGGATGGAATGATTGTTGGCTCGAGCGAGGATTGAACTCGCTGCGGATCAGCCAACGTGCGTCGAGCGTGAGCACTCCTGGATAGGGTGGAGTTCCCGGAAACGTCCCTGGACAAGACCAACGTATCTCTTGTACGCGGTCCATCGGCAAACAGCAGGCGATAGACAAGAGTTTTGCCAGTGCATGGGGGTCTTCAGATGGATTTTTATTCGCTTGCAGGAGAAGCTCTGTCACCGTGGCCGACATGGCTTCGTCCGAACGCACCAGTAGCGATGCAGAGGCGAACCGCGACAACGCGGTGACTCGGGTGAGTTGCGTCGCATGGAGGTTACGTTCTAACTCTGCGGGAAGCTCGACCTCGAATCGGGAGGAAGTGGGAATTGCCCAAAAGGCCTCGTCGGGGGAGACCTCTTCCTGGACCAACGCGTCTTCCTCGTGATCTTCCTCGGTACCATGATTTTCAGGAGCATCGATGTCGCGCCAAGCAACGAGGAATCGCGTGCGCAGGCTTGCCACCGCCCGCTTCACGTAGTCTGCGATCTGGGGATGTTCGGCCACCCAATCGAACAGCTGCCACACGCTGAAGTGGAGCGTCGCCGAACTGGCTTGCGGGGCTGCGGTCAGGCGCTCGAGAAGGATCCGCAGGCCATTCACCGCTTGCGTGAAAGATGTTGTCCGGATCAGTTGCGGGCAATGAATGGCAAGATCAACCAAAGCCAAAAACAACAGGCTGCGGGCTTGCCATCCATCCGAGTTGACGAAGCCGTTGCGATGGATCTGCGCGCAGAGCGCCAACACGGGCACAAGATCAAGGCTGCCACGCAACGACAAGTCTTTCCGACTACTTTTCGCTGCGCGTGATTCGATTTCGTGGGCCGAGTGATGCAGGAGCCTCGTCAGATTCGGCAATTCCTCCGTTCCAGAAGACTGCATAGCGCAATGAATTGCCGAGGCGACGATGTCTCGCTCTCCCTCATGGGGATTGCCATTGTCATTGGCGAGTTCCCCGAGAATTGTCGACAGATCCCTGTGAGGTGCGACAGGCCTCAATGGCCGCGCCTTGGCGCTGGGAAGGCGTGTTCCGGGGTGGGCTTTGAAATCTTGGTCGCTCATCGACCAGTACACTGCCAGCCGCAATTGCGGTTCGGAAGTGGACAAAAATTTCGGCTCATGTTCCGCGCTGACCCACTTGGATCAACGGCAACCTCAAGCCGCGCTCAGTCTAATAGAAAATAAACTTGCCTTTTAAGCGTTAAAGGGCAATTATATTGCCCATGCCAAGACTAACGCCTCCGACTCATCCGCGCCATCGCGCTCAGCTCGCCGCGTTGGGAGAGCGTCTGCGAGCCGCCCGCCTGCGCCGCAAGCTGACCCAAGCGGTGTTGGCCGAACGCGTAGGCGTCAGCTTGCCCACGCTGCGGAAGCTGGAAGCGGGCGATCCCAGTAGCAGCATGGCGAGCGTAGTGCGCGTACTGCAGGCACTTGGCTTGGCACAGGACATCGACAAGCTCGCCGCGCTGGACGAACTGGGGCGTGAGTTGCAGGACATCGAGCTCAGGCGGCCTCGTCGCCTTGCCTCCGGGAAGGGGTCGACGTCGCCTGCGGCGGACAAGGCATGAACCGGATCGAAGTCCTGCTTGACGACGCGTTGCTCGCGGCAACGCCCGTGCGAGTCGGTTGGCTGTTCCGGGATACGGGCCGACGCGGAGACGTGATCCGCTTCGAGTACGAGTCGGGATGGCTGGCCGACGCTCGCGCCTTCGCGATTGAGCCCTTGCTGCCACTCCATGAGGGCCCCTTCCACGCACAGGACCCCTCGCAACCGCAGGGCATCTTCCAGGACTGCTCGCCCGATCGCTGGGGCAAGCTGTTGATGGATCGGCGCGAAGCCATCGAGGCCCGCGAGCAGGAACGGCCCCGAAGGGCGCTGCGTGCCTGGGACTATCTGGTCGGCGTCGATGACGGTACACGCATGGGAGCGCTGCGCCTGCGCAATCCGGAAGACGGTACCTACGCTGCGTCACTCCAACCCAGCGCCCCACCAGCGACGTCGCTGCGAGAACTGGAGGCAGCTGCCCGGCTGGTGGAGGACGGCGCCGGCGAGCAGCTCGACAAACAGATCCGGCAGTTGCTGGTGCCTGGTGGTTCGCTTGGTGGCGCGCGGCCAAAGGCCAGCTTCGTCGATGAGCACGGCCAGCTCTGGCTGGCAAAGTTCCCCTCTACCGAGGACCGGATCGATGTCGGCCTGTGGGAGTTCGTGGCCCACCGGCTGTCGATCGCAGCAGGCATCGACATGCCGGAAGCCCGGCTGCTGCCGCTGTCCGGTCGCGGGAATACCTTTGCGGTCCGCCGCTTCGACCGCGATGGCGCCACGCGACGCATGTACGCTTCCGCCAAGACCCTGCTCGACATGGAGAGCGATGGCGCCAGTTATCTGGATCTGGCCATGGCCGTGCAGGACAATGCCGCGGCGGGCAGCGTGCATACAGGTCTCGAGGAGCTGTTCAGGCGGGCGATCTTCAATGTGCTCAGCGGCAATCGCGACGACCATTTGCGCAACCACGGTTTCCTTCGCGCACCCACCGGCTGGACGCTGGCGCCGGCGTTCGATGTCAACCCGAACCCGGACAAGCAGGTGCATGTGCTGTCGCTCGACGCCGCCGACCCGACACCCGACACCTCGATCCTGATGGCGCAGCATGCCTACTTCCGCCTGGATGCCGACGCCGCGCACGCCATCGTCGAACAGGTCCGCGGGGCGATTCGGTCCTGGCCCGGCGAAGCGAAGCGACTCGGCGCCAAGGCGTCTGAAGTCTCCCTGATGGAAGCCGTCATCGATCCTGATCGCTGACGGGAAATCTTCAGGCATTGCCCAGGGCGTACGGTATCCTTGTTCGAAGAAAGCAAGAACGCTTGGCCTAGCTATTTCGTCTCCAACGCCCCTGAAATCGAGCCACTACTCTTTTCAGATCAATGTGTTGTGACAAAATGGCACCGGCATTCCTGCGGTCTGGATCGATGTTGAGTGGGGTTATTGGTTTAGGCCATATCGTTTCGAATCAACGGCTTGCGCGGAAAGGACACCAAACTGGACCGATCCGCGACGAGTGAAATCCCATAGCGCTGCAGTTGGGGTAAGGCTTCCGAAGCCATTGGTCGGGGGTTCGAATCCCTCCAGGCGCGCCATCCCGATCAAGCACCTGGCCGCCGCTTCGCCTCCGGCGAACAGGCCGATTGGCCGTCGGGCCTTGATGCAGCCCGTCGCGGGTGGCGTTGTGGAGCCGGATCGCCCAAGGCGATCGGGTTCGCAAATGAAGCGACTTCGCCCATCCAGCACATGCGCTTCGCGTCGCCTGCTTGATCCCTGATCCGGCGATACGGGATCCTTTCGGACGCTCTGGGGCTTCACCTTGACTCAAGCCGGCACCGCAGAAGGCAAATCCTTGGGAGAGGCGTCCAAGGCACCCCGGGACGCCAACGCCGTCGGCCCCGATTTCGATGTCGCGAAGCTGGAGATGGCCGACCACGTCGCGCGCCAGATCGTGGACGAAGTGGGTGCCTCGCTGCAGGCCGGCATGTCCCAGCACGCGATCGTGCAACGGGTGCGTGACGCCGCCCACCGGCACGGCGTGTCGCGCCATTGGCATCGGCCGGTCGTGCGTGTCGGCGAGCAGACGCTGCTGCCGTTCCGGAGCGATGTCGACCCCATGCGTCGCGTCGAGGCGGGCGATGTGGTGTCCATCGACATCGGCGTGGTCGTGGAAGGACACGAGGGGGATCGCGGCGATACCTGGGTCGTGGGCCGCAATGACGCGTTCGAACGTTTGCGCGACGACGCCCATGCCGTCTGGAGCGAGGCCGCCGCCCTGGCAGGACCGGGCGCCGACGGCAGGCGCATTTACGAGCACGCACGTGCCGAAGCCCGGCGTCGTGGCCGTCGACTGATGCCGGGCGTACGAGGGCATCGCGTGGGGGATTGGCCGCACGGTCGCTATGTGCGCGGTCCCCTGGACTCGCCCCACGTCATCCCCGCGAACGGGCTCTGGATCCTCGAAATCCACCTGCTTTCGGACGCACTCGGCCGCGGCGTGTTCGTCGAGGGGCCGCTCGGGGCGTCCATCGCGCCACGCGCCCTTCCCCAGATCACACCTGACTGATCGGGACACGCTTCACGGCGCCGCCCCCATCGCAACGGGAAGATGGATTCCCCTTGTGATGGACGGACCTGATGCGAATCCTGGTGCTGCTGTTCGCCGTCGCCATGCCGATCGTGGCGTGGATGACGAACAACGATGTCTTCGGGCCCGACAACGGCACGATGTCGGACCGCTACCCCACCTTGCTGGTCGCCGCGGGTTATGCGTTCGCGATCTGGGGCCTGATCTTCCTGGGCGACCTTGCCTATGGGGTTTGGCAGGCCACCGGAACGCGCAAGACCGATGCGACGCTGTCCAAGGTGGCCCCCTGGGCGGCCGCCGGTTTCGCGCTCACGACGGTCTGGATGCCGCTGTTCGCGATGTCGCAATTCTGGCTGTGCCTGTTCGTGATCTTCGCGGCACTCGCCTGCCTGCTGAAGTGCGCGCTGATCCTTTCCGCCGATGGCGGCTCGTTGCCGCGCCAGCGGCTGTTCGCGTGGCTCCCGCTGTCCCTGCACGCGGGTTGGCTCGCGGTGGCCGCCTTCCTCAACCTGGCCCAGGTGATCGTCGCCTATCGCCTCTTGCCGACCGGCAACATGCTGCCCTGGAGCCTGGTGCTGTTCGGCATGGCCGCACTGCTGCTCCTAGCGGCCAACCAACGGATGCGCGGCAACCTGCCTTTCGCGTTCGCGGCCAACTGGGGACTGGCGGCCGTGTTCGTCAAACAACGGGGTGCGGAACTGCAGGGCGGCACGGTCGCCGCGTGGACCGCGCTCGCGATTGCCTCTGTCCTGGCGGCCCACACCCTCTTCAACTACATGCGAAGGAGAAACCCGTGAAGAACGACACCCTGTTCAAGAAAGTCGCCACTGCAATGGGCAGGATCGACATCTGCATGATGCAGACCGTCGGCGAACACGGGGTCAGCACCCGTCCCATGTCGAACAACGGCGAAGTGCAGTACGACGGCGACAACTGGTTCTTCTCGCGCGCCGACTCCAACAAGAATCGGGAGATCGCGCTCGACGACCGCGTGCAACTGCTGTTCTCGAACATGGAAGACATGGACTTCATCTCGGTCTGGGGACGCGGCGAAGTGGTCGACGACGTGGAGATGAAGAAGAAGCTGTGGCAAGACGAACTGTCGCGCTGGTTCAAGGCGGGCCCGGAGGATCCGGAGGTCACCCTGATCAAGGTGTCCGCCGAGCGCATCCAGACCTGGGGCCGCATCGGCGATTGCGCGATCGACATGCAAACGGGCGCGGTCACGTCCACGGAGGATTGACCACGAACGCCCTTCGTGCGCCGATCTCCCGTCTGTGACCACCGCGGCCAACTTCAGCGAAACTCGAAGCCACGGACGCCGCCGTTTTGCCGTCCCGGATGCCCGGCGCGCTCCGCAAGCGGCAACGCAGCTTCCCGCATCCCAAACAAAAAGCCCCGGCCGATGGCCGGGGCTCCGTCTTCCGTGACGGACGCTGTCAGTACGTCGCCTTGAGGCTGGTACCGGAGTAGCTGCTGTAGCCGCGGATCATCACGTGCCACGTGCCGGCGGCCGGCGCGTTGAACGTGCAGGTCTCGGTGTTGCCGGTGCGGTACGGGCGGCAGCTGTAGCTGCTGGTGGTCGGCGCGCTGCCGAAGCGCACGTACAGGTCGGCGTCACCGGTGCCGCCCGACATGGCGATGGTCAGCGTGCTGCGACCGGCCGGCACCTGCACGGTCCAGCGCTTCTCGCTGCTGGCCGCACCGGAGATGCCGGTCACCGCCACGCCGTTCTGCAGCACGGTCGGGTCGGTCGGGGTCGGGTCGGTGCCACCACCCCCCGCCACTGCGGCCACCGCGGCCTTGGCGTCGATCAAGCCGGCGCCGCAACCTTCGGAGCAGGACACCGGCATCGAGCGTGCCGTGGACTGCAGGATCTGCAGCATCTGCGACGGCGTGCGCGGCGTGCTGGCCGCGGACTGGACCAGGGCGACGATGCCGGCCACGTGCGGCGCCGCCATCGAGGTGCCGCTCATGTAGCTGTAGCCCTCGGTCGACGGGGTGGTGGTGCCGCTGTTGATGGTCGAGGCAATGCGGTCACCCGGCGCGGTGATGTGCACGCGTGAGCCGTAGTTGGAGTAGCTGGCGCGGGCGCCGGTCGAGGTGCTGGCGGCCACGTTGATCACGCCCGGGCAGTTTCCCGGCATGTGGTTGGCGGTGGTGCCTGCGTTGCCGGCGGCCGTCACCACGATGGTGCCGCGGCCGTTGGCGCTGGCTATGGCGTTGGCATACGTGGTGGAACAGGCCGCGGCCACGGTCGAGCCCAGGCTCATGTTGATGACTTCGGCCGGGTTGGCGTTGGCCGGGACGCCGCTGACGCTGCCACCCGAAGCCCAGACGATGGCATCGGCGATGTCGGAGGTGCTGCCGCCGCAGGCGCCCAGCACCCGCACCGGCACGATCTTGGCGTTCGGGGCCGTGCCCGCCACGCCGGCGCCGTTGTTGGTGACCGCCGCGACGGTGCCCGCCACGTGGGTGCCGTGCCAACTGGAATTTTCAGCCGGATGCGTGCCGCCGCACTGGTTGGCGGTGATCCAGTCGCCCTGGTCGGCGGGGTTGCTGTCGCGGCCGTTGCCGTCGCGGGCGGCGGTCGAATTGGAGATGAAGTCGTAGCCCGGCAGCACGTTGGCGTTGAGGTCGCTGTGGCTGGTGATGCCGGTGTCGAGCACCGCGACCACCACACCGGCGCCGCGCGTCGTGTCCCAGGCCTGGTCGACGCGGGCGCCGCCGGTACCGCTGGCGTAGCCGTACTGCAGGCCGTAGTGGGTGTCGTTCGGGGTCCAGCTCTTGACCATGATGTAGTCGGGCTCGACATACTCGACGTTCGGATCGGCGGCGATCGCCTGCATCACGGCAGTGGCTTCGTCACGGCTCAGGCGGCGGTTGGGACGCACCAGATCGGCGCCGATGGCGAGACGGCGCGAGTGCTGCAGCGCGACCGGGTTGGCGTTGCCCGCGCCGCCGGCGACACCACGCGCCATGGCGCTCGGCAGCATCGATTCGCTGCGGTCCAGCGCGCGCTGGATGACGGCCGGGTTCTTGCGCTGCTCGGAGCCCGCCTTGTAGCGGACGATGAAGCCGTTGTAGCTGGCCGGATTGTCGAGGCCGGCGGTCTTGATCTTGGCGTTCTGGGCGAAGGCCGGGGACATCGCGAGGGGCGACAGGATGGCCGCGGTGGCGGTGGCCAAAAGAGTCTTGCGCAGGGACTTGCTGAAGTTCGTGGACATCAGGCTTCACCTTGGAGAGGAGAAATCGGCAGGGACGCGCCGGGCAGCGGGGGGAATGCATCGGGGCGATGGAAGCGCCGACCTTAAGCTTCCATGAACGTCTTATACGAACTTTTTCAAGTATTAATCAGTGATTTGTTTCACATTATTGAAACAAAAACGGATGAATTTGACTTCTTGTGAAACACGATTAGGAGTAAAAGGGAAGTTTGTGTAGGACTTTCCTGACCCTTCGCGGGCCGGTTGCCGCTGCCGCCGATGTGCTGTGGAATAGCCGGTCCCCCGTCGAGGTGCAGAGGCATGAGTCGAGCGTCGCAATCGCGTGTCGGAAACAGGCTGGGCAACCGCCACCAGGCCGGCTTCACCCTCATCGAGATCGTCCTCGTGGTGATGCTGATCGGCGTGGTGGTGGCGTTCGCCGCATCGCGCATCCTCGGTGGCGGCGACCGCGCCAAGGTCGGCCTGGCCAAGGCGCAGATCCAGACCACGGCGGACAAGATCGAGCAGTTCAAGCTGGATGTCGGCCACTACCCCGCTCGGCTGGAGGACCTGGTCACCGCGCCCTCCGGCGGCAGCGGCTGGCTGGGCCCGTACGCTAAGGAACTCGAGCTCAAGGATCCGTGGGGCAATGCCATCGGCTACAAGCTGCCGGGGCAGGGCAAGCCGTTCGAGCTGACCAGCCTGGGGCGTGACGGCAAGCCCGGCGGTTCCAGCGTCGATGCCGACATCGCCAACGAATAAGGTCCCGCGCGGGATGCGGCGCAGCAGCGCCGGTTTCACCCTGCTGGAAATCCTGCTGGTGCTGGCGCTGGTCGCCGGTGCGATGACGATGATGGCCGCCGCGTTCACCCGCGGCAGCGACGGACCGCGCCTGCGGGCGGCGACGGCGCAGATGGCCAACGGCCTGCGCGATGCCCGCGCCCGCGCGCTGCTGGAGCAGAAAGTGCAGCGCTTCGAACTGGAACCCGCCGCGCACCGCTGGCAGGCGGCGGGCGGCAAGCCGCAGCCGGTGCCGGAAGCGATCACGCTGTCGATGAGCACCGCCGCCGAACTGCGCACGCCGCGTGGCGGCGCGATCCTGTTCTTCCCCGATGGCGCATCCAGCGGCGGGCGCATCGAACTGTCGCAGGGCACGCAGGCGTGGCGGCTGGACGTGAACTGGCTGACCGGGCAGGTCAGGACCACGCGGGCTTCGGCGCCATGAGTGCGTCGCCGAAGCCGCATCGCCATGCCCGGGAAGGCGGTTTCAGCCTGATCGAACTGGTCGTCGCGTTCGCGCTGATGGCGCTGGTGCTGACCACGGTGCTGGCGGTGTCGGCGCGCGCCTACCGGCAGATCGGCTGGTCGGGGTCGGCGGCGGAGGCGGCGCAGTGGGCGCAGTCGCTCAGCGACGAGGCCGAAGGCAAGCGGCTGGCGCTCGGCCGCGAACACGGCAGCGTGCAGGACGGCCGCTACCGCTGGTCGCGCGAGGTCAGCGAGTACGCCGATCCCGAAGGCCTGCTGGTCGATGCCAACGGCCGCGCGCGGCTGTGGCAGACCACGCTGGACGTGCAGTGGGACGACGGCGGGCGCACGCAGTCGCTGCGCCTGGTCGGGCTGGCGAATCCGCCGCCGACCGCGTCCGGCCCGGTGCCCGGCGGCGATGCGGCGAACGACGAAGGCGCGCCTAAATGACGCGGCGGATGCACGGCTTCACCCTGCTGGAACTGCTGCTGGCCACCTTGCTGCTGGCCAGCGCGATCGCGGTCACCGCCGCCAGCGTGCGCGGGATGTCGCGGGCGCAGGCGCGCAGCGAGGCGTTGCTGGAAGCAGGCATGACGCGCAATGCGGTGGCGGGCCTGCTGCGCGGGCGGATCGGCGCCGCGATGGCGGCGAAGTTCGACCCCGGCGACGGCAGCGAGGCGATGTTCCTCGGCAACGCGTCGCGGATGGAATTCGTCACCGAGATGCCGCCCTACCCCACGCTGTCGGGGCCGATGCGGCAGGTGATCGAGGTGCAGTCCGCCGGCGCCGGCCAGCTGATCTGCGTCGCCACCGGCCCGCGCGACGTGCCGGGCCTGGCCTGCCAGCCGGGCGAGCGCACGACGTTGGTGGCAGGCCTGGCCCGCGCGGAGTTCCGCTACCGGGGCCGCGACGAGGACGGCCGGGCGGGCGCGTGGCTGCCGGAATGGAAACGCAGCGACATCCTCCCCGAATGGATCGAGGTGCGGCTGACCGCGCGGCCGGGCGAACCGGCCTGGCCGGTGCTCGACATCCGCATCCCGCTGGCTGTGAACCCGGTGCCATGAGGACGATGACGATGCACCTTCGCCGGGGGTTCGCGCTGCCGCTGGTGCTGTGGCTGATCGCGATCCTGATGACGATGGTCGCGGTGCTGGCGTATTCGGCGAAGGTCGGGCACATCGAATCGCGCGCGCAGTTCGACCGCGTGCAGGCCGAAGCCGCGGCCCGCGCCGGCATCGCCTATGCGGTGGCGCGCAGCGACCGCGCGCTGGGCAGCGACGCGTGGGGGCCGTCGATGGCGCCGCGCCAATGGCAGCTGGACGGCTGGGACATCGAAATTTCGATGCGCGACGAGGCCGGCAAGTTCGACCTCAACCACGGCGACACCGACCTGCTGGCCGCGCTGCTGCGCGCGAAGCAGGTGCCGGCCGACCAGGCCGCGCGGATCGTCGGCGGCGTGCAGGCGCTGCGCCGCGACAACGCCGGCGTGGCCAATCCGATGCCCGCGGTGCCGGGCGCGCCGCCGCCGGTGGTGGGCAAGGCGCGCAGCATCGCCAGCGTGTCGGAGCTTCGGCAATGGCCGGGCGTGCGCGCCGACGCCCTCGCGCGGATCGGCGGCGAGCTCACCGTGCACGGCAACAGCGCGCAACCGGAATGGCGCCTCGCAAGCCCCGCGATGCGCGAGGCGCTGGCCGCGATCGGGCGTGCCGGTACCGACACGTCGCCCGCTTCCGGCGTCGAATTCGGCAGCGGAACTTATGCCATAGAATCGATCGCTCGCCGGCCCGGAAGACCGCCCGGCCGCGTCTTCGTCGTGCTGCGGGCGTTTCCACGCGCCAGCGGCGGCATGGCTTCCGTCTGGCTGGCTTGGGAACACGGTTCATGGAGGCAGTAATTCCGGCAACGCCGGCAGGACGTTCCGGCAGCGCGCTCGGCGGGCTGCATCGCCTGTTCGATGCCTGGGGCCACGCCCTGCGCCTCGCCATGCCGGCCGCGTTGCGCCAGCGCTGGTTCCCGCTGCCGCCGGGCGTGTGGCTGAAGCTGGAAGGCGACGCACCGCAGGCCTGGGTCGGGCGACGCGATGAAGCCGCGCCGGCCACCGCAGCGGGGGTGGATGCCGAAGCGGTTCTCGCCCGCCATCCCGACCTGCCGCGCTGGCTGCTGCTGTCGCCGGCCAACGCGGTGCGTTCGACGCTCACCCTGCCGCAGGCGGCCGATGGCCATCTGCATGAAGCATTGCGTTACGAGATCGACCGGCAGACGCCGTTCACCGCCGCCGATGTCACCTGGGACGCGCGCACGCTGTCGATCGACCCGGTCGCCCGGCAGCTCCGCGCGGAACTCGTCGCCGTGCCGCTGGCGCGCCTCGCGCCGCTGCTGGCGCGCGCGCAGTCGCTCGGCATCGTGCTGCAGGGGGTGGATGTCGCCACCGATGCCGGCATGCCTTCCGGCGTCAACCTGCTGCCGATGGATCTGCGGATGCAGCCGGTCAACCGCTGGCGGCGCCGCAACCTCGTCCTCGCCGCGATCGCACTCGGGCTGCTGGTCCTGGCCGGCGTCGGCTCGATCCAGCGCGAGAAAGCGCGCGCCGCCGACATCGAAACGCGGCTCCGCCAGGAACGCGACGAGGCCCGGCGCGTCTCCGAACAGCGCCAGCGGCTGGCCGACCTGACCGAGGGCGCGCGCCAGATCCAGGCGCAGCGCGAACGCCGCGCGCCGCTGTCCGCCCTGCTCAACGAACTGGGCGAGCGCCTGCCCGCCAACAGTTATGTCGAACGGCTGTCGGTGCAGGGCGCGCAGATGCAGATTTCCGGCGTGTCGCCGCAATCGACGCGACTGGTGCCGGCGCTGCAGGGCAGCCCGCTGTGGCGCGATGTGGCGATGTCGGGCGCGGTGGCGGCGGATGCCGGCAACGGCGGCGACCGCTATACCGTGTCGATGCGCCTGCTTCCGCCTTCCCACGAGGCCACGCGATGAGTGCGGTCGCGCCCGCCCTGTCGCCCGCCGAGCGCCGCCAGCGCAACGTGGCGGTGTTGATGCTGGCGATCGCCGTGGCGCTCGCCATCGGCCTGCTGCATGTCCTGTGGTGGAAGCCGTGGTCCGCCGCCCGCGCGCAGGCCAACCAGCTGGCCGAACGCCAGGCGCGCGCGCAGGCGCTGGTGGCGCAGCGCGGCCAGATCGAAACCGCGCTGTCCGCCGCCGAGGACGCCGCGCGCCAGCAGCCGCTGTGGCTGCCCGAAGGCAGCGTCGCGCAGGCGATCGACGGCATCGCCCAGCGCGTCGACCAGTCGGTGGCGATGGTCGGCGGCGAAGGCCAGCGCTGCCGCGTGCAGAGCCGCAACCCGACGCCGGTCGCCAACGATCCACGCCGCGCCACGCTCGCGCTGCGCCTGCGCTGCGGCAACGCCGAACTGCTGCAGCTGCTCTATCTGCTGGAAAGCGGCCAGCCGGCCCTGCTGGTGGATGACCTCAACATCTCGGCGCCGCCGCAGTACCCGGGCGCCATCCTCACCGGCGCCGGCGGCGTGCTGGATGTCGGCCTGAATGTCAGTGGCCAGGTGCAGCCGACCGCATCGGCGGGGGAGGCGCCATGAGCGCCGCCGCACGCATGCCGGTCTCCACGCGGCTGTGGACGCTCGCCGTGCTCGGTGCCGCCGCGTTCTGCGGATGGGCGCTGCTGTGGCCGGCCCCGGCGCAGCAGGCGGGCGAAGCCGGCGGCGGCCCGTTGCCGGTGTATCCGCAGGTCGCGGCGCCGACGTTCGCGGCGCCCAATCCCGCCGATGCGGCGTGGGCGCGACCGCTGTTCTTCAACGACCGCAATCCGCGCGTCGCCGCGGTCGGCGACGAAAGCGGCATCAGCGGCGACAACAGCAACGGGTTCATGGCCACGCTGACCGGCATCGTGCGGTCGCCGGGGCTGGAACTCGCCACCCTCACCCCCGGCCAGGGCGGCAAACCGCTGCGCGTGCGCCTGGGCGACGAGGTCGAGACCCAACCCGGCTGGCGGCTGGTCTCGCTCGGCCCGCGCACGGCGACCTTCCGCAACGGCGAACAGGAACAGGTGTTGAAGCTGGAAGCACGCAACGCCGCCAATGCGCCGCTCCCACCGCCCTTGGCGCCGCCGCCCGCAGCCAGCGAGCCGCGCGCGCCGGCCGAACCGCCGCCGCCGGCCACGCCGGGCATCACCGGGCAGGCCGGCGCACCCGCTTCGACCCCGTCGAACCCGGCCACCGCCGAAGCCGAAACCCCCGAGCAGCGCCAGCAGGTCGAAGCGATCCGCCAGCGCATACAGGCACGCCGCCGGCAGATGAGCCAACCTGCCCCGTCCCCCACGCCCCGCAAGCCGCTTTGAGCACGCACGAGTCCTGCCGATGATCATCCGTTCCAGCGCCCCGCTTCTCCTCGTCCTCCTGGCCGGTTGCGCCACCGCGCCCGTGCCCGAGATGCGCCGCGACGCCGACCTGAGCCGCAGCACCGGCGTGGCCGGCATGCAGGCGCCGGCGACGCCCCAGGAAAGCGTGCTGCTCGAAGGCGATGCCGGCCCGCGCCCGGTGATCCGCCGGGGCAACGGCCGCGCCATCGCGCCGCCGGCCGCGCCCGCGCTGAGCGGCCCGGTGAAGGGGCGTGGCGGCACTTCGCTGATCTTCCAGGACGAGCCGATCCAGTCGCTGGTCGCGGTCATCCTGGGCGACATGCTGGGCCAGAACTACGTCATCGCGCCCGGCGTGCAGGGCACGGTCAACATCAACACCCCGCGCCCGGTGACCCAGGCCGAGGCGCTGCGCCTGCTCGAAAGCGTGCTGGGCTGGAACAACGCGCGGCTGATCTGGGCCGACGGCCGCTACAACATCGTGCCGGCCGACCAGGCGGTGTCCTCCGGCCTGCTGGCGCCTTCGACCGGCGGCGGCAACGGCGCGTCGCGCGGCATCGGCTACCAGGTGCGCCCGTACGAGCTGCGCTACATCTCGGCCACCGAGATGGAAAAGATCCTCAAGCCGTACGCGCGGCCTTCGGCCATCGTCAACGTGGACGGCGGCCGCAACATCATCACCCTGGCCGGCACCCCGACCGAGCTGGAGAACTACCGCCGCACCATCCAGACCTTCGACGTGGACTGGATGGCCAGCATGTCGGTGGGCGTGTTCCCGCTGCAGAGCGGGCGCGCGGCGCAGGTGGTGAACGACCTGGAGCGCGTGTTCGGCGAACAGAGCCGCACGCCGGTGGCGGGCATGTTCCGCTTCATGCCGCTGGAGGCGTCGAACTCGGTGCTGGTGATCGCCTCGCAGCCGAACTACCTCGATGACATCCAGCAGTGGATCGACCGCATCGACGGCGGCGCCAGCGGCGGCCGGCTCTACACCTACGAGCTGAAGTACGTGAAGGCGCGCGAGCTGGCGCAGCGGCTGGCGGAGGTCTTCGGCGGCACCACGGCGCAGGCCGGCGCGCAGCCGCCGAGCCTGATGCCCGGCCTCACCCCGACCGAGATCCGCGACACGCCGGTCTCCGCGGAGAACGGCACCAGCAATGCCACGGTCGGCAACACCGGCGCGGCGGGCGGCGGTTTCAACGGCCAGATGCAGCTCAACCCGCAGGCGCAGGGCGGCAGCGGCGCGGTACGCCTGCAGGTCAACGGCGACCAGGTCGGCGTGGCCGCGGTGGAGGAGAACAACGCGCTGCTGGTGCGCGCGTCGCCTTCGGCGTGGAAGTCGATCCGCGAGGTGATCCAGAAGCTCGACGTGATGCCGCTGCAGGTGCACATCGAGGCGCAGGTGGTGGAAGTGAACCTGACCGGCGACCTGCGCTACGGCGTCAACTGGTATCTGGAGAACGGCATCCCCGATCCCGCGATCCGCGCCGCGGCGGCGCAGAAGCAGGGCTTCGGGCTGGTCGGCGGCAGCATCGTCGGCGACGGCAGCGGCCTGGCGTTGAGCTTCCTCGGCCACAACGTGGCGGCGCTGCTGACCGCGCTCGACAAGGTCACCGACCTGCGCCTGCTGCAGACGCCGTCGCTGATGGTCAAGAACAACGCGGAGGCCACGCTCAACGTGGGCAGCCGCATCCCGGTGGCCTCGGTCACGGTCAACCCCGGCACCGGCAACACGCCGACCTACAGCCAGGTGCAGTACCTCGATACCGGCACCATCCTCAAGGTGCGCCCGCGCGTGACCCGCGACGGCATGGTCTTCCTCGACATCGTGCAGGAAGTCAGCAGCCCGGGCAGCGTGGCCGACGTCTACGGCAACGTGCGCATCAATACCCGCCGCATGAAGACCGAGGCCGCGGTGCAGAGCGGCGACACGGTGATGCTGGCCGGCCTGATCAGCGACGAGGCCTCGAAGGGGACGTCCGGCGTGCCCTTCCTCTCGCGCATCCCGGTGATCGGCGGGCTGTTCGGCGTGCAGAGCGACCGCTCGGCGCGCACCGAGGTCATCATCCTGATCACCCCGCGCCTGATCCGCGATCCGGGCGAGGCGCGCGCGCTGACCGACGAGTACGGCCGCCGCTTCAAGGGACTGCAGCCGATCCGCGTGCAGCAGAAGCCCAAGCGTTGACCCCGCCGCCCGGATCCGTGAAGCCGTTCACGGGAATCCGGATGCCCCATGCGTCGCCAGGAATGTGCAGGCGGGGTGAAATCGCCTAGCATCCGCCGTACAGGGGCAATGTGTGTGGGGAAATAGTGCATGGCCCTGTGTCGTGGCTCGCGTAGCCTTGTGTGGGTTGTCCTGTCCGTCGCGCTGTCCGCCTGTGGGGGTGGAGGCGGCGGCGGTGGAAGTCCGGGAAGCGGCACGGGCGGCACGACGCCCCCGCCCCCGGTCACGCCGCCACCCGCCTATGCGGACATCCCCCAGTCCGATGCGGAAGCCGCCCGTTTCCTGACCCAGGCCACCTTCGGGCCGACCCGCGCCGAGATCGCCCGGCTTCGGCAGATCGGCTACACGCGCTGGCTGGACGAGCAGATGGATCCGGCGCGCACGCCGGTCACGCTGGTCCTGCCGCACATCCAGAAGATGGCCGCGGCCAACACGATGACCTACCAGGAGCGCCGCAACTACTGGCTGTGGCAGGCCACCAGCGCGCGCGACCAGCTGCGCCTGCGCACGGGCTTCGCGCTGAGCCAGATCATGGTGGTGTCGGACATCGACTACAACATCAAGAGTTTCGACCGCATCACCGACTACCAGGACATGCTGGACCGGCAGGCCTTCGGCAGCTACCGCGATCTGCTCGAGAAAGTGACCCTGCACCCGGCGATGGGCACCTACCTGAGCCACCTCGCCAACCAGAAGGCGGTGACCTACAAGAACGGCCAGGGCGTCACGGTGAACGTGGTGCCGGACGAGAACTACGCGCGCGAGGTGATGCAGCTGTTCTCGATCGGGCTGGTCGAACGCAACCCGGACTTCAGCGCCAGGCTCGACGGCGCCGGCAACACGATCCCCACCTACACCCAGGACCAGGTCAAGGGCATGGCGCAGGTGTTCACCGGCTGGACGTGGGCCGGCAACACCGACGCCAACTACTGGAGCTGGACCGGCCACGAAAATGATTTCCGGCCGATGGAGTGCCACCCGAAATACCACGAGGACAAGCCGAAGACGATCTTCCGCGGCATCGTGGTCGACCGCGGCAACGACTGCCGGGCCAGCCTGGCGCAGACGCTCGACGCGCTCGCCGCGCACCCGAACGTGGCGCCGTTCATCAGCCGGCAGCTGATCCAGCGCTTCGTCACCAGCAACCCGAGCCCGGCCTACATCGGGCGGGTGTCGAAGGCGTGGACCGACAGCAACGGCAACCTGGGCCAGGTACTGCGCGCGATCCTGCTCGACGTCGAGGCGCGCGTGCCGCCCGCCGCTGGCGATGCCGCCTTCGGCAAGGCGCGCGAACCGCTGATCCAGCTGACCACGCTGTGGCGCGCCTTCGATGCCAAGTACCTGCCGATGCCGAGCGGCGAATACCGCTTCCGCCTCAACAGCGCGTGGGACTTCACCCAGTCGCTGCGCCAGGATTCGCTGCGTTCGCCGTCGGTGTTCAACTTCTACGAACCCGACTACCGGCTGCCCGCCAGCGGCGGCGTCCCGGGCCTGTTCGCGCCGGAATTCCAGCTCTACAACGAAGCCAGCTTCAGCAGCATCTTCAACCAGCAGTCGGAGGGCGCCTGGACCGGATTCAGCGCCACCGCGCCGACCGCCAACACGCCCGGCCCGGTGCTCGACATCGCGCCGATGCTGGCGCTGGCCACCGCCGGCGACCACGCGGGGATGGTGTCGATGGTCGACACCCTGCTGTTCTACGGCACGCTCTCGCCGGCCTCGCGCACGGTGATGGTGTCGATGCTGGACCAGCTCAAGACCGCCAACCGTTCGCCCGAGGAACGCGTCTACTCGCTGGTGCTGCTGGCGATGGCATCCCCCGAATTCGTCGTGCAGCGCTGAGGAGCCCCGCCATGTCCCACGTGTCCCACGACGCCCGTCGTCGCTTCCTCAAGCAGCTCGGCCTGACCGTGGCCGGCGGCGCGGCGATGTCGGCCTTCCCGCAGTTCCAGCTGGTCAGCCGGGCGCTGGCCGCCACCACCGCGCCGACCAGCGGCTACCGCGCGCTGGTCTGCATCTTCCTGTTCGGCGGCAACGATTCCTTCAACATGCTTGTGCCGCACGCGCAGTCGGAATACGACGCCTACCTCGGCATCCGCGGCGGCGTCTACGACGCGGCGGCCAACAGCCAGGGATTGGCGATCGACCGCGCGGCGCTGCTGCCGGTGACCGATGTCGCCGGCAAGACCTGGGGCATCAACCCCGCCTGCGCCGGCATGAAGACGCTGTTCGACCAGGGCGAGCTGGCGTTCCTGGCCAACGTCGGCACGCTGACCCAGCCGATCGCCGACAAGCGCGAGTACGCGGCGGGCGTGCGCCTGCCGGCGGCGCTGTTCTCGCACAACGACCAGCAGCGGCTGTGGATGCGCGGGCATTCCGAAAGCCGCGCGCTGCAGTTCGGCTGGGGCGGCCTGTCCGCCGACCTGCTGCGCAACCCGGCCTCGACCGCGCTGCCGGTGCTGCCGCCGTCGATCTCGCTCAACGGCAACAACCTGTTCCAGGCCGGGCAGTTCACCACGCCCTACGGCATGGGCACCCAGGGCCCGGTGGCGTTGCGCCGGCTGTCGGAGAACGCCGGCAACGGCGACGCCATCCGCCGCAAGGCGCTGCTGGACCTGCTCAGGCGCGACTACGGCCCGGTGATGCAGTCGCAGTACGGCATGGTCGGCGAATCCTCGCTGGCGATCTCCAGCGCGCTCGGTGCCGCGCTGGCCAGCGACGGCAATATCGCCACCGTGTTCCCCACCGACAACGCGCTGGCCGACCAGCTCAAGATGATCGCGCGCACCATCAAGGCCAGCCGCAGCCCGGCGGTCAACCACCACCGGCAGATCTTCTTCGCCTCAATGGGCGGCTTCGACACCCACGACAACCAGATGACCCGGCATCCGGCGTTGCTCGGAAAACTGAGCGAGGCGCTGCTGGCATTCCGGCAGGCGCTGGCCGAGATCGGCGCGCTCAACGACACCGTGTCCTTCACCATGAGCGACTTCGGGCGCACGCTCAACAGCAACGGCAACGGTACCGACCACGGCTGGGGCGGGGTGCAACTGATGATGGGCGGATCCAGCGCCAACGGCGGGCCGCTGCGCGGTCGCCAGGTCTGGGGCGACTACCCGCTGCTCTCGCTCGACGGGCCGCGCCTGATCGAACGCGGGCGCGTCATCCCGACCACCGCCAACAACCAGATGGCGGCGACGCTCGCGCGCTGGCTGGGCGTGGACGGCACCGACCTGCCGCTGGTCTTCCCGGGCATCGGCAACTTCGCCGCGCCGACGCTCGGCTTCCTCGGCTGAGGATGACGCGCGCGGCCGGCCTCCCCGCGCAGCGCGCGCGGACTAAGATGCTGCGTCCCGGTCCTTCGAGTCCCGCGTGAGCCACGAGACCCGCATCATCGACAGCTTGCTTGAGCGCGGCCGGCTCAAGCCCGACGACATCCGCCGCGCCGAATCGCTGCGCGGCGAAGCCGACGCGGTGCCGCTGCTGCCGCTGCTGGAACGCCTGGGCGTGCTGGCCGAAGCCGACCACGCGCGCGCCGCCGCCGAGGCGATGGACCTGCCGCTGGCCGAACCCGCCGACGCGCCGGAAGCCCCGCCCGACACCGCCGATGTCTCGCCGCGCTTCCTGCGCCAGTTCCAGCTGGTGCCTGTGGCGGAGGTGGATGAGGCGATGGAAGTGTGGACGGCGGATCCATGGCTCGCGCCGCCGCTGGACGCGCTCGCGCTGGCCCTGGGCCGCCCGCTGGCGCTGAAGGTGGCGCCGCGTGCGGCGATCACCGCACTGCTGGCGAAGTGGTATCCCGAAGCCGAGGCCGCGCGCGACGACGAAACCGCCGAGGCCGGCGCCGACCTGGACGACGTGGAACACCTGAAGGACCTGGCGTCCGAAGCGCCGGTGATCCGCATCGTCAACCAGGTGCTGCAGCGCGCGGTGGAACTGCGTGCGTCCGACATCCACCTGGAGCCGTTCGAGCGCGAGATGAAGCTGCGCTACCGCGTGGACGGCGTGCTGCAGGAAGCCGACGCGCCGCCGCTGGCGATGGCGCCGGCGGTGATGAGCCGCTTCAAGATCCTCGCCCGGCTCAACATCGCCGAACGCCGGCTGCCGCAGGACGGCCGCATCCAGCTGCGCGTGCAGGGCCGCGAACTGGACCTGCGCGTCTCCACCGTGCCGACCACGCACGGCGAATCGGTGGTGCTGCGCCTGCTCGACCGCGAGAACGTCAGCCTGGACCTGGGCGCGCTCGGTTACACCGACGCCCAGCGCGCGCGGCTGCGCGAGGCGCTGTCGCAGCCGCACGGCATCGTGCTGGTGACCGGGCCGACCGGCTCCGGCAAGACCACCACGCTGTACGCGGCGCTGGCCCAGCTCAACGAGAGCGGGGTCAAGATCATCACCGTCGAGGATCCGGTGGAATACCGGATGGACGGCATCAACCAGATCCAGGTCAAGCCGCAGATCGGGCTGGATTTCGCCAGCGCGCTGCGCGCGATCGTGCGCCAGGACCCGGACATCATCCTGGTCGGCGAGATGCGCGACATCGAGACCGCGCGCACCGCGATCCAGTCGGCGCTGACCGGCCACCTGGTGCTGTCCACGCTGCACACCAATTCCGCCTGCGGCGGGCTGACCCGCCTGCGCGACATGGGCATCGAGAACTACCTGGTCACCTCCACCGTCAACGCGCTGCTGGCGCAGCGGCTGGTGCGCCGGCTGGAGCCCACCCACGCCGAACGCTACCGCGCCGGCGAGGACGAGATCGCGCGCTTCGGCCTGCGCCGCTTCCAGCCCGACGGCGACATCCATCTCTGGCGGCCAGTGCCATCCGCGCTGTCGGCCAGCGGTTACCTGGGCCGGCTGGCCATCGTCGAGCTGGTGCTGATGAGCGATGCGCTGCGCCATGCGGTGATGCAGGACGCGACGGTCGGCCAGCTCGAAGCCATCGCCGCGTCGGAAGGCAACATCCGCATGGCCGATGACGGCATCCGCAAGGCGCTGGCCGGCCAGACCACGCTGGAAGAAGTGCTGCGGGTCACCCAGCTCGGCTGATGGCGACGTTCCGCTTCACCGCCGTCGACGACAAGGGCCAGCGCCGCGACGGCGTGCTGGACGTGCCCGACGCCGCCAGCGCCGTCGCGCAGCTGCACGCGCGGCAGTGGACGCCGCTCGACGTGCGGCCGGCCGGCGCCGGTGCGCGCGGCACGCCATGGGCGCCGTGGCGCAAGTCGAACAAGGTGGATGGCGACGCGCTGCTGCGCTTCACCGACCAGCTGGCCACCCTGCTCGCCGCCGGCCAGCCGATCGACCGCGCGCTGGCGATCCTGCAGGAATCCGCCTCCGGCGCGATGGCGCCGCTGCTGGCCGAAGTGCGCGACGACGTGCGCGGCGGCAGCAGCCTGTCGGCCGCGATGGCGCGCCACGGCGACGCCTTCCCCGCGCTGGTGCAGAGCCAGGTCAAGGCCGGCGAGGCGGGCGCGGCACTGCCGCAGGTGCTGCGCCGTCTGTCGGAATACCTGGGCCGCAGCGCGGGCTTCCGCCGCAGCCTCGTCAACGCCGCCATCTACCCGGTCATCCTGATGGGCACGGTGCTGCTGTCGATGGGCTTCCTGCTCGGCTACGTGGTGCCGCAGTTCGCCGAGATGTACGCCAACCTGCAGGCCGAACTGCCGTGGTTCTCCAAGGTCGTGCTCGGCCTGGGGATGTTCGTGCGGCGCTGGTGGTGGCTGCTGTTCGCGGGGGTCTTCGCCGCGCTCTTCATCGCCAACCTCTGGCTCAAGAAGCCGGAATCCAAGCCCAAGCTCGATGCCTGGCTGCTGCGGCGCAAGCTGCTGGGGCCGCTGCTGGCGCGCATCGATGCCGAGCGCTGGCTGCGCACGCTCGGCATGCTGCTGGAATCGGGCGTGCCGATGATGGGTGCGTTGCGGATCAGCCAGGGCGTGCTGTCCAACGCGGTGCTCGCCGGCGCCGCGCAACGGGCCGGCGACGCGGTGCGCAGCGGTGCGCGCCTGTCCGATGCGCTGGCGCCGGAGCCGCATTTCCCGCGACTCGCGCTGCAGATGATGCGGGTGGGCGAGGAAGCCGGCGAGCTCGACGCCCTGCTGATCAAGGCCGCGGACACACTGGAGCAGGACATCCGCCGCACGCTGGACCGCGCGATGGCCGCACTGGTGCCGGTGGTGACGGTAGTGATGTTCGCGCTGATCGGCGCGGTGGTGATGTCGGTGCTGGTGCCGCTGTACGACCTGACCAGCGTGATCGGCTGAGCCGCGCGCGGCCGGCTTCGCCGCATCGTCCTATCATCCCGGCGATGCAGGACCTCAATGATCTCTACTACTTCGTGCACGTGATCGACCACGGCGGCTTCGCCCCGGCCGGACGCGTGCTGGGCGTGCCGAAGTCCAAGCTCAGCCGGCGCATCGCACTGCTCGAAGACCGCCTCGGCGTGCGCCTGATCCAGCGCTCCAGCCGCCGCTTCAGCGTGACCGAACCGGGCCTCGCCTACTACGGCCATGCCAAGGCCGCGCTGGTGGAGGCCGCCGCCGCCGAGGAAGCCATCCTGCGACAGGGTTCGGAGCCGCGCGGCACGGTGCGGATGAGCTGCCCGGTCACCCTGCTCGACACCGACGTCGGCCCGATGGTCGCGGAGTTCCTGGGCCTGCATCCGCAGGTCAGCCTGCACCTGGATGCCACCAACCGCCGCGTCGACGTGATCGGCGAAGGGCTGGATGTCGCGCTGCGGGTGCGGCCGCCACCGCTGGAGGATTCCGACCTGGTGATGCGGGTGCTGGCCACGCGCCGGCAATGCCTCGTCGCCAGCCCACGGCTGCTAGCGCGCCTGGGCCGCCCGGAATCGCCCGAAGCCCTGCTCGGCTACCCCAGCATGGATCTCGGCCTGCCGCAGAACCAGCACGTCTGGGACCTGCACGGCCCCGGCGGCGAACACGCCGCCGTCCACCACCAGCCGCGCTTCGTGACCCGCGGCATGCTGGCCCTGCGCGACGCGGCGGTGGCCGGCGTCGGCATCGTCCAGCTGCCGAAGATGGTGACGCGCGAATACGTCGCCGATGGCCGCCTGCAGCACGTTCTGGAAGGCTGGGCGCCGAAGGAGGAAATCGTCCACGCGGTGTTCCCCTCGCGGCGCGGCGTGCTGCCGGCGGTGCGCGCGCTGATCGACTTCCTGGCGCAGCGTTTCGCCACGCTCGACGTGGACTGACGAAGCCGCCTCGTCCACCCGCTGCTACGCTTTCGCCATGAGTTACGAACGCTACGAAGCCGCGCCCGACCTGCGCCCGGTCTGGCGGCGCAAGCTCGGCGCCTACCTGCGCCTGATGCGCGCCGACCGCCCGATCGGCTGGCTGTTGCTGCTCTGGCCGACGTGGTGGGGGCTGTGGATCGCCAGCGACGGCCTGCCGGGATGGCACCCGCTGATCGTCTTCAGCCTGGGCGTGTGGCTGACCCGCGCCGCCGGCTGCGTGATCAACGACTACGCCGACCGCTGGCTGGACGGCTCGGTGGAGCGCACTCGCCAGCGCCCGCTGGTCACCGGCGAAGTTTCCCCGAAGGAGGCACTGGCGCTGTTCGTGGTACTGATGCTGGCCGCCTTCGCGCTGGTGCTCACGCTCAACCGGCTGGCAATCTGGATGAGCGTCGTCGGCGTGGCGCTGGCGGCGAGCTATCCCTTCCTCAAGCGCCATACCTACCTGCCGCAGGTCTACCTCGGCATGGCCTTCGGCTGGGGCATCCCGATGGCGTTCGCGGCGATCCAGGACACGGTGCCGCCGGTCGCCTGGCTGCTCTACATCGGCAACATCCTCTGGGCCACCGCCTACGACACCTGGTACGCGATGGTCGACCGCGAGGACGACCTGCGGATGGGCGCGAAATCCACCGCCATCCTGTTCGGGGAGCTGGACCTGGTCGCGCAGGGCGTGTTGTACGCGGCGATGTTCCTGGCGCTGGGGCTGGCCGGGCAGCGTGCGGAGATGGGTGGCTTCTACTGGGCCGGGCTGGGCGTGGCCGCGCTGCTGGTGGTGTGGGAATTCCGCATCGCCCGGAGCCGCGAACGCGCCGACTGTTTCCGCGCCTTCCTGCACAACAACTGGGTGGGGATGGCGGTGTTCGCCGGCATCGCGCTGGACTTCGCGCTGCGCTGAGCCTCAGGCCACGCGCGCGCAGACCCAGGCATCGACCCGCGCCACGCCCGCCGCGCGCAGCGCGAGGGCGGCCGCTTCCAGCGTGGCGCCGGTGGTCATCACGTCATCGACCAGCACCACGTGGGCGGGTGGCGATGCGCCGGCCCGCACCGCGAACGCGCCGTGCAGGTTGCGGGCGCGCTCGGCCTTGTCCAGCCGCGATTGCGCGCCGGTGACCAGTGGGCGATGCAGCAGCCGTGCGTCCAGCCGCAGTCCGAGTGCACGGGCGAGGGGCCGGGCCAGTTCCAGCGCCTGGTCGTAGCCACGCTGGCGCAGGCGTTGGCGATGCAGTGGAATCGGCACCAGCACGGCGTCCGGCGCGCGGGCGGCGGCATCGCACAGGGCATCGGCCATCAGGCCGGCCAGCAGGCGGCCCGCCGCCAGCGACTGGTGGAACTTGAACATCGGCACCAGCCGGTCGAAGGGCGCGGCGTAGACGAAGCCGGCTTCGACATGATCCAGCGGCGACACCCGCGCCAGGCACTCACCGCAGAGCGCGTCCGCCTCACACGCGGGCAGCGGCAGGGCGCAGTGGCGGCAGGCATGGCGGTTCCATGGCAGGGCCGCGAAACAGGCCGGGCACAGGTCGCGGTCGGCGCGGGCATCGCCGGGCATCCCGCAGGCCAGGCAGTCGGCGGGCCAGAGCCGCCGCGCGAGGCCGTCAACCCAGCGGGCGGGCGAAAAGTTGACAGGGCGCGGCATGGTTTCCAGACTGGCCGCCTGCTTCGCTCCCGGTCCATCCGACATGTCTGAAATCGCCCTCGGCGCCGCGCCGGTCCGCCACGACTGGACGCGCCCGGAAGTCGCCGCGCTGTTCGCGCTGCCCTTCACCGATCTGCTGTTCGGCGCCGCCACGGTGCACCGCGCGCATTTCAATCCCGACGAAGTGCAGGTCTCGACCCTGCTCTCGGTCAAGACCGGCGGTTGCCCGGAGGACTGCAGCTACTGCCCGCAGGCGCAGCGCTACCACACCGGCGTGGACGCGACCAAGCTGATGGACTGCGATGACGTGCTGGAGAAGGCCCGCGCCGCCAAGGCCGCCGGCGCGTCGCGCTTCTGCATGGGCGCGGCCTGGCGTTCGCCGAAGGACCGCGACATCCCGAAGGTGGCCGAGATGATCGCCGGGGTGAAGGCGCTCGGCCTGGAGACCTGCGCCACCCTCGGCATGCTCAGCGACACCCAGGCCAGCGCGCTCAAGGACGCCGGCCTCGACTACTACAACCACAACCTGGACACCGCGCCGGATTTCTACGGCGATGTCATCACCACCCGTGACTACCAGGACCGGCTGGACACGCTCTCGCACGTGCGCGACGCGGGACTGAAGACCTGCTGCGGCGGCATCGTCGGCATGGGCGAGTCGCGCGACCAGCGTGCCGGCCTGCTGCACACGCTGGCCACGCTGCCGGCACATCCGGACTCGGTGCCGATCAACCGCCTCGTGCGCGTCGCCGGGACGCCGCTGGCGGAAGAGAAGGAACTCGACCCGTTCGAGTTCGTGCGCACGATCGCCGTCGCCCGCATCGTCATGCCGAAGTCGATGGTGCGGCTGTCGGCCGGCCGCGAAACCATGAGCGACGAGCTGCAGGCGCTGTGCTTCATGGCCGGCGCCAACTCCATCTTCCACGGCGACAAGCTGCTGACCACCGGCAACCCGGACACCGCGCGCGACGATGCGCTGTTCGCGCGGCTGGGCCTCAAACCCATGCCGTTCGCCGGCGCCGACATCAATCCGTGCAGCGAGACCGTGCACGCCGACATTCTCGCGACGGCCGCCGCCTGATGCGTCCGTCCCTGCGCGACCGCATCCTGGAGGCGCGCAAGCAGCGCGATGACCGGCGCCGGCGCCGGCATCGCCAGTCCATCGAGCGGCGCGACGGCGTACGCCTGGAAATCGGCGGCCGCTGGCTGACCGGCTTCTGCAGCAACGACTACCTGGGCCTGTCGCAGCACTTCTCGGTGATCGGCGCGCTGCAGGACGAAGCCGCGCGTTCCGGCGCCGGCGGCGTGTCCTCGCACCTGGTCTGTGGCCACATGGCCATCCACGACGCGCTGGAACGCGAAGTCGCCGACTGGCTGCAGGTGCCGGCGGCGCTGGCGTTCTCGAGCGGCTGGGCCGGCAACCTGGCGGTGGTGCAGGCGCTGCTGGGCGAAGGCGACGTCTGCATCCAGGACCGGCTCAACCACGCCAGCCTGCTCGACGCCACGCGCCTGGCCGGCTGCCACCTGCGCCGCTATCCGCATGGCGATGTCGAAGGCGCGCTGCGCCAGCTGCGCACGCATCCCGATGGCGCGGCGATGATCGCCACCGACGGCGTCTTCAGCATGGATGGCGACCTCGCGCCGCTGCGTGACCTTGCGCTGGCCGCGCTGGTCCAGCGCGCGACGCTGTATGTCGATGACGCGCACGGCATCGGCGTGATCGGCCCGGACGGACGCGGCAGCGTGGCCGCCGCGCGCCTCACGGTGAAGGAAGTGCCGCTGCAGTTGGCGACGCTCGGCAAGGCGCTCGGCAGCTTCGGCGCGGTGGTGGCGGGCGAGGCGGATCACGTCGCCCATCTCGCCGAAACCGCGCGTCCCTACCTCTACACCACCGCACTCACCCCGGCGCAGGCCGCGGCCTCACTGGCGGCGGTCAGGCTGGCCCGGCGCGAACACTGGCGGCGCGAGAAGCTGCTGGCGCTGACCCTGCGCTTCCGCTCCGCCGCGCTGCGCAACGGCTTTGCCTTGCTCGACTCCGACACGCCGATCCAGCCGCTGGTCTGCGGCACCGCCGCCCACGCGCTGGCGATGGCCGACGCGCTGCGCGACGAAGGCTTCCTGACCGTCGCCATCCGCCCGCCGACCGTGCCTGAGAACACCGCGCGCCTGCGCATCACCCTGTCCGCGCTGCACACCCCGGAAGACATCGACGCGCTGGTCGAAGCGCTCTGCCGCGCCCGCGACGAAACCCGGCGCCGCGTCGGCACCCCGCTGTGAGCACCGCGCAGGCGCACGGCCGGGTCGCGCTGGCCGCGGTGCTGATCGCGCTCGCCTCGGCGCTGTTCTTCACCCTGACCTACGTGCTCAACCGCGCCAGTGCCAGCGAAGGCGGGCACTGGGCGTGGACCGCCTGCCTGCGCTACTTCATCACCCTGCCGCTGATGATCCCGCTGATGCGCGGGCGGATGCGGCCGCTGTGGGCGGCGATGCGCGCGCACCCCGGCCCGTGGCTCGTCTACAGCGCGCTGGGCTTCGTGCTGTTCTACGTGCTGTTGGCCTATGCGGCGGACAGCGGCCCGTCATGGCTGGTCGCCGGCAGCTTCCAGTTCACCGTGATCGCGGGGATGCTGTGCGCCCCCTTCCTCTACCGCGATGCGCGCCGCAAGGTGCCGTTGTCGGCCTGGGGCATCGGCCTCTTGATCCTCGCCGGGGTAATGCTGATGCAGGTCTCGCACGCCGACGGCGGCATGGACCGCGCGGCGTGGATCGCGCTGGCCTGCGTGCTCGGTTCCGCCATCCTCTATCCGCTCGGCAACCGCCTGCTGCTGCTGCACCTGGAAAGGACCGGCGAGCCGCTCGACGCCACCCAGCGCGTGTTCGGCATGACGCTGGCCAGCCAGCCGCTGTGGCTGTTCGTCGCGGTCTACGGCTTCTCGCAGGCGGGCTGGCCTTCGGCCTCGCAGACATGGCTGGCGGCCGGCGTGGCGCTGTCGGCGGGCGTCATCGCCACCATCCTGTTCTTCAAGGCGACCGGCCTGGTCCGCGACAACCCGACCGCGCTCGCCGCGGCCGAGGCGATGCAGGCCGCCGAACTGATCTTCGCCAGCGTGCTCGGCGTGCTGTTCCTGCACGAGGCCTGGCCCAAGGGCGGCGCACTCGTCGGCGGCGCGATGATCGTCGCCGGCATCGTCGCCTTCGCCTGGGTCGCCGCGCGCCCGCGCGCCAGCGATGCGCGCGAGGTGCAGGCGATGCGTTCGGAGCACGGCGCATGAGCCTGCACGTCGAACGCAGCGGCCACGGCCCCGATGTCGTCCTGCTGCACGGCTGGGCGATGCACGGCGGCGTGTTCGCGCCACTGGTCGAGCGCCTGCGCGCGCGCTGCACCCTGCACGTGGTGGACCTGCCCGGCCACGGGTTGTCGCGCGAGGCCGGTGTCGCGTTGACGCTGGACGCCGCCGCCGATGCAGTGGCCGATGTCGTGCCGGCCGGCGCGCTCTGGTGCGGCTGGTCGCTCGGCGGGCTCATCGCCCTGCACGCGGCGCAGCGCGGCGTGCCGATGCGCGCACTGGCGATGCTCTGCGCCTCGCCCTGCTTCGTGCGCCGCGACGACTGGCGCTGGGGCATGTCGCCGGAGATCTTCCGCGACTTCGCCAGCGGCCTGCGCAGCGACTGGCGCGGCACGCTCGACCGCTTCCTCGCGCTGGAAGCCTTCGGTTCCGACCACGCCAAGGAGGAGCTGCGCAGCCTGCGCGATGCCCTGTTCGCGCGCGGCGAGCCGGCGGCCCCGGTGCTGGCCGATGGCCTCGAACTGCTCGAAACCGTGGACCTGCGGGCCGGCCTGCCGACGCTCGCGCTGCCGAGTGCGTGGATCGCCGGACGCCGCGACCGCCTGGTCGACCCGCGCGCGATGGCCGAAGCCGCATCGCTCACGCCCCATGCTTCGGTCACTGTGATCGAACACGCCGGCCACGCGCCCTTCCTCACCCATGCCGATGCGGTGGTGGAAGCGCTGTCGCCGCTGATTTCACTGCCCACATGAATTTCCGCCACGCCCCGCCGCCACTGTTCGACAGCCGCCAGGTGCGCCGTGCCTTCGGGCGGGCTGCGCACGGCTACGACGCCGCCTCGCCGCTGCAGCGCGAGATCGAATTCCGGTTGCTGGAATCACTCGACCACTGGCCGCTGCGTCATGGCGATGCGGTGCCTGGGGTGATCGTCGATGTCGCCTGCGGACCCGCCCGCGCAGCCCACGCCCTGCGCGCGCGTTGGCCGAAGGCGCAGGTGATCGCACTCGATGCCGCGCTGCCGATGCTGCACGCCGCGCGCGACAACACCCGCGGCCAGTTCCTGCGCGCGCGTGAAATCCCGCGCCTCAACGCCGACCTGCGCGCGCTGCCGCTGGCCGACGGCAGCGTGGACCTGCTGTTCTGCAACCTCGCGCTGCAGTGGATCGACGACCTGCCGGCCGCGTTCGCCGAGTTCCGCCGCGTGCTGAAACCCGGCGGCCTGCTGCTCGCGTCCACCTTCGGCAGCGAGACGCTGGCCGAGCTGCGCGAAGCCTTCGCCGCCGCCGACGCCCTGCCGCATGTCAGCCCGTTCACCGCCATCGCGCCGTTCGGCGATGCGCTGGTCGAAGCCGGTTTCCGCGAGCCGGTGATCGATCGCGACGTCTTCGTCGACCATCAACCGGCCTTTGCCGACATCCTCAGATCGTTGCGCGCGATGGGCGCGACCAATGCGCTGCACGCGCGTCGCCACGCACTGTCCGGACGCGCGCGTTTCGCCGCCGCCGAGGCCGCGCATCGGTGCGATGTCCGCGGCTATCCGGTGCGCTGGGAAGCGATCTACGCGCAGGCGTGGGCGCCCGAGCCGGGCACGCCGCGCCGCGATGCGCTGGGCGAAGTGGCGGAAATTCCGCTTTCGCGCATCCCGATCCGCCGCCGCAACGCCTGACGCCGCACCCGCGGCGGTTCATCCGCGCCCGCCTAGACTCCGGCCATCCCACCGCCGGAGTATCGCGATGTCGCCGCGCGTGCTTGCCCTGCTGTTCACCACCGCGCTCTATTTCAGCCTCGCGCCCAAGCCCGCGCCCGCGCAGGACCGCGCGTAACTCGGCGTGCAGGCCGACGCCCTGCTGCGCAGCGCCAGCACCGAATCACTCGACGCACTGTTCCAGTCCGTGCATGGCCTGATGAAGTCGCCCACCGATTCGCTGCAGGTCTGCCGCGCACTCGCTTCCGATGCGCGCGGCAGCGCAGACACCTGGATCGCGCTCGCACAAGGCCTGTCCGATGCGAACCGCGACGCCTTGACCGGCGCCTTGGCGGAGGTCGCGCTGTCCGGCTGGCAGGGCACACCGATGCCGTTCGATGACGCGGCGGCGCGGCGCCAGCTGGTCCAGGCCGGCGTGCGCGCGGCGATGCTCAACGAAGGCTTCAGCGCCCCGGCGCTCAGGAACGCCGCCACGCCCGATGCGGACGCCGATCCCGCGCAGAGGGAAGCGCAACGCTGCCGTTCGCTCGGCTGGCTGCTGGATGCGGTGGCCGCGCAGCCGCGCGGCGAACGCGCCGCGATCACCCGCCTGCTGCTGCGCGACGGGATCGCATCGACATTGAAATCCTCGGCGCCGGCCGCGACCGGCGGCTGATCAGCGGAGCAGCGCCGGCAGCATCGCCAGGTCCACGTTGCCGCCACTGAGCACGAGACCGACGCGCTTGCCGCGGAAGCGTTGCGGATGCGCCAGCACCACCGCCAGCGCGACCGCGGCGGACGGTTCGATCACCAGCTTGAGATGGCGCCAGACCAGGCGCAGCGCTTCGCGGATCGCGGCTTCGTTGGCCAGCAGCAGGCCGTCGGCATCGCGGCGGATCAGCGCGAAGGTGCGCGGCGACAGATGACCGCGCAGGCCGTCGCAGAGCGTGTCCGGCACGCGGTCGGTGATCAGCCGGCCTTCGGTCAGCGAGTCGAAGGCGTCGCGCGCGGCCTCGGGCTCGGCGCCCCAGACCTCGGTGTCCGGCGACAGCGCGCGGCAGGCGATGCCACTGCCCGACAGCAGCCCGCCGCCGCCGACCGGCGCGATGAGGGCGTCAAGCCCGCCGTCGCTGGCCAGGAGTTCCATCGCCGCCGTGCCCTGCCCGGCGATGACATGGGGATGGTCGAACGGATGGATCAGCGTGGCGCCGGTTTCTTCGACCACCTGCGCCACGGCGGCATCGCGGGCGCGCATGTTCGGTGCGCAGCGGACGATGCGCGCGCCCTCGTCTGCGATGGCATCGAGCTTGATCGCCGGCGCGCCTTCGGGCACCACCACCGTGGCGGGAATGCCGCGCAACCGGCAGGCCAGCGCGATCGCGGCGCCGTGGTTGCCGGAACTCTGGGTCGCCACGCCGCGCGCGG